>Ga0335078_10016585_pt1 | contig 10934 bp, 10 predicted proteins | sample Lox_Sample_32_FD_206711 | JGI IMG/M metagenome (GOLD analysis project Ga0335078, IMG submission 206711) | Soil microbial communities from Loxahatchee National Wildlife Refuge, Florida, United States - Lox_Sample_3.2 | ecosystem: Environmental > Terrestrial > Soil > Wetlands | place: USA... | reverse complement strand
CTGATTCTCGCCATCGCCTGTGCCAATCTGGCGAACCTGCTGCTGGCGAGGGCAGCCGCGCGCCGCCGCGAGATCGCCGTGCGGCTAAGCCTCGGCGCGAGCCGCGGCAGGATCCTCCGGCAGATGCTGACGGAAAGTGTTCTGCTGGCGGTAGCAGGCGGAGCCACGGGTTTGGGCGTGGCGTTCGCCGGCATCCGCTTGATCACCTGGCTGCTGGCGAACGGGCGCGAGCACTTCACGCTGCACGCGGCGCTCCATTGGCCGGTGCTGCTGTTTACGTTCGCGCTGGCGGTGGCGGCGGGAGTGCTTTTCGGGCTGGCTCCCGCCATTCAATCGACGCGGGTCGACTTTACTCCGGCGCTCAAGGAGAACCGCTTGCAGGGCGCTGGCGGACATGGCCGGCGGTTCCGGCCGCGGCTGGGCCACGCGCTGATCGTGGCGCAGATCGCGGTTTCGCTGCTGCTGGTGATCGGCGCCGGGCTGTTCGTGCGGACGCTGGCCAACCTGCATTCGATCGACGTAGGATTCAACCGCGAGAATCTGCTGCTGGTCAGCCTCAACGGCCGGCAGGCCGGATACAAGGACGAGGCGCTGGTGCGCTTCTACTCCGGACTGCTCGATCGCTTCCGCGAGATTCCCGGTGTGCGCGCCGCGAGCGCCTCCAATTTCCCGCTGGTGTCGCACTACGTCAACTCGGATTCGATCGTAGTGCCGGGCCGCACGCCGCAGCCCGGCGACCCGAGCGTCGACATTCTGAATGTCGACCCCGATTTTCTCCAAACGATGCAGATTCCCGTGCTGCTGGGCCGCAACCTGGCGCCGGGTGATGTGGCAACGCCCACCGTGGCGGTGGTCAACCAGAAGTTCGCTTCGGTTTTCTTCGGCAGCGAAAATCCCATTGGCCGCCAGTTTTCCTTCAAAAAAGGCGGGCCTCCCAATAACCCGCTGTTCCAGATCGTGGGAGTGGCCAAGGCTGCGCACTACAATTCGCTCGAAGAGCAGGTTCCTCCGGTGGTATATGTCCCGTTCAGCGGGAACCTCCCCATGCTTGGGCAGCTTTTCTTCGAGATTCGGACAGCGGGCCCGCCGCTCGGCACGGCTTCCGCGGTTCGCCGCATCGTACACGACGCCAGCTCCAGCGTCTCGATCACCGAGATTACCACCCAGGCGCAGCGCATCGACCAGACCATCTCGCAGGAGCGCACTTTCGCCGGTCTGGGCAGTTGTTTCGCGGTGCTCGCGCTGTTGATCGCCTGCGTGGGGCTGTACGGCGCGATGGCGTACTCCGTCGCGCGGCGCACGGGCGAGATCGGCATCCGCATGGCGCTCGGCGCGCAAAGGCCGGCCGTCATCTGGATGGTGTTGCGGGAAGTGCTGGCGATGTCGGCCGCGGGGTTGCTTGTGGGGTACGGCGCGGCACGCTTCAGCACACGCTTCGTCGCATCCTTTCTGTTCGGATTGAAGCCGAACGATCCCGTGGCGCTTGCCGCGGCCATCGGGATTCTGCTGGCCGCCTCGGTGGTTGCGGGTTACCTGCCGGCGTGGAGGGCCTCGCGCATCGATCCGGCGGCCGCCCTGCGCAACGAGTGATCGCGATGCGGATCGGCAGCGGGCCGCAACCTTTTGCCAGCCGCTGACCACCGCGACATCGGCTAAGCCCTTTTCGGGCGACCGAGCGTCTGGTCTTATGCGTCCGGGGCCAGCCTCACGGAGCACCGGGTTTCTTCCGACAGATTACTCCGTTGCCAGGATCGCGCCGGCACAGCCAAGACTGTTGTGGATGGACGGAGGGCGCGCCGCCCTCTCTGCGGACGTACGGAATGATCCGCTGCGCGGCCGGGTTTCCCTCGCGGCACAACCAGCGCAACTCGCCGCCCGGACCCTCGTCGATATCGTGGACCATTTCCTTCGGCCCCGGGCGCGCGCCGCACCGCACATTCGCTATCTCCCTACGTTTCGGTAAGCGTCATCCATCTGCCCGGCTCAGCGAGCATCGTGGTAGCACGACGGCCAGCCTCATCGCCATCCAGCATCAGAGTCACGCGGCGATCCGCGATCTCAGTCCGAGGCAGCTCCCGACGGATCATGACTATGCGGTTTCGACTTTCTCTTCCCAGCCGCCGCCCCGGCCGCCCGGATTGAGAAATCGCCACTCTCGCGGGTCCGCGGGCGGCTCAAGCCGAGGCTGCGTTCGGCCGCGCGTCGGCGGCAGCCCCGATGCAGTGCGCATTCAAGTCCTTCGCTCCAATCCTCGACTTCAGCCTGCGCTACCGCGGAGGATTCCGGCTAGCGTTCCCGCCCGATCCGATGAGCGGAGGGCCGCTCGATGCGGTTAATTACCAGGAACTCCCGCATTCCTTGACCCGGTTCGAGCCGCCCCGGTTGTTCCGGCAGCCCTCCCCTTCCTAACTGGAATTCGCGCGCCGCCCCGGTGTATATTACGGATCAGCACAAGGAGCCCCCCATGTACCGTCTTCTCAGCGTCGTGTGCCTTGCGGGTGTGCTGGCCTGCATCTCTGTGGCGTTGTCGCAAACGCCGGGACCAAGCCAGGCCCCGGCCGCCGCACGGCCGGCGCGTCCGACGCCGCCGGCGCGCGATCCGGCCACGCCGGGCTACGTCACGGCGAAAGAGTTGCCGGACGGCGACAATGCACCGCCGGATGCGGACGGAAACTTCATCCTCGGTCCTACGCACAAGCCGGCTCCGGAGATGACCCCGCGGGAAGGCGTGCCGCACGGCGAGGTTTTCGAATTCACCATGGCGTCGGCCGACAGCCAGATCTACCCCGGCATTGCGCGCGAGCCCAATACCTTCGGCACGCCGGACCCCAACGACCCGGTCAGGCTCATCGTCACCACCAGCCACCCGGCTCCGTATACGCGGCACTTAGCCGTGTATGTGCCCAGGCAGTATGTCCCCGGCACGGCCGCGCCGTTCATCGTGGGCGCGGATGGGCCCGACCGCGCTCTGTTCACGGCGCTGGACAATCTGATCGCGGAGCACAAGGTGCCGGTAATGATCGGGATCTCCATCGGTAACGGAAGCGGCGACGCCCAGGGAAGCGAGCGCGGCCTGGAATACGACACCATGTCGGGCCGGTACGCGGAGTTCGTCGAAAAGGAGGTGCTGCCCCTGGTCGAGAAGCAGTACAACGTAAAGCTCACCAGAGACCCCGACGGACGTGCGACGATGGGCGGCAGCTCCGGCGGCTCGTGCGCGCTGATCATGGCGTGGTATCACCCGGAGTGGTACCATCGCGTGCTGACTTACTCCGGCACTTATGTGAACCAGCAGTGGCCGCCGGATCCCCGGACGCCCCACGGCGCGTGGGAATTTCACGAGCACCTCATTCCCGCCGGCGCGGTGAAGCCGATCCGGCTCTGGATGGAAGTGGGCGACCGCGATCTTCTCAATCCCAACGTGATGCGCGACGACATGCACGATTGGGTCGTGGCCAATGAGAATATGGCCAGGATGCTGGCGGCCAAGGGCTACCATTACCAATTCGTGTTTGCGCGCAACGCCGGGCACACCGACCGCACCGTGAAGCAACAGACCCTGCCCGAGGCTTTGGAATATCTGTGGCAGGGCTATCCGGCCGCGGCGCCGAAGAATTGACTGAAGGATGCTTCCAGACGGGACGGGTCATCGCGGTCTTCGGCGGCGCCGGAGGCATCGGTGGGGTGACCAGCGCGCGGCTTGCTTCGGAGGGCACGCGGATCGTGATCGCCGATCTCGACGCGGCGCAGGCGGAGGCGAAAGCCGCGGCTCTCACGGCAGAAGGCGGGCAGGCCATCAGTGTGGCGTGCGACATCACCAACCCCGAGATGTGCGACCGCGCGGCACAGGCTGCCATCGACCGGTTCGGCCGGCTCGATGGCGTCGTAAACTGCGCGGGGATCAGCCGGCCGCACGATTCGCTCACGCTGCCTCCCGCCGACTGGGCGCGGATGGTGGATGTCCAGCTCAACGGCGTGTTCTACAGCGCGCAGGCGTGCGCGAGACGCATGGAACCCGCGGGCGGCGCGATGGTCTTCATCACCAGCACCAACGCCGAGGCAGCTTTCCCGCGCCGGGCGGCGTATTGCGCGGCGAAGGCCGGCGTGGCCATGCTGACCAAGGTGCTGGCGATCGAGTGGGCCGGAAGGAGAATTCGGGTCAACGCGGTCGGTCCGGCTTATGTGGCCACGGAAATGACACAGCGCAACATCGCCGCGGGCAACGTTAACGAAGCTCAGATCAAGGCGCGCATTCCGCTCGGCCGCCTGGCCCAACCCGGCGATGTGGCCGATGCCGTGTCCTTCCTGCTGAGCGATCAGGCCAGCTTCATTACCGGCCAGTCGCTGTATGTGGACGGCGGCTGGCTGGCGTACGGGTATTTCTGATCGATTCCGTAATCGCGGCGCGCGCGGCTGACAGAGGGGGTGCAATTTCCTGAGATTTCCCCTGGCGCGGGCACACTACACCAATCCATGTGCCGACTCCGGCTTTTCGCGGCCGCGGTGCTCACCGCTGCCGCCTGGGGACAGGCGCCTTCCTACACCTCCTCCGGCATCGTCAATGCCAGCGACTACTCGTCCGGCCCGTTTGCTCCCGGTTCCGTAATTGCACTGTTCGGCTCAAACCTTTCGCGCTCGGCATACGCCCTGCAGGCTTCGGACATACAGTTTCCATACATGCCTACGGAGCTGAACTACACGCAGGTGATCGTGGATAACTCCCCGGTCGCGCTGTTCTATGTTTCGCCGACCCAGGTGAATTTCATGGTTCCGGCCACCGACGGCGTGGGCCAGATGACCGTCCAGGTGGTGCGGGAAGGTTTGGCAGGGCCAGTGATCACACTGCCGGTGATCAGTGCGGCTCCGGCTCTGTTCACCTGGGGGAGCAACCTGGCGCTGGCAACCCATGGTGACTATTCGCTGGTCACCACGAGCGCTCCGGCAGTAGCGGGGGAGATCATCGTGCTGTTCGCCACCGGAATGGGCAAGACCGCGCCCAATCCCGGCCCGGGAGAGATTCCGACCTATGCCGCGCCAATCGTCAATCTGAGCACCCTCCAGGTGACGCTGGCGGGAAAGGCGGTAGACCCCACGCTGATCAAGTACGCCGGGCTGAGCCCCCAATCAGCCGGCCTGTACCAGATCAACCTGGAAATTCCTTCGGGCACGCCGTCGAATCCGTCCATACAGGTGAGCGAGGCGGGACAGTTGAGCGCGGCCGGCCTGGTCCTTCCGGTTCAGTAAGGGCGAACCTGGAAATTCCTTCGGGCACGCCGTCGAATCCGTCCATATAGGTGAGCGAGGCGGGGCAGTTAAGCGCGGCTGGCCTGGTCCTTCCGGTTCAGTAAGGGCGAACCCTCCACCGCAACTTTTCCGCGGCCCGCCGCGTTAGTGAAGGTGTGAGGCGGCCGGGCCTCGCGCCTTCCGGCCGCGATTGTGCGCCGGTAGCAGTATTTGCGCGGTGCCCGCCCACGCGGTTGGGACTGCCTGCTGCTAGAATCGATGGGAGGAGTGGTAATGCCGACAGGGCGTTGGGTGATGGTACTCGCGTTGGTTAGCGCTGGCGTGTGCTCCGCCCAGGAACTCACGACCGATGCGCCCAAACCCCCGCAGTTCACGGTGACGGCGGGAACGAAAGTTCCGCTCAGCCTGATCAACACCATTAGCACGAAGCATTCGATGCCGGGCGACCGCGTCTACCTGGAGACGGCGTTTCCCATCCTGGTGGGCAGCCGCATTGTGATTCCGGTCGGCAGTTATGTGGCCGGAACGGTCACCGAGGTGCGGAAGGCCGGCCGCGTGAAGGGCCGCGCCGAGCTTTACATTCGCTTCGATTCGCTCACGCTGCCCAACGGCGTGACGCGCGATTTCCGCGCCCGCATGGGCGGGATGGATGCTGCGGCGGCGGGCCAGTTGGACCGGGCTGAAGGAACCGTGAAGGGCGAGGGCAACAAGTCGGGCGACGCGCGCACGGTGGCCGAAGGCGCCGGGATTGGCGCTTCGGTCGGTACGATTGCCGGAAGCGCCGCGGGCAGCGCCGGAATGGGCCTGGGAATCGGGGCCGCAGCGGGAGCGGCAGCCGGCCTGGTGGGTACGCTGCTGACGCGCGGTCCGGATGCAATCGTTCCCAAGGGCAGCACTGTCGAGATGGTGCTGGATCGTCCGTTGATGTTCAACGAAGGCGAACTGAATTTCGGAAATTACCAGGCCCCCCGCCAGTCCGGGCCGCTCGCGGCCCTGCCCGCTGATGGCAAGAACCCGGCAGTTTCCGTGCATCGAATTCCCTTCTAAGGACCTGCTGCGTCTTTACGCGGATTTACCGCATCAACAAACCTCGTTTACAGTACATTTCTACGATGTAACTGAGGTAGCACTAATGATTAGGAAAAACTTGTTTCGATTCGGAAGCGTGGCCGCACTGGCCGCCGGAATGGCGTTCGCCCAAACCCAGGCGCCCGCCTCAGGCCAGGCGACTGCGCCTGCCACTCCCGCTGCTCCTGCCAAACCCGGGGTTCACCGTACGTTCCGGGAGCAGTTCCGCCAACGAATGATGAATGAATTGAATCTGAGTCCGGAACAGCGAGATCAAGCCAAGGTCATCTTCCAGCATGCGCGCCAGAGCTCTCAGCCGTTCCGGCAGCAACTGCGAACGAACCGGGAGGCCATGACCGTAGCTGTGAAAGCCGACGATGCTGGGAGGATCCGCCAACTGGCCACTGAACGGGGCCGCCTGTTAGGAGATTTGATGGCGATTCATTCCGAGGCTGCTGCTAAGTTCTATGCCAATCTGACTCCCGCCCAACGCACCAAAGCCGACCTGATGCACCAGCGGTTCGAGCAGCGCTGGCATGAACGCATGGGGCCTCGCACCAACGGCACGCCAAGCAATGGCTAAGCCGCTTGATGAGCGCTGATTTGTGCCGCCGTGCCACCACAAAATCGGGCGTGGTGGCACGGGCCTGAGTATAGCAGTCTAGCCAGGGATACTTGAACTGGGAGGTTTCAGCGGTTTCAACTCTCAGCGGTCAGCTTTTGGAGCCTATGCCGCACGCGGCATAATGTAATCTGCCGCGAGCTTTCCCGCCGGACGACTCACATTGCGATCATCGATCATTCGAGGTCTTTTCCCTCCTCTCAGGACGCGCTTCGGAACGGCCCGGAGCGGTCAAGGGCGCGCCGTCGTTGCGAGGCGAAGGGAATCCTTGACGGCAAGGACCGTTCCAGAGCGTAAGAGAGAAGGGAAAGACCGTGCGAAACCCTGGGCGCGAATTCGGGTCGATCATCGGTAAAGATCGTGGTCCGTTACACCATGGAACGGCCAAAGCACTGCGGCGTGTACTTTATCTCTAAGAGCCTGGAAGCAGGGTCCCACCTTCCGTTCGGTGCCGCCGAGGTCGCCGACGACGCTGATTAAGGGATTCTCCACAGGAACCGCTCCCGCCATACGCATTACTAACTTCTAACAGCCGACCTGCACAACGTGCATGTCGTCCCGCTGTTCCAGCGGTTGGCCTTGCCGATCCAAGTCCGCCGTAGCAAGATCCCCGGCATCCAAATCCAGGACACTCGCATGGTGGGCCGGATGGAGGTGCTGTTACACGGCGGCAGCCAGGCTTGCCGGCTGGCGCACGGCACAGATTCACCAATCTATCCGGGAAGCTTTAGCCTGACGGCGGAGCAATACTCCCTGAGCCAACTCCGCTTACGACCTGCGCAAGATGAAGGGTCACGACCTGCTGGAGCGTGACGGCCGAAGCTACGGTTACCGGCTCACGGACAAGGGAAAGCGTGTGGCTGCCATGTTCATCTTGTTCCACCAGCGCATCTGTGGGCCGCTGGCCAACTCGCTGTTTCACCATCGACCGCAGAAATCCGCCAATCCGCCAGCCACGATCGAAGTGGCGTATCTCAAGGCCGATGCCGCCATCCAGAAACTCATTGATCTCGTCGCGGCATAAGCCTGGCTAACCGGTCCCAAGCCCCTCCAAATATTGCGCCAACCCGCAAAGCGGACAGCTGAGGGCTGACCGCTGAGTGCTAAGGGGTCGTCCGCACGCAGTTCACGCTCTCAGCGGCCCAAATTCTGCGAGACCAATTCTCAGGTTTTGCGGGCTGGAATCTAAAGGAGCATGCCACCCTCGCCCTTCCCAACCTCCCGAAACCTTTCCGAAACTGGGCGCTTGTAGACGGCGCGAGACCAGCGTACACTATAGAGCACTGGAGGGTTGGGAATGCACAGAACGATCTTTCTCCTGGCGCTGGGCTGCGGCGCGGCCTTTGGCGCGGGACGGCCGGACTTGAACGGAACATGGCAGCTCGACAGCGGCGCGCTGGCCGCTGAAGCGAAATTCAAAATCGAAACCCTGGTGATTCACCAGGGTGACGATTCCGTCCAGATCACCGAGAACCGCGCCGGTAAGAACGGCAAGGACCTCAAGGAGGATATCCAGTGCAACACCCTGGGCCAGGAATGCAAGCTGAAAAACGACAAGGTCTCGCTTTGGTATAACGGGTCGATGCTGGTGCTGGTGGAGACGCACAATGACGTTGTCACCAAGACCCGTTTCAGCTCCGCGGACGGCAAGACCCTCAATATGGAAGTGATTCACATGGGGCCGACCGAGCGAACCGAGAACCTGACGTTCATTAAGCAGAAGCCGTAGGCTAGGTTTTCCGCCGCCGACCGAAAAGAAACATCGTGATTCCGAAGGCCGCCATCACTGCGCCCCAACCCAGGTTCACGTTGATGCCCAGCGACGGCTGGTAAATTGCGGGGTCGCTGACCGCTCCGTATCCCAGCAGCAACAGGCCCAGCACGGTAAACAACAGGCCGATTGGAAGACGAATATCCAGTCCCATAGCTCCCTACCAGAAGATAATATTGAGCACCAGGGTCATTGCCAGTACGATCACGCCCAGTGTTGCGGGGCGCTGATACCAGGGCAGGTGCTCTTCGCTGGGTTGTTCTGTCAGCGAATAAACCAGGCCCACGAGTTCTTTCTCGGGGCGCGGCTTGGTCGCCAGGCTCACCAGCAGAGTCACCAGGAAGCACGTGGTCCAGGCGTAGATGGCGGTCCAGAAGTTCTGCGCCATTTCGCTCGGGTAATGGTGCAGCACCCCGAACAGGCCGCCCAGCCATCCGCCCTTGATGCCCGCCACCGCGTGCGCCGGCAGCGTGAGGCCGTGATGCGTGGCCGCGGCTGCCGTGCCCGCGAGCAAGCCGGTGAAGGCGCCGTGACCCGTTGAGCGCTTCCAGAACATGCCGAGCAAAAAAGTCGCGAACAGCGGCGCGTTCACAAACGCGAACACCAGCTGCAGCATGTCCATGATGTTGTTGAACTGCGTTGCCAGATAGGCCGCCAGGATCGACGCGCAGATTCCGAAGATGGTGGTCATCCGGCCCACCCACAGGTAATGCTCGTCGCGTTCATGCCGCCGGATGTAGGCCTGGTAAATGTCGTAGGTCCACACCGTGTTAAAGGCGGTCACGTTGCCGGCCATGCCCGACATGAACGAGGCCATCAGCGCCGCCAGTCCGATTCCCAACATGCCTGACGGAAAGTAGTGGCCCAGCATCATCGGAATGGTCATGTCGTAGTTCAGGGTGCCATCGGGCTTGACCGGCAGCGCGAAGCCCGTTTGGCCGGACTGTTGCGTGAGCGCGATGGCGATCATCCCGGGCAGGATCACCAGAAACGGAAAGAACATCTTGGGAATCGCGGCGATCAGCGGCGTGCGCCGCGCGGCCGACATGTTGTGGGAGGCCAGCGCGCTCTGCACTACCAGAAAATCCGTACACCAGTATCCGAACGAAAGCACGAATCCCAGCCCCATCACCATGCCGAACCACTCCACACCCAGAGGGTTCGCGGAAGGCGATCCGAGGTACGCCCAGGAACGGCTAAAGGCGTCCGGCGCGAATCCGCGAGCCGTAGCTACCAGGTGCAGCCGCTGCTGCAATCCGCTCCAGCCGCCGGCGTCTTTCAGACCCAGCCCCACCAGCGGCAGAAATCCCATCACGATCAGGAAGAATTGCAGCACCTCGTTGTAGATGGCCGAGGTCAATCCGCCCAGGAAGGTGTAACACAACACGATCACCGCTGAAATCAGCACGCTGAAACTGAAGCTCCAGCCGAGCAGGGTCTCGAGCAGCAGGCCCATGGCGTACAGCGAAATGCCGGAGGAGAAGATAGTCATCACGGCGAACGAAATCGCATTCAGCCCGCGCGTTTTCTCGTCGTAGCGCAGCTTCAGATACTCCGGCACGGAGCGCGCCCGCGAGCCATAGTAGAAGGGCATCATGAAGACGCCCACGAAAACCATCGCGGGAATCGCGCCCACCCAGTAAAAATGGCTGGTGGCAATGCCGTACTTGGCGCCTGAAGCGCCCATGCCGATCACTTCCTGCGCCCCCAGATTCGCGGAAATGAAAGCCAGCCCGGAGACCCAGGCGGGCATCGAGCGGCCGGTGAGAAAGAAATCGGTGCTGGTCTTCATGTAGCGCTTCAGCGCCCAGCCGATTCCCAACACGAATCCGAAGTAGACGATCAGGATCGCGTAATCGATCGCGTGAATGGCAATGTGAGGCATCTGTTTCGAACGGACGGCGAAACGAAGCGCTATTATGTCACAATTCACGCGCCGAGTTCGGAGGTGGGCGAAGCGAATTCCGGCATTCGTCCGGCTTCAGAAGATGAATGAGCCTGACGCTCTTCACCTTTCCTTTTTGCGGGATCCGGGACCCGTCACTTCGCACCCGGCTGCCGCCGCCGCAAAACCTCGCGGACGGGCTCGCTGGCTTCCAGATCTTCGGTGACTTCCGGCGCCTTCAAACCCGCGTCGAGCAGCGCTTCCACCGTCGCGGCGTAATCGCCGGTGTCGCGGTGCCAACTGTTTTCCGAGCCGTGCAGCGCGGCTCCCAGCGCGGTCACGTC
>Ga0335078_10016583_pt1 | contig 10936 bp, 7 predicted proteins | sample Lox_Sample_32_FD_206711 | JGI IMG/M metagenome (GOLD analysis project Ga0335078, IMG submission 206711) | Soil microbial communities from Loxahatchee National Wildlife Refuge, Florida, United States - Lox_Sample_3.2 | ecosystem: Environmental > Terrestrial > Soil > Wetlands | place: USA: Florida... | reverse complement strand
AACGACTTTCGCCTCATACTGTTTGGCTAGCTCGATAAGTTTCATGTCCACTTCCCGCATCTGCGGAAAGTCTTCCTCGACAATCTGGACCACAATAGTCCCCATCTTCTGCATGCGCTGAAGAATGTCCAGGCCCCGCCGGCCGCGATTGCGCTTCAGTTGGTCGGACGAGTCAGCCACCAGTTGCAGTTCCCGGAGGACGAATTGAGGGACGATCAATGTCCCGTCAATGAACCCCGTCTCGCAGACGTCGGCCACCCGGCCGTCGATGATGACACTTGTATCCAGGACCTTGAAGTTCCTCCTCGGCTTCACCTCGGCGCTGAACAGGCCGCCCAGGGCGGCAAGGTTCAGCAGGTCACCCTTGTTGGCGCCCAGCACCAATCCCACGTACGCCATGAGCAGGAGGAGCGTCACCTGCAGGAACGAAAGGTTGATTTTTTCGAGTGACGTGACGCTCAACATGTGGCTGATCATCAGCGCCCCAAGGATCCCAAAAATCGATCCTGCGGCGGCTCCAATCAGCCGTTTCAGGCTGGCCTTTTCCAGCCGCATTTCAAAGAAGATGAAGAACAGCCCCAGGCAAGCACCCAATAGAGTGGCCAAAGGTCTGGACAGGCCGAAGGGCTGCAGTTGGAACGACGCCGCGGTTATAATGATTACAAAGACTATACGTATTCCCGCCATTTCCCAGGTCATTTACTGTGACTCCCTTTCTGGACCCAATAAACCCTAAGTTGTAGATGAGAATGTGGGCTCTCATAAAATCCACTCAACCGCACTTAGTATATCATTGTATATCATTCTGACCAAAGCCGCTTTGCAACGGGGTAGTGTCTCAGTTTGAAATAGATGCGACTTTCCAGGCTGCGGAAAAGAGCATCTGTCATCCTGAGTGAAGCGAAGGATCTGTATTGGGTCGTTTTCGAGGACATACTGCAGATCCTTCGCTCCGCTCAGGATGACAGGCCAGGGGAACTGCTTCCGCAGCGGCTTGCGCGTCCATTTGGCGAGGCAAACTCGCGCTACGAATTCAGAGTGAGACACTGCCCTCAACGGGTACGGTCAGGATTTGGGCGCAGGGCTGACCTTTAGAGCCTGCCCTGGGCGGAGCGAAGGGCCGGCAAATGCTGGCCTGAGGCCAGCGCTGCGATCAGACCTGACAGCACCTCTCAACGACTCTGACGCGCCTTAATGACGATGGGTGTTCCGAGGAAGCCGAAACGCTCCCGAATGCGGTTCTCCAGAAACCTTTCAAAAGAGAAGTGGAGTTTCCCGGGACGATTGGTAAAGGCCACGAAGACGGGCGGAGCAACCCCGCCTTGAGTGAGATAATAAATTCGTGCGGGCTTGCCCGCCGGAGAGGTAGACCGCTCAAAGTCCACCTCCTTGAGGAACTGGTTCATTTCGGAGGTGGAGACTCGCACCTTGCGGGCATCTGCAACTTGCGCAATCGTCTTCAGCAAATTACCCAGCTTCCGGCCATGCAGGGCGGAGATGAAGAGAATGGGCGCGTAATCAAGGAACTTCATACTCCGCCTTATCGCTTGCACGTAATCGTTCGTTGTCTCCTTCTTTACCAAGTCCCATTTATTGACCACAATGATGACCGAACGACGGCCTTCGTGTGCGTATCCCCCAATGTGTGTGTCGAGAGCTGTGACTCCTTCGGGCCCGTCGAGCATGAGCAGCGCCACATCAGAGCGGTCCAGGTGTTTTCGCGCCTGAATCACGCTCAGCTTCTCCGCCAGTAAATTGGTTTTGCCTTTGCGGCGAATCCCGGCCGTGTCGATCAGCCGGAAGCGCCGGCCATCGCGCTCGAATTCCGCGTCCACAGCGTCGCGCGTAGTGCCGGGCAGCGGCGAAACGATCGAGCGCTCCTCGTCGAGCAAGCTGTTCAGGAGGGTTGACTTGCCTACGTTGGGACGGCCGATGATCCCCACATTGATCGCCGCAGGGTCGGTTCGCGAGTCGTCCCCGGAAGTCGACTCCGGCCCCGGCTCCTCAGGCGCCTCGCCGGAAGCCGGGAAGTCCCTGGTAATGTGCTCAAGGAGATCGTCCACGCCCAGCCCGTGTTCGGCGGAGAGGGGGAACATGTAGGCGACTCCCAGGCGATGAAATTCCGCCGCAAGGGGCGAATGCTGGGCCATGTCGACCTTATTCACGGCCAGGGAGAGCGGCTTCCCGGTGCGGCGCAACAGCTGCACCAACTCCTCGTCGAGCGGCACAATTCCCTGCCGCGCGTCCACCACCATAATGAGCTGTGCGGCTTCTTCGATCGCCACCTGGGCCTGCCGAAGAATCTCGCTTGCAATCAGGTCCTTTTCAAAGGGAATCATTCCCCCGGTATCAATCACTTCAAACGGCTTTCCCAGCCACACCGCGGGAGCATAGAGCCGGTCGCGCGTCATGCCCGGCTCGTCTCCCACTAGCGCCCGCCGGTGGCCGCAAATGCGATTGAACAACGTGGATTTGCCCACGTTAGGCCGTCCGATGATTGCCACGCGAGGAAGTTGAGGCGGCACAGAGAAATCCAGAGTCAAGAGTTTAAAGTCTAAAGTGTAAAGTCTAACATAACGACACATGCGGGATGCTCGCGCAATGCGGGGGCCACACGACAGGGGTCAGGGATTCTGAGGGTAGCGGAATAGAAATCCTTTATTTTTCGAAAACACCAGCACGCTGCTGGCGCCATAGTCGGCCACGGCGACCCGGCCCTTCGAGATCAGTGTCATCCCGTAGGGTGCTTTCAAAGGGTCGGAAGCAAACTCCGCCGCAACAGGATTGGCGGCGCGCGTATCCACATCAAGAATCGCCCTGCGCCCCGGGTCGGCAATGAAGAGCCGCCCTGCTTCCGCATCGAAGGCCAAGGCAGTGGGCGCGCTGAGGTCTGCTACGAGCACTTTCGAGGCCTTAGTCGCCGTCGCATACTCGTAGACCTTGCCGCTCGCCACATCCGCGACATAGATTTCCCGCCCGGCCTCGTCAAAGGCCACCGGGCCAAGCTTCGTGGCGTACGCAATCCGCGTGACATAGTCGACGCTCGTTCCGCCGAGATCCAGCCGGTAGAGCTCATTCGAATCCGAGGTTGCAACGTAGGCCGAGTGACTGGCCGCCCCGAAATCGATCCCGGAACATATGTTCCGAAACCTCCAGGTTTTCATGGGCTGCCCATCCAGTGAATACCTGACGACCGTCCCGCGGCCTGACTCGGTTCCCGCTATGAGCAAGGATTCCTGTCCGTCCGCCAACGCGTAGGCCATGTCCGCGGCAGTAAATCCGGCAGGCAAAGAAAAGCTGCCGAATTCCTCAAGCTTGTCCGCGTCTAGCCGGAGTTTATGCAGGCTTCCGGAAGCATCCAGCACAAACAGCTCCGACCCAGGACCATTGCTGTCCATCATGACCGGACGTTCGAGCTTTGCCCGACCCTCACCCGCAGGCGCGCTCCCCGCCGAGCTCAAAACCAGAAGGTTCAGGCACAGAGCACTGAAATACGGTAGTCCGCGTCGTGGATGGGAAAGGAGAGTCATGACTGCGCTTTGCTGAAAAGCTCCTTGACCCAGGAGACAACCGCCGTCCCCCCGCTTACCAGAATGGCAAGTACGAAGGCGGGGAACAGTTGTCGCGGGTCGATATCCAAACCAAAAAGAACCAGTTTCGATGCGCCGTAGGAGGTCAACATGACGCCGATGAATTCAGCCAATAGTCCCAGCACAAACGCCGAAAGAATTGCATGCGCCGTCCGTTCGTTGTCTTTGCCGAACTTGCCGGTGAGCACGTACCTCGCCGCCAGACCCAATGCAAGGCCTCCGCAAAGCGCCAAGGCGAGCCCGAAGAGGCCGGGGCCAAAGCGAACCTTGGCGGGGAAGGTCTGCCTTCTGTCCGCTCCCCCTGGAAGCGTGTGGTAGGTCAACGTCACAGCGAGCGTATCGTGCGGCACGTCGGGCTTGATCACGAGAGCTCCCTGCAGCAGAGCCGGTATCGAGCTGGGCGCGATATCGAAAGGCAGGTTGGCACTCGTACCCGGGTCGATCATAAGCGGAGATTTTTCGCTCAGCTCAGACGAAACTCGCGTCCAACACTTCGGGCAATCTTCGCTCACCGAGGCGTTCGTTACCTGGATGGGCAGGCTCTCAGGTGCGTTGGTTAACCTGAGCCGGATTGCACTCGAGCCTGAAACGCTCACGTAAAGTGGTTCGGTCTGTTTTTCCGCCTGAAGCAAGTCAGTCTTCGCAGCATTGAAGACCGGCATCAGGATCGCGCCCGGGGCGCTCCCGGCGGCCGTCTTCACGTGGAATGGAACCCTCACCGGGGCATCGTGGAATGATCCCGTGGGATTGCCGGTGATTTGAAACTTGTACGCTCCCCGCTCGGCGTCTCGAATGCCGGCAAGGTAAGCAGTGAGGGTGAAGGCATTGAACCGGACTTGCTGAATGCTGTCTACGTCCACGTAGAAGCGGAAGGTTTGATCGTCCGTCTGGCCTAACAGAAAGCGCGGCGCCGGGAAGTCTGACCGTGAGTCCGGCCCAAGAGAAAGGGTCGAAAAGCTCACCACCCCTTCCTGGCCGACGTTTACTGAGTCCACGATAAGGTCTGGACCCGCAGGCGGAGCGAGGGCAAGCGCCGTGGCACTGGTCGCGGCCAGGAAAAGGCCCCAAACCGCGCGCGAGCGAAGGCGAAGAAGGATCTTCATGATCCCGCATCGGTGTGCTGGCATAGTCTAAACACCACTTTTGTTCCCGGCCTCTTGGCGTTCGTTCACGACAGGGCGAACCAGCAACCGGTTGTCTGGACTACATAACGAACCGACAGGTATCTGGTCCACCGAATTGAGTGAATTGAGCCGGGATTCCCGCGCTGACTACTTCGACCCAGCGATTATACCGCCAATTACTCACAGTGTGTAACTTTTTGTAATTGTCTCCAGAGTATCTTCTGAGCCCATCTAAAGGATTGAAAATCACTACCGCCATCAAGATGGAATTTGGCGCTGCGAGGCAAACTCGTTGAATCTGAATTGCCTGGCCTGATAACCTCCAGAATCGAACGGGTGGATGGGTTCTTCGACGCAGAATCCTAGGGAGATGGCCGTCGGGCGGGCTCCGGAACCCGATCGAGTTTATTCTAGCGCCTATTGCTCTCTTGGGAAGAGGATGGCGAGAGCAGCGAGCCGGGTGAGGGCTCTGCCCACAGAGCCTCGCAACTCCGGACCGACGCGACTCAGCCGTTCAGTATTCGCGGGTGGTTACGATACCCGGCTGCGGCACTGCATATCGTCCGCTGGCATCGGCGATCAAGGGGGCCGGGGAATCCATCGTGAACTTGTCCACGTCCGGAGCCATTTCGTGATCGCATTGCAGCATTTCGTCCAGGGTGATTTCCCGGCCGGTGTGGGCGGCCATGCGGCCCATGTTGGAAACGAGGCTAGCCTCGACGCCCCGTTTCGTCTCGTTGTATGCCTTGTCGTCGCGAACCGCGTCCACCAGGTCATTCCATTCGTTCTGATAGGGATCGAGTTCGTCCGGTTTCACCTGGGATTCCCAGATCATGTCTGCGGCCGTGGCGGGAGTCCGATACAGGCTGGAGGGCTGCCCGCAGTCGCCGTGCTTCGAAGCCACCGCCATCCCTTTCGATCCATGCAGGTAACTCGCATAAATCTCCTGGCAGCCCGCGATGGTGCGCCCGTCGAAAAAGAACTTTGTGCCATCGGAGTAGGTGTATTCCACGGAATAGGTATCGAAGTTCTGGTCCACGTAAGCGATACCCTCGGGGCTCAGCTTGTAGTGGCGGCCGCCCAGGGCCTGGGCCTTCACCGGCCACTCATTCTTCATCCAGCCCAGGTGATCGACGATGTGAATATAGAAGTCGTTGAAGCAGCCGCCACTGGCCCAGATGAAGCTATGGAAGCGCTGCACCTGATAAAGCAGATCGGTGATCCCCGCAGGCTTGGGAAGCGAGGAAAAGTAGCCGCCGGGGCCGTGCATCCGGTAGCCGCGTTCGAGAATGACTTGGCCGATGGCTCCATCATGGACGCGATTGGCCAGATCCTGAAGCGAGCGGCTGTGCCGCGACATCAATCCCACCCCGACCTTAAGGTTTTTGGCCTGGGATTCCTGCGCGAGCTTGAACATCCGTCTGCTGGTCGGCCCGTCCACGGTGACCGGCTTTTCCATGAAGACGTTGATGCCTTTCGCGATGGCGTAGGTGAAATGCACCCAGCGGAACGCCGGAGGCGTGGCGAAGATGGCGATATCTCCCGGCTTGAGACAGTCCATCGCCTTCTTGTAGGCGTCGAAACCGATAAACTGGCGATCGCGGGGCACATCCATCTGGCTCGCGAACTTTTGATTCAGTCTGGCATAGGTCGTGTCGAGCCGCTCCGGGAATATGTCCGCCATGGCCACGAGCTTCGTCGGACCGCGCCTGACCGAGAGCGCGTTTGCCGCTGCGCCACCGCCTCTTCCACCGCAGCCGATCAGGACCACCTGGATCAGGTCGCTGCCCGCTGCGTGGACGTAGGGTATGGCAACATTGGCCAGCGCCGAGGCAGCAGCCAGTTTGCCGGTGGTCTGAATGAATTTACGGCGGCTGGTCGAAGTTTGATTGGGTAGGTTCATGGCTATGCAATTCCTCCGAAGGGTGCATTGCTGTGCTGAGTTGAAAGTAGCGCCGGCCTTCAGGTCGGCAATTGCTGGCCTGAAGGCCAGCGCTACGAATCACGCCGTCGCCTTTTCACCGGTTTCAGGCCGGCTGCACGGCGCGAAACACATTCTAGCGCGAGACGCAACTTCGTCAAGGATTAAAGTTCGCCCGGCCGCTTAACGGTTAACATCGTGGCCGCCGCCCGGCCCAATCATTTCTCGGATGCACACAACCGGCTGTTCTATGTCATCTAAGGGGCCGAGGAGGAGTGTTATGAAAATGCTCAAACCGGTCTTAGGTTTGCTAGTGTTGTTCACGATCGCATTTCTGGGAGCCTGCTCTCAGAGCACCAAATCTCCGGACGTAGAAGCGAACATCCGAAAGTCACTCCAGGACGCAGGCTTAAAAGACGTTACGGTAAGCCAGGACCGGGAGAAGGGTGTCGTAACCCTGGGTGGTCATGTCGCGTCCGATGCCGATAAGTCCCAGGCTGAATCCCTTGCCAAGTCGAACGCGCAGGGGCAGGTGGTTGCGGATGAGATCGCAGTCCTGCCTCCCAGCGGAGAACATGATGCCAAGGCGATGAACTCCGACTTGGACAAAGGCATCGAGAAGAACCTGGACGCTGCGCTCATTCAGAACCACCTCGACAAGGCCGTGAAGTATGACGTTAAAAATGGGGTGGTCACGCTGAAAGGGGATGTCAACTCCCAGTCCAAGCGTGCGAAAGCTGAACAGATCGCTTCTTCAGTTCCAAACGTGCAGCAGGTTGTAAATGACCTTCAACTGAAGAACCAAAAGGCCAGCTCATCGAAATGACAGCGGCTCTTCCTGCAGAGTGGTGCGTGCCGTTCCGCCAATACCGCACCATGGCGTGCAGGGCAGGCTTGCTTCGAAATCCAACGTTAACACAATGTGACTCTGAGGAGGAGTTTGCATGCGAATCAACTTCAAAGTGTGTGCCTGGGTTTTAGCGATCGGGATGGGTGGGGCCATCTCCGGCGGCGCAGCACGCGTTGCGGCGGCTCCGGCCCTGTATGGCCAAGAGCGTGACGATGACTACGCGAAGAACAAGTATTACCAGCAAGGCGTTCGCGATGGCCGGGAAGACCGGGAGCACAATCGTGACCACTATAGGAAGCGGCATTTCAAGAAGGACGAAGACCATAGAGCCTACGAGGCCGGCTATCAACACGGCCACGAACACGACGACCATCACGATCAGCGATAAGATCCTGCGCAGACGTGCCGCCCTTTAGCAAGTCTGCGCGGGCTGGCGCAGACCTCTGCCTTTGGAGGTCTGCGATTTCGCGAAGCGAAACTGTTGGAGACGATAACCGATGAACGGTCAAGGTTCGCTGCCGCGAACCTCGCAGACATCAAAAAACGGATGTCTGCGGCAGCCGCCGACTTGTTAGTGGGCTGGCGCAGACCTCTGCCCTTGGAGGTCTGCGATTTCGCGAAGCGACACTATTGGAGGCGACGGCCGATCCACAATCAAGGTTCGCTGCCGCGAACCGCGCAGACATCAAAAATCGGATGTCTGCGGCAGCCGCCGACTTGTTAGTGGGCTGGCGCAGACCTCTGCCTTTGGAGGTCTGCCATTTCGCGAAGCGACACTATTGGAGGCGACGGCCCATGCTCATTCCAGGTTCGCTCCCGCGATCCTCGCAGACATCAAAGATCAGATGTCTGCGGCAGCCGCCGACTTGTCAGTGGGCTGGCGCAGACCTCTGCCCTTGGAGGTCTGCGATTTCGCGAAGCGACACTGTTGGAGACGATAACCGATGAACGGTCAAGGTTCGCTGCCGCGAACCTCGCAGACATCAAAAATCAGATGTCTGCGGCAGCCGCCGACCTGTTAGTGGGCTGGCGCAGACCTCTGCCTTTGGAGGTCTGCCATTTCGCGAAGCGAAACTGTTGGAGGCGACGGCCCATGCTCATTCCAGGTTCGCTGCCGCGAACCTCGCAGACATCAAAGATCAGATGTCCGCGGCAGCCGCCAACTTGTTAGTGGGCTGGCGCAGACCTCTGCCCTTGGAGGTCTGCGATTTCGCGAAGCGAAACTGTTGGAGGCGATAACCGATGAACGGTCAAGGTTCGCTGCCGCGAACCGCGCAGACATCAAAAATCAGATGTCTGCGGCAGCCGCCGACTTGTTAGTGGGCTGGCGCAGACCTCTGCCCTTGGAGGTCTGCGATTTCGCGAAGCGACACTATTGGAGGCGACGACCGATCCACAATCAAGGTTCGCTGCCGCCAACCGCGCAGACATCAAAAATCAGATGTCTGCGGCAGCCGGAACTCGATTGGCGACTTTTTTGATTGCCGGATTTATAGCCGGCCGTTAGCCGCCCGCGGCCTTTCGGTAGCGGAGCATATGTTCCTGCAACTCAGGATCTTGCGGATCGAGTTGCAGCGCCAGGACCTGAATTCTCACCGCTTCCTGGTAGCTGCCGCCGGCGTAATTGGCCTCGGCCAGCGTGTCGATGAAGCCGGCTTCTTTCCATTGGGTTAATTCGACGGCTCGACGGGCGTGTTCGAGTGCAGCGCGCGGGTCGCGCCATTTGGGGTCGTCGCAGGTAGCATAAAGCCATGCCAGGTTATTGTGTGACTCAGCGTTTTTGGGCTCGATCTGCAAGGCTTGCTTGTAATGCTGGACGGCCTCGGCAAAGAGCTTCTGTTCGGCATAGAGGTCAGCCAGGAGGCGCTGGCCGTCCGCTGTGGCAGGGTTCTTGCCGAGAGCGGCTTCGAAGGCCCACTGCGCCTTGTCGAGGTCGCCATTCATGCGATACGCCACGCCCAACGCCAGTTGCGCTTCCGGGGCGCCCGGACTCAGCCGCACCGCCTCGCTATATTCCTGAATCGCTTTGTCGAACTGTTGCCCCCGCAGGTAGACCGCGCCCATCATCATGTGCGGGCGCTCGTCACGCGGCAACCGCCGGGCGGCGGCCTCGAACCGTTCCAGCGCCTTGTCGTCCTGATGGGAAAGCCGCAGCCGCACGCCTTGCTGAAGCAGACGCGTCACTTCGCGTGCGCCGGCGTAATGCTGCGCGGTCGAGGCCATCGCCAGTCCCACCACCAGAACCGGCAAAACGATGATGGCCTGCGAAGGCCGCTCCTCCGAAAACCGTAGGGCCAACCCCTGCGCGGGCGGAGGAATGAAGGCCGCCAACGCCATGCCGGTCAGCAGGCCACCCACGTGCCCCCAGTTGTCGATTCCTTTCTCCGAAAAGCCGAGGAACAACATGAGCACAATGAAAGGCACGATCCCTGCGCCGAAGGCGCGGCCCCAACGCGGCGGGATAATGTCGCGGTGCATAAAGCCCGCCACCAGCATGGCGCCGGCGATTCCGAAAATGGCCCCGGAAGCTCCCGCCGCGACGTTTAACGACAGGCTCATCGATAGCGCAGAACTCCCGATGCCGGCAGCAACGTAGAGAAAAGAAAAACGCCCCGCGCCGTATACGCGCTCCAGAATGGGCCCCAGGATAAACAGCGCGTAACTGTTGCCGAGCAGGTGCAGCCAACCAACGTGAAGGAACATCGGCATCACCAGGCGCCAGTATTCTCCACGGCGAAAGTAGGGGCTGAACGACGCGCCGAAATCCAGCAGCACGTCGGTGTTCGTCGAGCCGCCGGCGTAGGTTAGCAGGAGAAACACCACGACGTTGACGCCAAGGATCGCGAGAGTAACCACAGGCCAATAACGGCGTCCGAAACCAGTGACGATTGACGAGTGACGCGTGAAGGGTGGCGAGCCGGCGCCGGGTTCGAGGTTCCAGGGCTGTGCATGGGTCGCCAGGGCTGTGGCCGGGGAAAACAGGTCTACGGCCTCTGCAACTGGCTCCTCTTTATTTCCCGAGCCCTGATTCCCGAATCCTGAATCCTGCTTGTCGCTCATCACTGGTTACTCGTCACTTTTTCGTGGCACCTTTCACCCGCGCTGTCTTTGTAGACGCAAATGCCTCTGAACCCGCGCGCAGAGTTCATTCCTGCCGCAGCCGCTCTTAGAACCGCAAGCTCACATTATACCATCCGGGCTGTACGGCGAGTTTGAACGAGGCACGCAGGGGCAACCCTTGTGATTGCCGTGGGCGGCCACAAGGGCCGCCCCTACCACAAGTATTTCCAAAGTGGGAGATCTGAATTGGGGGACTGGTCGAACCGCGGTGGAAGGTGAGGACGGCAGGCGGCGAGAACCGGCAGGGCGGCCGCATGGGGCGCCCCTACGATTTCAGTGCAGCGGGTACTTCCCGCACTCGCGCACAGTCTCGTACATGGCCAAAACATTA
>Ga0335078_10016582_pt1 | contig 10936 bp, 10 predicted proteins | sample Lox_Sample_32_FD_206711 | JGI IMG/M metagenome (GOLD analysis project Ga0335078, IMG submission 206711) | Soil microbial communities from Loxahatchee National Wildlife Refuge, Florida, United States - Lox_Sample_3.2 | ecosystem: Environmental > Terrestrial > Soil > Wetlands | place: USA... | reverse complement strand
GTCGCCCGCGCCGACCGCCAGATCGAGCGAACCCGCCCGCGCTCCCCGCAGGTTGAAGTGCGCCACGATCCGGGCCAGGCTCAGCGAGTCCATCAGCCACGAGCCGCCGCGCACTTGTACCTCCAGACGCTCCGCCGATTGCCCGGTGACATCCATCCCCGCCGGCACGCCCACGAACTCCACCGGCACGCTCACCGTGCGCACCGTCGTTCCCGTCGACAGAAACGAAGTGCTCCAAAACAGCACCGCCAAGCCTAGCGCGGCGAATTTGACCGAACCGTTCGCAAACAGCCATTGGCGCAGCCGGCTGCCCAGACCGACCGGCGGATGCGCGCAGAGCTTCGCCAGCATCTGCGCCAGCTTCTGCTCGTCTTCCATGACGTCGATACGGCGCCCCTCCATCAGGGTCACCTCGCAGCGCTCTTCCGAGACCACCAGCACCAGCGCGTCGCTGCGCTCGCACAAGCCCATGGCCGCGCGATGCCGGGTGCCGTAGTAGCTGGGCACCCGCTCCCGCTCCGTCAAAGGCAGCACGGCGGCGGCCCGCACCACGTGATCGCCGCGCACAATCACCGCGCCGTCGTGCACCGGCGAGGTCTTCTGGAAAATCGCCTCCAGGATCTCGGGCGAAACCGCGGCATCCAACACGATCCCACCGCTGATCATCTCCGCCACGGCATTGCGCCGCACGATTACGATCAGTGCGCCCACGCATCCGCTCGCCAGGCGGAAGGCCGCGCGGCCGATCGATTGATGCGTCTCGTCGAGCGCCGGCGCCGTCCGCCATCGCCCGTTGAGCAGACTGTCCAGCCGCATGAAGAAGCGCCGCAGCTCCGCCTGGAAGACGAGCACCAGCATTACGATCGCCAGCACCGCCGCGCCCTCCAGCACCCAGCTCGTCAGCGCCAGGTCGAGATGCCGCGCCACCAGCGCCCCGGCGTGCAGCCCCACCACCAGCAGCGCCACCCGCAGCGCCCGCGCCTGCTGCGCCCATCGCAACAGCATATAGAGCGCCGCCGCCAGCACCAGGAAGTCCACCACGCTCTGCCACCGCACCAGAATCAGAGGAATCATCTGTCTTCCAATATCCCCCGATCGGCCTCCGGCTACAATAGAGGTCGCCATGCCGTCCTTCCGCCGTGCCGTAGCCCGCGCCGCTCAGAGTGGCAGGCGAATGGGACCGCTTCGCCGTCTAGAGGCAGCGGCGGCGCCCCGGCCGTACCGGGCGTTCCTCCTCGACGGTTTGACCGGCTTCGCAACCATCCCCTACAATGAATCGAGCGCGGATTTTGATGCGGGGTTGGCCTAGCGGTCGGGCGTCAGCCTTCCAAGCTGATTTAGACGGGTTCGACTCCCGTACCCCGCTCCAAGTTGGCTGGCGTAGCTCAGTTGGTAGAGCATCTGATTTGTAATCAGAGGGTCGGGGGTTCAAATCCCTCCGCCAGCTCCAGAAACACAGTCTACAGGTCGAGTGCCTCGTCCTAGCCGGCCTACGCCTCCGCCACCACGGGATTTCGCAGCTCCCCCAACCCCTCTACCGACACCACGCATTCATCGCCCGGCTTCAGCCAGCGCGGCGGATGGTGCGAGAACCCCACTCCCGACGGCGTCCCCGTGGCCACCACGTCGCCCGGCTCCAGCGTGAAGACGCTCGACAAATACGCGATCAGATCCGGGATCTTAAAAATCAGGTCGCTGGTATTGCTGTCCTGCAGCACTTCGCCGTTGATGCGGGTGCGGATACTCAGCCGGTGCGGATCCGCCACTTCGTCGGCCGTCACGATGGCCGGCCCCATCGGCGCAAACGTATCGAAGGTTTTCCCGATCGTCCACTGCGAGGTGCGCATCTGAAAATCGCGGGCGCTGACGTCGTTGAAATTCGTATACCCGAACACGTACTCGCGCCATCGCTCCGCCGGAACGTGCCTCCCCCGCTTGCCGATCACAAAGGCCATCTCCGCCTCGTAATCGGGCTTGCTGGAATTCTTCGGCAGAACGATCGCCTCGCCGCTGCCGGTGACGGCGCTGGAAAACTTGGAGAAGATGGTCGGCACTTCCGGGATCTCCATTTTCGCTTCCAGCGCGTGCGCGCGATAATTCAACCCGATACAGACGATCTTGGGCGGGCGCGCCAGCGGCGCCAGCATCTTCGCTTCGCGCGCCGGAGCCACCTCGCCCGGCGGCGGATAGCGCAGCCAGCGCTGCACCCGGTCGAGCGCGTCCGGCCCGCCGGCGATCACCGAGAGCACATCCTCGAATCCCGCGCCCCGTATGCTGGCGATGTCCTCGTCGATCAGGACTCCCGGCTCCGCGGATCCGCGCCTTTGGAACGTCACCAGTCGCATCGTGAAGTATTGTACCAGGGCGGCCGCGCCGTGCCCGAATCGATTTCAGGATAGAATGGTCCGCACATGAAAGCCGCCATCGGTTTCCTCATAATCGTGGCAGCCTGTTTCTCCCAAACCCCGCCGGCCCGCGAGTCCGGCCTCTACGCCACCATTTACACCACCCAGGGCGCCATCGCCGTCAGGCTGTTCGAGAAGGAAGCGCCCCTCACCGTGAAGAATTTTGTCGCCCTCGCCCGCGGCACAAAAGCATGGAAAAACCCCAGGACCGGCAAGATCGTGAAGCGTCCGCTTTACAACGGCGCCATCTTTCACCGCGTCATCCCCAACTTCCTGATCCAGGCCGGAGATCCCTCCGGAACCGGCGAAGGTGAACCCGGCTTTACGATTCCCGACGAGTTCTCCCCCGATCTGAACTTCGACGTGCCGGGACGCCTGGCCATGGCCAACGTCGGACCGCATACCGGCAACTGCCAGTTCTTCATCACCGAGGTGCCCGCACCGCATCTGAACGGCTTGCATACGATCTTCGGACAGGTAGTGGACGGGCTGGATGTCGTGACGAAAATCGCCCACCTGCCCGCCGTCGGGGACAGACCCGCCGTGGCCGTGCGGATTACCGCTATCGTGATGAAACGGGAAGGCCCGGCTGCGTCCGCCGCCAAATCGCCCTAGCGTGCCGTCCGAGCGATTTCTCACCGCCCCCTCACGCCCACGAATCGGAACGTTGCGGAGCCGCGGTGCAGGACACCAGCGCCGCTAAGCTTGCGCCACCGGCGCGGGCTTGCTCTGCGTTTGCGCGGCCGGAGCGGCCTTGGCTGGCTGCGCCGCAGGCGCCGGAGCCGGTTCCATCGCCCGCCGGATCACAAATAGCAGGTAAAGCCCAAACGCAAGCGCCACCAGTAAGCAAGTCAGAAACAAAAAAAGCCCGTCCACCGTTCCGGCTTGACCGGTAGCCAGCAGCCAGCCCGCCGCCGCCAGCGACGCGATCTCCACCACAACACTGAACAAGAATAGGATTGCGCGATCCGACACAGGTCCCCTCGGGCGATGAAATACCGCCGCAAATCATTGTATGCGTTCCGATGGCGCGGGAGCAAGTTGCCGGCGGGGCCGCGCGGCAATCGATCAAAATCCTCTGGCGCGCGGGCGGCGCCTCGCCGCCTACTTCGTCTCGCCCTGCTTGGCCGCCGATCCGACCTCCCGGCTGTTCACCGTCGCCGGCTCCTGGCCGTAGTTCTCCCGTACCACCAGCGTTTGGTCCGAATAAAACGTGCGCGACCCGGTCGAACCGAATGACTTGGGCACCGCCGAAATCGAATATCCCGCGGGGGTTCCGGTCAGCGTGAACACGTACCCCTGTTTCTCGCCGGAAGCCAGATCCGACGAGATCAAATCCGCCGCAGACGCGTTGGCCGTACCGCTGGTGGGCGGACCCAACTCGATCAGCGACGTCGCGAACCGCCCAAACGTCGAGTTGTACTGCACCTGGGCCGTGTTCAACGTCTGAATCGCCTTGAGAGCAGCCGTCTCCTGCGCGTACCTCCGGGCGTTGTTCAGCTTGGGCAAAGCCACCGTCACGATGATGAGGATGATCGCAATAACGATCAAGAGCTCAATTAGCGAAAACCCTCTTCGCTGGCGATTGCGGCGCATTGGGGCGCACCTCCTGTCCTCTTCATTGTATGACGCTACACGCAGGCGCAACGTGCAAAAGTGCGGCCGCCGGGCGGCGGTCAGCCCTGCGCGAAGCCCGACTTCACCATCCCGTCGAGCGCCCGCAGACGCCGCAGCAGTTCCGGCAGCTGGTCCAGCCGTAACGCGTTCGGGCCGTCCGATAAAGCCCGCTCCGGCGCATCGTGGACTTCCACGAACAGCCCGTCGATGCCCACCGCCACCGCGGCGCGCGCCAGCGGCTCGATGAACTGCGGCTGGCCGCCGGATGCCCCGCCCCCGCCGGCCGGCAACTGCACGCTGTGGGTGGCATCGAAAATCACCGGCCAACCCAGGTCCCGCATGACCGGCAGCCCCCGCATGTCCACCACCAGGTTGTGATAGCCGAACGACGAGCCGCGCTCGGTCAGCAGCACCTGGCGATTGCCGGTAGCCGCGACTTTTTCGGCGGCGCGCGCCATATCCTGCGGCGCGGCGAACTGGCCTTTCTTGATGTTCACCATGCGCCCGGTACACCCGGCAGCGGTCAGCAGGTCCGTCTGCCGGCACAAAAATGCGGGGATTTGCAGAATGTCCGCCACCTCCGCCACCGGCTCGGCCTGGGCCGCCTCGTGGATGTCCGTCAGGATGCTGTGCCCCTCCCGCTTAACGCCGGCCAATATGCGCAGACCTTCCCGCAGGCCGGGACCGCGATACGCGCCCGCGCTGGTCCGGTTCGCCTTGTCGAACGACGCCTTAAATACGAACGGTCCCGCGATCTCGCCGATGGCGCGCGCCATGCGATGCACGTGCTCTTCGCTTTCGATCACGCAGGGGCCGGCGATCAGCACGAACGGCTGGTTGCCGCCGAATTGTGAGAACTCGATCATGGCTTCGGCTCTGCCGCTTCCGTCGTTTCATGCCGGCAGCCCGGCGGCGCCGCTCACGCCGCCGGACCGGCCAGCCCCATGCGCTCTCCGATCGCTTTCGCCAATTCTTCCGGCCGCCCGGAACCGATCAGCACCCGCTCGCCGCTTACCAGCTCCATGCGGACGCCCCGGTTGCCGCGCGCGTGATACACGATCCCGCGCGCCGCCCACCGCACGCCCCACCCCCCGTAGTCCTTGATCGGACGATAGGTTCGCACCTGCGCGTGGCAGATCTGGCCCCACGGAATGGCGCGATCCGGCCACAACCGCAGAAACCGGATCGACAGGACGTCGTCCCGCACCTCTGTCACCAGCCTCATCTGCGAGATCCACACGGGCACCACGATGGTGACCACCAGCGCCGACCACAGCAGGAAGGCAGGCCCCACAGGCCGGCCCAGCCACACCTGCCGGTAGAGACCATAACCCACGATGATCGCCGGAACCAACATGGCGGCCGTCCAGAACCATTCAAAACGCTGCTCTTCGCGAAAGTGCACCATCGGGCCTTCCAATGTACCATCGGGTGCTCCGATTGTCGCCCGCCGCTAATAGCGGTCCCAGGGAGCCTGTTCCAGATTGCGCGGCCGGCCTCCCAGAGCCTGATCGATCGTGCCGGCCGAAAAGCCCCCCGGCGCCTTGCCCGCGGTGGCGTACCGGTAGAGAGCCACGGTGAAGATCCCCTTCACAGCCGAAGTCACCGCCGCCAGGATCAGCACATATACGAAGGCCAGAATGATGCCGGCCACCGGATCCCAACGCCAACAGGCCGCCGCCAGCCCGAAGGCCGGCAGCGAGAGCAGAAAGCTCAACAGGCCGAATCCGAAGCTGCCCGCCAGTTGTTCGCCCCAATGGCTCCGGAACAATTGCTCCGATCGATGGATGGCATCCAACACACCCCGTTCCTCGAACAGGAGCACCGGCACGATCAAGTAAGTCAGCAGCGTCCAAGCCAGGCTCAAACCCGAGGCCACCACGCTCAATAGCCAGTTGCGCCGGTCCCGGAAAGAGTGCAGGATCAAGCCAACCGTAGCCGCTACCAAGGCCCACGCCGCAATGCGTCCGATGCGGCTGAAGGCCATCCGCAAGCCGTCGCTCACCGTGGGATTACCGCCGGAAAGCCGGATGTTCGCGCAGCCCATCAGCGCGCCGTTGAAGAAAATGCCCACGAAGAAATTGAAGTAGTACCACATGAAGAGTACGGCATAACTGTCCCAGGCGGCTTTGTGCAGCCGCATCGCTTCGAAGACGCCGCCCCGATAGAGCGGGATGAAAAAACTGGCGCCTAACAGCACGGCGGAAATGCCGCTCAGCAAGGGAAAGACGAGCATCTCCGCATCCGCCGCAAGCACCGCAAAGCTTTCCTTGAACAATTGCCACGCCAGGTCGATTCTACCCACGGCGGCCCACCTCCCCGCTCATCGTATCATCCGCCTGGCCAGGGCTTGCTGCCGTGTGTTCGGAATCCTATAAGGAGTAAACGAAAGTTATCGCGCAGACTGTAACTGAGGCCCTGTGGCCGGCTGTTTTCGTCACGGCACTTAAAGAGCTTGCTTGAAAAACGCGCCCGGGCGCCGCTCCTTGACGGTCGCGGCTCGGTAGGTTGTTGCGAAATCCAGGCTCCTTTCAGAGCCGCGCGCGTCAACAAGTGGTCCCGCGCTGTATCAACAACTTTTAAGTAGCCGGAGGCTGATACAAGGAAAACATTTGTTGAAAAACGCGCCAGGGACGCCGCTTCCCGACGGTCCGGCTCGGTAAGTGTTGCGAAATCCAGGCTCCTTTCAGAGCCGCGCGCGCCAACAAGTGGTCCCGTGCCTTTATCAACGACTCTTAAGTAGTCGGGGGCTGATACAGGCTCGGCATCCGCCAGATGCGGTAAGTCTTGGGAGCCTCTATATTCAGGACTTGCGTGCCGCTAAACGTGCCGGTCGGTAGAATCTCAATCGGGTAACTGACGTAGTTGCGCGACTGCGGAACGGACACGTCTGCCGCCAGAAAAGAATAGTTCCCGTCGGACAGCAGTTGCGCGCTTCCATCCCCCAACCCCTGCACGCCCAGACTCACGCTCAGCACCGGCGTAACCGTCATTGTGCTCTCATCCACCGTCAGGGCCATGCCGCGGCTGTTGCCGCTGCCGACTCCCTCCAGACATCCAGTCGATGCGCCGGGAGCCGAATACCGCGTATTCCCGTTGTCGAATACCGTGAGCGGCCCCGCGCCGCTGTTTTCCATCCCCACGTCGTGTTGATGCGAGAACCACGGCCAAGTCCCGGCGCCGTTAAACGTGAAGTCTCCGCAAGGTCCCATCCGCCACAAGATATTCCCCGTACCCGCGCCGTTGTTATAGTCGATCTTCATTACCCAGTCCTGGTTCCGCGACGACCAGATGATATCGCCCGTCTGCGGCCAATAGTACAGACTATTCGCATGCAGCCAGTCCGTCGCCAAAGGAGAGATGCCGGCCGTCGCCAAAAAGATGGGCGGACAGCCCTGAGAAGCGGGGGCTTTGCAGGTCTCTCCTAACACCGCCGCCCGGTTGATATCGAGCTGCGGCGCGCCCGTGGCGTGCTCGAATGAATCGAAGTACCAGACTACTTGCCAGTTGCTGTTCAGGACGATGATCATATCTCCAATCACGTCCACCGGCAGACCGCTCGTGTCACCCTGTGTTCCAGCCTGGAGAATCTTTTCCACCGTCACCAAAACGGCGGTGTCTCCATTCGGCAGAGTCTGGATCGCATCATGATGGAAGATATCGATGCACGCCGCCCCGACCTGCACCGGCGTCTGGACCGTGTTACACATCTGGGCGTCCGTCGCCCCCATGGCGAGCAGTTGCTGCTCGAGCGCGCCTATGTTGGTCTCTCTCACGACGTTGCCGGCCAGGTCGATCTGCCGCAGCATTTGCAGCTCCGTCGTGCCAGGGTTCCAGGCCTGCCCGCCTTCCAAGACCAGCATGCCACCGTTTTGCAGGGGACGGGTAAGAAAGATGCTCTGCCCCGAGTTGTAATACCACAGAATTTTTCCCGACAAGTCAGTGGCCACCACCGGATATGCCTTCCCCCCTGACTCCAGCACATTCTGCAGCATCACCCAGTCCGCGGTGTCAGTCTCTGCACCGGCCGGAATTTCCACCGTGTAACTTGGGAACGGGACTTTCCGCGGCAGCGCTCCGGTCGCGAAGCCTACCGGCGTGCCCGGGGTGACTTTGCCCCCGGTCTGGGTCAGCGGAGTCATGGTGTACGCGGTGCTGGGGTACATGCCCGCGATCTCGAATGTCATCGTAGCCGGCGGATGACAGTTCACATAGTTCGTCGTTACCGCGGGTGTAACCTGGGAAACCGGTTGAAAGCGGACCGCCATGCTGCTCCCCGTTGGGCACGAAGGTGCGCTGAACAACGCAACCAGCGGATTGGCCGTCGCTACGGCCACCGGCGTGGCGCCGGTTACCAGGGCACTGATCTGGAACGCAACTGTCTTCGACGTGGTTTCGCCGGATGTGAAATCCTTAATTACGGCCTGGATCCGATAGGTCCCCTCGATCCCGGTAGGTACCCAGACGAATGGCTGTGAAGTCCAGGCGCCGGCGCTCAGCGTGCCCACATTGAAATCCCGAGCCATCGCAAGCGGACCAGTGGAAAACGCCACGTTGAACTGAAAAGTCAGTGGACCGGGATTCGTGTCTGTCGCGGTTACTGTCCAGGTAACCGATGTCCCTAGCACTTGCGGCGACTTAACCGACGGCGTAATAGCCGTAATCTGCACTGTGGCATATGCCGGAGCGCACAACACCGCCATCAGCGCCAAGAAATACCGCAGCCTCTTCGGTGACGATTCCATGAAGACGAGCCTCCTCCTCCGTGTACCCGTAAGAATACACACGTAGCAAGAGACTGTCAATACTGTAAAGGCCCGCCGGCGTGACACGGGACCTAGTACTATGTTTACGCTTGTCAGCTTTGGCTAACATCGCCGCGAATCTACAGTATGATTTCGAAGATAACCCCGCATCCCGCCGGGCACACTCCGATCTGCCCGCCATAGAACGTGGCGCCAAACACGTTCCGGCCGAATCGACCGCCACATGATCGGTCCAACGGACCCTCCTCTCCTGCCGCCAGGCCCGATATCGTGCCGCCATTTTCGTTGGTGCTCGTATCGACGAACGTGTGCAGCAGCGTTTCGGTAGCGGCCCGGGATTGGACCGTCATCTTGCAGCGCTACCGCTGCCAGGACCAGGGCCTCTTCCCCTTCACTATGCCCGCAGGCGCGGCAGGCGTATATTCAGGATCGCCGAAGCGAACTCCGCAGGTGTCTCCCTCATATAAAGGTTACGTAAAACTCACTTCCAGGGCAGCCGCACAGGTCGCTGGTTGTCGCGCGGCGCGCCAGCGGCAACCGATGTCCACGCTCCAGGCGGCGAACTTCCGTTTGCCGGGGTTAGCACAACATCCCAGGCTAGCGGAACATCCCATTGCCGCCGCCCGCTCGAATCGACTATCATGCAAAAGTCGATCGAGGAGGGTCCATGCAAATTTGGCGCGTGATTTTGCCCGTCCTGTGGGCCGCCGGCATCTCCCCAGCCGCGGGCGCCGCTGCCCCCACGCCAACGTACGCCAAAGACGTGGCGCCCATCCTGTTCGAGCGCTGCGCGGAGTGCCATCGTCCCGGCGAGGCCGCCCCCATGTCGCTGCTTACGTATAAAGAAGTGCGCCCCTGGGCCAAGGCGATCCGCGAAAAGGTGATCGAGCACCGCATGCCGCCCTGGCTCGCCGATCCGGCTTATGGACATTTCTCCAACGACCGCCGGCTCGCGCAAAAGGAGATCGACACCATCGTGGCTTGGGTCGACGCGGGCGCGCCCGCCGGAGACGATCGCGACCTGCCTCCCGCGCCGCGGTTCGAGCAAGGCTGGACCATCGGCAAGCCGGATGCCGTGATCTCCCTCGAAGAGCCCGTCGAGGTCCCGGCCACCGGAGTCGTTCCCTATCGCTATCTCACCGTACCCACGCACTTCGCCGAGGATCGCTGGGTGCAGGCGGCGGAGATCCGGCCCGGCAACCGGGCTGTCGTCCACCACGTGATCGTGTTCGCCAAGGACGACTCGGGTGGAGAAAACGCCGGTGGCGAGCAAACCGGCGCCGAACCTGCACGCCAACGCGGCCGCGACTGGCTGAGCGCCAAGCTGGCCGGATTCGCGCCAGGCGAGCAGCCCAAGGTTTACCCGCCGGGCACCGCCAAACTCCTCAAGGCGGGATCCAAACTCATCTTCCAGATCCACTACACGCCCAACGGCAAACCGGCCACCGACGTCACTTCCATCGGCCTGATCTTCGCGCGGCAGCCGGTCGAGCACACCGCACTCAGTGGCACGGCCACGAATGTGCGCCTGGATATACCGCCCCGCGATCCCAACTACGAGGTCCGCTCCACCTGGACCGCGCCGCAAGCCGTGCGCATCCTGGACTTGATGCCGCACATGCATTTCCGCGGCAAGGATTTCACGTATACGGCGGTTTACCCGGACGGCCGCTCGGAGGTCGTGCTGCGCGTGCCGAAGTACGATTTCAACTGGCAACTGGTCTACCGCTTGCAGCAGCCGTTGTTCCTGCCCAAGGGTGCGCGCCTGGATTGCGTGGCGCACTTCGATAACTCACCCAACAATCCTGCGAACCCCGATCCGAACAAGGAAGTCCGGTGGGGGCCGCAAACTTGGGAGGAGATGATGATCGGCTGGTTCGACTACACTCTGGACGGCCCGAAGCTCTCGGCGCGGAATTAGTTCCGCGGACCGACGTGAACCCGGACACTCTGGGCCGCGCGGTGCCCCGCGCCGTCCTCCGCAATCAACTCGTACTCCGTGTCCTGAAGCGGCGCCACTTGCAGGCAATAGCTAAGCGATGGATGCAGGGCCTCCACGGCGGGCTCCATCCGGACGCTCTTTGCCCCGCTTACGCCGAAGCATAGGCTCGCGTGCTCTCCCGGCCGGATCGTGCCCGGAGTCGCGTA
>Ga0335078_10016581_pt1 | contig 10936 bp, 10 predicted proteins | sample Lox_Sample_32_FD_206711 | JGI IMG/M metagenome (GOLD analysis project Ga0335078, IMG submission 206711) | Soil microbial communities from Loxahatchee National Wildlife Refuge, Florida, United States - Lox_Sample_3.2 | ecosystem: Environmental > Terrestrial > Soil > Wetlands | place: USA... | reverse complement strand
TGCGAATAGAGATAATGCGCGGGCACGATGTCCATCACCGCCAGCTTGCGCACCTGCTCGGGATGGTCGAGCGCCATGCGGCGGCCCACGCGTCCGCCGCGGTCGTGGCCCACCATAAAGAACCGCTCGTAGCCCAGGTGTTTCATCACCTCGATGCCATCCAGGGCCATGGCGCGCTTGGAGTAGTTGGCATGATTGTCGCCGTCGGGCGGCTTGCTGGAATCGCCGTAGCCGCGCAGATCGCACATTACCAGCGTGTAATCCTTGGCTAAGTCCGGTGCGATGAGCCGCCACGTGATTAGCGATTGCGGGGCGCCATGGAACAGCAGCACGGGAGGGCCGGAGCCGCCGATTACCGCGTTGATCTCGGCGCCGCTGGTCTTAATCCGCTCGTTGCGAAAGCCGGACGGGAACAGGCGCTTCCACATCGGTTCGCCGCTCTCCTGCGCGCGCGTTTTCGGCGCCAGCAATGCCGCGGCTCCCGCGGCCAAAGCCGTCTGTTCCAGCAGCCGGCGGCGGGTCGAAGTCGTCTTCTCGATGGCCATGGGGAGTCTCCTTCTGAAACGGTGCGGATCCGGTGGCCGCAGTGGCGATGCGTCCAAGGAGTAGTATGCGTGCTGGTATGGGGAAATGCAAGGAAGGAAGCTTCTGAAATCAGCGCCGCTCCCGTTGGGTGGAGTGCGTTACCACAACGGGAGCGGCCTTTCCCTTACCGTCGAAAATGGTCATCGTGGCGGTCGAACACGCGCGCGTGCTCGATCGGCCGCCCGCGATCGAATCGGGGAGCTACCTGCACCACCGCCGGAGGAGCCCAATAGCCCGCCACCCACCCGCCGGTCGGCGCATAGTAACCGTCCACCCACGTGTATCCCGGACCCGGGCACGCCGGACGCGCCACCACCACCGGTGCGGGAGCGCCAATCCCAATTCCAAACGACACGCGCGGCGCAGCCAACAAACCGCCCGCCAGAAGCATCATCACCGCTACTGCTTTCTTCATCTTCGTACCCTCCTTACGCCATCCATAAAGGCAAGGCCAATGCCAAATCGCAAATCCATTAAAATGCTAGCTTCCGCGTCCGGCGGTTTTTTCGGCCGGTGGATTTCGGCCGCGACCTGGTGATGTTCGGCCAAACGCCCCGCGCGGACAAGGAAGCACGCATGAACTCGAAGCTGATCCTGGTTGCTCTACTTTCGGCGCTGGCGGCTCTCGCGCAGCCGCCGCAACCGGCCCGCCGGCCGCCGCTCTTCGGTCCCATGGAACGGATGGCGGCCCAGCCGTTGTTCAACAACAACTGCGCGAGCTGTCATCAGAACTCGAAGACCAGCACGGATCAAACGCTGCTCCGCGAGAACAATGCTCCCGATACCGACACGCTGGCCAAGATGACGCCGGAGGCCATCTACGCCGCGCTCACGACCGGCGCGATGGTGGAGCAGGCCAGCAAGTTGAACAACGACGAAAAGCGCGTGCTGGCGGAATTCTTCGGCGGCCGGCCGCTCGGCGCAGCGGACACGGGCGATGCGAAGAACATGACGAGCCACTGCTCATCGAACACCGCGATGAGCGATCCGGCGGCCGGCCCATCGTGGCTCGGCTGGGGCAACGATCTGGCCAACACGCGCTTCCAGCCCGCGAAAACCGCGCACCTCGCAGCCGGCCAGGTGCCGCAACTGAAACTGAAGTGGGCCTTCGGACTTCCCAACGGCGCGGAGACCTACAGCCAACCCGTAATCGTGGCGGGCCGCGTGTTCCTCGGCGGCGACAACAGTTTCATCTACTCGCTCGACGCCGCCACCGGTTGTGTTTACTGGTCATTTCAATCGGAAGCGCAGGTGCGCAATTCGATCGCGATCGCTCCGGTGAGCGGCCGCGGCAGCGTAAAGTATGCCGCCTACTTCGGCGATCGGAAGGCCAATGTCTATGCGCTCGACGCGCGCACGGGTGAGTTGCTCTGGAAACACAACGTGGAGCAGCGCGTGTTGGCGCACATCACGGGATCGCCGGTGGTCTATCAGGGCCGCGTGTACGTGGGCGTAGCCGGCTCCGAAGAAGTGGCTTCGGGAGATCCGCACTACCCCTGCTGCACGTATCGCGGCAGCCTCTCGGCGATCGATGCCAACACGGGTCGCGTGCTTTGGAAGACGTACACCATTCCGGAAGAGCCCAAGCCTACGAAGAAGAATTCACTTGGCACCCAGCTTTGGGCGCCCGCGGGGGCGTCGATCTGGAGCACGCCCACCATCGATACCAAGCTGCACGCCATCTACGCTTCGACCGGCAACGCGTTTACCGAGCCAGCGGCGAAGACCTCGGACGGCATCGTGGCGTTCGATCTGCAGAGCGGCAAGATGCTGTGGTCGTATCAGGGAGTCGAAAACGATGCGTCGCCCGCCGGTTGCAATGGACCCAACAAAGGCGAGCAGTGCCCGGAGCATGTGGGGCCCGATTGGGATTTTGCGAATTCCCCGATCCTGCGCGTGCTGCCCGGCGGCAAGCGCATTCTGGTGGCCGCGCACAAGGGTGGCACCGTGGTCGCGCTCGACCCCGATCGCAAAGGCGCCCTGCTCTGGAAAGCGGATTTGACCGACGGCGCGAAAGCTGGTCCCGGCGGACAGATCATGTGGGGCGGTGCCGCGGACGAGCAAAACGTCTACTATTCGATGCAAACGGGCGCGGTGGCTGCCGTGAAACTCACCGATGGTTCGATCGCCTGGTTGCAGCATTTCGACCCGGCCGATCCGGGTGCGCGCGGTGGACGCCCTCGCCGCGGACTGGCGGCCGCGGTCACCGCGATTCCCGGCGTGGTTTTCGCGGGCGGCTGGGATGGTGTGCTGCACGGACTCGCGGCCGCCGACGGCCACGAGCTCTGGCGCTTCAACACGGCGCAGGATTTCATGACCGTAAACGGCGTCGCGGCGAAAGGCGGGTCGTTAGGCGCGCCGGGGGCGGTGATTGTGGGCGGAATGTTGTACGTAGGTTCCGGATACATCGGCACGGGAAACGGAATGCCGGGCAACGTGCTGCTGGCGTTCGTGGCGGAATAGACGCTACCGAGCCGCGACCGTGAGGGAGCGGAGGTTTGGGAAACAGCCTCCTACACCTGTGCCGCTCTCTCCTCAAAGAACGGCTTTCCTGTGACCTGTTCCAACACCCGAAGCGCCTCGGCCCATGGACACCGTGGCATCGCCAGATGATTCGCAACCGTATCGCGCCATTCCGCGGCAGTGACGAGTTCCGTCTGGATGGCCTTGGCTCCGCGCGACACGCTCAGGTTTCGATTCAACAGCTCAAAAGAGTGTCCGTCGAAGAAGCGGCAGATGCGGATGCAGTTCAAGAAGGCCGCGGTTGGACCGAATGAGATCTGCAGGTTAGGCATGAAGAAATCCACCGTACGCGGTTGCTCGTTGATGATGTACCCGTGCACGCGCTCCTCTCCGGAAAACAGAGCCATCTCGTAGCGTCCCTCGTTGGCATTCCAATCGAGCACATAGCGGCGCGTGCCTTCCACTACTTCGAGCGGCAGACGGTCGAGCCGCATGGGTTCTCGAAACGGACCGCCATAGCCCACATCCACGTGGTACGCCAGCCCCTCGATGCGCACGCGCAGGCAGGTGTGGCAATTCGATCGCGGCCCCATGTCGGCGCCGAGGAGATCCACGTCATAACCCAGCGCGCGCAGCAGGCCGGCCAGGAAGGGGTTGTTGGAATGACACGTCCCGCCCAGATCCTGGTATTCGATCCGGTCCAGGAACTCCGTAAGCGTCGGGAAGCGTCCGGCGCCCTCGCGGCCGAACAGGCACAGCTTCGAAATATTCTCGAAGGGCACGCGCAACAGATGTTGGCGCACGACGGCTCGCAACCCTGGGAGCCCGCCGGGGACTCCATCGATTCCCAGCAAGCGCAGATATCGCGGATAGGGATCGGGAAGCGACGGCATGCCTGAAAACGATTCTAGCGACTCAGCCGGGGATCTGGTATCAGAGAACTCAAACTGCTACAATTTCCACGATTTCGATAAGGAGCGTGCCATGGGTGCGGCCTCGAACCCGGGAGTCCAATATTGCGCCGAATGCGGCCGGCCTACGCCCGCGGAAGAACTCGCCCGCTTTGGCGACCTGATGGTCTGCCCGAACTGCAAGAATGCCTACGTACAAAAGCTGCGCGAAGGCGCCGCGCCGGCGGCCGCTGTGGCCTACGCGGGCTTCTGGCTGCGCTTTCTCGGCTGGCTCATCGATGCCATCATCCTGGGCGTCGTCGGCAGCGTGATTCAAGTGATCCTGATCGGCTCCGCGCTTCCGGCGATCACGCCGCCTGAACCCGGAACAGTACCCGATCTCAGTGTCCTCGGTCCAATGCTCGGAAGGTTGGGCCTCGCCAGCATGCTCAACATGGTCATCGGGGCCTGCTACGAGGCGTTTTTCGTAGCCAACCTCTGGGCCACGCCCGGCAAGATGGTGATTGGCGTGAAGGTGGTTCGTCCTGATGGCTCGCGGGTCAGCTTGGGCCGGGCCTTCGGCCGTTATTTTGCCAAGATTCTGAGCGGCCTGATTCTGGCTATCGGCTACATCATGATCGGGTTCGATTCCCAAAAGCGCGGCTTGCACGACATGATCTGCGACACGCGCGTCATCAAGAGCCGAACCTAGCGCGTACATGCCGATCCCCTGCGCCCGCTGCACCATGCCGCTTCCGGAACTGACGGCGGCTACGGGCGATTGGAGTCGTTGCACTCTGTGCGGCTCTGAGAACCGAGTCCGCGTTTTTCCTGCGGCGTTTCAGTCCGCGACTCCCGTACACGTGGAAGCGCGCCTCGAAGGCGAAGCCGCCTGCTTCGATCATCCCGGCAAACGCGCCGTAGCCGCCTGCCGGCAGTGCGGCCGCTTTGTTTGCCAACTCTGTTCGGTCGAGTTCGGCAGCGAGATCTGGTGCCCCTCGTGCGTCGCGTCGCGAGCCGGCAGCGCCGCCCAAGCCAACTTGGAGACATCGCGCACGCTGCATGACTCCATCGCGCTCATCGTGCCGCTGTTGTCTTTGGTTATCTGGCCGTTTACGGTCATCACCGGACCGGGCGCGGTCGTCTACTCTATGGTCAAGTGGCGGGCGCCGCTCAGCCTGGTGCGCCGGAATCGCTGGCGCTTCGTCGCCGCCATTTTGACCGGCCTGTCCATGGTGGCAGGATGGTTATTGTTGATCGTGTACGGACTGGTGCGTGCCCGGGCTAGGGCCGGTTAATGGCAGACCGCGTTTCTTATCGCAAACTACCGGGACACCGCCGCGGGTTCCTGCGCGGAGCGAGCGTCTGGCTCGGCCCCGGTCATTTGTTGCACGTGCGGTCCGTCCGCTTCCGTGAAGAATACAAACGCTACCAGTTGCAGGATATTCAGGCCATCGCCATCGCCCGCCGCCCGCGGTTTCACATTTCCACGCGGGCATTCGCGATCGCGTGCGTCTGGCTCGTCGCATTCGCCATGCTGTTTCAATTTCCGGGCGCGACATACGGGCTATGGGGTGTGGCCATCGTGTTGTTCTGTGCGTGGCTCTACGTGTCGGCGGCCGAGAGTTGCACCTGCCGGATCTATACGGCCGTCAGCCGCGACGAACTGCCGTCCGTTTATCGAACCTGGGTGGCGCGCCGTTTTCTGCGAGCGCTGGAATCGGAGATCACCGCCGCGCAAGGTGGGCTGGATATTGCCGCGGGCGACGTCATCGAGACTCCGGATGTAGGTCCCCGCGAGGCCTTGTCGGCTGCGCCCGTCGAGCCGCAAGGTGTCCCGACGGCGTTCGCCACCGATGATACCGCTTCGGATTACCTCCTGGCCGCCACACTGCTCGCCGTCGGCTTGTGGCGCGCGCTTGCACTGTACCATCCGTTGGCGTGGGCGCAAGTAGTCTCCAATCTGCTGGCGCTGGCGGTGCTCGTGACGGCTATCTGGGTTCTCGTCCGTCATCGGCAGCAGAAGGCTCCCTCGAAGTGGCTGGCGATCGCGGCCATGGTCATCATTGGGCTGGTGTACTACGTGCGCCTGACAGTGGCTGGCGCTCTGGCCGGCGCGCGCGCGGCGGTCGAGAAGAAGGCGATCGCCCTCGATTACAGCGGTGGGCCGATTTCCGGCTACATCGAAATGGGAGCTACTCTTCTGCTGGGGCTGGTGGGATTGGGCATTTTGCTTGCCGGCCGCGCACGCAGGCAAGGACCTGCGATATGACTCCTACCGCGCTCCCTCAGCACTGCTGGAATCACGAAGGCCGCGAAGCCGTGTGCCGCTGCCCGGAATGTGGGCGGAGCTATTGCCGGGAATGCGTCGCCGAGCATGACCAGCGTTTCTTGTGCGCAACGTGCCTGAAGGCGGCGCTGCGAACCCGGCCCGCCGCATCGAAGAAGAATCGGTTCGGGCAGGCGGGCATGGCGTTGGCCGGCCTTCTGCTCGCGTGGATGATCTTTTTTTCCGCTGGTGAAGCCATCATGACGTTCACCGGGCGATTGGAGCAGAGCACATGGCAGAGCCGCTAGGCCGCTCGCCTGCCATACGACTGCTCGAAGACGCCGTGGAACTCTTGCGGCAGACTCCTTCCGGCACGGTGATCGCGCACTGGATCGGCAGCGTACCCTTCGCCCTTGGCCTTCTGCTGGCATGGGCTACGGTCACCAATACGCGCACGACCGACGCCCGCTGGGCCGGCGCATCGCTGGTTCTGGCACTGTTGCTGCTGTGGATGAACTGCTGCCGCACGGTGTACGCGAGTAAGCTGCGCGCGTACTTGCGCGGCGTGCCGGGCGACCCCTGGACCGCCCGCCGCGTGTTCCGCATGATTGCCATGCAGTCCGTATTGGGCGCTTCCAAACTGCTGGTGCTGCCTTTCAGTCTGTTGATCCTGTTTCCCTGGGCAAAGACGGTCGCGTCCTATCGAACCAGTGCGGTGGTGGCCGACCGCGAAGAGCTCACCTCGCGGGAAGCCGTGGCCCAAGCGCGCCGTCTAGCGGATTTCCGACCAGCGCAGACCTGGGCGATTCTGGCGCTGCTTCTGCTGCTGCAGATCGTGGTCACGCTGAACGTCGCGATCGTCCTCGCCGTGCTTCCGCAGATTGTGCGCGTGTTGACCGGATACGAGTCCACGTTCAGCCGCAGCGGTGTCTACTTCGCGCTCAACCCCATCTTCTTTCTGCTGTCGCTCGCGGTTTCGTGGCTGGTATTCGACCCCTTTGCCCAAGCCGTCTACTGCGTGCGCGCGTTTGAGGCGGAGTCGAGGGAGACAGGCGAGGATTTACGTTGCGGGCTGCGCCGCATCCGCGTGCCGTCGCCACTAGTTGCGGCGTTGGCGCTCCTCGTGGTGATCGCGCCCCAAGCCCGCGCGGAGGTCTCTCCGAGCGAACTGGAAACGGCCGTACATCATGCTATGCAAGCGCCCGATTACGATTGGCGATTCCCACCTGCACCGGCTGCCGCAAACACGCCGGGGATTATAAAGATTGTCGACCGGATGGTGGCCGTCATCCGGCGCGGCGCCGACGCCGTGGGAAAGGTCGTCGGACGCTTGTTCCGCTGGATCATGGACCAGCTATTTCCCAACACTACTGGGAAGACAACCGGCGCGCCGCCGGGCGCCGGATTGAACTGGACGGTAGCCGCCTTGATCGCCCTCGTGGTGTGCGCCGGCGCGCTGTTCGCCTGGCAAAGGCAGCGCAGGCGCCACGCGCGCCCTCGACCCACAGCCCCCGGACCAGCCGCGTCCATTCGCCTGGACGCACCCGACTTGAGCGCGGACGCGCTCTCCGAAGATCGCTGGATGGAACTCGCCGAGCGATCGATCGCCGAGCAGAATTTTCGATTCGCGTTGCGCGCCTTGTATCTCGCCAGCCTTGCCTGGTTGGGACGCCGCGAGGTCCTGTCCATTCAGCCGGGCAAGACGAATCACGATTACGAGAACGAGTTAAGCCGCCGCACGCGCGCATTTCCCGCCGCGCGCGGTCTTTTCGCGGGTAACGTGAGCGCCTTCGAACGCGCCTGGTATGGGCTGCACGCAGTCTCGGCCGAGGACACCGCGAATTTTCGCCGGCGTGCCGAAGAACTGAAATTGACGCTAGCGCCGTCGGTGGAGATCGTTCCATGAGGAGCGCGCGCTTAGTCGCGGTGGCCCTGCTCCTGGCCCTCGGCTTCACGTGGGGCATTCTGCGGCTTCTCAACAATCAGTTTTCGGCCGGCGACTTCTACCCGGAATACTCCAGCCTGCGGAGCGATCCCAAGGGCGCGAAACTACTTTTTGACAGCTTAAGCCGGCTGCCGGGGCTCGCGGTCACCCGCAACTACCTGCCCATCGAATATCTCCCTGGCCAAACGGCGGTGCTGTTTCTAGCGCTCAACCTTGGATCCCTCGATCACGATTCTCTGCAGCAGATCGAGAGCCTGGCGCGGCGCGGCGACCGCCTGGTGATCGCGATGGCATCGGTTGACGAGGAACCACCCGCCAATCAGACCGGATCGAGCAAAGAAAAGAGCCCGCTCGAAAAGGAGTGGAAGGTCCGCCTGGTGATCGACCGCAGTCCCTCGCCCGCTCATCACCAGTCGTTCTCCGCGCCGTCTGATTGGACGATCCAGGAGCGCACGGGGTCTCAGATTCTCGCCATCGAGCGGCCCTTCGACAAGGGCAGCGTATTGCTGCTGGCGGAGAGTGGCGACTTCAACAACGAATCGACCATTGCGGCCGACCGCCTGGATCGCGTCTCCCAGGCGATTGGCTCATACCAGAAAGTGGCGTTTGATGAATCGCACTTCGGCATCGCCGAATCCGGCAGCGTCATGCAACTCATGCGGCGATTCCGCCTGATGGGTCTGGCATTCGGGCTGGTGATCGTCGGCGCGCTCGTGCTTTGGAAGAACACGTCCGCGTTTCCGCCGCCCACGGTTTCTCGCGGCCCGGAACAATACACCGGTCGGACTTCCTTCGAAGGCCTGGTGACCCTGCTCGAGCGGCACGTGCGGCCGAAAGACGTGATCCCCGCCTGCTGGAACGAGTGGCTGAAGGCCAACCGCCGCGAAGTCCCGCCGCAACGCGCCGCGCAAGCCGCGCGGATCGCCGCGGGAGCCGCCCAACGTCCGATCGAAGCCATGCGCGAAATCGACGCCGCATTGTCCCGACCATCCGCCGGCCATCCGAAAGGAGCCCTTTGAATTTGAACTTGGATCAATTTCAAGCCGCCGTGGAACGCCTGATGAGCGAGATCCGCCGCGTGATCATCGGCCAGGACGACGCCATCCGCTACTCCATGGTGGTGGTCCTGTGCAATCAACATGCGCTGATCGAGGGTGTTCCCGGCCTGGGCAAAACGCTGCTCGCCCGCACTTTCGCCGCGGCGCTCGGGTGCGACTTCAAGCGCATCCAGTTCACGCCCGACCTGATGCCCGCCGACATCACCGGCACCAGCGTTTTCAATCTGCAGCGCAATGAATTCTCGCTGGTCAAGGGCCCGCTGTTTACCACCTTTCTGCTGGGAGACGAGATCAACCGCGCGCCCGCCAAGACGCAATCGGCGCTGCTCGAAGCCATGCAGGAACGGACGGTCACCATCGACCGCGAGAGCTACCGGCTGTCGCCAAACTTCACGGTTTTCGCCACACAGAATCCCATTGAATCCGAAGGCACATATCCTCTGCCCGAAGCTCAAAAAGATCGGTTCATGCTCAAGATTCCGATGGGCTGGCCCGCCGGCGATGAGGAGCTTTCACTGGCCCAGCGGAGCCTGGACGAATCCGCGCCCGAAGCCGTGCTGCGGCGCGGCGAGGTTGCGCAAGCGCTTAATGAGCAGGATCTGGAATGTCTGCGCCAGGCGCTGGCGGTGGTGCATGTGAGCCCGCAATTGATTGAGTATTGCGTGGAGGTGGTGCGCCGCACGCGTACCGATGACAGCATTCTGGTGGGCGCCGGTCCTCGGGCAACACAGGCCATCGTGCGGGCGGCCCGCGCCTGGGCTGCTTTGGCGAATCGTGATTTCGTCAGCCCCGATGATGTGCGCGCCATCGCCCTGCCGGTCCTCGAGCACCGCCTGCTGTTGCGGCCAGAGTCCGAGTTGGAGGGGGTGCGGCCCGTGGAAGTGCTCGAGCGGATTCTGGCCGAGGTGCCGGTGCCGCGATGATCGTTCCTTCCTCACGTTTGGTTTGGCTGGCGATTGTAGTGGCCCTCCCCGCCGCCGCCATGGCCGGGGCCGTACGTGGATGGGGCGCCGCCGGAGCCGCCGTGCTGGGCGTGTGCGCGGCGATTGCACTCATCGATGGCGTCATCGGGGCTCACCGCGTGGCCCATCTGAGTGTGCGTACCCCCGAGATCACCCGGTTCACGAAAGACGTCCGCGGCGCCTTGCCCGTCGTCTTGGAAAATCATTCGACGCACGATCTGCGCGTGCGGCTTGCCATCGTCATGCCGGAGGGAGTTGTTTCCGAACGCGCGGTGGAAGAACTTCCCGCCCCATCAGGCGACCATCGCATCGACTGGCCGGTAATGGGCGTCCAGCGCGGCGATCACGCGATACGGGAGGCCCATGTCGAATCACCCTCGCCGCTCGGTCTGTGGAGCGCGCGCGCTACCCACACCGTCACCGGCTCGCTGCGCGTTTATCCCAACCTCCGCGATCGCGCGACGGCATCATTATTCCTGCGAACCGCGGAAGCCGGTTTGCGCCAATGCCGCCAGGTGGGGAAGGGCCGCGAGTTCGACAATCTGCGCCATTATTTGCCTGGCGACAGCTTCGAAGACATTCACTGGAAGGCCACGGCGCGCCGCGGATTTCCGGTAGTCAAGCTGTATCAAGTGGAGCACGCGCAGGAACTCTACGCGGTGATCGATTTTTCGCGCCTGTCCGCGCGCGAGGGTATCCTCGATCGTTACGTCGATGCCGCGCTGCATCTCGCGCTGGTCGCCGAGCGGCAAGGCGACCGCTGT
>Ga0335078_10016580_pt1 | contig 10936 bp, 11 predicted proteins | sample Lox_Sample_32_FD_206711 | JGI IMG/M metagenome (GOLD analysis project Ga0335078, IMG submission 206711) | Soil microbial communities from Loxahatchee National Wildlife Refuge, Florida, United States - Lox_Sample_3.2 | ecosystem: Environmental > Terrestrial > Soil > Wetlands | place: USA... | reverse complement strand
CGGGTGCGGCAATGCCAAGCACGAGCCAGACGGTCAGCAAAACGCGAAGCATAAACATGACCGCAAGATAGGGGTCGGGCGGACGCAACCGCAAGCCTGCCAACGCGGCATGGTTGAGGCACGCATCACTGCGGCCGAGCGATCCGCTCGGCGGCGGCGGCGACGATTGCCGCCAGGCCCTCGGTCGTCTTCAGTCCGGCAATTTCGGCGGGCATCAGCCAATGCGCTTCGGCCAGTTCCTCGTTGAGCGCGATCTCGCCGCCGACCCAGCGCGCGGCGAACGGCAGAATGACGAAATGCCGCTCGACGCGTCCTGCGGTGTCGCGCACGATGGCCTGACGGAAGCCGACCAGATCGACCGGCGCGATCTCGAGCGCGGTTTCTTCGCGGATTTCGCGGATCACCGCCGCTTCCAATGTCTCGCCGAGTTCGACGCCGCCGCCCGGCAAGGTGTAGAGGCCATGCGCCGGCGGCCGCGCCCGGCGCACGATCAGCACGCGGTCGTCGCGGAACACCGCGGCGCTCACCGCCAGATATGGCCGCGTCGGATAAGTCCGCGCGCTGTCGGCCTCGCTCATTAAACTTCGGTCCAATTCGGCTTATATCTGCGCCGAGCCAAGGATTGCCTGGCCGGGAACTGCTTAGCCGGGGACTGCTTAGCCATGTGCGGTCGCTATGTCATCATCTCGACGCCGGAAGCGATCCGGGCGTTGTTCGGCTACCCCGAGCAGCCGAATTTTCCGCCGCGCTATAATGTGGCGCCGACACAGCCGATTCCGGTGGTGCGTCTTAGCCACGGCCAGCGCTCGTTCGCGCTGATGCGCTGGGGCTTGCTGCCGTCCTGGGTAAAGGACCCGAAGACGTTTCCGCTTCTGCTCAATGCGCGCGGCGAATCCGTGCTGCACAAGCCGGCATTCCGCAACGCCATGCGGCGGCGGCGCTGCCTCATTCCGACCGACGGCTTTTACGAATGGCAGGCAAGCGGCACAGCGCCGGGGCCGAAACGGCCGTATTTCGTGCGCGCCAAACCGGGCGCCGACGGCAGCGCGCCGCCGCTCGCCTTCGCCGGGCTGTATGAAACCTGGACCGGGCCGAACGGCGAAGAGCTCGATACCGCCGCCATCATCACCACGACTGCGAACCGCACACTGGCCGCGATCCACGACCGCATGCCGGTCTTCGTGCCGAAGGAAGCCTTCGCGCTGTGGCTCGACTGCGCCAATGTCGAGGCCGATGTCGCCGCCGCGCTGATCCGGCCCGCCGACGATGCGCTGCTCGAAGCCTACGAGATTTCGCCGGCGGTCAATCGCGTCGCCAACGATTCCGAGGCGCTGATCAAACCCTTGTCCGTCGCGTCGGGAGCGCCTGAGCCATCGGCCGCCGCGCCGCCGGTCAAAGCCGCGAAGCCGAAGAAGCCGAAAGCGCCGGACGATCAGGCGTCGATGTTCTAGGGTCCCGATTCCGAAATTCGCAAGTCGTTGCGGCGGCCTCTGATGCGAACTTCGGAATCAAGGGACCCGGCAACTGGAGATCTTAGTGCGGTTTTTGGATTTGAAGTTCCTATGCGGGGTTGCCGAACAATCTTAAGAACTTCAGATCCACCACACTGGGGACGCCAGAACGGCCGTTCCGTAACGAACGCCGCGGCGCCGCGGTCGAAACGCTGGAACTGGTGGGCCGGCGGGTCTATTTACCGAAACGTCTCTCGGAACGCGGGATCGTGCGATGGGAAGCATTGTCCTTCTTGACCTGATGGGCGGCGTGGCGCTGCTGTTGTGGGGGCTACACATGGTCCTCACCGGCGTGCTGCGCGCGTTCGGTCCCGATCTGCGAGGTATCCTCGGCAAGGCGCTGGGCAATCGCTTCACTGCGTTCGGCGCCGGGCTGGGTCTGACCGCGTTGCTGCAGTCGAGCACCGCGACGGGTCTGATGACCGCCTCGCTCGCCGCCGACGGTATCGTCGGTCTCGTGCCGGCGCTGGCGATTATGCTCGGCGCCAATGTCGGTACCACGCTGATCGTGCAGCTTCTGTCCTTCGATATATCGGCGGCCGCGCCGGTGCTGTTCGTGATCGGCTTGGTCACTTTCCGGATCGGCGGCAGCAGTCTCACCCGTGCGCTCGGACGCGTCGCTATCGGACTTGGACTGATTCTGCTGGCTCTGCACGTTCTGCTCGACACGCTGGCGCCGGCCGAGCAGGCGCCGGCGGTACGCGCGCTCCTTGCTTCGATGACCAACGATCCCGTCCTGTGCATCGTCATCGCCGCCGCGTTGACCTGGGCGGCGCATTCAAGCGTCGCCGTCGTGCTCCTGGTGATGTCGCTCGCCTATTCGCAATTCGTCACGCCGGAGGCGGCGCTGGCCCTGGTGCTCGGCGCCAATCTCGGCAGCGCCGTCAATCCGTTGATCGAGGGCGGGGTGCGCGGCGATCCGGCGAGCCGCCGTCTACCTGTCGGTAATCTGATCAACCGTGTCGTCGGCATCCTCGTCGCTCTGCCATTTTTAAACCAGATCGCGGGGGAAATGACGGCATTGCAGCCGGATGCGGCCAAGATGACGGCCGAATTCCATATGCTGTTCAACGTCGTCTTGGCCGCGATTTTTATCGGGCCGCTCGATGCCGTGGCCTGGCTCCTCACCCGCATCCTGCCGGAGAAGAAGCAGCCGGCCGATGCTTCGGCGCCGCGCTATCTCGACGAGGCCGCGCTGCAAACGCCGCCGCTGGCGCTTGCCAATGCGGCGCGCGAAACCCTGCGCATGGGCGACACGGTCGAGACCATGTTGCGCGACGTCATGGCCGCGCTCTTCGGCAACGATCGCCAGCTCGTCAGCGACGTGTCGCGGATGGACAACGTGGTCGATCGGTTGAACGAGGCCATCAAGCTCTACATCACCAAGCTCACGCGCGACAGCCTCGACGAGCGCGAGGGCCGCCGCGCCATGGAGATCATATCGTTCACGATCAACCTGGAGCACATCGGCGATATAATCGATAAGAATCTGTGCGAGCTCGCGGCCAAGAAAATCAAGCGGCGATATCAGTTTTCCGCGGAGGGCGCCGCCGAACTGAGCGATTTTCACAAGCGCGTCGTCGATTGTCTGCAAGCGGCCTTCGGCATATTCATGACCGGCGACGTCGAAGCCGCGCGCAGGCTGCTGGGCGAAAAATCCGAATTGCGCCAAGCCGAGCTGGCGGCGGCCGAGCGGCATTTCGAGCGGTTGCGCGAGGGCCGGCCGGAAAGCCTGGAAACCACGTCGCTGCATCTCGATGTGCTGAGCGACCTCAAACGCATCCATTCGCACATCTGTTCGGTCGCCTATCCGGTGCTCGAAGCCGCGGGCGAACTCAAGCCGATCCGGCTGGACGCGAGCGCCGCCGGAGCCGCTTCCGAGACCGTATCGAAGCTCTCGCCGGTGCCGCCGCAATCGCGCTGACCGCGAGCCGTGCGAGGCAATTCGAACCAAAAATTCGGATTCAATCGTCGACAAATTTAGGCTAGGCTTGCGCTGTTACATTGTCACCAAAGCGAGGCGCATTCTATGCCGATCTCCATGTACACCGTTTCCATTCCCGTCTTCATCCAGCATCTCAACGGGCTCAATACCGTGCTTGACAAGGCCGCCGCGTGGGCCGCCGCGCGCAAGGTCAACGAGGCCGATCTCCTGAATATGCGGCTGTCGCCCGACATGTTCACCTTGACGCGGCAGGTGCGGGCCGCGACCGATCACGCCGCCAATGCGGCGGGCCGTCTCGCCGGCAAGGAGCTGTTGAAATTCGCCAATGACGAGACCACCATCGCGCAGCTCAAGGACCGCATCGCCAAGACCATCGACTACCTCAAGAGCGTCAAGGCGAGCGAGATCGACGGCACCGAGGGCAAGGACATCAGCATCACCTTCCCGAGCGGGCAGACCCGGCAGTTCACCGGCCAGAGCCTGTTGCTCGGCAACAGCCTGCCGAACTTCTGGTTCCACACCACCACCGCCTACGACATCGTCCGGCAGTGCGGCGTCGAGATCGGCAAGCGCGATTTCATGGGGGCGTGATCCCGGCCGCGCTTTATCGGATTGTCGAGCCCGCGTGCCCGGTCACTAGGGTCGGGCAAGCGCGAGGATTTGGCGAGCCTCTTTCGGCGTCGCCACCTCGCGGCCGAGGCCTTGCGCAATCTTCATCATCCGCTCCACCAGCATCGCGTTGGTCTTGGCGAGCTCGCCCGGCGCGATATAGGGATTGTCCTCGTAGCCGACGCGGACGTGGCCGCCGAGCGAGACCGCGAGCGACAGCAAATCCCATTGCTTGTGCGGGTTCATCACGCTGACGTTCCAGATGCAGTTTTTCGGCAAGTGATCGACCATGTAGATCAGCGCCTTCTCGGTCGGCGGCGTCCAGGTGCCGCCGGGCCAGCCGAGAAACAGCGTGGTATAGGTTTTGTCCTTGAGAAATCCCTGGCGTCGGATGAATTCGAGATTCCAGAACGCGCCGGTGTGGAAGCATTCGACTTCGAGCTTCACGTCGTGCTGTTCGGCCGCCTTGGCGTAAGCGAGCAATTCCTCGACCGGGTGGATCGCCATCATGCGCTTGGGCGGGAATTGCGGGTCGGGATTGAAATATTCGTCGTGCGCGTTGAACGCAACCGCCATCATGTCGGGCGAAAGCGTCATCAGCTTGACCTTCTCCTCCAGCCGAGCGCTGGCGACGCCGAACTGCATGACCGGATCGGTCTTGGCGAGAATCGCCTCCTGCAGCCGCTTCCAGCCGTCGTGGTCGATGCGGGAGACCTGCTTGCCGTCGGCCTGCATCTTGTCTTCCAGCGTGCGAATGCCGTGAATGTGCGCAATCGCGGCGCCGGCCTTGATGCCGTCGATATAGTGCTGGGCGACGCCGGCGATGTCTTCCTGCGGCGGGCAAAAATGATTGATCGGATAAGACGTCCGCGAGTCGCAGGCGACGGTGATGATGAGCTTGTCCATGGCATGCCCGGCGTTTTCGGATTCCTTCGATAAGCTTGGCCCGGCCGCCTCATAACACCTCTTCGGCATTGAGGCCTAGTGCGGTGGATCTGAAGTCCCTACGATTCAATCGGCAACCTCGCGCAGTAACTTCAAATCCAAGAACCACACCAATATCGCGTACTGGCCGGTGTCTCTTTGACGCCGAGTTCGCATGGGAGGCTGCGGCGGAGACCTGCGACCCTCGGAATCGGGACACTCGCAGGCACTTGGAAAATGCCCGCGGCAATCCGCGCCGCAAAACGCACCGCGGTCGTCACGCCGGCACGGCTCCGATCGCGCGAGCCCGCCGAATTGCGTTGCCGCCGCATTGCTGCTTAAGTCGATGGCGCGCATGACAACGACTTATTGGGCGTCGGATGATCGAGCATATCGACCTCGAAAGGTGCACGAGCTGCGGAATTTGCGATGACGTCTGTCCGGCCGACGTGATCCATATGGAGCCGGCGCCGATGCCGCCCGCGGCGGACGGCCTCAGGCGGGTCAAGCTCCTGCCGGTGATAAAATTTCGCGAGCACTGTATTACCTGTTTCAGCTGCGAGATTTTCTGTCCCGAAGAGATCGTCGACGTGCACCCGTCGGTTAAAAATCGGCCGCGACCGTGGTGAGTCCCGCATGGCGCGCTTGAGCGGAAATTTGATCGAGACCGACGTGCTGGTCGTCGGCGCCGGCGCCGGCGGCATGGTCGCGGCGCTCAGCGCCAAGCGCCATGGGCCGCGCGGAACCAAAGTCGCGATCGCCGATTCGTGGATGATCGGTCGCACCGGTCATACCGCATTCTCCAATGCCTGGATGATCGTCGCCCTTCCGGACGATGATGTCGACGGCATCATGCGCGAGATCGTCGCCGGGAATGACGGCATCGCCGACCAGATTCTGGTGCGCGAGTCGCTGGCAAATTCGTTCGCGCGGATTGGGGATTTCGAAGCGATGGGGATGAAATTCCCGCGTGCCGAGAACGGCGCATATTTCCGCCGGCCGACGCGCGGTCTCGACCTCGCAAGGGTGATGTCGCCGGAAGGCGGCGGGCTCGAATTTTGCTGGCGATTGCGGTTCGGGCTCGCGGAAAAAGGCGTCGCGCTGCTGGACCGGCTGTTCGTAACCGGCCTCGTCGGCGGCCCGTCCGGGCGCATCGTCGGCGCCACCGCGATTCATACCCGTACCGGCGCCTTTCACGTCATCAAGGCGCGCGCGACCATTATCGCCACCAACGCGATTACGTTCCGCTCGGGCTTCGTGCGCGACATCACCGGGACCGGCACGTTGCTCGCGCACCGCGCCGGGGCCGCGCTGCGCAACGCGGAATTCAGCTACGTGCGGCCGGGCACGCCGAAATTCTACTTCGAGGGCATCACCTTCGCGATCCAGGAGGGCGCCCGCTTCACCAATTCCAGAGGCGAAGCGTTCATGCGCGCTTACGAGCCCGAGTGGGCGGACGAGGCCGACGTGCCGCGCATCGCCCGCGCCATGGCCGAAGAGAAGAAGAACGGCAACGAACCGCTCTATCTCGACATGTCGCCGATCCCCGAGCAGATGCGCGACGAGTTCATCCGCAGCAAGGTGAAGTGGATGGACTATTTCTTCCGCAAGCTCGGCTCCGAGGCGAAGACCGATATGTTCGGCAAGACGCCCTATTACGCGCTCAGCCAGATGACCAAAATGGGCATTCGCACCGGCCCCGATTGCCGTTCCGACGTTCCGGGCCTGCTCGCTGCGGGACTGGCGCAAGCCGGCTGCGCCAATCACTTCGCCGGTTTCCACATCGGCCTCGGCGTCGGCAACGGCTGGGTCGCCGGCCGCAGCGCCGTGGAGGACCTCGACCGCCTGGCAACGCCGGATCTCGATCTCGCCGAAGTCGAGGCGATGCATCAGGAGACGCTGGCGCCGCTGCAGCCCGCAGCCCAGGCGGAGTCGGACCGTATCCTGCGCGACCTCCAGGAGATCATGTTTGCTTATGATATCGGCATTCTCAAGCACGCCGATCGCCTGGAGAAAGCTTGCCGCAAGGTCGAGCGGCTCACCCGGCAGTTCGACGACCTCGCCGCGCCGCACGTGCATGAACTGGTTCGGCTGAAAGAAACCGAGGCCATGCTTCTTGCCGCCCGGATCATTCTGGGCGCCTCGCTCTATCGCACCGAGTCGCGGGTGAGCCATTTCCGCGAGGACTTCCCGAAACGCGACGACGCCAATTGGCTGGTCTGGGTGGATGTCGAGCCCGGCAGCGGTACCGGCGCTCCGAACTTGAAGACAACCGCGATCCCGACGCCGCTGTGCGAGGTGACTGCAATGCCGGTGCGGCCGAACCGGCTCAAGCCGCGCGCCGCCGTCGGCGGGGTCTGACCGTCGCACCGTCCTTAGTCTAGGGAGGACCATGGGGCGATCGTCGTCGGTGCGATTTCGCCTTCGCCCAACCTGGGTCGCCGCTCGACCGCTGCCCGCTCGGCAAAGCCGACAGTCGGGAAAACACGACGCATTTCCATTCATCCGACGCGAGCGTAATATCGGCGTGCCTGTCGCGCCGCGATACAGAAAATGCGATGGGAAATGACAGGGCGAGGGAGGATTGTATGTTGCAGCGCAGAAGTTCGGTTGTTGCGGGTGCCGTGTGCGTCTGGGCTTTGTGGCTTGCGGCATTGACTCCGGTCCGAGCGGAGGACGTCCTTGTCACGCAATACAAGGCTGATCCATCCGGCGCTCCGTTTGCGGTCGCGATCGCGAAGGGCTTCTTCAAGCAGGCCGGGATCGACATCACCGGCGTCATTTCCGGCGCCGGCGGCGGCGCTTCGGTGCGCGCCGCGATGGCCAGCGCGCTCGGCTATGGCGACGTTTCGCCGGCTCCCGTGATTGCCGCCATCGACCAGGGCCAGGATCTGCGGATCGTCAACATCGGCACGCGGCTTCTCGACCTCAACATCGTTGTCATGCCGAATTCGCCGATCAAATCGATCGCCGATCTTAAGGGCAAGAAATTCAGCATCAGCGAACCGAAATCGCTCGGCGAGATGACCGCCGTGCTGGTCGAGGAAAAGGCCGGGCTGCATCCGCAGGACATGCAGCGGGTCGTTTTCGGCAGTCTGCCCGGCGCGATTACGGCGCTGGAAACCGGCGCCGCCGACGTCACCGCGATTCCCACCGTGCTGTTCCGGCTGAAGAACGGCGCCAGCAAATACCGCGTCATTCTCCGACCGCAGGACATGCCGCATCTGCCGCCCGCCATCGGCATCGCCACCGGGGCGTTGATGAAGCAGCCCGGCAAGCTGCGCGCGCTGCTCGCCGGCCGCCGCGAAGGCGTGAAGTACATTTACGAGCACACCGACGACGCCATCGCGATTCTCACCCAGGTCTATGCGCCGCTGCCCGCCGATCAGGTCGCCCAGATGGTCCATGAACTCGTCGCCGCCCAGTTCTGGAGCCAGGGCAACATGGAGATGGACCTCCTGGAGACGACGGAGCGGGCGATGAAATATGTTGGAATGCTCGACAAGCCCGTCGATTTGAACAAGATGATCGATACGTCCTTCCTGCCGAGCGATCTGCAAAAATGACAAGCACGACGGCGGGCGGCCAAGTTCATGCCTGCCTCTCGGGCGTAACGCGGGTCTATCCCGGAGCCGCCGGGCATCATGCGGTCCACGCGCTCGGGCCGCTCGATCTCGACTTGCGGCGCGGCGAATTCTTCGCCGTCGTCGGACCGTCCGGCTGCGGCAAGTCGACATTGCTCGAAGTGCTGGCCGGCCTGCAGCGGCCAACGGCGGGCACGGTGACGTTCGAGGGCCGCGCCGTGGCGGGTGTGGTTCCCGACGGCGTTGGCGTCGTGTTCCAGGAAGATGCCAGTTTTCCCTGGCTGACGGTGTCGGATAACGCGGGCTTCGGTTTGCGGCGCAGCGGCATGGCGGAGCCGGAAATTCGCCGCCGCGTCGACGATGCACTGGCCTTCATGGGGCTCAAGGATTTCGCCCGGGCCTATCCCTCGCAACTGTCCGGCGGCATGCGCCAGCGTGTCTGTATCGCGCGTACGCTGGTGCTGCAGCCGCGCCTGATCCTGCTCGATGAGCCGTTTGGGGCGCTCGACGCGCAGACGCGCCTGCTCATGGGGGACGAGGTATTGCGGCTGTGGCGCTCGACCGGCGCGACCGTGCTGCTCATCACCCACGCGCTTGACGAGGCGGCGATGCTGTCCGACCGCATTGGCGCCATGTCGGCGCGCCCCGGCCGCTTCATGGAAATCATCGAAACCGGCTGGCCGCGCGAGCGCAATTCGACCATCGTCGGCGAAGCGGCATTCGGCGAAATTACCGGACGGCTGTGGGAAAATCTGCGCGGCGAATCGCTAAAATCGCTCGGCATTGCAAAACTGGCCGCCGAATGAGCCGCGTCGGCCTGATCAGACTTGGCGTTGTCGCTGCTATGATCGGGGCGCTTGAAGCGGCGTGTCGGTCGGGCCTGATCGATCCCCGGGTCGTGATTCCGCCGTCCGAAATGGCCGAGGCCCTCGTCGCCATTTTGGCGTCCGGGCAAATCAACGATGACATCGTGCGCACGCTCGGCGTCATCGCCGTCGCCGTCGCGGCGTCGGTCGTGCTCGGCTTTGCGTTTGGCGTGCTCATTCACGCGCTGCCGCGCCTGCGCCAGGCGCTCGATCCGTTCTTCGCCACCTATTACGCGGTGCCGGTCTTCATCTTCTATCCGGTGCTGATCGCGATCTTCGGCCTGTCGCTCGTTCCGATCGTGCTGATGGGCGTCGCCACCGCCATCGTCGCCATGATCATCGCCACCCTGAACGGCCTCGACCGCGTGCCGCGCGTGCTGACCAAGGTCGCGCAGGTGCACCGGATGGGAAGGTTGGCGACGGCCATGCGATTGCAGCTTCCGGCGGCGGCGCCCTATCTGTTCACCGGAGTCAAGCTGTCGGTGAGCTACGGCTTCATCGCGGTGATCGCCGCCGAATTCATCCTCGCTCCCGCCGGGCTCGGCCGCGACATTGCCAACGCCTATGCCGATTTCGACAACCGCCGCATGTACGCGCTGATGTTGTTCGTGCTGGCGATCGCCACCGTGATCAACGCTGCGCTGCACGCGCTCGACCTGAGCTTCGCGAAACGGCGTGGAGCGGCGCCATGACGACGGCGACGCAGCGTTTTACCGATACGCTGATCATCGTGGTCGCCATCGCGCTGATCTGGCAGGGCCTCGCCCAATGGGTGGGCGCCACCGCGCTGCCCGGCCCGCTTCCGACGCTGTCCTATCTCGTCCATTTCGTGCCGACCGCGCGCTTTGCCGGGAATGCGGCGGCGACGGCGATCGCGTTCGCATTGGCCCTGCTGCTGGCCTACGGCATCGGGCTTGCGGTCGGCATCTGGTTGGGCGCGCATCGATTATCGGGCGTGGTCGGCGAGCCGATCCTGATTACCGTCTACTCGTTGCCGAAGATCACGCTCTATCCGGTGGTCCTGCTTATTTTCGGCCTCAGTCTGTCCGGCAAAGTCGCGTTCGGTGCGATGCACGGCATTCTGCCGGTGGCGTTGCTCACCATGGCGGCGATCCGCAATATTCCGCCGGTCTATCTGAAGTCCGCGCGCACGCTGGGTCTGTCGCCGTGGCAAACGATTTGGAACGTGCTGTTGCCGGCGACCGTGCCGGAGGTCGTCGCCGGCTTGCGCATCGGCTTCACGGTCACGCTGCTCGGCGTGCTGCTCGCCGAAATGTTCGCTTCGAAGGACGGCCTCGGCTTCCTGGTCATCAATGCGATGACGCTGTTGCAGAGCGAGGAAATGATCTCGATCGCGGTGATGCTGTTTGTTTTCGCGGCGGTCGCCAACGCGCTGTTGCTGTGGATCGAGCATCGCCTGCGGCGGCGGGTGTGAAAGCCCGCGAGAGCATGTCCCGCAAAAGTGGAAGCCGGTTTTGCGAAAAGGACGTGCTAAAA
>Ga0335078_10016579_pt1 | contig 10936 bp, 9 predicted proteins | sample Lox_Sample_32_FD_206711 | JGI IMG/M metagenome (GOLD analysis project Ga0335078, IMG submission 206711) | Soil microbial communities from Loxahatchee National Wildlife Refuge, Florida, United States - Lox_Sample_3.2 | ecosystem: Environmental > Terrestrial > Soil > Wetlands | place: USA: Florida... | reverse complement strand
TCCCCTAGCCGGCTCCTCTAGCCTGAAGTTCCAGTAGTCGCCAACGGCACCTGACGACGGAAACCCCTGTGGGAGAGGCATTTCATCTTACGGGGGTTTCATTTTGGGTGACGAAATGTACCCATGTAAGTCTCTATTGTAATCTTGTATTAGTTTGGATGGTGCGCTATGAGGAACCCATGCATATCGACGTGGTGCCCAACCGCGGCTCCCGCCCCGCCTACCTGCTGCGCGAGTCCTGGCGCGAGGGGAAGAAGATCCGCAAGCGCACCATCGCCAACCTCTCGTCGCTCGCGGATGACCAGATCGACGCCATCCGCCGGGTGCTGCGGGGCGAGAAGCTCGCCGCCATTGGGGAGGTCTTCGAGGTCACCGGCTCCCGGATGCACGGGGACACCGACGCCGTACTCCGCGCAATGAAGCGGCTCGGGATCCGGGACCTTCTCTCTTCGCGCCCGTCGTTCGAGGCGGAGGTGGTGATGGGCATGATCGCGGCGCGGGTGGTGGCGCCGCACACGAAGCTCGCGACGACGCGGTGGTGGCGTACCCGTACCTTGCCGGAGGACTTGAGAATCGAGCACGCCACCGACGACGACCTCTACCAGGCAATGGATTGGCTCGTCGATCACCAGGACCTCATCGAGAAGAAGCTTGCCGCACGGCACCTCAAGAACGGCGACCTGGCACTGTACGACCTGACGTCGAGCTACTTCGAGGGTAAGACCTGCCCCTTGGCGGCGATGGGGCACAACCGCGACGGCAGGAAGAACAAGCTTCAGGTGAACTACGGGCTGCTGGCCGACAAGCGTGGCTGTCCGGTCGCGGTCTCGGTGTACGAGGGCAACACGAACGACCCGAAGACGCTCATGCCGCTCGTGGAGAAGCTTCGCAAGGACTACGGCATCGAGCGGGTGGTGCTCGTCGGCGATCGGGGGATGATTGGCCAGGCAGCGGTGGAGGACCTGCGCAACCTTCCCGGGCTTCAGTGGATCACGGCTCTGAAGAGCATCCAGATCCGGGCGCTCGTGGAGGGCGGGGCGTTGCAACTCGGTCTCTTCGACGAGAGAAACCTCTTCGAGCTCACGCACCCCGCCTATCCCGGCGAGCGCCTGGTGGCATGTCGCAACCTCGAGCTCGGGAAGCTCCGCGGACACAAGCGCCAGGCGCTCATCGAGGCGACGGTGGAGGAACTCGAGAAGGTCCGCGCCATGGTGAAGCGCGGCGATTTGAGTGGAGCTGGCAAGATCGGCGTCCGCGCCGGCCGGGTCGTCAACAAATACAAGGTCGCCAAGCACTTCGCCCTCACCATCACGGACGACCGCTTCGACTTCTCGCTTCGCGAGGAGCAGATTGCTGCCGAGGCCGCCCTCGACGGCATCTACGTCATCCGCACCAGCCTCTCAAAGCGCGAGATGAGCGCTGCGGATGCCGTGCGTAGCTACAAGTCCCTCAGCGAGGTCGAGCGCGCGTTTCGATCGCTGAAGACCGTAGACCTCGAGGTGCGACCCATCCATCACCGCCTGGCCAACCGCGTCCGTGCGCACATCTTGCTCTGCATGCTCGCCTACTACGTCGAGTGGCATATGCGCGAGGCGTGGCGGCCGATCCTCTTCGCCGACGAGGACCTCGAGGCGAAGGCCCATCGCGATCCTGTCGCGCCCGCGAAGCGCTCGGAGGCCGCCGAAGCGAAGGCAGTGACCAAGACCCTCGCCGACGGCACGCCCGCACACAGCTTCCGGACGGCCTTGGAGGACCTCTCCACCATCGTGCGCAACAACTGCCAGGCGCCCGGAGCCCCCAGCGCTCCGACCTTCGCCGTCGTCACCACGCCCTCGCCCGCGCAGCAGCGGGCTATCGACCTACTGGACCAAATCGCGGTGTAGCCAGAACGCCCGCAACCTGATTGAACGAACTGCCGCGTCACCACAGGCGAAACTCGCTCGGCTCAATCCGGAACTTCAGGCTAGCGCGAGCCCTTCGCCTCCTGGCGGGGGGAGCGCAGCGGCGCGATCGCCGCAGTGGGGCCTGGGTCGGCGGAGTAGGCGTGGACGCCCATCTCCGGCACGTCGAGGCCCGTCACCTCGTCCTCCGCCGAAACGCGGTTCCCGACGACCCTGCCGACGACGGCGAACGCGAGGGCGGTGGCGACGCCGACGTAGGCGAGGTTCGCGAGCACGCCCACCCCCGAGGCCACGAGCTGGCCGCCGTCGCCGTAGAGCAGGCCGGTGACGCCCCCGGGCACCCCGTTCATCCCCTGGCCGTAGGTGCCGTTCGCGAACAGGCCCAGGGCGAGCGCTCCCCAGGTGCCGCTCACCCCGTGGACGGCGGTGGCGCCGACCGGGTCGTCGATGCGCAGCCGGGTGTCGATGAAGACCGCGGCCGTGATGGCGAGGACTCCGCCCACTGCGCCGATGACGGCAGCGGCCCAGGCGGAGACGTAGGCGCAGGAGGCGGTGATGGCCACGAGTCCGGCGAGCGTGCCGTTCGCGAGCCAGGAAGGCTCCGCCTTTCCCCACCTCGTCTTCACGTAGAGATAGGCCGAGGAGGCGCCGGCGGCGCCCGCGATCATGGTGTTCGCCGCGACCACCGCGAGGCGGCTGTCCATGCCGGACCGCGTCGAGCCGGCGTTGAAGCCGAACCACCCGAAGGCGAGGATGAAGGTGCCGAGCACCACCTGCGGGATGCTCTGCGGGGCGATGGCCTGGATGCGGCCGTCCGGGAGGTACTTCCCGATCCGGGGACCGAGGCCGCGGGCCACCACCAGGGCAGCGACTCCGCCCGTCAGGTGCACCACCGAGCTCCCGGCGAAGTCCACGTGGCCGTGGCCCAGCCCGAAGTTCCGCCCCAGCTGGGAGAGCCAGCCGCCGCCCCAGACCCAGTTGGCGTAGACGGGGTAAACGAGGGTGGCCATGGCGACGCTGAAGAGGACGAAGCTCGAGAACCGCCAGCGCTCGGCGGCCGCCCCGGTAGGGATGGTGGCAGCGGTGTCCATGAAGACGGTGTGGAAGAGGAAGGTGGCGGCCACGGCCGGGGTATAGAGAGACAGGGGGTGGAGTCCGAACCCGGTCATCCCGAAGAGGCCGAAGTTCTTGCCCAGGATGCGGACCGTGAACTCCTGGTCCAGGGCGCTCAGGGAGCCGTAGAGGGTTCCCGTTCCGCCCATCTGCAGGCCGAAGCCGACGAAGGCGAAGCCCATGACGCCGACCGCGTAGACGAGGAGGTTCATCCCCATGGTGTGCGCCGCGTTCTTGGCGCGCGTCAGTCCGGTCTCCACGAGCGCGAAGCCGGCCTGCATGAACATCACCAGAAAGGCGCCCAACACGGTCCAGAGCACGTCGAGGGCAACCTGCGTGTCCGCGAGGCGCCTCGCCAGCTCCGCGACGGTTGGCTCATTCATGGGTTCCCCTTCACGGTTGAGGTGTGCGGCTCGCCCCGCTACACGGCCAGGAGCTGCCGCACGCCGTCGCGCTCCATCGATTCCCCGTCCCCACGCTTCACGATCTCGCCTCGCTGCATCACCAGGTACCGGTCGGCCAGGGAGCGGGAGAAGTCGTAGTACTGCTCGACGAGCAGGATCGCCATGGTCCCCTCCGCGGCGAGCTGGCGGATGGCGCGCTCGATGTCCTTGATGATGGAGGGCTGGATCCCCTCGGTGGGCTCGTCCAGCACGAGGAGTCGCGGGTCCATGGCCAGTGCCCGGCCGATGGCGAGCTGCTGCTGCTGGCCGCCGGAGAGGTCCCCGCCGCGGCGGCCCCGCATTTCCGAGAGCACCGGGAAGAGCTCGAAGACGCGGACCGGGATGGGCGCGCCGCGGCCCTTGGTGGCGAGCCCCATGAGGAGGTTCTCCTCCACGCTGAGCCGGGGGAAGATCTCGCGCCCCTGGGGCACGTACCCGATTCCGGCCGCGGCGCGGCGGTGGGGCGGCGCCCCGGAGAGGTCCTGGCCCTCGAAGGTGACCCGACCCGAGGCGATGGGCACGAGCCCCATGAGGGCGCGCAGCAGCGTCGTCTTCCCCACCCCGTTCCGGCCGAGGAGGGCGGTGACCTGGCCGGGCGGCGCCTCGAAGGAGATCCCGCGCAGGATGTGGCTGCCGCCGTAGTACTGGTTCAGTCGCTCGACCTTCAGCATGGTTATCGGCCCAGGTAGACCTCGATGACGCGGGGATCGGCTTGCATCTCCTCCAGGGTCCCCTCGGCGAGCACCGAGCCCTCGTGGAGCACGGTGACGCGGCCGCCGAGCTGGGCGATGAACGCCATGTCGTGCTCGACCACCACCAGGGAGTGGGTCTCGGCGAGGGAGCGGATGAGCTCGGCGGTGCGTTCGGTCTCCTCGTCCGTCATGCCGGCCACGGGCTCGTCGAGCAAGAGGAGCTGGGGCTCCTGCACGAGAAGCATGCCGATCTCCAGCCACTGCTTCTGGCCGTGGGAGAGCAAGCCGGCCTCCCGGGATTCCTCGGCCGCCAGGTGGATGCGCCGTAGCATCTCCCCGACGCGGCCCTCGGCCTCGGAGTCCAGGCCGCCGAACAAGCCGCGGCGGACCCGCCGGTCGGCCTTGACGGCGAGTTCCAGGTTCTCCCGCACGGTGTGGTGCTCGAAGACGGTGGGCTTCTGGAACTTCCGGCCGATCCCGGCCAGGGCGATCTCGGTCTCCGACAGCTCGGTGAGGTCCAGGCTCTGGCCGAAGAAGGCGACGCCGCGGTCGGGCCGGGTCCGGCCGGTGACGACGTCCATCATGGTGGTCTTGCCCGCGCCGTTCGGGCCGATGACGCAGCGGAGCTCCCCCACCTCGATGTGGAGGGTGAGCTGGTTCAGGGCGCGGAAGCCGTCGAAGGTGACGGTGATGCCCTCGAGGTAGAGGAGCACGTCGTGGCTGGAGTCGAGCTGGCCGGGAAGCGGCGCGTGCGTGAAGGCGGCGTGGCGGGGGCCGGACGGCGCCGTGAGGATGGGCATCATGTGGGCTTCCGCAGAATCCGGCTCGCGAGCCCGACCACGCCCCGGGGGAGGAGCAGGGTCGCGAGGACGAAGAGCAGGCCGAGGAAGAAGGGCCAGAACTCGGGGAAGGCCACCGTGAACCAGCTCTTCGCCAGGTTCACCACGGAAGCCCCCAAGACCGGCCCGACGAGCGTGCCGCGGCCCCCGAAGGCCACCCAGATGGCGATCTCGATGGAGTTGCCCGGCGACATCTCGGAGGGGTTGATGATGCCCACCTGCGGGACGTAGAGCGCCCCGGCCGCGGCGCACAGCGTCGCCGAGAGCGTCCAGATGAAGAGCTTGTACCAGAGCGGGTCGTAGCCCAGGAAGCGGACGCGCGGCTCCGCGTCCCGAATGGCGGCGAGCACCCGTCCGACGCGGGAGCAGACGAGGTAGCGGCCGAAGACGAGGGTCGCGCCGAGCAGTGCGGCGCTCAGCATGAAGAGCACGGCGCGTGTGGCCGGGGCGGTGATGGGGAAGCCGAGGACGCGCTTGAAGTCGGTGAAGCCGTTGTTGCCGCCGAAGCCGGTCTCGTTGCGGAAGAAGAGCAGCATGGCCGCGTAGGTGAGCGCCTGGGTGATGATGGACAGGTAGACGCCTCGCACTCGCGAGCTGAAGGCGAACAGGCCAAAGACGAAGGCGAGAAGGGCCGGCACCCCGAGCACGAGCGCGAGGGCCCAGAGGAAGTGATCCGTTCCCGTCCAGAACCAGGGGTACTTCTTCCAGTCGAGGAACACCATGAAGTCGGGAAGGTCGGACTGGTACACCCCCTCGTGTCCGATGGAGCGCATGAGGTACATGCCGAAGGCGTACCCCCCAAGCGCGAAGAAGAGGCCGTGACCGAGCGAGAGGATGCCGGCGTACCCCCAGACGAGGTCCAGGGCCACGGCCACCACCGCGTAGCACATGATCTTGCCCCCCACGGTGATGACGAGGTCGGAGACGTGGAAGGGGCTCCCGGCGGGGGTGAAGAGGTGCAGGGCCGGAAGGACGACGAGCGTCGCGAGCGCGAAGACCCCGAGCGCCAGCCAGCCGGCGCGGGGCGTGCTGGCGAGGATGCGCACGAGTAGAGGCCTTCTCGCCGCGGCCATTCCTATCCTTCCGCCGTCCGGCCCTTGGGAGCGAAGAGCCCCTGCGGACGCCTGCGGATGACGACCACCACGAAGGTGAGCACCAGGATCTTGGCGATGACCGCGCCCCAGGAGGCCTCGAGGAACTTGGAGGCCACTCCCAGGCCGAGCGCCGCCCATACCGCGCCGGCGAGCTGTCCCACCCCCCCGAGAACCACGACGAGGAACGAGTCCACGATGTAGCCCTGTCCCATTTCCGGGCCGACGTTGGCGATCTGGGAGAGGGCCACCCCTCCGAGGCCCGCGATTCCCGCTCCCAGCCCGAAGGCCATGGCGTCAACGCGGCCGGTCGGGACCCCCACGCAGCCGGCCATGGCGCGGTTCTGGGTGACGGCGCGCACGAACATGCCGAGGCGAGTGCGGTTGAGCAGCAGCCAGACGACGGCGAGCACGCCCAGGGAGAAGGCGATGATGACGATGCGGTTCCAGGGCAGGACGATGTCGGCGGCCAGGTCGATGCCGCCCGACATCCAGGACGGGTTCGGCACCTGGACGTTGTTCGGTCCGAAGGTGGTGCGGGCGCACTGGATGAGGACGAGGGAGAGGCCCCAGGTGGCGAGCAGGGTCTCGAGCGGCCGACCGTAGAGGATGCGGATGACGGTTCGCTCGAGCACGATGCCGACGAGGAAGGCGAGCCCGAAGCCCACCGGCACGGCCGCCACCGGGTACCACTCCATGGCCCTCGGAAGGAAGCGCGCGAAGGCCTGCTGCACGACGAAGGCGGAGTACGCGCCGACCATGAGCAGCTCGCCGTGGGCCATGTTGATGACCCCCATGACGCCGTAGGTGATGGCGAGTCCGAGCGCCGCGAGCAGGAGGATGCTGCCCAAGGAGATGCCGGAGAAGATCCGCCCGGCCACGTCCGCGGCGGCGAGCCGGGACTCGACGAGGCGCAAGGAGGTCCTCGCCTCCTCGCGGACCGCGCGGTCCGGCTCGGCCGACTCGTCGAGCAGCCCCCGGAGCAGTCCCACCACGCTGCGGTCGCTGCTCGCGCCGAGCGCCCGAACGGCTCCCAGGCGCACCGCCGGGTCCGGGTTGTGGAGGTTGGAGCGGGCGGCGATGAGGGAGAGGAGCGAGCGCACCTCCGGCTTGGTCTCCCGCGCAAGCGCTCGCTCGAGGAGCGGGGCGAGCTCGGGGTCGTTGGCCTCGCCGAGCTCCTGCGCCGCCGAGAGGCGCACTCCCGGGTCGGGGTCGAGGAGCTGGAGCACGGCCATGGCGCTCTCGAGCTCGCGGCGGATCCGGTTGTTGACGGTGATGGTCTCCCGGGACTCGGGAGGAGGCACGACCTCCGCCCCGGTGGCCGCGTCGAAGACGCGGTCTCCGTCCACCCGCAGCACCCGCCCCCCCGCCACCTGCAGGGCCTCGTTCAGGAGGGCCCGAAGGAGGGGGAGGGCGGCCGGGTCGCCCTCGCGCACCAGCGTGCGGATGGCGGCGAGCTTCTCGTCCGAGTCGTCGGCGCCGAGCTGAGCCACGGCCGCGGCGTCGAGGGCCGACGCTCCCGAGACCGGGAGGAGCGCCAGGGCGGCGAGGAGGGGTCGGAGCGGGCGCACGGAGGAAGGGTGGCGGCGGCCGGGGAGGCGGCCGCCGCCCCACGCGCGGCTAGAGCCCCTGCTTGCTCTCGTTGCCGGCGATGAACGGGCTCCAGGGCTGGGCGCGGATGGGCTCCTTCGTCTTCCACACCACGCTGAACTGGCCGTCGGAGCGGATCTCGCCGATGAAGACCGGCTTGTGCAGGTGGTGGTTCGTGAGGTCCATGGTGAGGACGAAGCCCGAGGGCGCGCGGAAGGTCTGCCCGGCCACCGCCGCGATCACCTTGTCCGGGTCCGTGCTCTTCGCCTTCTCCACCGCCTGCTTCCACATGTGGATGCCCACGTAGGTGGCCTCCATGGGGTCGTCCGTCACCACCGCGGCGGCGTTGGGGAGCTTCTTCCTCTTCGCGTAGGCTCGGTACTTCGCGATGAAGGCCTCGTTTTCCTTGTTCTTGAGCGACATGAAGTAGTTCCAGGCGGCGAGGTGGCCGACGAGCGGCTTCGTGTCGATTCCTCGCAGCTCCTCCTCTCCCACCGAGAAGGCGACCACGGGCACGTTCGTGGCCTTGAGGCCGGCGTTCCCGAGCTCCTTGTAGAAGGGTACGTTGGAGTCCCCGTTGATGGTGGAGATCACCGCCGTCTTCCCGCCGGCGGCGAACTTCTTGATGTTGGCGACGATGGTCTGGTAGTCGCTGTGCCCGAAGGGCGTGTAGACCTCCTCGATGTCCGCCTCCGCCACGTGCTTCGACTTGAGAAAGGCGCGGAGGATCTTGTTCGTGGTCCGCGGGTAGACGTAGTCGGTGCCGAGCAGGAAGAAGCGCTTGGCGCCGCCGCCCTCCTTGCTCATGAGGTATTCGACGGCCGGGATGGCCTGCTGGTTCGGGGCGGCGCCCGTGTAGAAGACGTTTCGCTCGAGCTCCTCTCCCTCGTACTGAACCGGGTAGAAGAGCACCCCGTTCAGCTCCTTGAAGACCGGGAGCACGGACTTGCGCGACACGGAGGTCCAGCAGCCGAAGACCACCGCCACCTTGTCCTGGGTGAGGAGCTGGCGCGCCTTCTCGGCGAAGAGGGGCCAGTTGGACGCGGGGTCGACGATCACGGGCTCGAGCTTCTTGCCGAGGACGCCGCCGGACGCGTTGATCTCCTCGATGGTCATGAGCGCCACGTCCTTGAGCGCCGTCTCCGAGATGGCCATCGTTCCAGACAGCGAATGGAGGACGCCAACCTTGATGGTCTCCTCGGCTCGGCTGAGAGCCGGCGCCCAGGTGAGCGCGGCTGCGAGCGCCGCGGCGATAGGTGCCAGAATGGGTCTCCGCATGGTAATCCCCTTTCGGACTCTTTCGTCCGTCGCACCCTCGAGCATGCCGCGTGCCACCCTCAGTGAGGTCGCCCCGAAAAGGACGCGCGTCGCGAGCGAGGGCTCGTGGCTCGACTCTTGCGGAGCCCCGCCAACACGGCTGAACGAGCATTCTCGGAGCGACGCCACCACGTCTTCCCTGGCTACTCAGATCCCCGCGCCGCGGCCGGTGCTTCCTCCCCGGGCAGTGCCCTGCACCGGGATCGGGCAGTCGCGCGGCGCCGATGGTCTGTCACCCGGATGGGGCCGTTTGCAGGTGGCGCGCGTGGAGGGAGAGAGCGCCGTTGTCTCCTGCATCTCCACGGCCCCGCTCCGGCTCCTGGCGCCGCGCCCGCGAGGGGCCTCGGCGTGGGCCGTGGCGGCGAGCTACGGGGGTGGCCTCGTGGCCGGAGACCAGATCTGCCTCCAGGTCGAGGTCGAGGAAGGGGCGACCGCCCTCCTCGGGACGCAGGCGGAAACCAAAGTTTACCGCTCGCGCGGGGCGTGCTGCGCCGCAGAGGTGCGGGCCCGGGTGGCACCGGGCGCGGCGCTCGCGCTCGTGCCCGACCCGGTGAGCTGTTTCGCCGGCGCGCGCTACCGCCAGCTCCTGGAGGTCGACGTCGCCGCCGGGGGCACCCTCCTGCTCGTCGACGCGCTCGTCGCCGGCCGCTCCGCCCGCGGCGAGCGCTGGGCCTTCGACGAGTACTCGAGCCGGGTCGAGGTCGCCTCGGGCGGGAGGCTCGTCCTCGCCGACGCCGTCCGCCTCGTTTCGCGCGAGGGACCGCCCGTCGCGGAGCGCATGGCGGATTGGGACCTCTTGGCTACGGTGGTCTGCGTGGGGCCCCGCCTGGCGCAGCAAGCCGCGGACCTGCTCGCGGAGCTTCGGCGCCAGCCGGCCGACGGGAGCGCCGGCGTCGTCTGCGCGGCGAGCCCGCTCGCCGACGGCCTCCACCTCCGGCTGGCGGCCCGAGGCGCCGAGGCCGGGCTGGAGCGGCTGCGCTCTCTCCTCCGCTTCCTCCCCGCTCTTCTCGGGGACGATCCCTTCTTGCGCAGACCTTGAAGGAGGACCCATGCACCTCTCCCCTCGAGAGCTCGACAAGCTCGCCCTGCATCAGGCCGGATTCCTCGCGCAGAAGCGGCTGGCACGGGGCCTTCGACTCAACTACCCCGAAGCCGTCGCCCTCATCGCCACCCAGCTCCTCGAGATGATCCGAGACGGCGCCCGAGTGGCGGAGCTCATGGACGTCGGCCGGCGCTTGCTGGGGCGCCGGCAAGTGATGGCGGGAGTGCCGGGGCTCGTCGCCGAGGTCCAGGTCGAGGGCACCTTCCCGGACGGCAGCAAGCTCGTCACCGTCCACCACCCCATCGCGGCCCTGGACGGGGACCTGGCGCTCGCGCTCCACGGCTCGTTCCTGCCGGTGCCGGAGCTGTCCGCCTTCGGGCCGGCGGAGGAAGAGGGGCCGGAGGGACAGGCGCCGGGCGAGATCTGGCCGGCCGACGGCGAGCTCACGCTCAACGCCGGGCGGGAGGCCGTGCGGCTCTCGGTGACGAACCTGGCGGATCGGCCCATCCAGGTGGGGAGCCATTATCACTTTGCCGAGACCAACCCGTACCTGCGGTTCGATCGGGGTCTCGCCTACGGGCGCCGCCTCGACATCCCCGCCGGAATGGCGGTCCGCTTCGAGCCCGGCGAGACCAAGACCGTCGAACTCGTGGCCATCGCCGGGGGGGCGGTGGTGCGCGGCGGGAACGGGCTGTCCTCCGGCCCGGTCTCCGCCGAAGGTCGCAGCCGTCTGCTCGAGCAAGCGCGAGCCCGCGGGTTCGCCCACCAGGAGGAGCCCTAGAGCCATGTCGCGCACCATGAAGCGCTCGCACTATGCGGAGATCTACGGCCCCACCACCGGCGACCGGGTCCGCCTCGGCGACACCGCTCTCGTGGCCGAGGTGGAGAAGGACTTCACGGTCTACGGG
>Ga0335078_10016578_pt1 | contig 10937 bp, 9 predicted proteins | sample Lox_Sample_32_FD_206711 | JGI IMG/M metagenome (GOLD analysis project Ga0335078, IMG submission 206711) | Soil microbial communities from Loxahatchee National Wildlife Refuge, Florida, United States - Lox_Sample_3.2 | ecosystem: Environmental > Terrestrial > Soil > Wetlands | place: USA: Florida... | reverse complement strand
GGGCGACGAAGGCGCGCGCCTCGTCTTCCGTGCGCGGGTTGTGGCCGGCCATCGCCGAATCCTACATCGAATCGCGCAGTTCGGGGACGATCCAGAACGCGCGCTGGCCCCGGGCGACCCGCTCGCAATTGTCGAACGCGTTGCGCCAGCGCTTCGGGTGGTTGTCCCAGGTCGGGCCGGCGGCGTGCGGGCTGAAGATCGCATTCTTCAAGGTGAAGAGCCGGTGGTCGGGCTTGGGCGGTTCCTCGACCATGACGTCGAGCCCGGCGGCCATGATGACCTCGTTGTTGAGCGCATCGTAGAGCGCATCCTCGTCGACCACCGGGCCGCGGCAGGTGTTGATGAGGATCGCGGTCGGTTTCATCATCGCCAGTTCCTTCTGGCCGATGAGATTGTGCGTCGATTTGTCGAGCGGCACGTGCAGCGAGACGATGTCCGACGTCCGCAGCAGCTCGGGGAACAGCACGAAACGCACCCCGAGCGCGTCCTCCTGGTCGGCGGTGAGCCGGTTGACGTCGTAATAATTGATCTTCATGTCGAACGCCTTGGCGCGGCGCGCGACCTTCTTGCCGATATTGCCGAGCCCGACGATGCCGAGGGTCTTGTCCTCCAACTCGTAGAGCTTGGTGGAGTTGAAGTCGTTGCCGCGCCAGCGGCCGGAAACGACGCCGTCATGCTGCCAGATCAGCCGACGCGACACGGCCAGCATCAGCATCACCGCATGCTCGGAGACCGCGGTCGCGTTGGCGCCGCCGTTGTTGCAGATCGGCACCCCGGCCGCGCGCGCGGCGTCGAGATCGTAGGTGTTGTAGCCGGCGCTCAGCGTCTGGACCAGCTTGAGCTTTGGCGCCTGGGCATAGAATTCCGGGCCGTGCTTGAACTGGCCGGCGCCGATATAGAAGTCGGTGTCCTTGAGCAGTTCCCAGAATTCCGGCCGCCCGTGCGGCGCCTGGACGAACTCGAAGCCGGGCGGCAGCAGCTCGTGTGCGATCGCGAGCGTTTCCTCGCCGTGGCCGGTCGGGGTGAGAATGCGGTGGGGCATGGCGCGTCTCCTCTAAGGGCAGGGTTTTCTCCCGATCGGCCATCGTAGCGACAGCGCGCCGCGCTCCCCAAGCGCAATTTGGCAGCCGGCCACGGTTGCTGCCGCATAGCCGCTCCGCTACGCTCGACGCGGATCAGCGAGGGGACCGCCGACGATGGCCGACGAACGCGAAATTCTCGAATACCGCTTCATGAACCTGCACGAGTTCGTCACGGTCGCGCGGCAGAACCTCAACCGCAACAATTGGGACTACCTGATCGGCGCGTCGGAGACCGAGACGACGATCGCGCGCAACCGTGCCGCGCTGGACGCGATCGGCTTTCGCCCGCGAGTCTTGCGCGACGTATCGAACGTCGATTGCTCGAAAGAGCTGTGGGGCAAAAAGCTGCGCGTGCCGGTGCTGTGCGCGCCGGTCGGCAGCCTTGAGAATTTCGAGCCGGGCGGTGGCGCGACGGTCGCCGCGGCGACCGCCGAATTCGGCAACGGCATGATCTTGTCCTCGGTATCGCATCCCGGGCTCGAAAAGACCGCCGAGGCGGGCGGCGACGGGTTCAAGATCTTCCAGCTCTACGTGCGCGGCGACGAAAATTGGGTCGACGACCATGTGCGGCGCGCGATGGATCACGGTTACGACGCCTTTGCGCTGACCGTGGACACCGACAGCTATTCGCGCCGCGAGCGCGACATCACCAAGCGCCACGAGCGCCGTCGCGTGCGGGTCGGCGACGCGCGGATCTACCAGGCGCGGTTCAACTGGACCGACATCGACCGAATCAAGCGGCTGTCGAAGATCCCGGTGATCCTCAAGGGCATCGCCACCCGCGAGGACGCGACGCTCGCGGTCGAGCACGGCGTCGACTGCGTCTATGTCTCGAACCATGGCGGCCGCCAGCTCGACCAGGGCGTCGGGTCGATCGAGGTGCTGCCCGAGGTGGTCGAGGCCGTCAAGGGCCGCGCCAAGGTCATGGTCGACGGCAGCATCACCCGCGGCACCGATGTGGTGAAGGCGCTGATCCTCGGTGCCGACGCGGTCGCCTGCGGTCGGCTTTACGTCTACGGCCTGGCCGCCGCCGGCGCGCCCGGGGTGGTGCGGCTCTTCGAGATCCTCGAAGACGAGATCCGCATCTGCCTATCGCTGCTCGGGGTGACCGGTTACGCGCAGCTCGACAGATCGTACATCCGCCCCGCGCCGCTGGTAGTCCCGCCCCAGGTGCATAGCCCCTTCCCGCATCTGAACCTGCCGCGCGAGCATTATTAGTGGTATCAAGTTTGCAACGCTGACCTGCACAAGTGTGATTCACAGGCGACCGCGCCCTCAGGGAGAACCGACAATGCCCATGCCGCAACGGGTCCAGTATTCCGCCGCGATCGAACCTCTGGTCCAGTTCATCGAGGATACGCCGCCGGCGGAAATCCTCGACAAGACGCTGGAAAAATTGCGCGGCGGCGTGTCGACCCGCGACATGCTGACCGCGTCGGCGCTCGCGGTGACCCGCTCGTCCGACCTGCCGCCGGGCCATCACGGCGGCCCGCTGCACCCGCTGGCCGGGATGTATGCGATCTCCAACCTCGTCAATCGCCTCGAGGGCGAAGACAAGTTCATGCCGGTGCTGCAGCACGTCGCGCTGTCGAACAAGCACATCAACCATCCGGCGATGGGCCCCTTCCAGCTGCTCGACTTCAAGCCGACCGAGTTCAAGGATTTCGAGGCGGCCAAGGCGGCGTTCCTGATGGCTTGCAGCCGCGGCGAAAGCAATAACGCCGACCATATCTTCCAGTGGCTGTGGCAGAACGTGCCGCCGATCGAGGCGTTCGACCTGCTGATGAGCGTCGCCATCCCGAAGAACAACATCGACGATCACTATTTCGTCTTCCCGGGCTACACGTGGCGCGCGATCGAGACCGGGGTGATCGACAAGGCGCTGCTGCCGATCCTGATGCGTCCGTCCGTGCGGTATGCGGCGCGCTTCCCGATCGCCCCGGCGCAGCCGGAACTCGACGCGCTGATCAAAGACAACAAGCTGATGGAGCGCGTCACCCGGCAAGAAACCGGCGACGACGAAACGATAGCGATCGGTCGGCTCGGCAAGAATATCGGCCAGGTCGAGGAATTCGCCGACATCCCGGTGATGATGGCCAGCGCGCTGGGCAAGGGCTTGTCGCTCGACGGCGCGGGCGAAGCGCTGTCGATCGGCGCCGCCGGCCTTTTCCTCCGCTCGCTCGGCGGAAATCCGATGGATGTCCACCTGCACACCAGCATCAACCTGCGGCGCTATCTGGTGGGGCTGAAGGGCCTCAATCTGCGCAGCAAGCTGTTGCTGCTGATGAACTGGCATTTGGGCCCGGAAATTCGCTCGACCCAGATGCGGATGCAGCCGCCCGGCACGCAGCCCGACATGGACGCGGTCAAGGCGCTGCCGCCGCGCTCGCAAGACGCGCTGCTCGACGCCATCACCCACAGCATCTACACCCAGCCGCCGACCGATTGGTCGCAGGTGAGCAATCTGGGCCTGATGCGCGCCGTGCCGGAAGTGCGGGAGACCGTCAACCTGGCCCTACAGTACGTCAATAGCGGCTACGACCCGCAGGCGCTGATCGGGCGTCTCGCCGAGATCGTCTGCCACGACAATTTCACCGAGATGCACGCCTTCAAGCACCACCAGGCGGTCATCGAGGAATACAGGAACACCCGCGAGCCGTGGCGGTCGATGCACCTCGTGTGCGGCGTCCAGGCTGCGGCGATCTCGTTCGGCAAGAACATGGCGGTCTACGAGGAGATGATCGACCTCTTCCACATGGCCGCCGAGTAAATAAGAAACACGTCGCGAACATCCCCGGGCCTCGCCCGGGGATGTTTTCGTTTCAGGACCAGGAGGAGCGCGATGGACTTCACCGGCAAGGTCGCATTGATCACCGGCGGCGGAGGCGGCATCGGCCGTGCCGCCGCGCTCGCCTTCGCCAAGGCGGGGGCCAAGGTCGTCGTCGTCGATCGCGACGCCGCCGCGGGCGAGGCGACGGCGGGCATCGTCCGGCAGCAGGGCGGCGAGGCGAGGTTCATCGCCGCCGACGTCACCAAATCGGCCGACGTGGCCAATTACGTCAAGGAGACGTTGGCCGCCTACGGCCGCATCGACTGCTTCTTCAACAATGCCGGGATCGAGGGCGGCCTCGCGCACACCGCCGATTACGACGAGGCGATGTTCGACCAGGTGATCGGCGTCAACGTCAAGGGCGTGTTCCTCGGGTTGCGCCACGTGCTGCCGGTGCTGCTGAAGCAAGGCTCGGGCGCGGTGGTCAACACCGCCTCGGTCGCCGGCCTCGTCGCGACCCCGGGCATGCCCGCCTACGTCGCCTCCAAACACGCCGTCATCGGGCTCACCAAGACCGCGGCGGGCGAGGTGGCGCGCCAGGGCGTGCGGGTCAATGCGGTCTGCCCCGGCCCGGTCGACACGCGGATGATCCATTCGCTCGAAAAGATGATCAGCCCCGACGACCCCGAGAGCGTCGGCAAGCGCTACCAGTCGGTGATCCCCTCGGGCCGGTATACGACGCCGGAGGAGATCGCCAACGTCGTGGTCTTCCTGTGCTCCGACCTCGCCGGCAACATCACCGGCGCGCAATACGTCGTCGATGGCGGGCGCACCGCGATCGGCGGCGCGGTGACGCAGGCGATGCAGAACTAGAGCTTGTCGACCGCGTCGATCACCTCGGCCTCGGTCAGGATCTGCGGCAGCACCGTTGCTGCGCCGCTGCCGTCATAAAGCAGATATAGCGGCACGCCGCTGCGCCCGAAGCGTTCGAGGAACGCCGCAATCTCGGGGTCCTGCCGCGTCCAGTCGCCTCTCAGCGCGACGACATGATGCGCCGCCAGTGCATCGCGCACCGCGTCACGGTCGAGCGTCGCGCGTTCGTTGACCAGACAGGTGATGCACCACGCGGCGGTCAGGTTCACGAACACCGGCTTGTGCGCGGCGGTGAGTGCGGCAAGCCGCTCGGCGGTGAATTTCTCGTAGGCGAGGCCGCCGCCCGCCGGGCTTTCCACTGCCGCACCGGCGCGCGGCAGCATCGCCGCGACGACGAGGGCGCCCGCGAGGCCGGCGGCCGCGAACACGCCGCCGACCCGCCGCGCCGCCGGTGCGGCGAGCCGGCTCCGGCCGTAGGCCCAAACGGCGAAGCCGACCAGGACGAGCCCGAGCAGCGCGGCGAAGGCGCCGGCGGGCGCGACTTCCTGGATCAGCACCCAGACCAGCCAGGCGACGGTGCCGTAGAGCGGGAAGGCCAGCGCCTGCTTCAGCACCGCCATCCACGCCCCCGGCCGCGGCAGCGCGCGCGCGAGCGCCGGGACGAGGCTTGCCGCCAGCAGCGGCGCGGCGAGCCCGGCGCCGAGCGCCACGAAAATCGCCAGCCCCAGCGGCGCCGGCGCGAGCAGCGCGACGCCGAGCGCCGCCGCCATGAACGGCGCGGTGCACGGTGTCGCGACGACCGTCGCCAGGACGCCGGTGAAGAACGCGCCGAGAAGCCCGCCGCGGCCCGCCAGACGGTCGCCGACCCCGGCGAAACCGGCGCCGAAGTCGGCGACCCCCGAGAGGCTCAGCCCCATCGTCAACATCAGGTAGGCGAGCAGCGCGACGAAGAGCGGCGATTGCAGCTGGAACCCCCAGCCGATCGCCGCGCCGCCGGTGCGCAGCACAACGAGCGCCGCGCCGAGCGCGGCAAAGCTCAGCACCACCCCGGCGGCATAGGCGAGGCCGTGGTGGCGCCGTGCGGCGGGGTCGGGCGCGCCGATCAGGCTCAACAGCTTCAACGACAGGATCGGAAAGACGCAGGGCATCAGGTTGAGGATCAGCCCGCCGACAAACGCGAAGCCGAGCGCCTGCCACCAGCCCGGCAGCCCGGCGGACGGCATGGGCGCCGCCGCGCGCGCGATACTGACGAGAAAGCCGCGTTCGCGCCCGTCGGCCCCGCGCAGCGCCAGCACGCCCCGCAGTTCCGCGGGCACGCTCGCATTGGACGCGGCGGAACGGGGCAGGGTCAGCTCCAGCGCACCGCCGCGGATGGCGTTTCGCTGTTCGCCCGAATAGTCGATGACGTTGTCGTCGTCGGGGAAGAAATACGCGGTCGGCCGGTCCAGCCCCTCGAGCGCGTCGGCTGGCACGTCGACGCGAAATTCGTGCGGCGAAACGGTGAACCGCACCTTGTCCGGCAGCGGCAGCGGCATGCGCGCCGCGGCGAAACGCGCAGCGACCGCCGGGTCGGGCTTGCCCGGCATCCCCGCCGGCAGCGTCAGCGACAGCGTCCGCTCGCCGGGGATGCAGACATTCGAGCAGACCAGCCACTTCACTGCCGCGGCGATCGTCTGGCTGGCGCCCGGCGCGAGGTCCGCCGGTGCGGCGACCGCAAGGTGCAGGTCGGCGGCGCCGCTATAGCCGTAATCGACGATGCCGCCGGCGGCGAAGCGCTGCGGGATCGGCCACTCGGTGGCCCCTCTGGCGAAACCGGGCGGCAGGGTCAGCTCGACGGTCGTCGGCAGGCCGGAATCGCCGGGGTTCTTCCAATAGATGTGCCAGCCGGGGGCGATCGCGAAATGGAGGTCGAGCCGCAAGGTCGCGTTCGGTTCGACCTTGTCGGTGAGCGCGCTCAGCTCGGTCTTGACCAGTTCTTCCATCGGCGGCGGCGCGGCAAATCCCGCCGGCGCCGTCAGCGCCAGCGCCGCGATCGCGCCGAGATGAACCAGTGTGCGTCTCACGGCCCCACCCGTCTTGGCCGGGATGTCATGCGCCGCGTTATCTTAACAGATCACGAAGCCGCGCCGGCGGTGCGATCGGTCGCGGCCGGCAGCCGGTCACGCGATCTTGACAACCGGGCGGCACGACCCTAGGTCACGTCGCCCCCCAGCAGACCAGGCTTCCGATGCCCGACCAAAAGCATGCAACCCTTGCCGGCCGGCTTGTCATCGTCGGCTTCGGCAGCATCGGGCAGGGCGTGCTGCCGCTGCTGCTGCGCCATCTCGACCTCGCACCGGAGCGGATCACGATCGTCACCGCCGAGCCGCGCGGCCGGGACGAGGCGAGCGAGTACGGCGTGCGCTTTGTCGAGACCGCGCTCACCCGCGACAATTACCGTACGGTGCTCGCCCCGCTGCTCGCCGCCGGCGATTTTCTGCTCAACGTCTCGGTCGAGGTCGCGAGCCTCGCGCTGATCGAGCTGTGCCAGGAAAAGGGCGCGCTCTATCTCGATACCTGCATCGAGCCATGGCCGGGCGGCTATACCGACCCCCGTCTGTCGCCCTCGGCGCGTTCCAATTACGCGCTGCGGGAGGAGGCTTTGGCGCTGCGCCGGCGCTTTCCCGCGGGCCCGACAGCGGTCATCACGCACGGCGCCAACCCCGGGCTCGTCTCGCATTTCGTCAAGCAGGCGGTCGTCGATCTCGCCCGCGAGGCCGATCCCGCCGCCGCCGTGCCGGGCGACCGCGCCGGCTGGGGGCGGCTCGCCGAGCGCCTCGGCGTCAAGGCGATCCACATCGCCGAGCGCGATACCCAGGTCGCCTGCCGGCCGAAAGCGCCCGGCGAGTTCGTCAACACCTGGTCGATCGACGGGTTCTACAGCGAGGGGTCGCAGCCCTCCGAGCTCGGCTGGGGCACGCATGAGCGCCACTTCCCGGCCGATGCGCGGCGCCACGATTTCGGCGGCGGCGCGGCGATCTATCTGCTGCGCCCGGGCGCCGGAACGCGGGTGCGCAGCTGGACCCCGCTCGAGGGGCCCTATATCGGCTTCCTCATCACCCACGGCGAGTCGATCTCGATTGCCGATTACTTGACCGTGCGCGACGGCGACGCCGCGTGCTACCGCCCGACCTGCCACTACGCCTATCACCCGTGCGATGACGCGGTGCTCAGCCTGCACGAACTCGCCGGCAAGAATTGGGAGCTGCAGAGCGAGAAGCGGCTGATGATGGAGGAAATTGCCACCGGCATCGACGAGCTCGGCGTGCTGCTGATGGGGCAGGCGGGCGGCGTCTACTGGTATGGTTCGCGGCTCTCGATCGACGAGGCACGCCGCGTTGTGCCGCACAACAATGCGACCTCGCTGCAGGTGACCGCGGCGGTGCTCGCCGGGATGGTATGGGCGCTCGAGCATCCGCACTCGGGCATCGTCGAGCCGGACGAGATGGACTACGCGCGCATCCTCGAAATCTGCGCGCCCTATCTCGGCGAGGTCGTCGGCGTGCGCGGCGACTGGACGCCGCTCGTCGACCGCGAGCGGCTGTTCCCCGAGGATCTCGACCGCGACGATCCCTGGCAGTTCAAGAACATCCGCGTGGTCTGAGCAGGCTCTCGGGATGACGCGACGGGTCTGGCTGGCCGTCCTCATGATCTACCTCGCCGCCGCGGTCGGCGATGGCGGATACCGCGTCGTCGAGGCAAGCCGGATCGGCTTCCGGATCGGTCCGGCGGTCGTCGCCGTGGCCGTTTGCGCCGGACTGTTCTGGCCGATCGACCTCGTCGCGCGGCCGCTGCTCGGGCCGCCCATTAAGACGTCACCGGGTTCAGAGCACTCCCAGCATCAGCCCGATCATCCAGAACAGGGCCAACGACAGCGCCGCGATGATGAGAACCAGCACCACCTGCAGCAAATGCGCGAGGCGCACGCGTGCCGGCGTCCGTTCGACGTCGATATCCGTCTGGAGCAGGTAATCGTCGGCTGCCGTCGGCGGCGCGGCGCGCGGCCGGTCGAGGGGGCTCTGGGATGTCAGCGCCATCGGGTCGCGCTCCTCTTCCCTCAGTTTCCGCCGGGCTCGGCCGGCGGGTCGTGGATCGACGCTGCGACATCGCTCGCCAGCGCCGTCGCCCGGATCTGGTCGAGCTGGGCCATCGCGGCGAACAGGTCGTCGGCGCGGTGCGCTGCAGCCTGATTGCCGCGCCGCCCCGCGGCCAGATACCAGGCATAGGCGTCGACCGGCGAGACCGCCACGCCGTCGCCGCGCTCGTACGCCGTGCCGAGAGTAACCATCGCCTGAACCACGCCCTGTGTGGCGGCACGACGATACCACAGCGCCGCCTCGGCGGGGTCCTTTCGCGTTCCCTGCCCCTTGGTGTAGGCGACGGCTAAATTGTATTCGGCGAGCGGGTATTTCCCCTCGGCCGCTTTCAAATACCAACTCGCCGCTTGCTCGGGGTCGGCGGGAACGCCGCGGCCGCGCTCGTACAACACGCCGAGATCGTATTGCGCGCGCGCCGAGCCCTTGTCGGCCGCGGCGCGGAACCAGTAGGCGGCCGCGGCAAAATCCTGCGTCACGCCATCGCCCTTGGCATAGAGGATCGCAAGGTGCAGCTCGGCATCGGAATCGCCGCCCTGCGCGCCCTTCTGGTAGTAGGCGAAGCGCTCCGCCGGGTCGCTCGGCACCGGCAGCGGCATGGTCGCCGCGCCATGGGATGGAATGACATGGGCGAACCGCCCCAGGCCGGCGAGATAAAGAGCGCCGGCTAGGACGATCGCCGCGGCCACCCATCGGGCCCAGTAGACAACCGGTCGCCACGACTCTGCCGTCGGGGTCGCGCGGGTTGGTTGCCGCGGCGTCGCCGGCTGCGCCGGTTCCGCCACCGGCTCGACGATTGCCGGCACCGCCGCGGCGGCGGCCGCATCGGCGGCGGGCGGTCGCACCGGCGGGCGCCATCGCCGCACCCGCGCGACCAACGGCGGCGGCGCGCGCCTCTCCTCGGAGGGCGCCGGCTCTGCGGTCGCCGGCGGTTCGTCAAAACCGATGAACTCGGGCTCGACAAGCGGCGGCGGATCGCTGATCGGCTCGCCCGAATCGAAAGCCGCCGCGAACGTCGCCGTCTCGTGCCCCCGGTCGCCGCCGTCACCGGCTGGCGTCGGGGTCCGGCGCGCCTCCTCGAGCTCGCCCGGCGGCGGCCGATTCGCTTGACGTGGAGCCTCGGAGCTGGTCATCGCCGCCATTTCCCTCGGCAACGATCACATTTCGCGGGTCGAGTGCAAGCGATTTGCGTGGCTTGCCGCTTGGCCTCGGCCGGTTCGGGCCCGCGGCTGGTGCCGCGGCGGAAATCGGCTAGGCTCCGCTCGCGGGCGCTTCGGCGCCCGCTGCGTGGCGGCGCGGCTTTTCGATCTGCTGAAGGAAGGTCCGATGTTCAAGACCCTGATGCTCCCGGCGGCCGGCGTGTTGCTGCTGGGGTTGGCGGCGTGCAATCCCTACGATCCCGGACAACGGGCCATCGGCGGCGGTCTGATCGGTGCCGGCACCGGCGCGGCGATCGGTGCGGCCGCCGGCGGCGGCACGGGTGCGGCGGTTGGCGCGGCCACCGGCGCGGTGTTCGGCGCGATTGCCGGCGCGGCGACCACGCCGCCGCCACCGCCGGCGCAGGCACCACCGCCGGCGCGCTAGCGCCCAGCCTTCCCGTCAGGCGTAGCCCGGCGGCGCGGTAAAGCCGCCGATCTCGCCGGCGAGCAGCCTGGCGAACGCGATCGTCGTCGCGTCCTCGCCTTCCGGCCCGATGATCTGCAACCCGACCGGCAGGCCGCGCGCGGTCAGGCCGATCGGCGCCACCGTCGCCGGCAGGTAACTGAGGCTCGCCAGGCCCGCCCAGGTGATGTCGACGTGCGGTGAGGGCTGGCCGTTGACGATGACGCGCCGCGCGCCGCGATCGGGGTTATGATCGTGCGCAAAGGCCGCGGTCGCGGCGACCGGCGCCAGCAAAACGTCGAAGCGCTTGAAGAAATCGCGCCAGACATAGCGCAGCTTGGTGCGCGCCTTGTTGGCTGCGCCCCACGCGCGGTGGCTGACGGTGGCGCCGCGCGCCACCCACGCCGCCGGGCTCTCGTCGTCGGGCGCCAGCCCCGCGGCGATCCCCTGCTGTTCGGCGAACGCCTCGTCGGTCAG
>Ga0335078_10016577_pt1 | contig 10938 bp, 7 predicted proteins | sample Lox_Sample_32_FD_206711 | JGI IMG/M metagenome (GOLD analysis project Ga0335078, IMG submission 206711) | Soil microbial communities from Loxahatchee National Wildlife Refuge, Florida, United States - Lox_Sample_3.2 | ecosystem: Environmental > Terrestrial > Soil > Wetlands | place: USA: Florida... | reverse complement strand
GCGCTGAAGATCGAGAAGTTGCGGCGCGGCGAGATGCCCATCTACGAGCCCTGTCTGGCCGAATTGCTGCAACTGGCGCACGCGCGCGGCGGCATCGACTTCGCCACGGAACTGGAGGCGCCCGCCGCCGAAAGTGACGTGATTTTCATCGCCGTGGGGACCCCGCCGCTGCCTTCCGGCGAGGCCAACCTCAGCTATCTCGAAGCCGCGGCGCGCAGCATCGGGGCGGCCATGGACGATTCCAAGTTTCGCGTCGTGGTCAACAAGTCCACGGTCCCGGTGGGGAGCGGAAACCTGGTGGACACGCTGGTGCGGGAAGGCATTCGGGACTCGCATCCGGGCGAGTCGAAGCGCATCCGGTTCGGCGTGGCCAGCAACCCCGAATTCCTGCGCGAGGGCAGCGCCATCGCGGATTCGCTCTATCCGGACCGGATCGTCCTGGGGGCCGAAGAGGACCACACGCTGCGGGCGTTACGCGAATTATACCGGCCGCTGATCGAGCAGAGGTTCGCGCCTCCGGCCTTCCTGCCGCGGCCGGCCCACACCGGCGAAGTGCCCGTGGTGACCACCACGCTCACCAGCGCGGAGATGATCAAGTATGCCGCCAATGCGTTTCTGGCGGTCAAAATCGGCTTCGCCAACGAGGTAGCCAATATTTGCGAGCGCGTGGGCGCCGAAGCTCCGGAGGTCATGACAGGCATCGGCCTGGACGCGCGGATCGGCGCGCGTTTCCTCAGTCCCGGCGTGGGTTGGGGCGGCAGTTGCTTCGGCAAGGATATTCAGTCGCTGTTGCACACCGCGCGCGAGTACGGCTATCAAAGCCGGTTGCTGGAAGCTACCCTGGAAGTGAACCGGGCGCAAAGGCAATTGGTCATTCAGAAGCTGCAGGAGAAGCTGTTCATCCTGAAAGGCCGCACCATCGGGCTGTTGGGGCTGGCCTTCAAGCCGGAAACCGACGACCTGCGCGACGCTCCGAGCCTGCAGATTGCCGAGCGCCTGCTGCAGATGGGCGCGCGGGTGAAGGCGTACGACCCCATCGCCATGCCGGCGTGCCAGGAGAACCACCCGAATCTGCGCATCCACTATTGCGCCACGCCGGAGGAAATGGCCGAGGATGCCGACGCGCTGGTGCTGGTGACGGAATGGAAGCAGTTTGCCGCCTTGGACCTGCGCGGCATGGCCCGACGCATGTCGCGGGCCATCCTGGTGGACGGCCGAAACCTGTTCGATCCGGAAGCCGCGCGGCAAGCGGGCTTCGATTACAGCGGGATCGGCCGCCCGCAACGTTCCGCCGTGCGCAACGGCGCCCTCACGCCGCACACGGTCCCACCGGGGGATTGAGACTTGCGGACAGCCGTGCGGTTCTGAATCACGCGTGCGCAGGCCATTGGCTGCGAAAGCGTCGCCGTGGAGCGGCCGGCTCCCACCAGCCGCTCCACAAATTCAGTCGAATGCGAAGCCGCATAACTCCCCGACCCCGCGGCATTGGACACGCCGCTTAATGAGTAGCGGCTGGCGGCGGCCCCTTGTAGCGCAGCACCGTGGTCAGATCGATGCCACGAATATCTCCCGCGGTGTTATAAGTCAGTCCCCAGGAATCGATCGAGGACATATCGGGGAAGATACAAGCCTCCAACACCTGATCGGGATAATCCTTGCCGACCCAACCGCCGCCCGCCGCGTTGACTCCGCCGAACAGGTCGGAACCTCCCAGTTGGGTGCAATAGTAGGACGCCGGGTTGCCGGGGCCGGGCGGATTCATCGGCGGCTTTTCGTAATATGCGAGCGCGGCCAGCGATGGCTCGGTGGTGTAGAGGGTCTCCAACAGAATATGAATACGGGACCCGTCGGTGGGCGAAGTGAATTTGCAGAACTTGCGATCTCCCGCCAGGCGCAGCCAGGACGAGGATGGTCCGTTCGTGCCGTAGTACGGCGCGCGTTCGACCACCACGCCGCCGCTCTGGACGCAATATTGTGAGGCGGCGCTGGTGTCGGGGTCCGCGGCTTGCATGGTTTTGGCGCCGGGTAAGAAAAAGGCCACCGCGGCAGTGGCCATCAACAGTGAGTATTTCACGTCTGGCTCCTTTGAGTTTCTGAGTGTAGCATTAAGCTCCCGCTCACGGTAGCGGCGCGGCGGGCGGCGGGGATGCGCGGTCCTCGAGAGGAGGCACGCCCAACCGGGCGGCGGTTTGCGCCAGGCTATCCCAGGTTCCGTCGCCGACAGGAATGCCGTCGCGGCGGCGCTCGGCTTCCGCGCGCCATTCCGGATCGCCCGCCACCAGCACCTCATGATAGTCCTGGGCCGGCGCGGCGGACTTTACGCTGTTCACGAGCCACTCGAGGCGCCCCGTGAACTCGTCTACCGGCATGAAGCGGATGACATCGATCGCCACGAACGTTTGGCTGACGCGCGAGGGCTTGCCGCGAATGCGGATGCCGCCGACTTGCGTGCTCATAGCGCCGCCGCCTAACCCGGCGCAGAGGATCTCGACCAGCATCGCGAGACCGCTGCCCTTGTAGCCGCCCAGGGGCATCGGCAGGCCGCGGAGCGCCACCTCGGTATCGGTGGTCGGCACGCCTTCGGAATCCACGGCCCATCCGGGGGGGATCGACTCTTCGCCGTTCATCAGAGCTTTGAAAATCCGGTTGGCGGCGACCGTCGTGGTCGCCATATCCAGCAGCCAGGGTCCCGGCGCCGACATGCAAATGGGATTGGTGCCCAGGCGTGGCTGTTTCCCCTGCCAGGGGGCCACAATCGGCGACGCGTTGCACATGACGATGCCGATCAGCCCGGAGGCGGAGATCTTCTGTCCCCACCAGGCGGCTGCGCCGAAATGGTTGGATTCGCGGGCCACCACCATGGCGATTCCGTGTTTGCGCGCGAGCCGCACGGCATGCCCGCAGCAGACGGTGGCAATATGCTGGCCGACGCCATTCTCGCCGTCATAGACCAGGCAGGCGCCCGATTCCGAGGCGACGCGCCCGTCGGCGTTCGCATCCAGGTCGCCCGATTCCACCTGCTCGATGTAGCAGGGAAGCAATTGCACCCCGTGCGAATCCACGCCGCGCAGGTTCGCCGCTACCAGCGATTCCGCGACCATTTGAGCCTTCGGCCGGGGAAAGCCCGCGGCTTCGAGCAGCCGGGCCGACCAGCCAGCGAGATCCTCGGCGGAAATGACGGGCATGCGGATCAACCAGCATAGCGCCCGGCGCCGGGAAGCCGCGTTTTTCGGGTGTGAACCCGGCAACGCTAGAATAAACATGTGCCGGCATTCACTTTCGAGGAAGCCCGCCAATGTGTTTTGGACCGAGTGCGCGGGGCGCGCTCCACCCCGCCCGTCGAACATGTAGCTCTGGAAGCGGCCGCGGGGCGTGTGCTTGCCGAAGCCATCGGGGCGGATCGCGATTATCCCGCGGCGGCGCGATCGGTCCGCGATGGATATGCCGTGCGCGCAGCCGATTTGCCGGGTACTTTGGCGGTCGTCGGCGAAGTGCGGGCCGGCGAGGCCCCGGGCGGCGAAGTGCGCGCGATGCAGGCGATGGAGATTATGACCGGTGCGCCGATGCCGCGCGGCGCGGATGCGGTCGTCATGCTCGAACATGTGCGCCGAGAGGGGTCTCGCGCGACGGTGGACCAGGCCGCCGAGCCGGGGCAGTTCGTCAATCCGCAAGGCGCCGAAGCGCGCGCCGGCGAGATCCTGCTGTGCCCCGGCCAGCGCCTGGACTTCACCCATATCGCCATGCTGGCATCCGTGGGCCGCCAGCGCGTGCCGGTGTACGCCGCCCCCGGAGTGGCGATCATCGCTACCGGCGATGAGATCGTGCCGCTCGCTCAGACGCCGCTCGAATACCAGATTCGCAATTCGAACGTCTATTCGCTGGCCGCGCAAGTGACCCGCGCGGGAGGCGAGCCGGAGATTTTACCGGTGGCGCGCGATGAGGAGCGCCACACGCGGGAGCTGATCGAGTGCGGCCTGGAAGCCGGCCTGGTGCTGCTCTCCGGCGGCGTGTCCGCGGGCAAGTACGATCTTGTCGAGCGCGTGCTGGCGGATTTGGGCGCGGAGTTCTTTTTCGACCGTGTCCGCATTCAGCCCGGTCAGCCGCTGGTGTTCGGCCGGGTGCGCGGAAAGTTCTTTTTTGGCCTGCCCGGCAATCCCGCGTCGACCATGGTAACCTTCGAGATCTTCGCGCGCGCGGCGCTGGAGTTGCTTGCCGGGCTGGAGGAAACCACGTTGCACATGCCGTTTGCCAGGCTCACACAAGACTTTCAGCACCGCACCGGGCTGACGCGTTTCTTGCCGGCCCGCCTCACCGCGGACGGCGCCGAGGTGACGCCGGTCCCCTGGCACGGATCGAGCGACGTTCCCGCGCTCACGCGCGCCAATGCGTTCCTGGTGGCGGAATCCGGCCGCGCCGAATGGCGGAAAGGCGACCCGATCCGGGTTCTGCTGAAATGAAGAAGCTGTCGCACTTCGATGCCGCGGGCGGTCCGCGCATGGTGGACGTTTCGGCCAAGCCGGACACCCGCCGCACCGCGCGGGCGCACGCATTTGTGCGTATGCCGCCGGAGGTGCTGCGGGCGCTGCCGGCAAACCCGAAGGGCAGCCCGCTGGAGATCGCGCGGATCGCCGGGATCGCCGCCGCCAAGAAGACCGCCGGCCTGATCCCGCTGTGCCACCCGCTCATGCTGTCGCATGCCGATGTGCAGGTTACGGTGGAAGGAGAAGGCGTGCGCATCATCGCCAGCGCCGCTACTACCGGGCCAACCGGCGTGGAGATGGAAGCGCTCACGGCGGCCGCCGTCGCGGCGCTGACCGTCTACGACATGACCAAGGCGCTCGACAAATCCATCGAGATCCAGGATGTGTACCTGATCGAGAAGAGCGGCGGGAAGAGCGGAGACTTCCGGAGAGAGAAGATATGACGCCATCCCCCAACCAGAATGTCGTTCTCGTGACCGGCGCATCCTCCGGCATCGGCCAAGCCATCTCCCGTCATCTCGCCGGCGCGGGCTGGCGGGTCTTCGGCACCAGCCGGCAGCAGACGGCCGGCTCCGGCGGCGTCGAAATGTTGGCGATGGACGCCGACGACGACGGGTCGGTCTCGCACGCAGTCGCCGCGATCGTGGAAAAGGCCGGCCGCCTCGACGCCGTGGTGAACAACGCCGGCTGGGCCCTCATGGGACCGGTCGAAGAGACTTCCATGGCCGAGGCGCGCGCCCAGATGGAAACCAACTTCTTCGGCGTGCTGCGCCTGTGCCGCGCCGCTCTGCCGGTGATGCGCGCACAACGGTCGGGCTACGTTGTCAACATCAGCTCCCTGGGCGGCGTGTTCGGCATGCCGTTCTCGGGGATCTATAGCGCAAGCAAGTTCGCGGTCGAAGGACTGAGCGAGAGTCTCCGGCTGGAAACGCGCCGTTTCGGAGTGCACGTCGTGCTCGTCGAGCCCGGCGATACGCGCAGCCAACTCCCCGCCCGCCGGCGCACGGCCGAAGCCGCATTGCACGCCAGCGCGTACCGGGAAGTCTTCGACCGGTTTCAGGCTAAGCAAGCCGGCGACGAGGCCAAAGCGCCCCCGCCGGATGCGGTCGCCGCGCTGGTTGGGCGCATCCTGCGCGATCCGCGCCCGGCTCTTCGTTATAGCGCCGGCATGTGGGATCAGCGCATGGTGCTGCCCTTGAAACGGCTGCTGCCGCACCGCTGGTTCGAACGGATCCTGGGCGCGGCGCTGGGTGTGTAGGGGCGGGAGCGCACCCGGCGGCGGGGGCAACCGCACTTCGTTCGCACGCTCCGGATAGCAGCGATACGCGCTTAGATAGGACCGCGTGATTCGATCCGGTTCGGCCCGCCCTGTTCCCGCTCCCGCAACGCGCCGAGCGGGATGTGGTAACGTGCCGCGAACTCCTCTTGCGTTGGTTCCAGGGCCCGGCGGATGACTCTCCCTCGGCTCCCTCAATGGCCGCTGCGCTCATGGACCTCTGCAGGGTTCAGCCGGAAACACTCGTCGGCTGGCCATTGAAGCCCTATCGCACGGCCGCCGCGCATCCTGCTACATTGCCCAAAGAAGATGAAACTCTGCTCCCTCGTCCTTCTTTCCGTGGTCATCGCCTCGGCCCAATCCTCGACCGTCAACGTACAGGTGGGCAATCAGATCAATCCGCAGGTTGGGGTGAACGGCCGTTTGCAGCTTGCCATGTCCACCTCGTTTCAACTGGCCCCCTGGAGCTACCAGTTTTTCAGCCAGGCGCCGCAGGCCGGCGCGGCCTTGGGCGCGCTTTACCCGTGGCACACGCGCGTACAGGTGATCTCCACCGGAATCCCGCTCACCGCCCCGGACACTTGGGATTTCTCGGAGCTCGACGCCATGCTCTCGCCAATTCAGGCGGCCGGAGACCACAGTCCGGAGTTCCAGATCGGCACCGCTCCCGCTTATCTGAGTGACTCCAGCGGCCACATTCTTCCCGGCAGCTTTTCGGATTTCGCCCAAATGAGCGCCAACCTGGTGCGCTATTACAACACTGGTGGCTTCGACGACGCGGGCGCTCATTATCAGAGTCCCACGCCCTACCCGGTCACCTGGTGGGGTATCTTCAACGAGCCGAACATCAACGGTCTTACAGCACAGCAATACGTCACGTTATATAACACCATGGTTCCGGTCATGGCGCAGGTGGACCCGTCCATCAAGTTTCTGGCGGTGGAACTGGCCGACTTCTATCAGCAGCCGCAATCCTACCTGCCCACGTTCGTTGCCGGCGTAACCGCCCGCGTGGATATCGCCGCCACGCATTTTTACTCAACCTGCAATCAGAAGGACACCGACGCCACGATCTTCGCCACAGTGCCTGGGTTTGCCGCCGACGTCGAATATTTTCACTCGGAATTGGCCGCCAATCCGGCGCTCGCGGCCGTGCCGGTCTGGGTCACCGAAAACAACGTCAACGCGGACTACGACGCGGGAAACGGCATCAGCGCCTGCAACGGCACGCCCTTCGTCACGGATTTGCGCGGAACCAGCCCTTTCTTCGCCGCGTGGCGCGCTTATGTGTTCTCGCAACTCGGCCAGGCGGGCACAGAGGCGCTTTATCACTGGGCGTTCGGCGCCGATCAGCAGTTTGGCGAGGTGGATGGCTCGGGGCGCCCTTTCTTCAGTTACTGGGTCGATTATTATCTGTCTCACTGGCTGCCTTCACCGCCAGGCCAGGATATTCTCCAAGTCACCGCGGACGGCACCGATACAGACACGCTGGCCGCGCGCAACGTGGATGGTTCGGTCGTCATTCTGATGTCCAATCGCGCCGTGCAGAATCCAAACGACAACAACGGCACGGGAGTGCCGCGCACCTTTGCCTTGGACCTTTCCGCGCTCGGGTCGTTTTCCTCCGCCACGCTCGTTACCTTGGACGCCGCGACTCCCGCGGCCGGACCCGTACCCGCGGCCCTGAATCCTTCCGCGCAGATGCAAGTGACTCTGCCCGGATATGGCGCCGCCCTTCTGCGTCTCGCCAATACGCAGCCGAATCTGCCGGCCGCCGGGGTGGTCAATGCGGCGAGCTACGGATCGCCGGAAGCGGTGGCGCCCGGCGAGATCGTCTCGCTGTTTGGAACCTCCATCGGCCCGGCCGTGCCGGCGCATCTCACGCTGACAAATCCGCGGCTGGTGGCGAACTCGCTCGCCGGAGTACACGTGCTCTTTGATGGCGTGCCGGCGCCGGTGCTCTACGCTTCCGCCGGACAGGTGAATGCCGTGGTCCCCTATTCGGTGGCAGGTCAACTCAGCACGCAGGTGCAGGTGGAGTATCTGGGAGCTCTTTCGGCTCCGGTTACTCTGGCGGTCGTGGCTACGGCTCCCGGCGTGTTCGCGCTCGATGGTTCCGGCACAGGCCCGGGTGCGATCGTGAACGCCGCCGATGGCAGCGTGAATTCCGCCGCGCATCCGGCCGCGCCCGGCGATTGGGTCAGCATCTACCTCACTGGCGCGGGCGCCACTACCCAGGCTGGCGTGGATGGTCTGTTGCCTTCCGGCCCGTCATATCTGCCCAATGCCAAGGTCTCGGTCACGATTGGCAATCTCGATTGCAACGTCAATTACGCGGGCGCGGCGCCAGGATACGTTTCGGGCTTGGTGCAGGTCAATGCGCAGATTCCGGCGAGTGTGGCTTCCGGCAGCGACATTCCGGTACAGGTCAAGATCGGCACGGCCACATCGCAGGCAGGAGTGACGCTGGCGGTGCGCTGACCGTCCTCCCCGCCGGTTGATATACTGCGTTCTTCGAGGGTGCCACAATGCGATCTCGGCTTTTGATTGCGGCCGCGTGTTTGAGTCTGGCCGGTGACGCGGCCGGACAATATCTCCGCGGCGTCAACGTCTCCCAGGCGGAGTGGGGCGACCCGATTAGTGGACAGTACGGCAGCGGGTACAGTTACCCGACCGCGCCGACTTTCGATTACTTCGCCGCCCGAGCCTTGCCCTTCATTCGCCTTCAGGTGCAATGGGAACGTCTGCAACCCGTGCTGAGCGGTCCGCTCGATGCCACTCAACTCGGCTATCTGCAAAACGACGTGGCTTATGCCAAGGCGGTCGGCGCCCTCGTCAGCATCGTTCCCCACAACCAGGCTCGCTACGCCCCCACCGAAAACCAAGTTTCGAATCCGTGCATCATCGACAACCCCTGTCCGACCAGCCCCACGACCGTGACGTCCGCCGACTTGGCCGATTTCTGGGTCCAGATTTCCAATGTCTTCAAAGACGAACCCGCGGTTGTGGCTTACGACCTGATGAACGAACCGCACGACATGGGGTCGGCGAAATGGAGCCAGATTGCGCAGACCGTGGTTTCCGCCATTCGCGCGAACGGCGACAACAAGCTGGTCATGGTTCCCGGTGATGGCTGGAGCAGCGCCGAGTATTGGCCGTTTTATAACGGCGCCGCAAGCTTCATCAGCGACTCCGCAAACAACTACTATTATGAAGCCCACCAGTATTTCGATTCCAATGGCAGCGGCAGTTATGCCGAGACTTACGATCAGGAGTTAGCGGCCAATCCGGACCTGGCCCAGGTGGGGGTCACGCGCCTGGCTCCGTTTGTGAATTGGTGCACCACGAATAACGTGCCATGTTACCTGGGCGAGTACGGCATTCCGAGCAACGAACCGCGCTGGCTGACCGTGCTGGATAACTTTCTCGCGGCGCTCGATCAGGCAAAGATGCCGGGCACTTATTGGGCTGCCGGCGAGTTATGGGCCTTGGTGCCGGACTGCCCGAACTGCCTGCTATCCGTGCAGCCGTCGAACAACTTCACCACCGATGGGGAGCAGTTGCCTACTCTACTGGCGCACCTGCCGCCGGGATCGTTCCGCACGGCCTCCGCCGCCGCGTCCTATGGTTATAACTTGGCGCCCGGCTCCCTGGTCGCCGGTTATGGCAGCGGGCTCGCGCCGGGAACCCAACAGGCCACCCTTCCGTTGCCGACGCAACTCCAGGATACGCAAGTGCAGTTGACCGATAGCAGCGGCAATGTGTCATTTGCTCCTCTTCTGTATGTGTCATCCGGACAGATTAACTATCAGGTTCCAGCCGGCACGGCGCCGGGTTTAGTGACAGCCAAGGTGCTAAACAGTGGCGCCGCGGTGGCTCAAGGGATCCTGGAAGTGACTTCTATCGCCCCCACCATCTTCACCGCCAACAATACCGGGCAAGGCGTGGCCGCCGCCCTGATCCAGCGCGTGAAGCCTGACGGCACGCAATCCTATGAGTATGTTGCCGCCTGCGACCAGGGCGTGTGCACCGGGTCGCCGATCGTCTTCGGAGGCGACAAATTGTACCTTCTGCTTTTCGGCACCGGATTCGACCAAGCGTCGGGTGCGAGCGGCACGACCGTCTTCATTGGCACAAACTCGGAACAGGTGCTCTATTCCGGCTGGCCGGGGCAGTATGCCGGCGAGGATCAGATTGACGTGGCGCTGCCGGATTCGCTCGCCGGAGCCGGCCAAGTCACGGTAAGCGTCACCGTCGACGGCATAACCGCCAACGACGTGACCATCACTTTCCAGTAACACCTCCCAGGTAGTTTTTTTTGTGGCGGAGACACGCACGCCGGCGGCGGCTCTGCCGGCAGCCCACATCGGCGCACGTCTGACTAGTGTCAGTTTGCCCCTAAGTGAAGAGTCCCAACCACGCTCAAGCTCGACATACTCGAAGAGTTCCCCAGATAGACCGTGTAGTCGCCCGGCGCCACCAGCCACGCGCTCGAGCCGATGTCCCAATACGAAAGCGGATGCGAAGAATCGTCCTCATCCACTTCAATAGTCACCGGCTGCGTAGCGCCAGGTTGGAGAAGCACCTTCTGCCACCCGGTCAAACGCTTGGGAGGCTCGCCCAGGCCGGCAGGCATTCCCAGATACACCTGCGCGACTTCAGCCCCGGCCACCGCCCCCGTATTCGTCAGATTGAACGTCACCTGGAAATTCGGATTGCCCGACGCAAGATTGTCAACAAGACTCAGGTTCGAGAAAGAGAAGGTGGTGTAGGACAGCCCGAAGCCGAAGGGGAACAGCGGCGTCAGATTCTGCGAATCGTACCACTTGTACCCGACGTTGAAGCCCTCGGAATAGTCCACCGGAAACGGCGTACTGGAGTCCGGCGGAGTCGCGATCGCCGGATGCGGCAGGTCGGCCACGCTCGCCGGAAAGGTGATCGGCAGCTTGCCGGAAGGATTCACGGCGCCGAAGAGAATGTTGGCGATGGCCTGCCCGCCCTGCTGCCCCGGAAACCACGCTTCCAGCACCGCGCTGACGCTGCCGAGCCACGGCATTACCTGCGCGCCCGCGTTCTCCAGCACCACGATCGTGTGCGGGTTCGCCGCGGCCACGGCGCTTACCAGCGCGTCCTGGTCGATCGGGACGGCGTGAATGACGTCTGTGAAGTTCAAGCTCGGCA
>Ga0335078_10016576_pt1 | contig 10938 bp, 8 predicted proteins | sample Lox_Sample_32_FD_206711 | JGI IMG/M metagenome (GOLD analysis project Ga0335078, IMG submission 206711) | Soil microbial communities from Loxahatchee National Wildlife Refuge, Florida, United States - Lox_Sample_3.2 | ecosystem: Environmental > Terrestrial > Soil > Wetlands | place: USA: Florida... | reverse complement strand
CGGTTCAGACATCTCGCTCCCGGCGCGGGCAGTGATCACCTGCATTGGCGGGTAGGCGCTTCCGAGTTGGCGGGCCGATCCCTTGCTACGAAGCAGGTCGTCAGCTATCAGCCACCTCCGTGCCGCTTCTTCGCATGTTCGCGGGGTGCATTGGAGTAGCCGGATGCAATCTCTACAGTCGGGACAGGAGGTTGAATTGACAGGTGCGCCTAGCCGGCTAGCCTTTGGGCGTAATCAGGTCATGAAGCGGATGCGGGCAAGCAATGGCTGGGCCTTGCTGATGTTGCTGTTTGGGTGGACCAGCGGGGCCGCAGTCGAAAGCGTCCAAGGGACAGAGGAGACAGTCATGTCCCATCAATCCGTGCTGCCCGGCGCCACCGGGCCGATTTGGCAGACGTATGTCTCACCCAGCGCGCTGGTCGCCACTAGCGATGGCAGGCGGCTGTTCATTGCTTGCGCGACCGCCAACGAGGTAGCGACCTTTGACACCGCTTCGGCCAAGGTCAGTCACTGCCTCAAGTTGGACCCATGCCCGCTGGGATTGGCCTTATCGCAGGATGGATCCAGGCTTTATGTCGCCTGCGCCAGTCCCGCCAGCACGGTTTGCGTTGTGGATGCGGGGGGGCCCCGGCCGCAGATTGTCAAACGCATCCCCGCCGGCCACACGGCGATGGCGCTCCTGCTGAGCCCCGATGGCAGAAGACTGTACGTATGCAACCGCTTCGACAACGATGTGTCTGTCATTGACCTGGCCACGGGCCGCGAGTTGAAGCGGGTGCGGGTGGAGCGCGAACCGGTGGCGGCGGCGCTCACTCTGGACGGAGGCCTGCTGGTGGTGGCCAATCATCTGCAAGCGGAATCCGCCAATCAACTCGAAGTCGGGGCTGAGGTCAGCGTGATTGACACGCGCAGCCTGAGATTGCGCAAGAACATTCCGGTGACGTTGGGCGCGAGCTTGCTCCGGGGCGTGGCCATTTCGCCGAATGGGCGGTTCGCGGCGGTGACCCACCTGCGCGCGATGTACTGGCTGTCCACCACGGGCGTCGAGTTGGGCCGCATGAACGGGAATGCGCTGAGCGTGGTGGACCTGGAGCGGCTCGAGGTGCTGGGCATGGTGTTCCTGGACCAGACGGCGAGCGGCGCCGCCAATCCCTGGGGAGTAGCTTGGACGCCCGACGGTCAGACGATCGTGGTCGCCCAGGCCGGTTCGCACAGCGTGAGCCTGGTGGACGCCCCGCTGTGTGCCGATCGGCGCTGTTTCCCCACGACCGTCCTCTCCGCATACGAAACGATGGACTGGCCAACCCCAAGAACACCCGGAGCCTCGTCTGGGCGCATCGGGCGGGGCCGGCGATGGCCTTGGGGGTGCGGACCAATGCGGCCACGGCGGTGCGGGCCGGCCTGCAGCACATTTGGTTCGCGGAAACGCCGGAGGACGTGCCGGTTGCGGTGGATGCCTATCTGCAATCGCTGCGGCCCATTCCCAGCCCGCATTTAGTCAAGGGGCGGCTCTCGCCCGCCGCCCGGCGCGGGGAGCGCCTGTTCCGCAGTGCCCGCGCCGGCTGCGTGAATTGCCATCCTCCCCCCTCCTTCACGGACATGGCGGGCCATGACGTCGGCACCGCCACGGCCTACCACAGTATGTATCAGTTGCCGGGCGCGGACAAAGCCTCGGACCGCTTCTACTCCCCGGCCCTGGTGGAATTGTGGCGCACCGCCCCGTACCTGCACGACGGCTCAGCCGCCTCCTTGCGCGACGTCCTCACAACCTGCAATCCTCACGACCGCCATGGTCACACTGTGCCGGGCTCGCGCCGCAGGAGATTGACGACCTGGTGGAGTTCCTATTGTCACTCTAGGTCGGCAGAGCAAGGGGCACCGCGTCCCGGACCAAACTGTTAGCACCGGCGCTAAACTTGAACAAATGGCACCGGGTGGAAACATGAGATTCTCATGGACCCCTTCCCGGTGTGCGGCGTTGGCGGAGGTCAGAGAGTGCCGGGCCGGGTCAGAACAACTTGCTGGTGCTGCTCCCGCTCCTCCCCTCGCCTCGGCGCCGCAGACTCCCCCCGCTTCACCTTTGTGACCTTTCCAAAACGGCGACGCGCAGCAATCTTCCGGTGGACCTTGCTGCTCCGGGTAGCCTCCGGGAAGCCTCGGGGGAGCCTCCGGGTAGCCTCCGGGTAGCCTCCGGGTAGCCTCCGGGTAGCCTCCGGGTAGCCTCCGGGTAGCCTCCGGGTAGCCTCAGGGTGCCTACCGGTTGGCTACCAGATAGCCTCAAGGTAGCCTCGGGGTAGCCTCGGGGTGGCTTGGCACAGCCCGCATGATTTTCAAATATTGCCATCATTTGCGGCCGCGCAGTGCTTCCCTGCCTATCCAAATCCCGACGGGATTGCGGCTTCCAGCCCGGTTGCGAGGAACGAACTACCCTCGGAAATAGCGATCGGGCCAAGCTATGCCGACCCGTTTACGCTTGAGCATGCAAAGCCTCGACGTTGACTTTGTGTCATTCGTGGGACCTTTGCCCTTGCGGGAGCAGGAACCGAAGCGCGCCGGCAGTCAGGGCCACTGAGCGCATCGAGAACGTGCGTCGGCGAGCCTTCCTGCCCGCGAGTTCAGCTTGACGCGGTTCGTCAGTTGAGATTGCATCAGGCGACGGTCTGAGCACGAAACACGGCCATGAAGCACACCGCTTCCAACCACACCAAAGCGCTGAGCAGAAAACCATCCCGCAGGCGGGACTCGCCGGTTGCCCGGCGGCGCTCGCGCCGATCCAGCAGCCGCAGGGTCGAAGCGGGCAGCGCTTACTTCTGGACCGCGGAGGAGGAGCGTCTGCTGGCGCAGACCATGAAGGAGCCCCGGAATCGGCATGCCACACGCGAGTTGGCGAAACAACTTGGCCGCTCCCAGCTCGCGGTTGAAAATCACCGGCGCGCGAAGTTCGGCCGCGTGCAGCGCGCGCCGCGGGCCTGGACGCGGCGCGAAGATCGCCTGTTAGAGACGCGGACGGATGCTGAAGTTGCCAGGCTCACCAGCCGCCACCCCAGTGTCGTGAACCAGCGGCGGTCCCGGCTGGGCATTCCACCCACCGTCGAGCGGCGTCCCTGGACGCCGAAGGAGGACCGGCTGCTGGGGACCGCGTCCGATGAAGCGTTGGCGAAAAAGCTGGGACGCTCTCGCACGACCATCGGCAAGCGGCGGCGCACGCTGGGTATTCTCCCCTATCCCCGGCCGGGGGCCTGGACGCCCGAGGAGGAACGGTTGCTGGGCACCCTGTCGGACCCCAAAGTCGCGCGACGGTTGGGCCGCTCCCTCGCTTCGGTGCAGCAACGGCGAATACTGAAGCATGTGCCTTCGCCGATCCCTTGCAGACCCTGGAGCCCAAGCGAAGACGCCGTCTTGGGCACCCGGTCCGACCAGGAGGTCTCCCGGCTGCTGGGCCGCGGCATCTGCGGTGTAAGACGGCGGCGGATGATCCTGCATATTAACCTGAAGGAATGGCCCACCGCCGCCGCCCGGACTGGCACCGCCCGGAAGTGGACGGCGGCCGAGCAGCGGTTGGTGGGGCGCATGCCTGACAGCAAGCTGGCCCAGCGACTGGGGCGCAGTTACCAATCGGTCGCCAGAATGCGGCACATCCTCGGACGCCCCTTGCGCCGGTCTCCCCACCCCAAGGGATGGAAGCCTTGGCAGGTCCGGATGCTGGGCGTTCTGCCGGACCGGGAAGTGGCGCGCCGAGTGGGCCGCTCACTGGCCTCCGTTCAGACGCGGCGGCGGGTCAAAGGACTGCCCCCGCCTCCACCGGAAACCAAACCCTGGTCCTGGAAAGAAGATGATCTGCTGGGGACCCAACCCGACGAGGAAATCGCCCAACGGCTGGGGCGTGCCCCTGACGAGGTGAAGAAGCGACGCACTAGCCTGGGCGTTCGCTTCCGGCAGCAGCCCCCAAGCGGCCAGCAGAGCTGGACCCTGGCCGAGGAGCAGTTGGTCGGCACCGACACGGACCGCGCGGTCGCGCGGAAATTGGGCCGCACCTATGGCTCGGTGATGCACAAGCGGGTGAGACTCGGATTGCCCGCGTTTCACCGCAACACCTGGACGGAGGCCCAGGAGCGGCTGGTCCGCACTGCGACGGCCCGTGAGGCGGCACGGCAACTGGGCCGCAGCCTGAGCGCCGTAAAACACAAGCGGATGAGGCTCGGCCTGCCCCCAGTCGGTTCCTCCCGGAAGAAACGTCCCGGGACGGAGGATACCGCCACCGCCGGCGCCAGTTGACCATCAACTATCCTCGTTTTGTGCTCAGTTTCGAGCCCTTCGAGGACCCCACCGTTTGGCTCCGGACGCGCTTTGGTTCGTCCTGGCATAAAGAGGTTATCGCATATTGCCGAACCGGCCCCGCTCCAGGCCAATCATGGAGAAAGAGCCAACGCGCTGAGCGGGCGAACAGCCTTCGGTGGAAGCTCGGCATTCTGTTGGACGCCTTCACGAACTCCGCATTCCGCGCTCCGCCCTTGGATGCCGAGCGGGGCCAGCACTACCTATCCGCACTGCCCCCGCTCCTCCTCTCGGCTGCGGCGCTTCAAGTCCTCCGCTGCCACACTTAGAAGAAGGGCTCTTGACCTCTTCTCGGTGCCAATCGCGTTCTTGTCCCGAAACCCACAAACGTGCCCAACCGTTGCCATCTGGAGCCCCTTAAGCCGAAAATGCCAAGAATAACACTATACCTGGTGGTCGCACCAGGACGGCTGACCCTACAGGTAGTGTGGCTCGGCCTGGCTCATTTCCGATTGCCGTTACGGCCCCCGAAATCCCCCTTCCCCGCCGACACGCGTGAACCTGCGTAAGAAGACGACCCTTTCCCTCAAGCACATTGCCGGGCAACAGCACATTGCCGGGCGTGTGCCTTTAGGAACTGCCAAAACGGCGCACAGGAAACTGCACGAACCCTTGAGGCGCAGCGCGGCATTGGATCCGGCCCAAGCACAACTCGCCTTCTCAAGAATGCAAACAGATGAGCAAGATCGAGCGAAACTATGGGCTTTTTGGCGTGCCGAGGGTATGCTGGCGCTAACGGTATTTCGGCATGTAAAGGGAGTCGTCGGGCATCGCGGATGACGGTGGCTGCGGCACTGGAGTGGATTGGTGGCGCATTCCAGGAGGTGAGGTGGGCTCGGTATCCTGACCGAGGAAGTGAATAGCTAACGTAGCTATCACCAAGAACAAACCGGCTGCGCCACAAAGGACGCCGAGTGCGAGCGGGATCATGGCAGCCAAAAGCTGGCCGGGCAATTGCTGCATTCGGGCCATGGCTTCTGCGATGGACGGGCTCACCTGCCCCGGCTGCGCTGCGTGCATGAGGAGCGCGAACCAACCGACATAGCCAAGGGTTGGTCCGACGATCAACATGGCCAAGCCGACAAGAAGTGTTCTTAGCCGGCGCGGAGGCATTGGTCGCATAGGCTGAGAGCAGCGCCAAGCGTGCCAAGGAGTGGACCCAACCTCAGCTACTTCAGGCGCAGCAGGCAGGGGGAGTCTTCTCCCTCGACAGAGATCAAGACGGATTCCTTCTCAATCTTGAGGCATTTGATGGTCAGCGTGCCGGGCTTTACCGAGAGGCTGGCGGATTCGCCTTCGGCCAAGGTCTTCCCGTTAATCAGCGCCAACGAGCGCTTCCCGCCGAATGTGATGCCGCCCAGCTTGAGTCGTGGGTCGCCTTCTGGAGTCGCTCGGGCGACAGGAGGGTGCCAGTTGCCGGCTTTGAACTCGGCGGCTAGCGCTTCCGCCCGTCCAAGGGCCTCCGTGTCCATGTTAAGTGCCAACTCGTTCATATGGACTCGCCCGACAATGGAGCCGGGGACCGTGCCGGCATAGAGCTTCAGCCACGCATAGGCTTCCACAAGGCTCTTCCGGACCCCATAGCCTTCGCGTAAGACGGTGGCCATGTCATAGCAGGCTTGAGGATAGCCATTCGTCGCAGCGATGAACGTCCACCGGACGCCTTCGGCGGGGTTTGGCTTAACCGAGAAGATTTGTGGAATTCCGGGGCCACCGGACAGGAGCATATGGCCCAAGTGGTATTCCCCCGCGATATTGCCTTGGGCGGCGGCCTTCCGGTACCAGCTCAGGGCCTCGCTTGAGTGGAAGTTGGAGGCGAGAGCCTCGCCCAGCGCCACCTGGGCGGCGGCATCGCCCGCCTCGGCCCTACGCTTGAGCGCCGCGACGTCGCCGAACCCCATGGTGAAGGTGCCGGCCAGAGGGTTCTGTGCGGGCGTGACCCTCGCAATGAGGACGACGGCCAGAATCAGCAGCGTAGCCAAGATTCGTTGCCTGCTGCTCTCCTGCTTGGACAGTGCCCGCCGTTGGAATCTCATAATCTCAGCCTGACGGGCAGCAGTTTTCGTGCCCCACCCCTGGCATTATGCACTTTCGGGGCGAGGCGGTTTGCCACATGACATCAATCTCCCCTAGCCAGTGGAGAACTCTCGTCGCCCATTTGCTGGCACAAGTTTCTCAACACCTTTGTTCTGACCCCGCTACTTTCCCGTGCCGAAAAGTCGAGCTTGACAATTATCGCATGTTTGCGATAGAGTGATTGGTGATTAACTTATGCCGCAAACCAGGCTGCTCTTCTTTCAGGATGCGGACGGCGTCGCTCCCGTGTGGGAGTGGCTCAAAGACTTGCGGGCGGAGAACCCCAAGGCTTATGCCAAATGCTTGGTTCGCATCCGCCGCCTGGTGGAATTGGGCCATGAATTACGGCGGCCCGAGGCCGATTTGCTGCGGGACGGCATTTACGAATTGAAAGAAAATGCGTAGCCAAAAGACTCGAAAGCGCACCAGTGATGCACTGGCGCTCGTGGAAGGACTGACCGGCAAGAGCCGGGAAATGGCCGACTTGGTCGAACAGGAACGAGCCAATCTGGACGTTGCTCGGGAGATTTACGAGCTTCGCGTAAAGGCCAAGCTCTCGCAAGCCGAGCTTGCGCGCAAGGTCGGCACGACCCAATCCGTTATTTCCCGGCTCGAAGATGCGGACTACGATGGCCATTCCTTGGCCATGCTGCGCCGCATCGCCGCTGCTTTGGAGAAGCGCGTAGAAATCCGCTTCGTGCCCAGCCCCAAGCTCCAACACGCGTAAGGGATTCCGTCCCGCAACCACCTGCCATCTTCAGGTCCTTTTGGCCGCGGGAGAGCTGAGGGTAATCAGGTTCCGGGCGGGTGGCGGGGCGCTTTGCCACCTGAGTTCAAACTCCGTCGGGACCAGGGCGTGGGACTGGTTGACGAGGTGGCTGTCGGCGTAGCGGGCGTAGAACTGGTTGCTGAGCGTGCGCCCGACGGTTTCCGAGGCGCGGAGCAGTTCGTAGAGGTGGCACTCGCGGTGCTCGGGCACAACGCGTTCGGCGCCCAGGAGGAAGACGAAGCGTTTGAGCAGGGCCTCGTCGGTCGCCAGGCGTACGGTCTCGAAGCGTTCGTAGGCCCGCTGGTGCGCGCCTTTGTAGTAGAGCCGCGTCTCGCGCATCGAGGTGACGATGATCCAGTCGCACGGGAGGTTGATGGCGTAGCGGTAGGCCTGGTCCACGGCGGACATGCGCCGACCGGCGAAGGGGCGGTCCAGCGGGTCGCGGGTGCCCTTGCCTTCCAGAACGGCGACAAACTGCTCCTTGCCCTTGTGGAAGTGGCCGAGAACGGCATCGGCGAATTCGCCGTCCACCTCGACATGGCCTTCCCGGGACAGGGTGAAAGTGTCGGCGGCCTCGGCGGGACCGGTGTAGCCGAGCAGGCCGCAGAAGAAATCGGTCAGGAAATCGGGCTGTAGCTCTGTTTCCTTGAATTTGTCCGCCCTGCCCGTGCGGATGATGCGAGCCCAGTGTTCGAGTTTGGGCTGCCAGGCGGCGGTTTGCTCGGGCAGGAGGAACGACCGCACCTGCTCGCGCAAGACTTCCGGGTGGAAGAGCGGTTTGGATTCGACGGCCATTTACCGGGGGTGAGGATAGGCGCGGGTGGGGAAAAACCAAGAGGATTTCGGGCGGGGGCAGGAGAGACGAGAGCGGCGAGGGGCGGACAGTCTGGAGTCTAGAGTCTAAAGTTTAAGGTCCGGAGCACAGACCACGTACCAGGGACCACAGGCCGAACATCCAGCTTGGGGGCGGGCCGGGGCGATTCACCAGGGTCTCGCCGTGATCGCTGTTGAGTACCTGGCTCACACATGGTGTACGGCTAGCTGAGAGTTGAAAATCATTGTCCCGGGCTTGGAAACCGGCCAGACTGGCTGACTAAGAGTTTTATGCAACAGGTGAACCTGGGACTGATCGGCGGCGGCACCGTGGGCAGCGGCGTGTTTCACGCTCTCCAGCTCAACGGAGGCCTCATGGCTTCGCGCATCGGCGTGCGAGTCCGCGTCCGCAAGGTGGCAGTCAAGGCCTTCGCCGAGCCGCGCCCTTACGAGATTCCGAGGTCCTGCCTGACGACAGACTGGCAGGGCGTTGTGGCCGACCCGCAGGTGGATGTCGTGGCCGAGCTGGCCGGCGGCACTACGACCGCCCGCGCCATGATCCTGGCCGCGCTGAGGCTGGGCAAGCCCGTGGTCACAGCCAACAAGGCCCTCCTCTCGGCGCACGGGGAGGAGCTATTCGCGGCGGCGCGGAGACACGGGACGAACCTTTACTACGAAGCCAGCGTTTGCGGCGGCATTCCAATCATCAAGGCACTGCGCGAAGGGTTCGTCGGCAACCGCATCACGCACCTTTACGGCATCGTCAACGGCACCTGCAATTATATCCTTACCCGCATGAAGCTGGAGGGGGCGGACTTTGGAGCGGTGCTGAAGGACGCGCAGGCGCACGGTTACGCCGAGGCGGAGCCCTCACTGGACATTGACGGCTGGGATGCGCTGCACAAGGTCGGCATCCTGGCCTCGCTGGCGCACGGTTTCTGGGTGAAACCCAAAGACATCTACGTTGAAGGCATCCGCGGAATAACGCGGACCGACATCCAGTTCGCCAATCAGCTTGGTTACACGATCAAGCTGCTGGGGATCATCAAGAAGGTCCCGGGGCGAAGGACCGGAGTCAAAGGGACGCCCGCCGCCCGGCGCTCGCCGCCGTCGCGCATTCAGGTGTCGGTCTATCCCACGCTGATCCCCAACGCGCACGTATTGGCCAGCGTTGAGCATGTCTTCAACGCCGTGTTCGTGAGGGGCGACATTGTGGGCGACACTTTGTTCTATGGCCGCGGCGCCGGCAAAGACGCCACCGCGAGCGCGGTGCTGAGCGACCTGGCGGATGCCGCCTTGGATTTGAAGCTAGGCACCCAACGCGTGCCGCCGTTCGTGCCTCACGAGCGCAATGGCTCGGTAGCGCCGATTGACGAAGTGGTTTCGCGCTACTTTGTCCGGCTCAACGTTGCGGACCGGCCCGGGGTGCTGGCCCAAATCGCCGCCATTTTCGGGCACGCCCGCATTGGCATCTCCTCCGTAATCCAGCCTGAGGGCCACGAAGGCGCGAGCGTGCCGCTCATCCTGATGCTGCACGACGCGCCGAATGGGGCGGTCAGCACGGCGTTGAAGAAGATCGGCAAGCTGCCGGTGGTGAAGGGCGCGCCCGTGGTCGTTCACGTAGAGGACTTATGCTGATTGTCCAGAAATATGGCGGCACGTCGGTCGGCAATCCCGACCGCATCAAGAACGTCGCAACCCGCGTGGCCATATACCGGGCGAAAGGCGACCGGGTGGTGGTGGTCGTCTCGGCGATGAGCGGGGTGACCGACAACCTGATCAAGCTGGCCAAGGACATCATGCCGCTGCCCAACGAGCGCGAAATGGACGTGCTGCTGGCCACCGGCGAGCAAACCACCATCGCTTTGACGGCCATCGCGCTGCACGCGCTGGGGATTCCAGCCGTCTCGCTCACCGGCGCGCAGGCGGGCATCGTGACCGATGGCGTGCATACCAAGGCCCGCATCCAGAACATCAGCCCGAAGAAGATCCATGACCTGCTCAACCAGGGCAGCGTGGTCATCGTGGCGGGCTTCCAGGGCCAGACGATCGAGGGCCAGGTCACCACGCTGGGCCGCGGCGGGTCGGACTTGACGGCCATCGCCCTGGCCGCGGCGCTCAAGGCCGATCTGTGCCAGATTTACACTGACGTGGACGGCGTCTATACCGCCGACCCGCGCATCGTCGCGCCGGCGAAGAAGCTCGATGAGATCTCCTACGATGAGATGCTCGAACTGGCCAGCCTCGGCGCGAAGGTCATGCAATCCCGCTCCGTTGAATTCGCCAAGAAGTTTGGCGTCGTCTTTGAAGTCCGCTCCAGCCTCAACGAAAACCCAGGAACCATTGTGAAAGAGGAAACCAGGAATATGGAAGACGTCGTCGTGCGCGGCGTCTCGCTCGACAAGAACCAGGCGAAAGTAACGCTGGTGGCCGTGCCGGACAAACCGGGCGTGGCGGCGCGCGTGTTCAAGGCGATCGGGGACGCGAACGTGAACGTGGATATGATCGTGCAAAACATCAGCCACGGCAGCGGCAAGCCGGCCACCGACCTCTCGTTCACGGTGGATAAACCCGACCTGCTCAAAGCGCAGAAAGTGATAGACGGGCTCAAGCCGGAGATTGGCTTCGGCCAGGTCATCGCGACCGACAAGATTGCCAAGCTGTCCATCGTGGGGGTGGGCATGAAGAGCCATACCGGTGTCGCCGGCAAGATGTTCGACATCCTGGCCCGGGAGGGGGTCAACATTGATATGATCTCCACCAGCGAGATCAAGGTCTCGGTGGTCGTGGACCTCGCCAAAGGCGAGCAGGCGATGAAGGCGGTGCACGCCGCTTTTCTGGAATAGCACAAGCATCCTGTATCGCCCGGTTTGGCGGCGGGATTCATCCAGCAGCCAAGCAAAAGGCGCGCAGGATAAGGCGGCCGCCGGGCGTGCGTTGGAGCA
>Ga0335078_10016575_pt1 | contig 10938 bp, 12 predicted proteins | sample Lox_Sample_32_FD_206711 | JGI IMG/M metagenome (GOLD analysis project Ga0335078, IMG submission 206711) | Soil microbial communities from Loxahatchee National Wildlife Refuge, Florida, United States - Lox_Sample_3.2 | ecosystem: Environmental > Terrestrial > Soil > Wetlands | place: USA... | reverse complement strand
TTCGTTGAAAACCAGCGAAGGGTTTTTTTATATATAAAGAGAGGAAGGAAATATCATGGCACAAGGTAAATTTGCGTATCCGGAAGTCCTGGTCGATACCGGGTGGGCGGATCAGCACAAGGAAGACTCAGCCGTTCGAATCGTTGAAGTCGATGTCGATACAAAAGCCTATGCGGATGGGCATATCCCGGGTGCAGTTGGATGGAACTGGCAGACCCAATTGTCGGATAATATCCGCCGGGACCTGGTTCCGAAATCGGAACTCGAGAAACTGCTCGGAGAATCGGGGATCGACAAGAATACGACGGTTCTTCTTTATGGAGACAACAACAATTGGTTTGCCGCGTGGGCATTCTGGCAGCTGAAGATTTATGGTCACAAGGATGTCCGATTGATAAATGGCGGTCGAAAGAAATGGATCGCAGAGGGAAGATCGCTTTCACAAGACGATCCGCAGCTTCAGAAGAGAACCTATAAAGCATCGGAGGCGGATTTTTCAATCAGAGCATATCTTCAAGACATCCTGGGAAATGCCGGTGATGTCAGTAGAGTCGCGTTTATAGATGTCAGATCGGGCGACGAATACACCGGAAAGATTCTCTCGCCCCCGGGATTGCCTGAAACTTGTCAGCGAGGCGGCCATGTTCCCAAGGCAGTAAACGTGCCCTGGGGGAAAAACGTGAACGAAGATGGTACATTCAAATCTGTAGAAGAGCTGAAGGCACTTTATGAGCCTTTAGGCGTCAAGCCCGATAAGGAAGTGGTTGCGTATTGCCGAATCGGTGAGCGCTCGAGTTTGACCTGGTTCGTTCTCAAATATCTTCTCGGCTTCAAGAATGTCAAGAACTATGATGGATCATGGACTGAGTGGGGAAACTTGGTCAATGCACCTATCGCCAGAGGAGAAAGAGCATGAGCACGCTGGTCCCGGAAGAGTACCGCGAAAGAACGGAGCGCGTCCCCCCGTTTAAGATGCACGTTGTGAGCTACCGGCTCGGCGACAATTTTTATTGCATAGTTGATAACGTTGATCCGGGAGCAAATATCTCTCGCGCGAAGGCTTCGACCCGCGAAGAAGCAGAATCAAAAGCCATCGCCAAGGCAAAAGAACGATTGGAATATTCGGCTTCGAGGATACAGGACATCTGAAGATGAAACGAACGGAAGCACCTGCAACGCGCAGAACCAAAGCAACCCTGAGATTGAATGAGAAAACACCCGATAACAGTTGGCGTCTCCTGCCGGTGGCGTCAACCTTTTCAAATAGAAGACTAGGTTTAAACTTTTCTATTTATTGTGAAAGCTGCTAAAATGAAAACATTTCAATCTGATGGAGAACTATTGACTCTCGCGGAGACTCTGTTTCAAAAGCATGAGTCGCATGGGCTCACGCTTCCCATCAAGGCGGAGACCCGGCGGTTCGCAGACGAAATCATCGAGTGCCTATTCCCCTCTCTCTCTGAAAAAGTCTACTTTTCGCCCGAGGAAATTAAGGCAAAATTGGTTTTGCTCCAGCGCAATGCAAAGGCGATTTTGTATTCGCTGCCGCACAAACCGGGGGATTCAGTCGATGAGATTGTCGGTGCGTTTTTCTCACAGCTTCCGGAAATTCACAGCAGGCTCTGGCTCGACGCCGAGGCGATTTATCGCGGCGACCCGGCCGCGGAGAGCGTCGAGGAAGTTATCCTTGCGTATCCAGGATTGCTCGCTATCGCCATTTACCGTATAGCCCATGAATTCTACATGCTTGACGTACCTATTTTTCCCCGCCTGCTGACTGAATATGCTCACCAGCTTACCGGAATCGATGTACATCCCGGCGCACGGATTGGAACGCCGTTCTTTATCGATCATGGTACGGGGATCGTCGTTGGTGAGACGACGGTCATAGGAGACAACGTAAAAATCTATCAAGGCGTTACGCTCGGTGCGTTGAGCGTGGACAAATCCCTCGCAAATACGAAGCGTCATCCGACAATTGAAGATAATGTGATAATCTACGCCCAGGCTGTAATACTCGGCGGCGACACGACAATCGGACATGACAGCGTCGTCGGCGGCAACTCATGGCTGACTCGCAGCGTTCCCCCGTTCTCATTTGTGTACACGGAGACAAAGGTAAATGTTCGGACTCCGAACGAAACGAACGGAGGTATCGACTTTGTCATATAGGATCATGGAATATCAGGGATCAGTTTCTTTTTCCGCAAAGAATGAAATGGAGCATTTTACATGAAAGTCAATTCAATACTCGAAACGATAGGCAATACGCCTCATCTAAAGATCAACAAGTTATATCCTTCCAAGGCGAATGTCTGGATAAAGCTCGAGCGGGCAAATCCAGGCGGCAGCATAAAAGATCGCATTGCGCTATCCATGGTCGAAGATGCGGAACACCGCGGTATTCTGAAGAAGAATAGCATGATCATCGAACCCACATCCGGCAATACCGGAATCGGACTTGCGATGGTAGCTGCGGTTAAAGGGTATAAACTTATACTTGTAATGCCGGAGTCAATGTCCATTGAACGAAGGCGAATTCTATGCGCATATGGAGCGACACTCGAATTGACCCCGCGTGAAAAAGGCATGAAAGGCGCAATCGATAGAGCAAACGAACTCGCCGCCAAAACGAAAGATGCCTGGATACCACAGCAATTTGAGAATCCTTCCAACATCGAAATCCACGAGCGGACGACGGCCCAGGAAATTATCCGAGATTTTCCAGATGGCATAGACTATCTGATCACCGGCGTCGGAACAGGAGGACATATTACAGGTTGCGCAAACGTCTTGAAGAAGAATTTTCCAAAGATCAAAATCTTTGCAGTCGAACCTGCACTCTCTCCCGTTATCAGCGGAGGCTCACCGAACCCGCATCCCCTTCAAGGAATCGGCGCGGGTTTCATTCCAAAAAATCTGAACGTGAAGATTCTCGATGGAGTTCTACAGGTGAACAAAGAAGAAGCTTTCGAATTTACCGTGCGGGCTGCAAAGGAAGAAGGAATTTTTGTGGGTATTTCCACCGGTGCGGCACTCGCAGCAGTCGCCAAGAAACTTCCGGAAATCCCCGAAGGCAGCACGGTGCTAACTTTCGACTACGATACCGGCGAGCGTTATCTGTCGGTCGAAGGGTTGTTCGGATAATCTTTGATTTATATGAGGCGCAAAACTGCGAGAGATGAACTTTTCTCAGGCATTATTCTGTTTTGATGAAGAGGGAATATGGATCGAATAGCAATTGAAAAACTGAGCAGGTATCGAAAACGAAACCCGGAGAGCGGAACCGGACGAGCGGAGGTGGAAGGCGAGCTCGATTTTCAAACCCAGCTACGTGATCGTCATTCGATTTTTGGAAACATCGGAAACACGCCTCTCCTTCGCATTCGGAAATTGAATCCATTCAACAAGCGGGTGGAAATTTACGCGAAGGCTGAATGGTTCAACCCGGGTGGGTCGGTGAAAGACCGTGCAGCACTTAACATGATCGTTGAAGCCGAACGAGCCGGAAGGTTGACAAAAGACAAAACAATTATTGACGCGACAAGCGGGAACACAGGGATTGCTTATGCAATGATCGGGAGTGCGCTCGGTTACAAAGTTGCACTCGCGCTTCCTTCTAACGCAAGCCGCGAGCGCAAGAATGCGCTGTCGGCTTATGGGGCAAAGGTTATTCCCACCGATCCGCTTGCAGGCACCGACGGCGCGCAGCAAAAGGTGAAGGAGCTGGTGGCCGCCGAACCGGAAAAATATTTTTATCCCGACCAGTATAATAATCCGGCGAATTGGAAGGCTCATTACAAGACCACCGCTCCTGAAATTTGGGAACAGACAAATCATCGTGTGACCCATTTTATCGCGGGGCTCGGGACTACCGGCACGTTTGTCGGCACGAGCAAGAGGCTAAAGGAATTTAATCCCTCGATATCCTGCATTTCTTTTCAGCCCGATGTGCCGATGCATGGTCTTGAAGGGTTGAAGCACTTGAAATCAACGATCGTCCCCGGAATCTACGACGCTTCGATCGCAGATGGTCAGCTGACGGTCTCGACGGAAGAGGCTTACGAGATGGTGAATCGACTGGCCCGCGAAGAAGGCTTGTTCGTCGGTATATCGTCCGGTGCGGCAATGGCGGCGAGCTTGAAAGTGGCGTCCAGCCTCGATGCGGGAGTTATCGTGACAGTATTTCCAGACAGCGGAGCAAGATACGGCTCGGAACATCTTGTCAACGGAAATAGTGGAAAATGAAAAAGCGAAAGCAGAACCGGTAAATGATTAGAATACCAAAAGAAGTAGTTGAGCGGATTGGAAGGCACGGCGAGGAAACATATCCGGAAGAATGCTGTGGTATTGTGCTGGGCCAAATGAACGACGATTATCAGTTGATAGAAGAAATCGTCGGGCTCGACAATGAACAGAAAGAAAATCGAGGGAGAAGATTTTTTGTGACGCCGAAACAGTATTTGCAAGCGGAGCGAATGGCGTTGGAGAGAAAACTCGACCTGCTGGGTTTCTATCATTCTCATCCGGATCATCCGGCGGCTCCATCGGAATTTGACAGGGAACATGCGCTTCCGTGGTTTATATATGTCGTAGTCTCCATCGCGCAGGGAAAGTCCAAAGATACGACTGCCTGGCTGTTGAGTGAGGGACGAGATCGATTCGTTCAGAAAGAACTTGTGATAGAAGAAGAAGTAGATAGCAAGTAATGACGATCTGAAGATCGTTAAATGGCAACTAATAATTATTCTAAATAGAGGTTAAATATGCAGGTAAAGGTTTTTATTCCGACACCGTTGCGTCCTTATACGGATAAAAAGGACACTGTCGAAGTCGGCGGAAGTACCGTGGGCGAAGTTTTGCAGAATCTCACTTCGAAATATGGCGACATCCGTCAGCATCTGTATGGCGAGAACGGTGATCTGCGAAGCTACGTGAACATTTACGTCAACGATGAAGACATCCGATATCTAAGCAAAGATAAAACTCCCGTTAAGGAATCCGACACCGTGAGCATCGTACCTTCGATAGCCGGAGGCGTTGAAGTAACGACAGTCGAGGATGAAGTCCAGCTCTCAAATGAAGAAATTCTTCGGTACAGCAGACATTTGATCATACCGGAAGTCGGCTTGTCGGGTCAGAAGAAATTGAAAGCCGCCAGAGTCCTGATGATCGGTGCAGGCGGACTCGGTTCACCGCTCGGATTATATCTTGCAGCTGCCGGAATTGGGAAGATAGGCATAGTGGATTTTGACGTTGTCGACCTCACAAATCTCCAGCGGCAGGTTCTGCATTCGACGCAGGATGTCGGCAGGCCGAAGCTCGATTCGGCTCGTGAGACTCTGAACGGCATCAATCCTAATGTCGAGCTCGAGACTTACGAGGAGCGGCTCTCATCGGAGAATGCGCTGAGAATCTTTTCTGATTACGATGTCATCGTGGATGGCACCGACAACTTTCCGACACGGTATCTTGTCAATGATGCTTGTGTCCTGCTGGGTAAGCCAAACGTCTATGGCTCCATCCTGCGATTCGACGGACAGGTGAGCGTGTTCGATGCGAAGCGCGGTCCATGCTACAGGTGTCTCTACCCTGCACCACCTCCGCCCGGACTCGTACCAAGTTGCGCGGAAGGAGGAGTGCTTGGCGTCCTACCTGGAATAATCGGATCGCTCCAGGCTTTGGAAGTAATCAAGCTGATTCTCGGCGAAGGCGAGCCATTGATCGGCAGGCTTGTGCTATTTGATGCACTGAAGTTCAAGTTCCGCGAGTTGAAACTCCGTAAGAATCCGGGATGCCGAATCTGCGGAGAAAATCCGACGATCAATTCGTTGATTGACTACGAGCAATTTTGTGGGATTGCACCCAAGCCGGCTCAGACCGAAGAAGTCGGTGATAACAAAACGGAAGTTACTGTCGACGAACTGAAGACAAAACTGGATCGCGGTGACGATGTTTTCATTCTAGATGTTCGCGAACCACAAGAATATGACATCGTCAACATCGGGGGCTATCTTATTCCGCTTTCCACACTTCCCAAAAGGTTCAGTGAGCTTGATCCATCGAAAGAGATCGTTGTACACTGCAAATCCGGTGGACGCAGCGCAAGAGCTGTCGAGTTCCTTCGTAAAAACGGATTCAAGAACGTAAAAAACCTGGTCGGCGGAATCAACGCGTGGGCTGAGAGAATCGACCCGACTCTGCCGAGATACTGAGATTTGCACATTTCGGTGCGAGAGATTATTTCTGATGTCGAGTAGGAGCGCCTGAATTGCAAAAAAGATAATAGAGGCTTGTGCCGTAATTAGAATATGATTCCACAGGGAGGCGGGCAGGGAATTTTGCGGCTCTCATTCCATATCTTATCTTTTCTTCGTCTTGCGTATTTACCCAAAGCAATACTTCATTAAGCGGCACGGACAGGCTTGGATAAGCTTGACTTTCTGCATTTCACCATTTAACATGTCGTGTGGGGAGCCATTCGAGCTGCCTGACATGGGCGTCCAGAAGATTCTTTCGATAAATGGTCGATCAAAAAGACGAAGGACACTGGAAATGAAACTCGGGAAAATCACTCGCTGCTCATGTGGCACCTTTCCAGTTGAATTGCGATTAAACTCCATGGAATATGAACCCCAACCCAATGTTAGGAAAGGTATCTGCAAATGACGTATTATGAAATCCTTGGCGTATCACCTGCATCGACGAACGAGGAGATCCGGCTGGCTTATGAAAATAGAATTGCTGAAATAGAGTCAGGGGAACAAGATAGCGCGACCAAGGACGAAATTATTTCCAGATTGAATGAGGCGTACTCCGCTCTCTCAAATGAGACTTCCCGTGAGATTTACTTTCACATTCTCACTAAAGAAAGGAGCCGGCTGGAAGCGGCTCGACATCCGGGGACTTCACGAAAGTTCGGTCTGCATTGGCTAATGACAACAGCATTTGGGTATCTCTTTTTAGGAGTGGCTTCTCTGATATTATGCATCGCGGTCATTGACCTCAAGGTGGGCCAGGCATATTGGTTTTGTTCCGATTATCCGTACATAGCAGTTGTTTTCAGAGTGAACGACCCAACCGATTTCTGGCTTTCATTTTCAACCTTATCATTCTTCGGCGTCGTCTTCGCGCGTTTCTCCATGAGAATGCTATCCCGTGTGTTTCATCGATTGGAGAGTAACTTCTAACTCATCATTTGATTTCTCAACATTGAAGAATGTCCGTTTAATTAAGTTCTTACTCATCGAGTCTCAGAAAGGATAATTGAGTGCCGACACTTATAAGATTTCCCGTCACTGTTCAAGCAGCAGGCAGCAAATTGAAGATCATCGAAGAATTTTTCGGGAACGTAAGTTCAAAGACTCCCGCGGTCAGCGTGGCAAGAATGAAAAGTCCGGAAGGTTGGAGCGAGCCGGGGCAGACTCCCGAGTTCGACGAGTATACCATTGTCCTGCGTGGATTGTTGCGCGTTTCAACAAAGACGGGAGTGATAGAAGTTGCCGCAGGTCAGGCACTCATTGCTCATTGTGGCGAGTGGGTCCAGTACAGTACTCCCACATCCGAAGGAGCAGAATATATCTCTGTATGTCTGCCGGCGTTTTCACCGCAAAAGGTTCACCGAGATGAAATGTGAGGGAAGGCGGTGGCAAGGTTGATTTCCTTCAATTATCTATGGCACAAGTCCATTTGTCGAACGTGTCGGTCGCGAGCCCGGTCCTAAGTCAATTTCCCATTCAGGAGACATGTTCAAGTCGAGCTCGGCAAATATTACGCGTGAGTCTTCCTCGGGAGATTCCGGACCGAACAAAGGTATTGCACTTTCGCACGAGTTGAGGTAACTTTTTTCAGTTCCTATCAAATTAGATCCATCATTCGACGGAAAGGATTTCACGAAATATTTAGACGACAAAGTTCTTGAACCGAGTAGTCCGATATAAGCTTGTTTTTAAAATCGAATTAATGCAAATGTTTCTTAAATATGAGGAGTCTCAAAAGTTATGTTGACGGTTGGATATGATATTGGCAGTTCATCTATCAAAGCAGCTCTTTACGACGTTGATTCCGGCAAAGCGCTTGCGAGCGGAACCTATCCAAAAGATGAAATGAAAATCGACTCTCCGAAGCCCGGCTGGGCGGAACAAAACCCGGAGACATGGTGGAACGCCGTGAAAAATGTCACAAAAGAAATTCTTTCGTCTTCTCGTGCTTCCGTCTCCGACATCTCGGCGATCGGCATAACGTATCAAATGCATGGTCTGGTCTTAGTCGACAAGAACAAAGCTGTTTTGAGGCCGTCCATTATCTGGTGTGACAGCAGGGCAGTGGGAATAGGAAACAAAGCCTTTACAGAGATCGGGAAAGAGAAGTGCCTCCGGTTCTTGCTCAACTCACCGGGAAATTTTACGGCGTCCAAGCTAAAGTGGGTAATTGAAAATGAACCTTCCATCTTCAAGAAAGTTTTTAAGTTCATGCTGCCAGGCGATTATATTGCGATGAAGCTTACCGGCGATATTGCGACCACTTCCGAAGGACTTTCGGAAGGAATAATGTGGAATTTCGAGTCCGAGGAGCCGGCGTATTTTTTGATGAGGCATCTCGGCATCGACGAATCTCTTGTCCCCGACATGGTCCCGGTATTCGGCAATCAGGGCTCACTTTCCAAAGAGGCTGCGGACGAGCTTGGCTTGAAAAAGGGAATCCCGGTGACCTACAGGGCAGGAGACCAGCCGAATAATGCGTTTTCCCTAAATGTGCTGCGGCCCGGTGAAATTGCGGCGACCGCCGGCACTTCCGGCGTGGTCTATGGAGTCAGCGATCAGATAAAATTCGACTCGGAAGGAAGGGTGAACACGTTTGCTCACGTGAATCATTCGAAAGACTCGAGGAGACTCGGAATTCTACTCTGCATAAACGGAACCGGGATTTCAAACAGCTGGATTAGAAAGATGATTTTCGATTCATCTGTACCATATAACGAAATGGATCGCGCATCCGGAGAAATTGGCATCGGTTCCGATGGCGTAGTCTTCCTTCCATTTGGTAACGGTGCGGAGCGGATGCTGACGAATTTGGAAGTGGGCGCTTCATTTTCGGGGTTGAATTTCAATATCCACACTCGAAAGCATCTCATGCGTTCGGTGCTCGAAGGGGTCGCTTTCTCGTTTTATTACGGGATAAATATCTTGAAAGAGCTCGCGGTCGACTCAAAAGTCATTCGGGCAGGAATGGCGAACATGTTCCTGAGCAAGATTTTTAGAGAGGCGATTTCGAATCTTAGCGGTGCGACGATTCAGCTCTATAATACCGACGGCTCGCTGGGCGCTGCCAGAGCCGCAGCATTTGGCGCAGGACTTTGCTCTTCCATAGATGATTCGTTCAAAGGACTTGAGTGCCTGGGGACTATTGAGCCCAATCCTAAGGATGCCGCGAAGTACAAAGCGGCATATGAAAAATGGGTGATCGAGCTGTCGGGCTCAGAGAGAATCTCTTCAGGAAAGTGATCCTATAGGAATAGCTGACGCAAGATCCGGTGATGCCATGGCGTTATGTCCAATGAGCTCTGTGCCATGGCGTGCAGTTTAAGCTAATTCAGAGTTTGGGATTAGGAGTTCTTTCTAGTAGGCTATCGTCAGTGCGAAGGTGCCGGAGTAGGTGCCGAAGGGTTGGGTTGGCGAGAGTGTGGCTGCGCCGCCCGCCCAGAAGTGATATTCCCCCGATGAATTTGTCTCAATGGTGCTTCCACTCGTGAGCAACACGGCGTCGCCCTGGGTGGGTGAAGAGTTGCCGGCGAGCAGACCGGTGAAAGCAATGCTATATGTGCCGCTCGTTAGATTTGTGGAAGAGAATGTGGCGAAAACCGGCGAGTTTGGATCCGCGACAAAAATGAAATAAGCCGCTTGGCTGCCCCCCTTGATTGGGTCAATATTTACCGAAGTAACTCCTTGCACGACAAGCCCCATGCTGAGATCGCGAATTGTTGTCAAAGTGACTGTGCCTTTGATATTCAAATATACCTCGCCAGTTGCTATCATTTGCGCCCAGGTTTTGCTGGGAACGATGAAGCTCAAGAAGAAGAAACCCATTAAAATTTTTTTCACTTCATGGAACCAAAAAATTGAGTCTGCAAGAGAACCCAGCGGAGAGTTGCGTGCGGACCGGAACTGTCCCAATTTAACTTTTCAAATCTTTTAAAGAAAAGGCAGGCGAGAAAGACTGCCTGCCTCATACCTCTAAGATATTAATGCGAGTCCTAGATTCATCAATATGCAAGTGATAGCGTCACTTGCCCGCTGTAGCTACCTGTAGGTGCGCTTGACGGAATCGAAGCGATTGTACCACCAACCCATAGCCAAGCATTTCCACCAGCATCGGAAGTGACCGTGCTGCCACTGGAGATTGAGGTGGCGGAACCCTGAACATTCGTGTTACCTCCTATGACACTGGGCGTCCAAGATATGGGGTTTGAGCCTCCCTGGCTTAAACTTGTGATGGTCCACGTTACAGTGTAAGCATGGGTTGCATTTCCACCCGTTAGTGTGAACGCTCCGGCACTGGTAGATGTCGCGGCAACCGAAATGTCGGTTGCACCCTGTGTTTGGACCCCAAAAGCCAGCGGGGTGACAGCTGTAACTGTTCCGCCGGTCGCAACAGTCATGCTGACGGTTCCAGTTCCAGATACTCCTGTCTGTGCGAACGCTTCGCTCGCGGCGAATGCTGTGATGATTACAGCGATTGCTAATAGTTTTTTCATATTTCCCTCCGTAAAGGTTTTGTGAGTAAAATGTTGTTCATAAGAATCTTGCAAAAAACTCTTAATCTCTGATGCTCTCCGTGCACTTGATGTAACCTACATCGACTATTAGTCTCAACAGTCTGTGTCTCCTCGCCTCACACAAACCGCCGTTTGGCGCGCCGCGTGCGGTGGAGAGCGTCCGA
>Ga0335078_10016573_pt1 | contig 10939 bp, 9 predicted proteins | sample Lox_Sample_32_FD_206711 | JGI IMG/M metagenome (GOLD analysis project Ga0335078, IMG submission 206711) | Soil microbial communities from Loxahatchee National Wildlife Refuge, Florida, United States - Lox_Sample_3.2 | ecosystem: Environmental > Terrestrial > Soil > Wetlands | place: USA: Florida... | reverse complement strand
CCCTCGAGCCGATCGAGGAGCGGAGCGCACAGCTGATACAGACTCGCGTAAGCGAGCTCCATCTCCGACTCCACGCCCACCGCCCGCCACAACCGTCAGATCCGCCGCCGACTCGATCAGATCAGATACTGAAGCAGCGCCGTCTTCCCGATCCCGGCCTCACCACGGAGCACCAATGCCCGACCGCGGATCCCACGGATGTCCCGGACCAACGCGTCGAGCAGGGCGCACTCATCGGCACGCCCGCGAAGGGCCGCGTGCCGCCCACGTGCGGCAAGAGGAGTCGCGATGGTCGCCTAAGCATCCTAGATCACACGCTCAGCCTTCAGTTGGCATCTTCTCGCCCCGTACCGGTCGAAGCTGCGGGCGAAGGATGCCTCCTAAACCTAAACGCGGGCAATCACGCCCGCGCTCGCCCGCGTACAGTCCGTGGTGCGCCGCGGGAGCGGTCGATTACCGACGTACCGTGCCTGCGCCAAAGCAGGAGTCTGGCGCCCGTACGGTCGCGTCTCGCGCCCGACATGCAAGCACCTCAATCTCGGTCACCGATCACGCAGCACGCTCCAGTAGCCAGCCATCACGGTGCGCCTGTGGCCCACGGTCACCGATTCACCCTAACGCTCGCGCTGCTCCGCGGAGGCCATCGAGCTGATCAAGCACCGGCAGCCGCTCGTGCGCACACCGACACTTCCGGTCTGCCAGGTTTCCCCTCTGCCGCCTGAGCAGCCACGAGCTCAAGGTTGCTGCCGAAGGCGTGGGCCAGCAGCGCCTGACCATCCGGCGCCCTGACCGGCAGCCCTGGATTCGTAACGGCACGGGCATTTTGGCGTGAGGCTGACGGTAGGACTCAGTTGCCCAGCGCTCCCTTCGTCAGTGTCAAGTCGACCGACTCGCACTCACCTCGAACCGCCACGACGAGTGACACCTAACAAAGCACTATTAGGCGGCCGCGACGGTTCACCTGACTTGCTCGCGTCGCGGTCGAAAGCCTCGGGCAGCCTGGTGGAGCGAAAGCGGATCGCTGCCCGCTTGCCTTGGCCAAGCTTGTATCCGCCCCACTCACGCCAGTGCGCGTAGACAGTGGAGCGCGCAACGCCGAATCGCTCGGCGACCTCGTCGACGGTGAGCGGAAGCTCCGGGTCGCTTTGTCGCGCGAGATCGGCGGCGATAGCCTCGAGCTCCTCGCGCAAGAGCGCGGCGACGCGATCGGCGATCAGTTCAATCGTCCGCTCATCGATACCGGGTGGCTGAGAGTTCGAAGTCATCGCTGTGCGCCGTGCTCGCTGGCGGGCTCATCCGTTCCTTGACGCGCAGTGATCATGCGCTGCAGCTCTCGGTGATACGCGCGAATGAGTGCGGCGGCGGTCGGGAGCTCCCGGCGGGTGAGTCGGTCTAGGGTGACGACGTCGAGGAGACGTCGCTCGAAGTCATCGAGTTGCCCTCGGTGCGCGAGGTCGTCTCGGGCCCAGGCGAGGGCTTCGTGCGCTCGCCGGGCGGCGCGCGTCCCGGGCGGATGGCCGAGGTCGAGTCCGCTGGCGGCGCGAACCCAGGTTGCCGGCCGGTGCCTCGTGCCGGCTGCGGTGGAGACGAATCCTTCGTCGAGCACCGCCTGCGCGACCTGCGCGAGGTACGCGAACGTGTCGACGTAGTCGATAGTTTGGGCGTCCGGGAGGGCGCGCTGCATCGTGCCGCGATGTGATGCAGGTGTCCGCGGCGGATAGGCGGGCCCGCCGATGAAGCGTCCGATGCAGTTCGCGCCGACCTGCAGGAGACAGCCGTCGCGGTGTCGCAACGGATACGTGCTGCGCCGCGCGCGGCGGGTGCGGCAGTGCTCGCACCAGCCTTCGCTGCGGCTCCACTTCTCGCGGTCAAGATCCACGATGCCACTCGCGAGCTGGATGCTCGTTGGCAGTCCCGGTCGATGCCGGAGGAGGGCGATGATCGTCCAGCCGGCATCAGCTCGATGCTCTTCGGTGCGGGCGGCGCGACTGCGGGCGGCCTCGGCCGCCCCGGTCGTCGTGCTGATGTCGTTCGACGACGACTCGGCCCTGGTGCGCGCCCCGGGCGCGTGCGGCGCGCGACGTTCATCCTTGAGGAACGCTTCGCCGGCCGGGCCGAACTCGCCAAGCTCTGGGCACGGTTCGGGGGTAGGGCACACCCTACGCGATGAGGGGTGTCTGCGCCATTGCCCGCTCGGACGAGAAGCTTTAGGATCGATCAGTGGTCAGTGCCCCGTCGTCTGTCGTCCGAGAAATGCGGCCCTGGCTTTGTCATCCATGGTCATGACACGCGCTCGCAGGAGCGCTCGCGGGTCGGCGTCGGCCCGCGCCGCGCGACCGTGGTGCATGCTCTCGAGCTCCGCTGATATGGGCGCCGGGGCGCCCCGAATAGGACGTAGCAGCGCTCTGATCGAGCGCCCGCCTGAGGACGGGCGGCGCACGGCTCCGAGGACCGACCGGACGCGCGTCGGTGCAGGTTGAACTGTGCGCCGGCGCGGCCGCGTGCTCGATCTCGTTCCTCTGGGCCCGGGCCGCGCGCTCGACACTCGTCTCGGGGCTGCGGAAGAAGAAGCCGGAGAGGACGAGATAAGCATTCGCCTTCACCCCCCGCCGGGGAATGACGCGGCGGCCGGACCCGAGCGCCCGCGTCTTGACCGGCCTCCTGAGTTGAGGGCGCGCGCAACGGTTGTGCTGTTGGCGGCGGTGCTTGTGTCTTTGGGCTTGGCTGCGGCGGCGCGTGCGGATCGGACGTTTGCGCCCCGCTTTTCGACGGATACGACGGGGCGGATCGCGATGATCGCGAACACGCTGTTGACCTGCTCGCCGGTACCGAATTGCGCGTCGGCGCAGCAGGGGACGACGGAGAGCAACAACGATTTCACGATGCAGTACGTCAACGTCGACCCGGATGGCGGCAACAACTTCGACTCCTCTTCCGCGGACTTGTCGCTACCGGCGGGGGACGTGGTGCTGTTCGCGGGGTTGTACTGGGAAGGCGACACCCGGGCCGGCGGCGGCGGCCACCCACCCCCTGACGCGGGTGCCGCCGATACGGTGCGTTTCAGGGCGCCGGACGGTGCCGGCTATCGGACGATGACGGCGTCGACGTTGGACCAGAGCAGCGTGTCGGGGAACGGCGACTATTTCCAGGGGTTCGTGGACGTCACGGGGATCGTGAGCGCTGCCGGTAACGGGACCTACACGGTGGCCAATGTCCAGTCGGCGACGGGCAACAACAAGCTGGGTGGCTGGGCGTTGGTGATGGCGGTGCAGGACACCTCGCTGCCGCCGCGCAACATGACGATCCTCGATGGGTTCAAGGCGGTCAGTTCCGGCTCGCCTGGTGTGTCTGGGTCGCTGACGGGGTTTGAGACGCCGCCGTCGGGTCCTGTGAATACGGTGATCGGGGTGGTGTCGAACGAGGGCGATGCGGGGCTGACGGGGGACACGGCGAGCCTGGACGGGGTGAAGCTCTCGGACGCTCTGAACTCGGCTAACAACTTCTTCGACTCCGCTATCAGCTTCAACGGCGTCCGTTTCACTGACAAGGCGCCGGACTACGCCAACCAGCTGGGGTTCGACGCCAAGCTCGTCGACGCCAACGGGATTCTGCCAAATGGTGCGACGAGCGCGTCGACGGCGTTGACGACGTCGGGCGATACGTATGTACCGGGCGTGGTCACGTTCCAGACCGATCTGTTCGCGCCCGAGATCGAGTCCGACAAGACGCAGCAGAACCTCGACAATCCGGGTGGGGATTACCGCCCGGGGGATCGGATCCAGTACACGATCCGGCTCACGAATACCGGGCTCGATGGCGCGGACAACGTCGTGCTGCAGGACCCGATCCCGGCGAACTCGAGCTACGTGCCAGGGAGCCTCGAGCAGACCGCGGTGGCGACAAACACGGCCAGTTGTCCTGGCAGCTTCACGGGACTGACGGACGGCGCCGGTGATGACACGGCCGAGTTCAACGGCACCGACCAGCGGGTGGTGTTCAGGCTTGGGCAAGGCGCGAGCGCGACCGACGGAGGGCTCTTGCCGACGAACCCGAGCGGTGAGGCTGGGACGACCCAGTGCATCCATTTCACGGTCCAGATCGATCCCGATGCGGCCGACCAGACGACGATCGTCAACCAGGGGGAAGCGAGCTTCTTCGGGCAGTCGCTGGGCACGCCGCTGAGCGACCTCACCCCGATCACGACGGCCACGGTCCACACGCCCGATCTGACCATCACCAAGACGCACACCGGCGATCTGACCGGCGGCACGACCGTGCCGTACACGTTGATCGTCAGCAACGTTGGCCACCTGACCTCCAGCGGCACCACGACCGTCACAGATACGTTCGATGCGACCAATTTCACCAGCATCTCGAGCGCCGCCGGGACCGGCTGGGGATGCACGATCGCGGGGCTGACCGTGACGTGCTCGCGCGCTGACGCGCTGGCGGCCGGAGCGAGCTTCCCGCCGATCACGATCGACGCCGTGCTCGTGGGCGCACCCGGGGCGGTGGTCAATACCGCCCACGTCGATAACCCGAGCGACTCGAACCCCAGCAACAACGCCTCAACCGATATCGGTCCGGGCGTGAGTGTGGCCGACGTCGCGATTACCAAGCAGGCCGATCCCGACACGGTTCAGGCGGGGCAGCCGACGACGTTCACGCTGGTCGCGAGCAATGCCGGGCCGTCGGACGCCGACGATGTGACCGTCGACGATCCCGTGGCCCCGAACTTCACCGAAGTGTCGGTTGCGACGAGCGAGGGGAGCTGCACGACGGCCGTGAGCTGCTCGCTCGGGACGCTGCCTGCCGGTGCTGCCGCGACGATCACGATCGTCGCGGTCCCGACCACGACGGCCGCGGCGACGGTGACCAACACCGCGACGATCTCGACCTCGACCGACGAGAACGGCCAGACCGCCAACGACACCGACAGTGCCGACGTGACCGTCACGCCGGCGGCCGATCTCAGCGTCACCAAGACCGGTCCGACGAACGCGAACGCAGGCGACCAGATCACCTGGACGCTACAGGCGGCGAACAACGGCCCATCGGCAGCGACGAACGCGGTGCTGTACGACCTGTTGCCGCTGGCTGTGGACCCGACGACGGCTACCGTGACGGGCGCCACCTGCACGCTCGGCGGCTCGGCGGGGCGCCTGCTCACGTGCCCGTTCGGGACGGTCGCCAGCGGAGCGAGCACCACGATTACGGTCACCGCGACGCTCCGACCCGGCACCGGCGGGCAGACCATTCTCAACGGGACGCTTGTCGACTCGGACACGAACGATCCCGACCGGACGAACAACACCGACATTGCCCACACGTTCGTGATGCCGGCGGCCGATCTGGAGATGTCAAAGACGGCGCCTGGAGGGGTCAACGAGCAGCCCCCGCCACCCGCCGACGTGGGCGACGTCGTGCCGTTCACGATGACCGTCACGAACCACGGGCCGAGCGACTCGCCCGACGCGACCGTGACCGACACGCTGCCCGCCGGGCTGACGTTCGTCTCCTCAACCGACACCTGTGCCGCAGCCGGGCAAAAGGTGACCTGCACCCGCGGCACGCCGCTCACGGCTGGCGCGACCTGGACATTCACAGTCGACGCGCTCGTCGGGCCAGACGCCGCAGACAGCACAATCACGAACACAGCCACGGCTTCGGGCCCGTCACCAGACCCCGACCCGTCGAATAACGACGACAGGGCCGACGTCGATGTCGCGCCGGCGGTGAGTTTGGCGGTGACGAAGGTGGCGGCGGATGCGACGCCGTTTGTGGATACGGATGATTCGTACACGATCACGGTGGCGAATCAGGGTCCGGATCCGGCGACGGGTGTGGTGTTGTCGGATTCGTTGCCGTCGGGGGAGACGTTTGTGTCGGCGACGGCGAGTCAGGGGTCGTGTTCGGCGGCGGGTGGCGCGGTGACGTGTTCGCTGGGGACGATCGCGGTGGGCGGGTCGGTGGAGATCACGGTCACGGTGCATGTGGGGGCGGACACGGCCGGCGCGTCGATCACGAACACGGCGACGACGACCGCGAACGAGCACAACACGACGCCTGATCAGAGCTCGGATTCCGCGACGATCAAGCCGATCACCCCAGCGCCGCCCTCGGACGCGAAGCTGACGGTCACCAAGACCGTCAATCCCACTCGGGCACCGTTCGGGACTCCACTGAAGTACACGATCACGATCACGAACGCCGGGCCCGGGACTGCGGCCACCCCGACAATCACCGACACGTTCTCGGGGCCCGTCACGATCGTCTCGGTCCATACCTCGAGCGGCTCCTGCACCAAGCACAACCCGATCACGTGCCATCTCGGGTCGATCCCGCCCGGCGGACACGTGACGATCACGGTCGTCGTGCGCCCGAAGGAGCTCGGCAAGTTGCGCAACACCGCGAGCGCGACCACCCCGACCCCGCTCGCGCCCGGGTCGCACACCACCGACCATGCGGACAGCACGATCACACCGGGCCCGCACAGCCGGATCGTGCTGCACGACACGACGAGCACACCGAAGATCCCGCCAGGCGGAACGGCCATCTTCCGACCGAAGGTCACAAACCCCAACCCATGGCCGCTCCACAACGTGAAGGTCTGCGACAGACTGCCGTCAGGAACGATGTTCCGCCTCGCCAGCCGCGGCGCCCGCCACAGCCGCCGACGGGTGTGCTGGACGGTCGCGACGCTCGGGCCGCACGCCTCCCACGCGTCATCGGCGAGAGCCATCACGAGCGCCAGCCAGCCGCCGGACTCGAGAACCTTCACAGTTGAGGCCGAAGCGCTTCTCGGAGTCACGGGCCACCTGCGCGATGCCGCCACTACCGTCGCCACGGCCACAGGACAGCGCCTCACCGCACATGCCCACGCCCAAGTGCTCGTCGTGCCGACGGGAGTATGCCGCGGCTCGGCGTCAGACTCTGCAGCACGCGCCGCCCTCGCCGATCCCCTCGCCGTGATCGCCTGCTGACGACCCGACGGGGTCGCCCCGGTCTTAGCGAAGCTCTGATCGATCTCAGACACTTTCGGCTGGCGATCCGAAGCCACCTGTTGACCGCGCGCTTTATCTCACCGCCGCGATGACCGGACTGCGGCAGGGCGAGCTGCTTGCGCTCCGCTGGCGCGACGTCGACTGGGCGGCGCACAAGATCCGCGTCGTCCGTCCGTACGTGCGGGGCAGGTTCCGGACGCCGAAGTCGCGGAATTCAAGCCGGGCGGCCCCCCAGGCCGACCGCGTCGGGCGCGAACTCGAGCTGCTCTTCCAGGCGTCGGCCTACAAGCCGAGCATGAACCTCATCTTCGCGCACCCACACACCGTGCGCCCGCCCGAGCGCAGTCAGGTCAGCAAGCGCTTCACGAGGGAGCTCACGCGCGCCGGCGACCGTGAAGTGAGGTTCCACGAATATGCCGACGTTGGCGTTATGCCGAGGTGGGATAGGAAGTCCTCGCAGTTTGGGCTGATCGCGGCGTAGAGGTCGGCATAACGCTGGTGGGTCCGGTGACCGTCGTCCTTCTTGTTCTCGGAGAAGGAGGAGACGATGGGCGGGCGGTCGAGCAGGGTGTCCGGGGTGTTGATGTCGGGGCCGTTGGCCCCGTTTGCTGATGCGTTCGCGGCGGAGTTGCTGGCTCGTGGGTATACGTCGTTAGCGACGGCTGGCGAGTTGCGGCAGGTCGCGCGGTTGAGTTGCTGGCTTGACGCGGGTGGGTTGTCGGTGGGGGACTTGAGCGGGGAGCGGGTCGAGGAGTTCTTGGCTTGGCAGCGTGCTGGCGGGCGTCATCGGTCTCAGTGGTCGCGGCCGGTTCTGGTGTGCGTGTTGGAGGCGCTGCGCGGTTTGGGGGTGCTCGGGCCCGAGCCTACGACGTGTTCGTCAACGAGCCGCCGCCGCCGGACGGTGTTCTCCCGAACGGCGAGCCGAAGCGGTTCTCTCCCCACGGCCAGCACCCTGATCTACGGCAGCCAGGATGCGGTGCTGACGGATCCCGGGATGACGACCGAGCAGGCGCAAGTGCTCGGCGATTGGGTCGCCAGGAAGGGCCGGAACCTGACCGATATCTTCATCACCCACGGTCACGGAGATCACTGGTTCGCCGCCGGCCTCCTCGCGGAACGCTTCGGAGCCCGGATCGTCGCGTCGGCAGGCACGATCGCCCAGATGCACGAGAACGCCGCCACGCGGCCCTTGCTGTGGGACAAGGTGTACACCGGGATCCCGCCGTCGCCTGTGACCGCGGTGTCGGTCCCGGACAATCGCTTCAGCCTCGAGGGACACGACCTCGTGATCGTCGAGGTCGGCGCCACCGACAGCGACGACACGAGCGTCCTGCACGTCCCGGACCTCGGGTTGGTCGTCGCCGGCGACGTCATCTACAACGGCGTCCACATGTATCTCGCGCAAACCGTGCTGGTCGGCGGCTTCGAGCCGTGGCGCGCCGCGATCGACAAGGTCGAGGCCCTGAAGCCTCGACACATCGTCGCCGGGCATCAGAACCAGGAGCTCGACGACGACGCCGAGCGGACGATCGCTGAGACCCGGCAATACCTCGACGACGCGGAAGAGCTCCTACGCACCGAGAACAGCGCCGTCGGCTTCTTCAACGCCAAGCTCGAGCGCTACCCGAACCATCTCGGCCGCACTGTCCTGTGGGTGGGCACCAGCGTGGTCTACGGCGTGCGCGAACACCCCGAGCAAGACGTCCGCCAGATCATCGTCAATGCCTGGCTGTGAACCCTGAACGAGTACCTACCAAGCAAAGGAACAACAATGTCAACCCGCCACTACAACCAGAACACCACGTCGACGCCCGAGCAGTTCACGCCGGGCTCACCGATTTCGTACCGGGCCGCTCGGAGCCGCTTGGCAACAGCGCCAACGACTACCTCAACGTGCACCCCCACGGTCCCGATCACGCAGATGTCACGGAACGCGCCGGCCGCGTCTGGGAACACCCCGACCGCATCGTCGCGATCACCAAGAGCATCGCCCGCCATTGGGAGGCCTTCGTTTCCCCCGACGGGATGCGCCCACCGAGCACGGGCCCGACCGATTCCCAGGCTCCGACGACCGGCATGGTGTGCTGACCGAACCCCTCTCGCGCGCCGACCGGTCATCCAGGGGTCCTGGGCACCGTGGCGCGTGCTTCGCTTCGTCAGCAAGGAGCAGTGCGGCCATCACCGCGGGACCACATCCATAGCGGGCGTCTGCGTGGCTCGGCAGCCGCCAACGGTTACGCGCCAACGCCAAAGCAGGTCGGTCCGCCTTCCACGCACGGCACCTCCTCATCGCCATAAGCAGGGGCCGCCGTCCCGGAGGGAACGCCGCGCCGTTGTTGCCGGAACCCCGAGCAGCCGCAAGCTCGGACTTCCACTAATCGAAACCCCGCACTTCTGCTCCGCTGCTAGACGACCCCGATTTCCGGGTATGCCGTTGTGGGCGCTCCCGGACGACGCGACGGAGGATCCGACCGCTCTCGCCTTGCGGTTGCGTGCCCGTCACGCCCGGGCGCTCGGACCGCTGCGCCGACGCCGGCGGCGTTCTGACAAGCCGCCGCCGCGCTCGCCGACGCGACACGTCGCTGCCGCGCGTGCTCGCCGAGGCCTCGGGCGACGTGTCGCATCCGCCGGCGGCGCGCTCTCCCAACAGGGCTACAGTCGTTACGACCGAGCCGCACATTCCGATCGTGCGCAAGCTCGAGCGCCAGATGCGCCGCGACCGTGTGGCGGGGTCGGTGGCTGCTCGAGCGACCGCTTGGACTCGCGCGCCAAAGCGGCGACCCGCTGCGCGTGCGCCACGCGCCTGATCGACCTCGCAGCGTCGTGCCTAAACGACGCCGAGGCGCTCTCTCTGGCACCGTCGCGACCGGCCGCCGCGTAACCCCGAGCCCGGGCTGGGCGGCTTTGGCCGGTGAGTGCGCGTCCGGCAGGGGCCGTAGCGTTCGGGGTTCGAGGTGATGATGCGTGCGTTGTTCTGGTCGTGCTCATGATCATGGATCTCGGAGCCCGTTGAGATGCCCGCGCCCCGCCGGAGCGGCTATAACGACGAGCAGCTCTCGTTCGACGCCCTCTGGGCCGAGCCTGAGTCCGCACGCGATGAACAGGTACGGCAGCATGGCGATGCGTCACTGGCAGCGGACCGACCCGGCCCGCTTCCAAGCGATCCCCGAGAGCGAGCGGGAGACCTTCTTCATCGAACTGGGGGAGAGAGCGGAGAGCGAGATCCAAGCGTTAGCGGACGCGATCGCCGGGAGCGACCGGCCGGGAGAGAGCTATCTGCAGAAGGTCGGACGGCTCAACCAGGCGCGGTTCGACGCGGAGAGCGAGATCCTGCGCGAGATCATCCTGATCCCCGATCCGAACGACCCCGAGATCGACCAGACACCAGCCACAGGGTTGATGGCGGACACCTACCGCGAGATCCAGCGGCTGATGGACGAGGAGAACGACCTCTAGGACCCGCCGCCGCGGCCGGCGCTGTCGAGGCCTCGCGCGACACGTCGCCGCGGTCGGGCGGGTGGCTGGGACCAGCGGGCGTGCGGGCGCGGGTCGCGGGGAACCTGCGGCCCTTCGTTAGTAACGGCGCGATTTTGTCCGTTTTACGTTAGACGCGGTTCAGCGTCTCGGGCGTCGGCGTCGCCGGCGGTGCGGGCGCGCGGAGTGGCCGGTGCCCGGCGGGACGGCTGGCGAGGTCGAAGGGGTAGTGGCCGTAGAGGTGGATGTGCTGGTGGGCGAGCGGGGAGATGTGCTCGATCTCGCTGGTGGTGATCAGCTCCTCGGCGGCGCGGAGCTCGTCGAGGACACGTTCGTGTAGACGGTGTTCCAGACGATGATCGCGTTGACGACGATCGCCAGGCAGAGCGCCTGCTCGCCCTGCTGTTCGGGAGCGCGCTGGCGGACGTGGCCTTGGTTGGCGTAGAAGATCGCGCCGCGCA
>Ga0335078_10016572_pt1 | contig 10939 bp, 9 predicted proteins | sample Lox_Sample_32_FD_206711 | JGI IMG/M metagenome (GOLD analysis project Ga0335078, IMG submission 206711) | Soil microbial communities from Loxahatchee National Wildlife Refuge, Florida, United States - Lox_Sample_3.2 | ecosystem: Environmental > Terrestrial > Soil > Wetlands | place: USA: Florida... | reverse complement strand
GTCATGGTGCGATTCTTCGCAGCGATCGCTGCGATCGCCGGTGTAGGAAGCTGGCTCTACGGCCAAAAGGAACTGAAGGCTTTGGTATTTATCCCTTTACTGATCGGAGCAGGCTTCTCGGTGGTTTCTTTCCTCATGGATAACGTCAATCGGAAGATTTTGCTTGGATGCTACGAGACTGGGAAGGAACTTGAGCGGCAGCTCGCCTGGACTCTGGGCACATTCACTAGGCTTTCTGATCATTTGGAGGAAGTCAATTATTCGGTCTTTTTGCGCTGGCTGTACCTTGGAACGGCCTCGATCATGCTCACGTTGTGCACATTGGCTGCAGTGTTGCTGCGCTGATTCCAGCGAACAATGCGCGCAAAGGCCTCTGACAGGAAGTGAGAAGTTCTTCCAAGAAATCACGATGTAGGGAAGGAGGTCTCGACTCGCGAACAAGGGTTCATGAAACGAACAGCTGAGCACTCGCGATCTGGCAAATGTGACGCTAGTGATTATCAGTCGGACAAGCGATTGGCTAGTCCAATGATTTTGCGCACGTGAAAAGAAATACTGTCGCCCCCGTCGTGGTACTCAAGCTGCTTCAGTATTGCAGGGTTGATTCTTTCTGCAGACCGGCGGATGAAATCGTGCCATTGATTGAAGCGACTCTGGTCACCCCCGAATTCCGAGATGAGCCGCCTTTGGGTATCAAAACGATACGAGATCTCTTTAACGAGCTCGAAGGAGCCGAAAGGGGAGTTCGCGAATAAGCCGCGCAATTCACTTTCAGTGAGAAAGTTTCGCCTTTGGACCATCGTTTCGAATCCAGCTAATGAGTCTTTCAGTCGAATTACATCGCGATAAAAATTGGCGGTCTCCTCCGCAAGGCAAAGATCCCAAAAGACGAGCCGTCCGCCGCGGTTCAAGCAATCGTGGACGCTGCGAAGAAAAAAGGACTGCTCATCCTTGGCGACTTCGTGAAGAACCATCTTACATATAATTACGTCATAAGCGAGAGAACCCACAGTCAGATCCTGCGGAAAGGTTCCCTTAACAAAGTTCAGAGCTACTCCCTTACTCGAAAGCCATGGCTGAAGTTCGGATTTGGCCCGTTCAATTTGGACCGCGCTTTCATCGATCAAAGTGATAGTTAGATTGACAGCACTTCTCTGTCGCTCACACTCTGCGAACCGGAGAACCTCTCGCGTGACTGCGCCGTATCCACAGCCGCAGTCGAGTATCCGACGCGCATTGTGAATCTGAGCGGAACGAATCAGCTCCGCGAAGTCGATGTGCTGAATAGCATGAATCTCTTCATACCGGACCACCCTCTTGTCGAATGACGTATCTCGGCTGACCATTTATTCAGGTCCTAACGGAAAGTCGTAGCACGGAGGCGGCGGGTCAATTTCGGCGCGAAAGCGCAGTCCTTGGAGTATCGTCCCCATTCCCGATGAATATACCACCCACCGCACATCTGAGCGCCCCTCTTGCGGTCGGGTTGCGATCGCGTCCGCGCGCTACTTCTTCGCGCCACCGGGCTCCAACCGACTCTGAGAGCTTGCCGCGTGTAAGGGGAGTTGGGTCCAGTTGTGCTCAAGGATAGCAGCGAATTGGTGGCAGAGCATACGCCTAGATGCAGGGGATCAACCGTCCCAGGCGCGACATCACTTAGGCCGGTCCGGCAATGCCCGGCGCGCCTTCCTGGAGTGTCCGCGGAAAGCGGCGCTGGGCGCGGGCGGGCGGCGCGGCCTGGACCCGGCCTGGCTGGGGGCCACGAACCCGAAGCCCGATGAATAGCCCGCTACATTGATGGTCGCCATCTCGTTGAAGGCCTCGATGGTTCCAAGCGCGATCGACACGTCGCCGTTGGACAAGCCGCTTTTCGGCAGGGTGAAATTCACCTGATATAGCCCGGCGAATCCGGGCGCCAAGCCGGCGAAAGAGACCGAGGCTGGTGTGAAAGACTGCCCGTCATCGAGATACAAGAACACCGAGTCCGATTCCACGCTGGTGCTCAAAGGGCTGCTGGGAGCCGCCACGCCATCGGCGACCTCTGGGGTCACGGGTCCCAGACCATTCAAGAACAGGGTGACGGTCTCGCCGGGTTTGGCCGGGTTGGAGTTGTCCACTTCGGAATAATCGGAGTGTAGAACGGCTCCCGCGCCAATCCCGTTCTGACTGAGCGTGTAAATCCCCGGCGACGAATTATCAACGTAGACGGTTACCTGGTTGGACTTGCTGCCGTTGACCACCACCTGGAACGTAGCGAAAGATTGCCCGGAAGTATCGTACGGGATCAGAGCGCTGACCTGGTTTTGGCTGACCACAAAGACCGGAGCCGCTTGACCATTGACGAGAACCTGGACGCCATCCAGAGTGGTGGAAAGCGGAAGACCGGCCGCCACGTGGGTAGAGACGCCGAAGTTGCCATACAGGCTCACCAACTCGCCGGGAGCGACCGCGTTGGTGATGGGCGTGTAGTTGGCCGCGTCGGTGACGCCGATCGGATCGATCCACACCGGGGTCGCGGATTGAAAGGGAGGCGCGTGGATGCCGATAATGAGCGAGTACTGTTGGTTGGATCCAATCATCATCAGCGCCGCGCCGCTGGCGCCAGTGAGGTAGGTGTATGTTTGGCCGTCGTAGTAGGAGCCGTCTGCTCCAATGGTCACCGATTTCTGGAACGTGTTGTCATAAGTATCGATGTCCACGATGTCGTCAAACCGCTGGTGAGCGATGAGGGTTCCGTCGCCATTGCCGGAGACGGAACCGTAGAAGGCATCCAGGAAATCAAACAACGTGGGCGCGAGATCTTCCATTCCCACCGTAAAGTAGGTACCGTTCAACAGCGAATTGGAACTGGTTCCGGAGGGCGCGCGAAATCCGAAGAGCATGTCCGATCCGTTGGCCGTACCGCCCACGAACCAGTTGCCATCGGCGGAGACGTACAGGACTTTCTGTCCGGCGACGAGCTGTTGGGCGTCGGTCGAGCTTCCTGGAAAGGTCACCGTTCCGCCGGACGCGCCGGACAGTGAATAGGTGGAAGCCGCGACATCCTGCATGATGGTCTGCCCGGAACTCACGTTCTGCGCCGAGCCGTTCACCGTAAAGGCCGCGATGTTTCCGTTCCCGTCGGCGTTCATCGTGAAATAGCCCTGCCGCGCTTTGGAGGAGGATGCATCGGGGAAGTCGAGAATGCCAACCGTGAAGGCGCCGGAAAGCAGGCCGTTGGATGAGGAGGAGGCCGGCGCCTGCACGGCGATAAACAGATCGAAATAGTCATCTTCGGTTGAACTTGCGATGACCACTGGCGAACTGAAAGTGCCGAAGAGCGTGGCGGGGTAGAGCGGATTGTCCAACTGGGCGATACCGTTCGATTGGACGCCGTAGGTCCCGCCTCCCAAAGACGTGCAGTAGCCTTTGCCGGCGGTGCCGGCAGAGTCGGCCAGTTGCGTGTTGGAGAGCTTATATTTTCCCGCGCCGTCGAACGTGATGGCGCCGGTCAAGGTGCAGGACTCAGTCAGGTTGCCGGTCTGGTCGTTGAAGAAATTGACGTAGCGGAAGAGGTATTGGCCCTTGAGGCTGGCGGTCCCGCTCGTATCGAAGGCTTGAGCCTTGACTCTCACCGGCGCCAGCGCCAGTAAGAGAGCGCTAATCAGAAAAAGAAGTGCTTGGCAGATGCGCATCATGGTTACTGGCCCTTGCTCCAATTCATAATCAGGTTGAAGGCATCCACGCTGCCTAAGCCGGTGGCGAAGTTCCAACCGCTGGCGGCGGCAAATGCCGGGGTATAGGTTTGGCTGGTTGCCGAAAGGCCGCCATTGGCGTCGAATGGCGTCGTCGAACGCCCTCTTCCCACGAACGCGTCTCCGAAACAGTTGATGTCGCCGGAACAGTTGACCGCAATGTCGCCTGTGGTGATCGCATGGAATACCGACGAGGCAACGGAACTCGCCGCAAGCTTGTAGTAAACCGGATTGGGGTTGCCCTGTGCGTCTCCCATCTTCTGGTTCACCAAGGCCTGAATTCCGGCCATGATCGGGGCCGAGAATGAAGTTCCGCCGGCGCCGGGCCAACCCAGCGGTGAGCCGATGCAGGGCGCGCCGCCGTGGACGATGTCGGAATAACAGACCGTATAATAGTGGCCCCACACGCCATTGGCGGCGAAGAGAGAGACATCGGGAAGATCCCGGACGCCATCACTCGGAATCCCGGGAACGCCCGTCTGCCAGGAGGGCTTCGGGTATCCTTTGCAGGTGCCGCTCACGACTAGATTCTGGGCCGGCGCGCCCGTCGCACAGCCGCTGGGCCCCCCGCTGCCCGCACCCGTGTCCAGGAAGTTCTGTCCTTTGCTGCTTCCACAAAAGCCCGCCGAACCGTAGCCAACTGAGTAGCCAAAATAGTTTGCCAGGGTAGAATTGGCGCACGAATCGTTCCACGGGATTTCAGGAATATAGGAAAGCGCGGAACCATAAGTGTCGCTGTTGGTGGTTCCCCAGTAGGTGCTGTTGGCGTGCTGGTATGAATCGCCGAAATCGGTTCCACCAACGGCGACATTGTAGGCCGTTGAACTGGTGGCGCTGACACCGATACCATGAGTGGCGGCGCTGAATCCCTGGTCGCAGCCCGCCGCGCCCGAGTCTCCCGCCGCAACGAACACCGAGATTCCCTCCGCCACCGCCTGCTGGAAGGCCGAATTATATGCGGCATTCGCGGTGGCGCCAGCGGCTGCTTCACACTCGCCATAGCTCAGGCTCATGACCTTTGGCGGATGGCTGGCGTTGATGGTGTTCAGCGTGGCGATCATGAATCCAGGTGTCGTGGTCTTATCGGCGCACGAAGCCACCTGTATGGCAGCGTTCGGCGCCGCGGCGCTGGCCCACTCGGCGTCCAGCGTAGCTTCGAAGGCAGCAAAACCTGCTCCCGGGTCCGAACAGTTGGAAGCACCGTGCGGCGGCGCTGGATTCACCGTGGCCAGGGACCCGGACGTGTAACTGGATAGTCCGAAGGCCTTCCGGAACTTGTCCCAGTCCGCGGTGTCATAGAGATCACTTGTCTCCACCACCGCAATCGTTTGTCCTGCACCGTCGTATCCCGCCGCGAAAGCCGGCTTCAGATCGTAAATCGTTGCCAGGTCTTCCGGCACAACGATGTCATACTCGACCCGGTACTTCGGGGCGGGCATCTTCATCGACAAAGGCCGGAAATCGTGCAGCGATACGACCCCGGCAACCACCGGCGCCAGGGCCTCCGGGATCCTGGGATCACTCATGTTGGCGATGTGGCTGGCGCCATCTACGGATAAGTGGTGAATTTCCGTGCGGAATGCTGCCGTCACCTGACCCGCGGTTCCCGAGAAATCGATCACCATCCCGCTGGGATATACCGTATTGACCGTGAAGCCATTGGATTGTAGCCAGTCTGTAACTTTATCGATATCCGGCTGCGACGGTCCAAACATTTCGCCGAATTGCACCGGGGTCAACCATTTGTGAAAATTCGGCGAAGAGGAATCGTGCTGCTGATCGATAAAAGCGCGTAACGCCACTTCCCGCTCGGGGCTGCGCCGCAATTGAAGCAGCATGTGCTCTACCGCGAAGGTATCGGCTACCTTTCCACGATCGTTGTGCGCGCTGGCTTCGCCGCGCGTGTTGCCGGCGAGAGGAAACACGCGGGCCGCGTCGATGGGGCGGTTAATGAGAATACGGGCCGGCGGCGCGCTTCTCTGGCTTTGCGCCACCAGCAGGGATGACAAGCCGGGAGCGAGCGCACCGCAGCATAGCACTCGCGCCAAGACTGGATTAAACCGGAAAGTTTTCGACATTGAGCGTCCTTGCGAACCTGATGATGAAAATAGCTTCCGTCTTTGAGACATATCGCCTGCACTGCCGGCGCGAGAATACCGCGTCGACAACCTTTCGAATCTTTGTACCGATGGGATTATCGGAAAAGTATAACGCAACGGGCGAGTGAATGTCCCAGAGTGCCGGCGGATGCCTGCGCCAATTTTTGGGGGCGGTGTTTACTACTTACCGTCGCCGAGCTGCTGGAGCTTTGCGTTGGCGCTGTCGCGGATGGCTTTGCGAAGCTGTTCGGGAGTGGTGGTGCCGGGTGCCAGCAGCGCGAGCGCTTTGCGGGCATTCTCTCGCGCGAGATCCTTCTGGCCGGCCGCGAGGTAGGCATCGGAGAGGCTGTCGTAGACGTTGGCCGACTGCGGGTAGGCCGTGGCGTTGAGCTTCAGGATCTCGATCGCGCCCTTCGCGTCTCCAGCCTGTAGATGCTCATACCCGAGAGTATTCACGACGCTTTCGGGGAAAACTGTAGCCTTGGGATCGCGGCGGCGCGCCTCGGTGAGTTTTTGCGCGGCTTGCCCGACGCCGCCTGGCAGATCGATATTGGCGAGGATTTGCGGCCACGGGGATTTTGGCCAGCCGCGATGGTCCACCGGAGCACGGCCGGGCGTTTTGATCAGCGTGGTCACGTACCAATCCACGATCACCTGGCGCAACTCGGGATGAACACGGAACATATCCGCGCCGTGCCCCCCGTGAGCGTAGTGAACATAGCGCTTGCCAGGGTTGGAATCGACGGCGAAGAGCCAGGGCATGATATCCAGCGTGTCGCGGAATTCATCGTCGTCGGCGAAGGAAAAGAGCGCGGGCAGCTGAGGCGATTGCCGGAGGAACTGGCGGCCGGCGCGGTCCGTGGGGCCGGACAAAAGAACCAGCGACTTGACCTGTTGCGGATGACGGCGCGCAGTCTGAATAGAATTGTTGACGCCGCAACTGGCTCCGCCCACGCCGATCACGTCGCGGTCGACGCCGGGCTGGGAGACCAGGTAGTCAAATGCCGTGTCGATATCGCCCGGCCATTTCTCCGCCTCGATGCGCGCCTCGTCCCGGGGCTGGATCTGATCGCGAGGCGTGCCGCCGCTTTCGCCGAAGCCGCGCAGATCCATGGTAAGCACGTTGATTCCCGCCGCAGCGAGTTGCGCAGCTAAGCCGTCCCAGACTTTGCGCTGCCGGTTGCACTGGTGGAGCAGCAGCACGCCGGGTCCCGGCTTCGCCGCCGAGAAATACGTGCCTTTGAGCCCGACGCCGTCGGATGCCTTTAAGTCGATGACGCGGGCGGGGGGCACCGGCTGCGCCGATGCGGTCAAGGCCAGCAGCGATGGCAGAAGCAGTCGCGAAAAGGGACGGCGGACCATTGGCTACCTGCGCCGGATGGAGAATTCAGCGCGGCAGCCACGATCCACCCAGATTCCGCGCCGGTCCCAGCCCCAGGTTTCGCCCATGCGGCACGGGCTGCCGCTAATCTGACGCGCCAGATCGATGGCGACGCCGCGGGTATCGAGTTCGCAGTAGACGCGCTCCCCGTGGTTGGAGGAGCAGGTCAGGCGGCGCTCACCGCGGTCGAAGTCGCGGCCCCGATCACGGTCCCTATCGCGATCCCGATCTTGATCCCGGTCCCAATCCAGGGAGCCGCCGCCCTGGACGCGCTGCAGGACGAAGCGTTGATTGGAGTCGCCGTTGGGATCGTAGATCTGGACGCGGGCGCCATCCCGGTCGGTTCCGTTGGGAATGTCGAGCGTGCGGCCAAGACGCGAAGTGATGAGCGGATTGCCGTCCTTGCCGGGCTGCAATCGCCATTGCTGGCTGGGGCCGCCGTTGAAAGGTACGGCGCGCACCGGTTCGCTTCGGCCGCCGCCTCCGGCATCCAACGCGAATCCGTTCATCCGGTTGCGAATGTAGAAAAAGCCGTCGGGCGCTGGCCGGACCACCCAAACCTGATTGTCCGTGCCGCGCGGCGAAAACTGGATGATCGAGGTTCGATCGCGCATATCCAGATCCAGGACCTTGCCGGACTTGAGATTGGTGATCTGGTACTGCCCCGGCCCATTGAACCCGCGCTGCGCGGCGAGTGGCGTGGCGGCCAGCGCAAAAATGATAAAGGCTCCCCATCGACTTGCCATGAACGGTTCCTCCCCGTAGGACTATGGTAACTCTCCGGGTTGAAGGTACTGCTACACCGACGGCTGGCGCCGGCAGCGAACCTGTCAACGAGTTCGACGGCACGGTGGCTGGTGGCTCAACCGGCATCAGTTGCTCAAAGGCCAGCTACGAGTGGTTCAGATTTGTGACGACGTTTCGCGCTGTGGACCGGGCTTTCCGTTAGGTCCACGAGAGCACTCGGAAATTTACGAGGGCCTCCGCCGATGTCACGGTTACGTTTTGGGAGTTCTGCGCTTTTTTGATTGAACTCCATCGAACCCAATGCAACCATCGCCTAGGAGGTTGGGGAGATGTCTTGCACCACTCCAGCTCTTTTCCGGTATTGCGCGGTCCTGCTGTTCGCAGTGCCTGCCTGCTTCGCGGACGTAACGGCTTCTATTTCAGGGTTCGTAGATGCAAGCGGCCAAGCCCAAGTATGTTTTTATTTTCTCGACTGTACGCCAGCAGATGACAGTTTCAGCTTCAGCGACTCAAACACGCAGCCAACCCATAACTTTTCTGAGACCCGCGACGCGTCAGCAGACGATGGAACGCTCAGTGCCGGGGCCTCCGTTACAATGCAGCAAATGGTGGCCCTGAATCCTGGGCAGCTCAGTACGTTTATCGAAGGAGATGACCATCTGGGGGCGTCGAATTACGACACGCAAGCGAGTGTCGATGCGGTGAATCAAAATACGACCACGTTCGAGAGTACGGGGACATTTCTTCTCCACGTCACAGGACAGATCACGGTCCAGATGAACGACTATCACTTCTCCAGTGAAGATGTTGAGTATCTGGAACTCAGCGGTCCGGACGGGCTGATTTTTTCCGATTTTGCGCCGTTTGAGTTGGCACCTCTTGTTGAGGACGTCAATGAGTCTTGGCTTTTACCGGCAGGTACATATACACTACTCGATTCGATTGTGCTTCAGAGTGGCGCAGGCGCACCCGGAGGTGCGGGTGGGAACTCGTTTAGTCTTTCCTTGGACGCCGATTATACCTCAGTAGTACCAGAGCCTCGCTGGACGGCCATTCTGGCTTTAGCTTCCATGCTGCTCTTCTCTGGGCGCTTGCGATCCAAACGTGCGCGGAGAGTGTAGAGCGGAAACGGGCTAAAGGTCCTGGGAAAACTTGCTGCGGTAGATCTGAACCAGAGAGCTCTCGTCGGCGCCGATGGCGCGAGCATATTGGCGGATATAGCTGACGTTGTAAACGCCGCCTGGCAAGACTTCGAAGTTGCCTTCCTCGATGGCCTTCAGAGTAGTGACCTTGAGCTTCAGGTCCGAAGCGATCTCTTCCAGAGTGATCCCTTTCATCTGTCGAAGGGTCGCGACGCTCCAACTATCTAAGGGCAAGGTTGCCATAACCTACTCCCGGACTGCTATATAGTCATATCGGCGGGGCAAGTCTCTCACTACACGTTGCAGATAGGGATTTTTCCTCAGATTGTACTGTAAATTACAGTAGGAGCGTGTGAGGTCAGCGCTGGATGTCGACCTGAGCAGGCTCGACTTGGTAGCCTTCGTCGCCGGCGGCCGCCACGGCCATACTGCGTAAGACCTCCTCGGTGGCATCCTGCGGGGTTTTGGCGAGGGGCCGCTTGATGACTTCCTCGCCGATCTGGAGACGGACGTGCCAGGACTTCTTGGCGGCGTCCCAGGTAACGCTGGTTTTCTCGGCTTTCAGCATGGGGAGTTTCTCCGGCAACATCTTAGCTCATCGGGAGACAAGGTGAGGCTGCGGCATCGAACCGGAGCCCGCTCCGGATCAGCAGAACATCACTGGAGAGTGATGGAATTCACGTGAATCGAGACTTCAATGCTTTTGAAGCGGGACGGGTCCGACTCTGGGATGGTGATCGACACGCGATTCCATTTGCCCTCATAAAGAGTATTTCGCAGAGAGAACGTTTTCGCTTTGCTGGAGTTCAGCCAAACCGCAAGATCTGTCTTGCCCTGCGGACGGTGAGATCCCCATCTCGCATTCAATACAAGACCGTTGATTGCGACGGCCAGGGGAACGCCAATGTTTACGTTAACCTTAAAACCAGTGCGGTCCGGAGTAATCTCACCCAGGGAAATGAGCAGCGTGCCAATTTCCGTCTCCACGCGTTGGTAGACCTTGGGCGAAGATGTGTCGAGGAATACGGACGCATGCTCGAGGTTGCGGATGGTCTCAGAATCAGCCTGCTGCGCCTTACGAAGCACTTCGATCTGGGCCTTGAGATCAGCGATTTCCTTTTGAAGAGTCCTCAAGTCTCGCCCGGAGGCGGGCTCGGAAGATTGACATACGCCACTGATTGAGAACATCGACAGAAACAAGATCCACAGCCAGCCTCTCCGGGCGACAGCGCCTAGACCAAGGCGGCTTCTCGAGGTCTGGGTAAGCGGCGTCGGCGTTGCAGTGAGCGCCTCCATGCAGTCGTGGATCGCAGGGATCAAAGAGGTATGCGCCAAACCGGCTCAGGCTCGAGGTCGATACGGCCGCCGAGTTGCTCGAGAATCGGCGTCAGAGGCTCACAAGACGCGATCAGGATTCCCTTGTCTTCGACGCTTTCGCGGATGTAAGCGGAGGCGCCGCAAAACCACTTATTCAACTGCTCTGGTGTGGCCGACTCCACCGCCGTCCGCTCAAGAATTGGGACGTAAAAGGGATACCTGCGAAAGCCCGGCTCCCTGATGGGAGGCAAAAGAAGCGCTCTGCTCTGCTTCAGAAAAGCCTCTCCACCCGCAGGCGTAACAACCTCGAGGGCGACGCCGGTCCCGAGCATCGCTGCCAGCGCCTGCCGTTTTGTGGCCGCCTCACCCATGATCCGCATGACCTGATACAACATGGGCCGCGGTTTTTCGCCTGGGCCGAGATCCTGGAAGTCGGCTTGGGTCGGCAGAGCTGGCGGCGGTTGATCCGGCCATACCCCGAGGCCCACCTCCGGCATCCATTCGCGGGCGTGCCTTGTA
>Ga0335078_10016571_pt1 | contig 10940 bp, 8 predicted proteins | sample Lox_Sample_32_FD_206711 | JGI IMG/M metagenome (GOLD analysis project Ga0335078, IMG submission 206711) | Soil microbial communities from Loxahatchee National Wildlife Refuge, Florida, United States - Lox_Sample_3.2 | ecosystem: Environmental > Terrestrial > Soil > Wetlands | place: USA: Florida... | reverse complement strand
TCCCTTGCCTTTCAGAGTGACGAGGCATACCGGCAGGCTGGAGGCATCGAACTTCATGACGACGGGCGGCAGGGTGCCTTGCGGCAAATACCGCAGGCTGGCCATGGCCAGATTGGCGATGCTGGTGACGGCAGAATCGGGGTTGGAGCCGGGTAGAAAATAAACCTTGATCAGGCTCACCCCCGTCAAAGAGCGTGACTCCATGTGGTCGTAGCCCGAAGCCAGCGTGAACATGCGCTCGAACTGGCCCGTAATATCGTACTCCACCTGCTGGGGCGGCATGCCCGAATAAAACGTGGCGACGACGACGACCGGGATTTTGATTGGCGGAAACAAATCCACCGGCATTCGGAGCAGGCTGGTCACCCCCACCACGCAAACGATGAGGCAGATGACGACGATCAGATAGGGATAGCGAATGGAAAAGCGAGACACGGCGTAAAGGCGTTAAACGAGTTGTATGGTCAGGGCCATGATGGCGGTCATACGGGTTGCAGGCGGGGCGCTGACTTCATGCTGGTTCAGAAGCGTTCCTGAGTGACGGCGGCGCGGAGTTTCTCGAGCGAGAAGTCCGGCGAACGGCAGAGGGCAATTAACTCGCGCTCTTTCGCCGTGATTTGAGCGGCGACGGGAGGAATCCGGGCGGCGGTGTCCAGCGGGATAGACTGGACTCCGTGCAAGTCGCCGTGGAGCAAATCCCCCGAGCATATCTTTAACCGGCCGATTTCGACCGGCTTGCCGATCTGGACGATATGCACGTAAGCGTGGGACACCGAAACGCTGCCGGCAAAGAAATGAAAGCCGGCGTTTTCAGCCGCGGGGATATCGCGGACGGACCCATTGGTAACCAGCCCGATACAATGCAACGCCTGGAGAATGCTCATGTGTACTGCTCCGACCAGGGAACCCAAGCCCGGCCGGGCAGACACGTCTTGCACGACGACCACCCGCGGCACCGGTACGGAAAGGACGTAATCCCACCAATCGGTGCGGTCCGGATAGGGGCCATCCGCCATGGGCGGAGCGGACCCGCGGATCTGGATGGTCGCGGCGTAACCGACCATCGGCTGCAAATTGGGGAAGAAGCAGCGAACCGAATTATCCATGAATCCTTCATTGCGCAGGCGTTCGTGGAATGTCTCAATGGCGTTAGCCAGGGTGCAGGCGTCGAGTCGGCCCAGCGCTTCCAGTAGTTCAGGGGGAAGAGGATCGTTCATATCATGGTTGAACCGGTGAGCTGGCCAGCAGGGGCTGGACCTTCTGGCCGAGCTGGACGTTGGAGCGGCTGCCGACCAGCACCAGCTCTCCTTCCTTCAACCCGGCGGTGACTTCAAATTCGTCCGGAGTGGCCAAACCCAATGTCACCGGCCGCTCCTCGATTTGGTGTTGGGCGTTCACCACATAGACAGTGTCGTCGTAGCCGGGGGGCACCGCCTGGATGGGAATGGCCAGCGCCTGTGGGCGGCGTTGCACCGCGAGCACAACCCAGCAATACATGCCGGGCACGATTTCCAATTTAGGGTTGGGGACTTCGATCTCCGCGAGCATCGTTCGGGTGTCCTCGTCTTCCTTCAGGGTGGAGCGTGTAATGGTGCCGGTGAAGGTCTTTCCGCCCAGGAAGTCCACCCGCACCTGGACCGATTCGCCGATCCGCACGTCCTTGACGTAGGGCTGATCCACGGGGAAGTCCAACCGGAGCAAGTAGTTGTCCGAAACCCGCACCAGCGGCAAAGACTGGGTATCGGAAGCCGTGCCGGCCTGGATCAGCGCGCCCGGGTCGGCATAGCGTTTGGTGATGACGCCGTCAAAGGGCGCGGTGATCCGCGTGTAATCCAGCAGCGTCTGATATTTCTCCGCGTCGGCCTTGGCGGCCGCGATGGCGGCGAGCGTGGTGCGGTCTTTGGTCTCGGCGGTGTCGAGATCCTGCTGGGCGACCAGATTCGGGTGGGCTTGGTTGACCGAAGCAAGTCGCTGATAGATTAGGTGCGCGTTGGTGTAGTCGGCCTCGGCTTTCTGCTCGTTGGCGAGCGCATTGTGCAGCTCATCGTTCAATTCGGGTACTTCCAGCGTGGCTAATAGCTGGCCCGCCTTTACCCGGTCGCCAAAGTCCACGTTCATCTTGCGGACATAACCCGAGACCTTCGCATGCAGCTCAACTTCCACGTAGGGTCGGAATTCGGCCGGAAAGGTCACCTCGTTGTAGAGGTCCCGCCGCGTCACCCGGGCCACGCGGACCGGCAAAGGCTCGACGGCCGGCACGGAGGATGGCTGGGCGCCGGCGCGGGCGCTCACCGCCCGCCAAATGAGAATGGAAAGCCCGACGATCAAAACCCCGCCGAGAATTCGCCAGTCAATGCGCCGGACGAGGCGGGACAGCCGGCCACCGATTCGCCGGAGGGTTTCCTGAGATACCGGGTGATAGGGGACAGGCGGGGCCTCGGGCGGAGGGACGGATGGGGAGGGCGTTTCGCTGCCCACGCCAAGCGGTGGCGGAGCGACGGATTGCTTCGGCATTGGGGTGCCGGTGGTTTGCTCAGGTACCATGTTCTCCGTGCTCATGATTCGTTAATTCGGAATGGTTGTTTGGCGCCGCGGCCAAGGGCAACTCAACCCGAACTCGACTGCCCTGCCCAGGTGTGCTGCTGGCCTCGACGTGTCCGTGATGGGCGGTGCAGATGGATTTGACGATGGAGAGGCCCAGGCCGGCGCCGCCCAGTTCGCGCGAGCGGGCCTTGTCCACGCGGAAGAAGCGGTCGAAAACCCGCGGCAGCGCTTCGGCCGGAATGCCGACGCCATTGTCGGCGACCTCGAGGATGGCTTTGCTATGATTGGCGCTGACCGTTAGAGCGACGGCGCCGCCCTCGAGAGTGTATTTGATTGCGTTGTCGAGCAGGTTCACCACGACCTGCTTTAACCGCGCCTGATCGCCCTCGACCCACACCGGCTCGGCAGCCGCGCAGGTGACGTGGATGTTCTTGTCCTCGGCCAGCAGTGACATCTGATCTGCGGTCGCGGCGGTGAGCCGGGCCAGATCAAGCCGGACCCATTCCGCGGCCGCCTCACCGGCGTCAAGCCGCGAGATGGCAAAGAGGCCTTCGACGATGTTGGCCAGGCGCTCGACTTCCTCGAGGGCGCTGCCGAGACGCTCGCGCCACTCAGGTGCGAGAGCGGGTTCCTCGATGCTGGATTCAAGTTCGCCGCGCAGCACGGTCAGCGGGGTGCGCAGTTCGTGAGACGCATCGGCGACGAATCGCCGCGAGTATTGGAAGGCGTCATCGAGGCGCTGGATCATGTGGTTGAGGGCAACGGCCAGGCGCTCCAGTTCGTCGCCCGTTGGCGCGACCGGGAGGCGCTCGCTGAGGTTTTGCGAACTGATCCGCTCCGCCGTAGCGGCAATTTTGTCCACCGGCAACAGGGCTCGTTTCACGAGAAAGGCGCCCCCGCCCAGCGCCAGCGCGGCCACGACCGGGAGGACGACGAGGAGGAACATGAGCCACTGGCGCAAGTGAGCTTGCACTTCATCCATGGGCGCTCCGGTTTCGATGAGATAGCGCGCGCCGCCGGGGGTGTGGACTTCACGAGCGGTCAGGAGCATCATCCGGCCGCCGGAAAGCAGGACCTGACGCGCGGATTGGGCGCCGGAAGGCCACGCGGGAGGCGGCAGTTCGGAAGGCGCAAAGGTCTGTTCTTTGGGCGGGCTGGAGACATAGAGCAAGGTGCCGTCGCCGCGGGTGATGCGGACAAAGCGGCCATTGATGTCCGGCGCATAGCGGGCCTGGACTTCTTCGCCGACGCGGGCCTCGCCCGAGCCGCGGATTTGATCGAGCAACAATTGTCCAACCTGTCGCGCGCGCCGGAACTGAGTTTCCTGGAGCGCCCCGACCAGCGAACTCCGGAGGACCCCGTAGGTGGCGGCACCGATGAGAACGAAGCAACCCGTTAGCAAGGCGGCATACCACGCGACCAATTGGAACCTGAGCGAGCGAGTGTTCATGCCTCCGGCGCGCCATCCACGGAATATCCCACGCCCCGAACGGTACGGATGAGCTTGGTCGGGAACGGATCGTCCACCTTCGCGCGCAAGTGGCGGACATAGACATCCACAATGTTGGTGAGGCCCTCGAAACTCTGGTCCCAGACGTGCTCGATAATCATGGTGCGGGAGAAGACCCGCCCGGGATTCGCGACCAGGTATTCGAGCAGGGCGTATTCTTTGGCGGTCAGATCAATGCGTTTGCCGGCGCGTTTGACCTGCTGCGAGAGGCGGTCGAGTTCGAGGTCGCCGACCCGGAGGACGCTGGCGCGGTTGACCGGTCCGCGGCGCAGGAGCGCTTTGACCCGCACAAGCAATTCCGCGAAAGCGAACGGCTTGGTCAGGTAATCGTCGGCGCCGGCCTCGAAATGGGCGACCTTTTCGGCGGTGGCATCCCGGGCGGTGAGAATGAGGACGGGGACTTCATTCCGGTCACTGCGGATGCGCTTCAGAATCTCCGAGCCGCTCAGACCCGGCAGCATCAAGTCGAGAATGACCAGGTCATACTGGCAGGCGGCCAGCATCTGCACGGCGGCCGGCCCGTCGGCAGCCACGTCCACGGCGAAGCGTTCTGCGCGCAGTCCGCGCGCCACAAAGTCCGCCACCTTCTTTTCGTCTTCTACCAGCAGCAATCGCATGATCCCTCGGGGACTTATGTCCGGACGATCCAGAATAGCATAGCGTGAAATCATGGGACAGACATAATCGCATGGCTGACAGTCGCATCGAAACTCGGCTTGGTTCTAATCACAGAGGTATAGACCCCGCACGCATTAAAGGGCGCTGAACGCCACATTAAATTCCGTTCAGAAAGCCGAGTGCTGTCCCTTGCGGGGGCTGCCGGGAATAAACATCTATCAGCATGGACTGAGCACGATAATGCCCCGGTGCTGACAGGGCATCGGTCGGTCATGGGGGGCCCCGGCTGAGGCGACCGTTCCACATTCCAACTCATTGTGCCATAGAATGTTACAATGTCAGAGGGGGGCTGAGGCAGCGGGTTCACCGCAGGCTCAGCCGCGCAAAGAGCCACACTTTCAGCCAATCAAGGCAGGCAAAGTAGAAGATGGCGACGCCAGCCACGCTCAAGAGCAATGCCGGACGGAGCGCGGGCATGAGGATGCCGCCCAGTGCCAGGGCGGCGGTGACGCCCAAGCCTAAAACCGAGCTGCCCACCAGGAAACGGCTGGGCTGCGACTGCCAAAAGTGCCCCCGCTCCCGCAGAAGATAAACTCCGGCCTGGGAGCTGATGATCAACGTGGCGAACATCAAGGTTTGGAGATGCGGCATGTCGAGGCGGAGCAACTGACCGCCGCAGAGGAAAACACCGAGCGAGAAGACCAGTTTGCAGGCGGCGAGGACGGTGGCGGCCAGGAGAATGCCCCGGGTGTTCCAGCGGTTCGGGCGCCGCGAGTGTTGCATCCGGTCGGTCGAGAGCGACATCGTGAGGAAGTCATTGAGGAAGAGGAACAGCACCATCAGCAGCGGTGTGATGGGCTGATGCCGGGTCAGCAGGAAGCCGATGACCAGCAGGGCCATAATCTCGATCTTCTTGATCAGCATGTTGAGGGTGTAGGTGATGATCCGCTGGAAAACCAGGCGGCTGGTTTCGATGGCGGGCACTACTCCGCCCAGGCCCGGGCGGGTGAGCACCATGGCGGCCGCCGCTTTTGCCACATCCGTCGCATTCGCCACCGCGACGCCAACTTCGGCCTGGCGCAGCGCGGGAGCGTCATTGACCCCGTCGCCGCTCATCCCGACCACCTCGCCCCGACGCTGGAAGCCTCGAACCAGCCGGAACTTGTCTTCGGGGAACACGCCGGCGAACACACTACAGTCGAGCGCATCCCCGCACAGGTCGCCGTGGAGCTTTTCGGGCGGGCAGACGTTGCCCGAAATCCCCACCTGGCCGGCGACGCTGCGGGCAGTGATGGCATTGTCGCCCGTGACCATGACGATGCGGACGCCCGCGTCGCGAATCGCACTCACGACGGCCTTCGAATCCTCGCGCACGGCGTCCTCCAGTCCGAGCAGACCAACGAGGCGGATTTGGCCGGTGGTCCCTTCGGCCACCCCCAGCACACGTTGTCCGCGCTCGACGATGAGTTGAGCCTGGGGTTGCCAGACCGTATCGGCAGCACCGGCCAGTTTCGCAATCACTGCGGGTGCGCCTTTCATGAATCGGCGAACGGTGGCTTGGTCACGATACACCGCCTCGGCGCGTTTGGTAGCCGGATCGAATGGCTTGAAGACGAGACGTTCCAATTTGCCGTCCTGCCAGCCACGGTCGGCGGCGGTTTTGATGATGGCGCCATCCACGGGGTCTTGGCCGGCCGGGTCGCTGGCCAGGGCGGCGGCGCGCAGGAGGTCCTCTTCGGATTCGCCGAGGGCAGGCCAGAGGGCGTTTACCGTGGCCTGGTTGCGAGTCAGGGTTCCCGTCTTGTCGCTGCACAGGACGGTCATGGAGGCGATGTCATGCAGAGCACTGAGGCGGGTAACGAGCACGCCGCGTTTGGACAGCTCCACGGAGCCGAGGGCGGCAGCGAGCGTAAAGGTGGCCGGCAGGGCGACGGGAATGGAGGCGAGCAAAATGGTCAGCAACAACGGCAGAGTGAACTCGAGGGACATCCCGATATGGTGGGCGAAGCCGACAACGATCACGATCATCGCCGCGTTGACGACAAAGAGATTCTTTACGACGCCGACGATCTCATGCTCCTGCCGGTTGGCCGAGCCGGCAGTGCGGACGAGTTCGGCGGTCTTCCCAAAGAAAGTGCGTCCGCCCGTAGCGGCGACTTCACCGGTCGCCTCGCCGCCGCGCACCATGGACCCGGCATAGGCGATCTTGCCGGATTCGACGGAGGCGGCCGCGGACTCGCCCGTGAGCGCCGATTGGTCCACGAGCAGTGATCCGTCCTCCAGCCGCACGTCCGCCGGCACGATCGTGCCCTGGCGCAGATGAATGACATCGCCCGGCGCCAACTCCTCGGCCGGCAGCGTGGTCCACACGCCGTCGCGGCGAACGCGAGCCAAGACCCGCAATTGTTGACGCAGGAGTGCCAGCGCTTTTTGCGCACGGCTTGCCTGCGCCAGGCTCAGGGTCGCGTTCAAAACGAGCAGTCCGCCGATCACGGCCGCTTCCACGCCCTCATGGAGAAAAAACTGGATAATGATGGTGGCTTCCAGCAGCCAGGGGATCGGCGCCCAGAACCGAACGAGGAAAGCCCTCAGCGGATGCGTCTTTTCCTCCACGACGGCATTGGGGCCGAATTGCTTGAGACGCGCCCGCGCCTCGGCAGTCGTCAGCCCACGGTTATCGCGGGCGTCCCGGCGGGCCGTCGTCGAGTCCAGGTGATCGGTTGCGGTTGAAAGGTTCGGCATTCCCCTGCGCCGTGGCGCCTCAAATTGTGGTTCCTGGAAAGAGCTTCTTGATGGCCTCGCGCAACTGGGAGAACAGATGCTGCTTTCCGACAAAGCCGTCGGTGCCGGCGGCACTGGCTGCGGCACGGCATTCCGGGGTGTCGTCCGCGCTGACCATGATGACCGCCGGTGCCTGCGAGCGCGCTTTGATCTGGCGCGTCGCTTCCAATCCGTTGATTCCCGGCAACCGGAAGTCCATCAGCACCAGGTCGGGTTGTAGTTCAACCACCCGGCGCACGGCATGGCGCCCGTCGGTAGCGCTGCCGACGAGTTGAAAGTCGTGCTGCAGTTGGAGAAAAGAACTAAGCGTTTTCAGAACCATAGGTGAATCGTCCACCACCACGGTGCGAATAATCCAGCCCCCGCCGCCCACCTCGGCCCGACCCTCGCCATCTTCCGCCCGGTCCGGAAGCGCCCTGTTCTTCGCCGGCTTTTCCCGGTTGTCTGCCTGGCCTTGACCGAGAGAGTTCACGACGCGGAAACGAGCTTCAACCTTGGAGGGGTGTTGGCTGGGGCCGGATTCGGTGCGAGGAACCTGACCTTGCGCACGCGCACTTCCAAAACACACTCCGTGAAGGCCGAGTCAATCTCCGCCCTGCTGGCATCGTCTGGCAGCGCGAAACGGCGTTCGAAATACCCGTGCGGGCGCTCGACCCGCAGGCACGTCTTGTTTGCCTGCCACGGCTCTGGACGTTCACCGGAGATGAACAGTCCATCTCCCTCGACTACCACGCGTATGTCTTCCGGTTTCGTCTCGGGCAGGTCAATCCTGAACAGGTACTCCTCCGCGTCTTCCAGGATGTCCACCGGCGGAAACCAATCTGCCTCTTCGTTCCGCACTTGGCACGCAGGAATCGTTGCCAGAGGTGCCAGCAGACGCTCCGAACTGGCTCGTGTAATCGTATTCATGGTTTTATTGCATGCGCAAAATCGTCCGATCATCCAATGGGCGCCCCTTAAGCTTTGAATATGCCAGCCGCCACTGAACCAGCAGTTTACCGGGTTTTCACGGTTTCCTGATCGTTTGGGATGAAAGGAGGTTTGAGGTTGTGGCATATCCAGTTCCACAAGTGGTCTGTAAGGAATCACCCAACCTGCATTATTCGGACCCTGTTTGCCAGGGCAACACGGCGCCGCGTGGGGCACGCGGCCTACAGGTCATACACGGAGTTGGCGGCCGCGTGTCCCACGCGGCGTTCTTAAGTGCGAAGAACTCGGGCTAACGGCTTGCGCCGCCTCAAGTCCGCCTGGTTTGAAACCTCGGCTGTCGCACGGGCGGGACCTTGGGAGCTTCATCCTCTTCCCGAGCATTCGCGTGGCGGGTGGAGGCCGAGTTGGGTTAGTTTCTCCCGCATCTTGAGACGCGTGACCCCCAACCAACGGGCGGCTTTGGCCTGGTTACCCTGGGCCAGGCGGATGGCCTGGGTAAAGAGTTCCGGCTCAAGGTCGGCGATCATCTTCAGGTAGGCGTTATGCTCTTCACCGCGCTGCACGCGGGCCAGGAGTTCGGCAACGTAGGCCGCATGGGTCTGACTCTCCATGGCCGGCAGTTTGTGGTCCTTGGCCAGCACCTGTCGCACATGCTCCACGCTAATGGCGAAGGGCCGGGCGAGCAGCAGCGCCTGACGCACGACGTTTTCCAGTTCCCGGACGTTGCCTGTCCAGGGTTGATTCTGCAGAAGCGACACCGCTTCGGGCTGGATCGAAGGGCTTTCGACACCGACTTCCGGCGCGTAGCGGCGGATGAAGAATTTGACCAGGTCGGGGATGTCTTCGGCCCGCTCGCTCAGGACCGGAAGGTGGATTGTAACGACGCTTAGGCGGTAGTACAAGTCCTCGCGAAACTCTCTTTCCTTGATGGCGGCTTCCAAATCGCGATGAGTGGCTGCCAGCACACGGACGTCCACCGGAATGCTGGCATCGCCGCCCAAGCGTTGGATGCAACGTTCCTGGAGCACGCGCAGCAATTTGGACTGGGTATTGGCATTGAGATCGCCAATCTCATCCAGGAAAATCGTGCCGCCGTGGGCTTGCTCAAAGCGGCCAATGCGCCGGGCTTGAGCGCCGGTAAAGGAGCCGCGTTCATGGCCGAAGAGTTCGCTCTCCAGCAGCGTCTCGGGAATTGCCGCGCAATTGACGGCGATAAACGGCTTGTCCGCGCGGTCGCTGTGCTGATAAATGGCCCGGGCGATCAACTCTTTCCCGGTGCCGGTGGCTCCCCGGATGAGCACGGTGGCCGGCGTGGCGGAGACTCGGCCAACCTCTTTGTAGAGGCTTTGCATGACCCGGCTGGAGCCGATAATGGCGAAGCGCGCAGACCGGGCTTCCCCCATCTCCACGGGCTCGGACATGAGTTGCGAATGGGCCACCGCAGTGGCGACCAGATCGAGCAAATCGTCAGCTTCGAAGGGTTTGACCAAGTACTCATAGGCGCCAAGTTTCGTCGCTTCGATGGCGGTGTCGGTCGTGCCGTGGGCGGTCATAATAATGATGGGAAGCTTCGGCTTGGCGACACGAAGCTGCGCGGCTAATTCCATGCCGCTGATTCCAGGCAGCTTTAAATCGGTCAGAATCAAATCAAAGGCCCGGGACTTGGCCTGGGCCAGCCCTTCGTCACCCCGCTCGGCCAACTCGACGTCGTAGCCTTCGGTTTGCAGCACCTTCTGCAGCGCCGAGGCAGTGCCCAAGTCATCTTCGACCAGCAGTATTCTCGGTTGCATAGTCTCCTACTCCAGGCAGCACGATTTCGAATGTAGTGCCCCGATTAACTTCCGTCTTGTAACGCAAGAGCCCGCCATGTTTCTCGACAATCCGCGCGGCGATGGCCAGTCCCAAACCGGTGCCGCCCTCCTTGGTGGTAAAGAAAGGGTCGAACAGCCGCTTCTGAACCTCTTCCGGAATGCCCTTTCCCGAATCCTCGACGGATAAGATGGCGGCAGCGCGGCGTTTCCGGGTGAAAGTTGCGGCTCCGGTCCTAAGGCCCAATGTGATTACCCCGTTCTTGCCAATGCTGTCAGCGGCGTTCTGGATGAGATTGATCAGCACTTGTTTCAGTTGGTAAGTGTCGGCGAGAATCCAAACCGGTTGCGACAGCTCGAGCTTGAGGTCAATGACGGCCTGTTCCAACTCGGATTTGATGAAGGCTTGCACTTCCTGGAGGACCCGCCCGGCGGGCACACGGACCAGTTCCGGCTCGGCGGGACGGGCGAATTGCAGAAAATTCTTCACGATGTGGTCCAGCCGGTTGATCTCGTCGCTGATCGTGCGGGCATCTTCACCGCCGGCAATTTCGGGCGGCAAAGCCTTCTGGAGGCTGAAGAGCCGGAACTTGATGGCGGTGAGGGGGTTTCGAATCTCGTGCGCGACCCCCGCGCCCAGCACTCCCAGGGCGGCCAGCTTCTCCTGCCGAGCAATGAGCGCTTCGCTCTCGGTAAGCCGGGCGCGCAGAGGCGCAATCATGCCGCGATAAACCAACATGGCCAAGGCG
>Ga0335078_10016570_pt1 | contig 10940 bp, 13 predicted proteins | sample Lox_Sample_32_FD_206711 | JGI IMG/M metagenome (GOLD analysis project Ga0335078, IMG submission 206711) | Soil microbial communities from Loxahatchee National Wildlife Refuge, Florida, United States - Lox_Sample_3.2 | ecosystem: Environmental > Terrestrial > Soil > Wetlands | place: USA... | reverse complement strand
GCATTCAAGAAATTCAACGGCCTGGTCGCCCCGATGGACAAGAACAACGTCGACACCGACCAGATCATCCCCAAGCAGTTTCTGAAAGCGATCGTGCGCAGCGGACTCGGCCAAGGACTGTTCTACGATTGGCGTTCCAAGCCGGATAACGCCGACTTCGTGCTGAACCAGCCGCGCTTCGAGGGCGCGTCGGTGCTGGTCGCGCGATCCAACTTCGGATGCGGCAGTTCGCGCGAGCACGCCGTGTGGGCGCTGGCCGATTTCGGGTTCAAGACGGTAATCGCGAGCTCGTTTGCCGACATCTTCCGCAACAACTCGTACAAAAACGGATTCCTGCCGATCGTGCTGAAGGAAGACGAGGTCGATCACGTCTTCAAACAGATCGCAGGCAACGAGGGCTACAGCCTCGACGTCGACCTGGCGTCGCAGACCGTGTCCGACAACAAGGGATGGTCGGCGCGCTTCGAGATCGATCCGTTTCAGAAAAAATGCCTGCTCGAAGGTCTCGACGAGATCGCGCTGACGCTGATGCACGATAAAGAAATCGCCGCCCACGAGTCGAAGAATCCGGTTCCGTATCCGGCACGATAAGCAGCTTTCGCGCCCGATCGGGCCCCGATTCTTGAATCTGTCCGCCCGTGCGCCCCTTTCTGTGGCCTCTTCTTGCCCGAGTAGAGGGTTAGGGAGAGGTTCCTAGGATGAAGGTTCTGGAAACCGCCCGCACATTCACGGTCGATTCGGGCACGATAAATCAAAGACTCGACGTCTTCCTGGTTTCGCAGCTAGCGCCGGAGCATTCGCGCTCGCAGATCGCCCGGATGATCAAAAGCGGACGGGTGAAGCTCAACGGCAAAGCGGTGCGCGCCGCGGCCGCGATTCGCGGGGGCGATCGAATCGAGCTGGAGCCTGCGCCACCTCATCCTCCGCAAGCCACGTCCGCTTCCGCGCCCGAAATCGAAGTGCTGTTCGCCGACGACGAGATTATCGTGGTGAACAAGCCTCCCGGGATGACGGTGCATCCCGCACCCGGCCATCCGGACGGCACCCTGGTCGACGCCTTGCTCGCGCGATTCCCGGAACTCGATGCGATGGTCGAGCCCGACGGAATTCCGCGTCCCGGTATTGTGCATCGCCTCGACAAGGACACCTCGGGCGTGATGGTAGTCGCGCGAACACCGTTCGCACGCACCTCGCTCTCGCGTCAATTCAAGGATCGCACCGTGCGCAAGCTCTATCTCGCGATTGTGCGAGGCCATATTGCCCGGGATCGGCTTACGATTTCGCGCCCGCTCGGACGCCATCCGACTGAACGCAAGCGTGTCTCGACAAAGTCGCGCAAGCCGCGCGACGCGGTAAGTCACGTGATGGTGCTGGAACGCTTCGAGCTGGGACCCCATCGCGAGCGGCAACCGATCACTCTGGTGATGGTGCGTCCCGAGACCGGCCGGACCCATCAGATCAGGGTCCATCTGGCCTCGATCGGACATCCGTGCCTCGGTGATCGCATGTACGGCGGTGGCGCGGCACGCTTCGACGATGGCCACGAAGTGGTACTCGCGCGCCAGGCGCTGCACGCGCTCGCGCTGGCGCTCGATCATCCACGCATCGGGGCGAGACTCGAATTTATCGCGCCGCCGTCCGCCGACCTGCTTCCGCTGATAACTGCCGGTAGGATCGATGCCGACGATCGCGCGCTTCGCAGCTGGATCGCGCGCGCATGCACAGCATGAGGCAACGGCTCCGGGAGAACACACGGCGGAAGCGTCCGGATGCTGTCGTTGACATCGCGATGCGTCGCCGTTAGCATGCTGAAGGACAACCCGTGATGTTTCCAGGTGCACGGGGTTGGGAAATCGCCCTCACCCTCAGTGACTGTTGTACCCAATTAGTTTGGCTCTCTCTGTTGCCTCGCTTCAGCCAAACGGACCTAGGGGAACGGCTAATGAAACACGCGGCGCAAGTACGCGCCCGCTACGAGTTCATTTACGACGGACATAGGAAGTACTTATCAATTGACATCAGTTAGAAGATTCCGAGGAGCAAACATGGGTAAGGCGAGAGGCGCAGCCAAAGGGGAATCGCCGGAGCTTGGCGACGGAGTCCCCAGTCAGCCTAGCGAACCGACGCCTATCATCAAGCCTGCGGAACCCGATCGATCTCAGCCGGCGGTAGTTATCAGCGATGTCGGGGTTCTAAACCTCAAGGCGCTGAAAGGAGCGAAGATCACCGAGCTGGCGCACGTCGCGCGCGATTTCAATATCGACGGCGCGACCAATATGCGCAAGCAGGAGATGATCTTTTCGATCCTGCAGGCGCAGGCCGCCAAGAACGGCTCGATCCTGGGCGAAGGCGTGCTCGAGATTCTGCCCGACGGTTTCGGCTTCCTGCGCGCTCCCGACTACAACTATCTTCCGGGTCCCGACGATATCTACATCTCGCCCAGCCAGATCAGGAAATTCAATCTGCGCACCGGCGACGTGGTCTCCGGCCTGATTCGTCCGCCCAAGGAAGGCGAGCGCTACTTCGCCCTACTGAAAGTCGAATCGATTAACTACGAGGAACCCGAGAAGGCGCGCGACAAGATCCTGTTTGACAACCTGACGCCGCTTTACCCGGAAGAACGGATCAAGCTCGAGTACGATCACGAAGACTACACCACCCGCATCCTTGACCTGATCGCGCCGATCGGCAAAGGCCAGCGCGGATTGATCGTAGCGGCTCCGTTCACCGGCAAGACCATGATGCTGCAGGCACTGGCCAAGGCGATCGCGCACAACCATCCCGAGGTTGTGCTGATCGTGCTGCTGGTTGATGAGCGTCCCGAGGAAGTCACCGACATGCTGCGCTCGGTGCAGGGCGAAGTCGTAAGCTCGACTTTCGATGAACCAGCCACGCGCCACGTGCAGGTGGCCGAGATGGTGATCGAAAAGGCCAAGCGCCTCGTCGAACACGGCCGCGACGTCGTCATCCTGCTCGATTCGATTACGCGTCTGGCGCGGGCCTACAACACCGTGGTGCCGCCTTCGGGCAAGATTCTCTCAGGTGGCGTCGATTCCAACGCATTGCACAAGCCCAAGAAGTTCTTCGGCGCGGCACGCAATACCGAAGACGGCGGCAGCCTGACGATTATCGCAACCGCCCTGGTCGACACTGGCAGCCGGATGGACGAAGTAATTTTCGAAGAGTTCAAGGGCACCGGCAATCAGCAGATCGCGCTCGATCGCCGACTGCTCGAAAAGCGCATCTTCCCCACGATCGATATCCAGCGCTCGTCGACCCGCAAGGAAGAGCTGCTGCTGCCGCGCAGCACGCTGAATCGCGTGTGGATCCTGCGCAAGCTGCTTTCGCAGCTTAACGCGGTCGAGTCGATGGAATTCCTGCTCGACAAGATGCAGGGGACCAAAACCAACGAGGAATTCCTCGAATCGATGAATAACTAGAGCCGTGCCGGAGATTTGCCTGGCCGGCGGTTTACGCTTAGAACACTAACTGACCGTAGAAGAGGACAATCTCAGGGGACGAGCCGCACTATGACCGAAATCAGCATGAAGCAGCTTCTGGAGGCCGGCGTTCACTTCGGCCATCAGACCAGCCGCTGGAATCCCAAGATGAAGCAGTACATCTTCGGCGCGCGCAACGGGATCTACATCATCGATCTCCAGCAGACCGTGAAGATGTTCCGCAACTGTTACGATTTCGTACGCGATCTGTCGGCTTCAGGCGGCACTATCCTTTTTGTCGGAACCAAGAAGCAGGCCCAGGATATCGTTCGCGAAGAGGCCGAGCGCTGCGGAATGTTTTACGTCCACAATCGCTGGCTGGGCGGGATGCTGACGAATTTCCAGACTATCCGCGCGTCGATCGAGCGGCTCAAGAAGCTCGAAGAGATCCTCGCCGATCCCGAAATGATCGAGGCGCTGACCAAGAAGGAAATGAGCGAGAACGCGCGCGAGCACGAGAAGCTGATGGCAACGCTGGGCGGAATCAAGAACATGCGCAAGCTGCCCGACGCTTTGTTCGTGATCGACACCAAGAAGGAAGAAATCGCGGTGGCCGAGGCGAATCGGCTGTCAATCCCGGTAGTCGCGGTGGTCGATACCAACTGCGATCCCGACGTTATCGCCTATCGCATCCCGGGCAACGATGACGCGATCCGCGCGATCAAGCTGTTCACGGCGGCAATGGCGGACGCGGTGTTGGAAGGCAAGCAGCAGTTGGAAGAGCGCCAAAAGGGGCAATCCGATCTGGGTAAAATAGCGCCGGCGGTCGAAACCTCGGAGACGGTGTAACGTACTGTTTCGAGGACGGCCGAGACCTGGCAGCACTGATATCGAACATCGCCAGTTAAAATACGATCGAAGGTTCTAATGTCGGACGTCAACGCCAATATAGTTAAAGAGCTGAGGGAGAAGACCGGCGCCGGTGTGATGGATTGCAAGAAGGCGCTGGGCGAAGCCAACGGCGATCTGGAAAAAGCCGTAGTCTGGCTGCGTGAAAAAGGTATCGCGCAAGCAGCGAAGCGCGCCGGACGCGTGGCCTCGGAAGGTTCGATCGGTGCGTATATCCACGCCGGCGGCAAGCTCGGGGTGCTGGTCGAAGTGAACTGCGAAAGCGACTTCGTCGCCAAGACCCCCGAATTCCAGGCGTTGGTCAAGGAGCTCGCGATGCAGATCGCGGCGGCCAATCCGCGATGCGTCGCGCGTGAGGAACTTTCCGCCGATATTATCGAGCAGGAGCGCCAGATTTACGCGTCGCAATCGGCCGGCAAGCCCGAACCGGTGATCAACAAGATCGTCGAGGGCAAACTCGAAAAATTTTACCGCGAAGCCTGCCTGCTCGAGCAAGGCTACGTCCGCGATCCGGCGCGCACCGTATCCGAGCTGCTGGGCGAGTATGTCGCCAAGCTCGGCGAAAAAATCGAGATCAGGCGCTTCGTGCGCTTCCAGCTCGGTGAGGGACTGGAAAACAAGGGGATGCCCTAAAGCGGGGCCCTTCGCCAAATCATCTATCGAGGGGGCAGAGATCAGGCCATAAACAGCATGTCAGAAGTTGAACCCCTCGCCGTTCCACAGCGCCAGTTCTCGCGAATCCTGCTCAAGCTTTCAGGCCAGGCACTCGCCCCGGCCGGCGGCATCGGTATCGACTACGACGTGATCGCCGCGGTCGCGCTCGAGCTCAAAGACGTGATGAAGCTCGGCGTCCAGCTCGCGATGGTGATCGGCGCCGGCAACCTGATGCGCGGCAGCGAATCGCAGGCCCGCGGGATGGATCGTATCGCGGGCGATCACATGGGGATGCTGGCGACCGTGATCAACGCGCTGGCCTTTCAGGACGCGCTCGAACGAGCCGGGATCAGCACGCGAGTGATGTCGGCGATCGCGATGCAGGCGGTGTGCGAGCCGTATATCCGCCGCCGCGCTATCCGCCATCTCGAGAAGGGACGGCTCGTGATATTCGCGGCCGGAACCGGGAATCCATTTTTTACCACCGATACCGCGGCCAGCCTGCGTGCGATGGAGATCGGAGCCGAGGTTATTCTCAAGGCCAGCCACCATGTCGATGGCGTCTACGATCGCGACCCGTTGCGTGAAAGCGGAGCCAAGCGCTTTGATCGGTTAACCCATCTTGAGGTATTGAAACAGAATCTTAGGGTGATGGATTCGACGGCGATTTCGATGTGCATGGATAATCGCCTACCGATCGTGGTGTTCAACTTCCGCAAGTCCGGCAATATCAGGCGTGCCGTGCTGGGAGAAGCCGTCGGCACGCTGGTCGACAGCGGTTCCTAAGCCATGAAAGACGAAGTTATCGAAGAAGCTCGCGGTCAGATGGAGCATGCGCTCGGCGCTTTCAAGCACGAACTCTCGCGAGTGAGAACCGGGCGCGCCTCAACCGCTCTGCTCGAGGGTTTGCACGTCAATTACTACGGCGCCAAGACCCCGCTGCGCCAGGTCGCGGGACTTGCCGCTCCCGAGGCTCGCCTGCTGATCGTGACTCCCTACGACAAGGGCGCGATGCACGAAATCGAAAAGGCGATCCAGACCTCAGACCTGGGCCTGACGCCGATGAACGACGGCAAGATCATCCGGATCCCGATTCCCGAGCTGACCGAGCAGCGGCGCAAGGAGCTGGTCAAGCACGTGCGCAAAACGGCGGAGGATTTCCGCGTCTCTGTGCGCAATCATCGCCGCGACGCCAACGAGCTGCTGCGCGAGCTGCACAAGGACAAGCAGGTCACTGATGACGACCTGCGCACCGCGGAGCTCAAGGTTCAGCAGTATACGACGGATTACATCGACAAGCTTGATAAGGTGCTGGCCGCCAAAGAGGCCGAGATTATGGAGGTCTGAAGGCTAACCGGTTCCGATCGTCCCCCGATCGTGGACTGATTAGGCTGATGGCGTTGTGGCTTCATCCCTTCCTCTAACCGATTTTCCCGGCTTGTCGCTTGATCCAGAGCGGCTGCCTCGTCATGTGGCGATCGTGATGGACGGCAACGGCCGTTGGGCTACGCGGCGCGGACTCCTACGCCTTGAGGGCCATCGTCGCGGTAAGGATTCGGTCCGCGCGGTGGTCGAAGCTGCCCGCGAGCTGAATATCCCGTACCTCACGTTGTTCGCGTTCTCCAATGAAAATTGGCAGCGACCCAACGGCGAGGTGCGCTTCCTGATGGGGCTTTTGCGGCGCTTCCTGATGACCGAGCACAAGCGCCTGATGAAGCGTGATATCCGGCTGGTTACGGTCGGCGATCGCAGCCGCCTCCCGGCGCTGGTTCAGCGCGCGCTCGACGAAACAATCGAACTTACGGCCAATAATCGCTCGATGACGGTGATCCTGGCGCTGTCCTACGGCGGCCGCCAGGAAATCGTTCAGGCGGCGCGCCGCGTGGCCGCGGAAGTCGCGGCCGGCAGGCTTAGTCCGGACCAGATCGAGGAACATACGCTCGAGCAGCGCCTGGACACTGCCGGATTGCCCGATCCCGATCTTCTGATTCGCACCTCGGGCGAATTGCGGCTGTCGAATTTTTGCCTCTATCAACTCGCCTACACCGAACTCTATTTCACCGAGACGCTGTGGCCCGATTTCCGTGAGCGCGAGTTTCTAGGCGCGCTTGCCGCCTATCAGTCGCGCGAGCGGCGCTTCGGCACGATCGATCCGCAAAACCAGCCTCTTCGTGTTGCGAACTAGGGTCTGGACCGGGCTGATCGCTCTGGCTGCGGTTATCGCCGTAGTCATGCTCGCGTCTAACTCGAACTTTACGCTCTTCATCGCGGCCGTAACCGTTTGGGCGCTCTACGAGAACGCGCAGATGTTCGCTCCAACTCGGCTGCTGCTGATGGCTCTTTTGGCGCTGTTGGGCGCAGCCCCTGCGATTCTGATCTTCGCCGGCGACGTCCCCGACTGGCTGGTGCCTTCGGTGATTATCGCGGCGATGATCGGACTGATGCTCGAAGTCGCGTTCGAGGACGCCGACACTGCCAACCGCACGATGACTGGGGTGCTTGGCTCGCTCTACGTCGGGGTGCTGACGCCCTATTTCGCCCTGTTGCGGAATCGGCCGGACGGTGTTCGGCTCATCCTCGTGATGCTTCTTCTGGTCGTCGCGGGAGACAGCGGAGCCTACTTTATCGGCCGCAAGTGCGGTCGAATCAAGCTCGCGCCGCATGTGAGCCCGGGCAAAACTGTCGAAGGCTCGATCGCGTCCCTGGCCGCAAGCCTGATCGCGATGGTGGTATTGCGTGAATTTCTCCATCTCCGGCAGACGCTGGCGCAGTTACTGGTGCTGGCGCTGGCGATTAACCTGCTGGCGCAGGTCGGCGACCTGGCCGAATCCGCTTTGAAGCGCGTCGCCGGAGTCAAGGACTCTGGATGGTTGTTCCCTGGCCACGGCGGCCTGCTGGATCGTACCGACAGCCTAGTCTTCGCGACGGTTTTTACGTACTATTACTCACGATGACGCCTCCGTTAACGCCCCGGGCCTGATCTTCGGAAAAGCTGATGTTAACTTCGATTGTTTCCGCCGTAATCATCCTTGGTTTGCTAATCCTGATTCACGAAACCGGCCATTTCCTCGTCGCCAAACGATGCGGAGTGCGGGTGCTGCGCTTCTCGATCGGGTACCCGCCCAAGCTGTTCGGCGTGCGCCGCGGCGAGACCGAATACGTTATCGGGGGAGTGCCGTTCGGCGGCTACGTCCGGATGCTGGGCGATGAGATTGGCGATGAGCTAAGCCCAGCCGATGTCGCGACCTATCTCACCGAGATCAGCCAGGACCTGGTTGGAGCGGCTGATCCTCAGCTTAAAAGCGAGGCCTCGTTCGAAGAGCGGCTGCTGCTGATAGCGCAGCGCCTCGGAGGCGCGGAAGCACAGGCTTCCACCGGTACGACGCCCGCAGCGCTCTCGCTTCTCGGACGCGAACTGAAACCCGAGGAAGCTCTGCTGCTCGACGAGATCCATCATCGCGGCTCGATGGCTGAAGCGGTGAAGTCGCTGTCGGAGAGCGCGCCGCCAGCGCTTAAGCGGCGTATCAGCGAGCGCGCGTTCCCAAGCCAGCCTTTGCATAAGCGCTTCGCGATTGTGCTCGCCGGTCCCGCCGCCAACCTGATTTTCGCGCCGCTCGCCCTGGTAGTCGTCTTCATGTACGGAGTTCCACGGCTGTTACCGGTTCTTGGACAGGTTAAGGCTGGATTGCCGGCGGCTGCCGCGGGCCTGAAGCCGGGCGACACGGTGCTGTCGATCGATGGCCAGCCAATCAAAACCTGGGATCAGCTCTCGACGGTAGTAAAACGCAGCGACGGCTCCAAGATCAAAATCGAGTACGAGCGTCCCGACGGCAAGAGCTCGACGCACGGAGTCGCTGTAATCCAGCCCACCTACGAAGAGGGCAAGAGCGGCTTTGGCGGCACGGTGCATCAGTGGGTAATCGGAGTTCTGCCGCGCGGCGATTCTATCGTTACCCGCGTCGGACCGATGAAGGCGGTCGAGCAGGCAGCGGTCGAATCGGTGAACATGACCGGGATGCTGCTGTCGGGGATGGCGAAAATCGTGAGCGGCGCAACGCCGGTCCGCGAGGCGCTTGGCGGCCCGATCATGATTGCGCGAATAGCCGGTGAAGAGGCTCATGCGGGCTTTGCCAACGTCCTGCTTTTTACCGTAACCCTGAGCCTCGAATTGGGAATCATCAATCTGCTGCCGGTTCCGATGCTTGACGGCGGCCATCTGGCGTTCTTCGTGATTGAGGGACTGCGAGGCAAACCGCTTCACGTGCGCCATCGCGAGATCGCCCAGCAGGTCGGCCTTTTCCTGTTGGTCATATTGATGGCTTTCGCGATTTTTAATGACATCTCGCGAATTGTTCAGGGCTGAACGACAACTGGCTCAAGGCTCGTCGGTAGGCCCGGTCCTCGGCCTCGAGACCGGGACGCCGGTCGTAAGCCTCGGCCTGATCGCGAACGGGCGTCCGCTCGCCAGTTTGTCGCGACGCCTTAATTCGCATGGCGAAAAGTTGCCCGAAGTAGTCGATGAGCTCCTCGAAACTGCCCAACTCAAGCTCGATCAACTGGCGGCGATCGCGGTCGGACGCGGACCCGGCTCGTTTACCGGACTGAGAATCGGCCTCGCCTATGCCAAGGGTTTGGCTTGGGCCGGGGGGTTGCCTATCGTTGGCGTTAACAGTCTGGACGCTTTGGCAATGTGCGTTGATGAGCGCGCGATGGAGCATCCGGGGACCATTGTCTGCCCGATTCTCGACGCGCGTAAAGGCCAGGTCTATTCAGCTCTTTACCGAGTGACGGCTACTGCGGTAGAAAAAATATCAGATGACATGATCTTGGAACCCAGCCAATTGACTGCGCGTATCGGCGGTGAGGCTATCTTCGTGGGGGAGGGGGTCTCGGTACATGGCGCGCGGTTGATTGAGGCTATGGGTGAGCGTGCGCGCGTTCTGGAACCTGGGGAGCAAGGTGATTCGCGAGGTATGATGGTCGCGGCTTTGGCGGTAGCGCGGATTGTAAAAGGCGATGTCGATTCGGTCCTGACGCTGCAGCCAAGTTACGTACGGTCGCTCAAGGCGGCCTTGGGGGGCCAAGCCGCGGCTTGCTTACAACCCGCCGGTATGGAGGCAGTATGGAGCAACGAGAAGAGGAGCTTATCCAGCAGTACGCAGTCAACGACGAGAAACTGAAGGAGCTCTACATCGAGCATCTCGAGTTGAAGCGCCAGCTCGAAGCCTTTCGCAACAAAGCCTATCTAACGACTGACGAGGAACTCGAAAAGAAGCGGATCCAAAAACTCAAACTGGCTTCCAAGGACCGGATGATGGAATTGCTCTCGCGCCATCAACAGCAGGTCGCGCGATAGAAGCCAGGGGTTCCGCTGTGCGAGCCCGATGTCCACCCGATGCCAAGACACACTATATCTGTAACTGTCGAAAACGAATTCGGAGTCCTGGCTAGAGTGGCAGGGCTTTTCTCCAGTCGCGGTTTCAATATCGAATCGCTGACCGTAAACGAGGATCCATTCGATCCGACCATCTCCCGGATCGTGCTGGTAAGTTCAGGCGACGATCAGATCCTCGAGCAGATCAACAAACAGCTCAACAAACTGGTCACGGTAATCAAGGTTACCGACTATAACTCTGTGGCCACCATTGATCGGGAACTGGCGATGGTGAAGATCGCGGTTGACGAGCGTACTCGCGCCGAGCTGGACTCGATCGTCGCCGCGTTTCGCGCCCACGTGGTCGATATCGGCCCGCGTTCGGTAACCGTCGAGATCACAGGACAGAGCGAAAAGCTCAAAGCTTTCATCAGCCTGGTGCGCCCGCTCGGAATCAAAGAGATCGTGCGCTCGGGGAAGATTGCGATGGCTCGGTCGGTGCAGCTCAACGGTGATCGACCACCCAAGGAGAACGCCTAATGAAGGTTCATTACGATCGCAAC
>Ga0335078_10016569_pt1 | contig 10940 bp, 6 predicted proteins | sample Lox_Sample_32_FD_206711 | JGI IMG/M metagenome (GOLD analysis project Ga0335078, IMG submission 206711) | Soil microbial communities from Loxahatchee National Wildlife Refuge, Florida, United States - Lox_Sample_3.2 | ecosystem: Environmental > Terrestrial > Soil > Wetlands | place: USA: Florida... | reverse complement strand
ACGGACGCCAACGGCACCACGGCTACCTCCAATTTCACGTTCTCCATCAGTGCGCTTCCGCTCGTGTTCGTCACGGGCATATTGCCCGCCGGCGAAGTCGGCGTGCCGTATCCGACCACTGCGATCATCGTGCACGGCGGCGCGGGCATTTACACGTGGAAAATCACCGGCCTGCCTCCGGGGCTCACTACCGACGGGAGCGGCGATATCCTCGGCACGCCAACCTCGGCGAACGGCAGTCCCTTCACCGTCACGGTGACGGTGAGCGACGCCAGCAATCTCTCGTTGAGCAATACCTATTCGCTCGTCATCAACAACACGCTGAGCGTCGCCGCACCCGCTACGTTGCCCGGAGCCACGCTGAACGCGCCCTATACCCCAACCACCATTTTGCCTGGTGGCGGAATCGCGCCGTTCACCTGGGCCGCGACCGGCCTGCCCGCCGGCATGAGCATCAACATCGCAACCGGCGTCATATCGGGCACGCCGACCACTGCCGCCGGAACTCCGTATAGCGTCACCGTCACCGTCACCGACAGCACCGGCAAGACGGCGAGCATGACGTACTCGTTGGCGGTGGCGTCGCAGCTCACCATTACGGGGCCGGCCACCTTGCCGGTCGGCACTCTGGGTGGGGCATACACCTCGACCACCATCACGGCGGCGGGCGGGAGCCCGGCTTACACCTGGTCGGCCACCGGCTTACCGACTGGCCTCTCCATCGACCCGGGCACCGGTATCATCAGCGGTACGCCCACCGGTGGAACGGCCGAAACGGCCAACGTTACCGTCACGGTCTCCGATACCGCCGGAGCGACCGCGACCAAGACCTATACCCTCACCGTCAACCCCGCGCCCGGCGCTCCGACGATTACCGGCGTATCGGCCAACACCGAAGCGCAGAGCTTCATTGCGCCGAACACCTGGATTACGATTTACGGGACCAACTTCACCACGGCGGGTTTCACCGACACCTGGACCAATACCATTAAGAACAGCAGCACGGGCGCCTTGCCCACGATTCTCGACAACGTGAGCGCGATGGTGGGTGGGGTGCCCGCCTACGTGTACTACCTCAGCGCCACGCAGATCGACGTGTTGACCGCCAATATCGGTTTCGGGCCTCTGGCGGTCACGGTGACCAACGTCAACGGCACCAGCAACGCCTACATGATCACCTCGCAGGCCGATATTCCGGGCTTCTTCGAGTGGCCGAATGCGGCGGGCCAGACACCGGGAGATACCTCGCAGCAACCGGTGGCCACGCACTTCCCGGACGGAACCGATGCCGCCGCCAATGGTACGTTCAGCACGGCGACAGTGCCGGCCAAACCCGGCGAGACCATTATTCTCTGGGGCTCCGGTTTCGGGACCACCTCGCCGGTCAATCCGTTCGGCGTGGCAATTCCGACCACGGGCGGCCCGTTTGTGAGCACCGGGACTGTTTCCGTGACGCTGAACAATGCACCCATCACGGTGGTGAATAACAGCGCCTTCCTGACGCCCGGCAGCGCCGGCCTGTTCCAGGTAGCCGTTACCATTCCGTCCACGCTGGCGAACGGCACTTATCCGATCACCGTCACGGTGAATGGAGTAACGTCGCCCACGCTATCGCTCGCGGTACACAACTAGAATCGGAACGAAATGAACAGCACCGCTCCCACGCGGTCGCGGCTCACTCACCGTTGATGAGCCGCGACCGCAAGGAAGCGGTGCTTTTTTCATGCGATCGCCGGGCGGCGCTTGGCGAATCCCGTGGCCTGCTCGAAAGCATGCGCCAGTTGTAACACCGCGAAATCCTCTTTATTGCGTCCGACGATTTGGATCCCCACCGGCAATCCCTCCGCCGTGAAACCCGCCGGCACCGATGCCGCCGGATTCCCCGTGGCCGAGATATACCAGCAGGATTTCATCCAGTCGATGTAGTTCTCGAGCTTCACCCCGGCGATTTCCGTCGGATACGGCATGTTGACATCGAATGGCGGCACTTGCGTGGTAGGCAGGACGAAGTATTCGTAGGCCTCCAGAAACGCCTGAAACTGGCGCCAGACCTGCGTGTGAGCCGCTTCGGCGCGAGCCAGGTCGGCGCCCGTCAGGCGCAGTCCGGCTTGGATCTCCGCCTTCAGCGTGTCCTTGAATGCATCGGGATGCTCGCGCAGGCTCTCTCCGAAAGCGCTGGCGGCGCCCCAGGCTCGCAGCAAGCGAAAAGAGACTTCGGCGGGAGCGAAGTCCGGCTCGGCCTGCTCCACGATGCATCCCAGCGATTCGAACGCGGCGCGCTGGCTGTCCACCACGGCGCGCACGCGCGGGTCGAACGGGACCCCGCCAAGGTCCTTGAACCAGGCCACGCGTACGCCTTTGAAGCCGCGGCTGAGCGGACGCGCGAAGATGTCGCCGGGTTCGTTGATGGAGAGAGGCGCGCGCGAATCGGGCCCGGCAATGGTGCTGAGCGCCAGCGCCAGGTCGGCCACCGATCGCCCCAGACAGCCTGAAGTAGACAAGGTCGACCACCCGTATGGGGAGCGCGGATCGGGCACGCGCCCGATCGACGGCCGGAATCCGGCCACGTTCGAAAATGCCGCCGGATTGCGCAGCGAGCCCCCCATATCCGAGCCGCTCGCCACCGGCGCCAGGCCGCAAGCCAGCGCCACCGCGGCGCCGCCGGAAGAACCGCCGCAGGTCCTGGTCAGATCGTAGGGGTTGTGCGTCGCGCCGAAGACTCGGTTAAAGGTCTGCGATCCCGCGCCAAACTCCGGCGTATTGGTCTTGCCGATGGTTATCGCCCCGGCCTGGCCCATTCGTTCCACCACCAGGTCGTCTTCGGTGGGTATGTAGTCCTGGAACAGCGGCGATCCGAACGTGGTGCGGATGCCGCGCGTTTCGAATAGATCTTTGTGCGCGACCGGGAGGCCGTGAAGCGGCCCCAGCGTGGCTTTGCGCGCCACCATCTCGTCGGCCTTCGCCGCGGCTTCGGCCGCCAGTTCCGGCACCAGCGTGACGATGGCATTCACTTGCGGATTGACGCGCGCGATCTGCTTCAGATGCTCGGCCAGCAGTTCCCGTGCCGAGAGCTTCCGCGCGCGGATCAGGCGGGCCATTTCGACGGCGCTCAGGAAACAGATCGACGAACCGGCCTGGGCGTCGACAGCTTGGGCGCAGAGCGATGCGGCAGCCAGCCCCTTGAGTGCCTCGCGGCGCGTCGGCATTTCCCCGCTCATTGGTGTAATGCTAGCAGAGAAATGAAATGCCAGGCGCAACCAGACTCCGGCACCCCTTGGCTACAGTTTCTCGGCGGGCGACGGGTCGGCCAGCGCCCACAGCGCCAGCTTTTCCACCAATTCGGTCCGCTGCACCGGCTTGGCGATATAGTCGTCCATGCCCGCCGCCAGGCAGTGTTCGCGAGCGCCCGCCATGGCCTCCGCGGTCATGGCGATGATCGGTACGCGCCCTCCCGGCTCGTGGCCGCGGATCTCTTGCGCCGCCGTATACCCGTCCATCAGCGGCATTTGGCAATCCATGAAGATGATGTTGTACGCGGTCTGTTCCGCCATGCGGACCGCTTCCACGCCGTTGACGGCGAGATCCACCCGCAGGCCGAGTTTTTCCAGCATCGCGCACGCCACTTTCTGATTGACGACGTTGTCTTCCACCAGCAATATGTGCAGGTCGCGTCCGGCAAATTGCTCCGCATCGAGGGGAGGAGTCTCCCGACTGTGGACCAGGCGATCGGCGAACGAGGCTCCCTGGCGGCGAGACCACGCCTTGGCCATGGTATCCAGGAGTTGCGATTGCCGCACCGGTTTCACCAGCGAGGCGTCGATGCGCCCGCCCTCCAAAGGCCGAATCTCACGCCAATGCCCCACGGAAGTCAAGAGGATCACCACCGCCTCGTGCAGCAGGGGATCGCTTTTGATGGCATCGGCCACCGCGGCCCCATCCATGCCCGGCATCTGGTAATCGAGGAGAACAAAATGATACGGATCGCCCGACAGCTTGGCTTCCCGCATATACGGGACCACCTGTTCGCCGGAAGCAAATGAGCCGTTGCGCATGCCCCAACTGGTCACCTGCTCGTGCAGCACGCGCCGGTTTACTTCGTTGTCGTCCACGATCAGCACGCGCAGGTCCTTCAGGCTCGTTACCGGCGCCGGGCTCAATTGCGGATGCTCGTCCAGCACCAGCGGCAGCCGGAACCAGAACGTTGAGCCCTCGCCGAGCCGGCTTTCGACTCCGATGGAGCCGCCCATCAACTCCACGAGTTGCTTGGAGATGGCCAGGCCCAGCCCCGTTCCCCCGTACACGCGAGTGGTCGAACCATCCACCTGGCTGAACTTCTGGAACAGGACCGCCATCTTATCGGGGGCGATGCCGGTCCCGGTATCCGAGACCGACACCTGAATGCCGGTCTTTCGGGAATCCTGGTCTTCGCGTCGCACGCTCACGATCACCTGGCCGGTGGAGGTGAACTTGATGGCGTTGCCGATCAAATTGGTCAGTACCTGGCGAATTCGGCCCGCGTCCCCAATGAAATGGCGCGGCAATTGAGGCGGGTATTCCAGGATGACATCCAGCTTCTTGTCGTCCGCCTTGGGCGCCAGCATTTCGTTCACTTCTTCCAGGACCAGGCAAAGATCGAGCGGCTGGTTGTCGATGGCCAGCCTGCCGGCCTCGATCTTGGAGAAATCCAGGATGTCGTTGATGACCGTAAGCAAAGCTTCCGCCGAGCGGCGGACGGTATCGGCATACTCGTGCTGCTCGGGACTGAGGGCGGTATCGAGCAGCAGACCGGTCATGCCGATCACCCCGTTCATCGGCGTGCGAATCTCGTGGCTCATGTTGGCCAGGAATTCGCTCTTCGCCTGGCTGGAAATTTCCGCCGCCTCCTTGGCGCGCGCGAGTTCTTCCTGCGCGCGATAGTTCTGGGTGACGTCGCGGAAACCCCAAACGCGTCCCACGCCCTTCCCATTGACGATCAGCGGCTCGGAATGGCGCTCGAAAACGCGCCCGTCGTTGAATTCCATCAGATCGTCGCTTTTGGCGTCGTGGTTCTTGTAGAGGTCGCGCACCTTGCGGAGAAACGATTGGGAGTCTTTCAGTTGGCTGGCGGCGTACTGCATCCGGTCGCCGTCGGTTCCGTTCAGGATCTCCGGGGGAACGCACCACATATCGCGAAACTTGGTATTCGAGCTTACCGTGCGGCCGTCGGCATCGACCACCAGGATGCCATCGGCGGTGGATTCGAGCGCGCCGCGCAAGGTCTCCGTCTTTTCCTCCACCCGGCGGCGCAGCACCGCGGCCCAAATCAAAATCAGCAGTAGCACGCCCCCCAGAAACCCAAGCAGCACCATGACCCGTTCTTTGGTCCACCAGGCAGCTTCCTGGACGACCTGCACATCGGCAGGCGAGCGGAGCAGCAGGCGGTACGCCGCGGGCCGCCCGTTATCGTCGGTCTCCACCGACCATACGCCCACCAGTTGGAGTTTGCTGCCATTGCGCAGCGAACGGATTCTGCCGTCGGCGTCCCGCCGCGCGATCTGCGCGGCAAAAATCAGGTTGCCGCGCTGCATGGTCAGGATCTGATCGTCGCCGTGGTGCGACTGGTCGATCAAGACGCCGCTCGCGGTCACCAGTTCGGCGTCGTGACGGCTGGCGTCGGAATCCCCGTCGGTATTCACCGCTTCCGGAACCGTGCCTTTGCCGATGCGGCGAAAGTCGCCATTTTGCAGCACGGGCACATACCGCCCGGGCGCGGGGAAGCCGATGGCGTCCACCAGGTCTCCCGGCGACACGTCGGCCGTCTGATCGGTCTCCACCACCACGCCGCCGGACTTGTCCTGCACGACCAGGCTCGCGCCGGGCCTGCGCAGCGTCGCGATGCCCCGCACGTGCATCTGGTGCCCCAATGCATTCTCCGGATCGAATTGCAGGAGGCTGCTGATGGGAGACACCGGCGCTCCATAACGATCGGCCGGCGCCGGGGTATCTACCGTCAACTGATCGAGAGCAGGGACAAAAAGCTGGACTCCGGTCAACTGGCGGTGCGCATTGAACAGCGTGCCGCAGGCGCCCCTGGCGGTTACCGTGGCGCCGACCAGATTGCGGTAATCCTCGCCCGCGCGGAACCGCCGGATGCGGGCTTTAAACTGGTGGCCATCGGACGCGATCAGCAAGACCAGTTGCGGCGCGCCCTGCCGCATATCAGGCGGCAGGCGATCCTCGATACTCACCGAGTGCACGATGCCCTGCAGCGCCACCCACTGGCTGTCCTCCACGCCGCTCAGCACGCGGTCCATGGAACGCAAAGATGCCTCGGGCAGCGGCGCTTTGCCCAACACCTTTATGGTGGCGTGCTCGATGGAAGGCGCGTACTCCCCCGGAGTGGTATTGCCATCCACCTGTACCAGGTCTCCGGCGGCCAGTTTGGCGGCGAACTCGAAGACGTAAATACCGCCGGTGTCGTCATGGAAGAAGGTGACATAGTATTCCGGCGCGGCGTAGGTGATGACGCCCGTCAAGTGGATAGGAAGTTTGCGCGCGGCCTCCGCGGCGGAGAGCGTTCGAATCTGCGAGACTTTGGTTAGGGTTCGCGGGCTATCGCCGGCGGGATGAGCAGAGAGGGCGCAGGATAACAGTACCGCCAAGGACGCGGCTATGCGTTTTCTGCGCGCGAGCGAACCGGCAAGCGTTTTCGCACAAATTCCCATCTGATGGGCTTATCGGCAGCCTCCTGGAGAAGTTTACTTTTTTTTCAGCTCCTGCTTCCGGGTCTGATTCCTTGGCCTTTCGGGCGAACATCTTCCAGCAGGTCTGAGCTCTGCTTGGGTGGCGCATCCTCTTAGGCTGCCGTGCCGGCACTCCGATGCGAGCGAGAGTAGCTCCCGCAGAGCCGGGACGCGGCACGCTGCCGGCCGGAATCGCTCACCGCCGCTTCAACGCCTCCAGTTCTTCGAGCGTCCGCGGCCAATCTTCCCGCAGCAGGCGCGAGAGCGCCCGGTCGGCGAGGAGTTTGCCGCCGGTCTGGCAGGTAGGGCAATAATTCGTTTCGTTGGCGGCGTAGCGGATTCGTTGGATGCGCGTGCCGCAGCGCGGGCATTGCTGGCCGTAGCGGCCATGGACGGCCATCCCTTCGCGGAAGGCGGTGACTTTTTCGGGGAATCGTCCGCGCGCTTCCTTGCGCAAGCGATCGGTCCATTCCACCAGCGTCTCTCGCGCGGCGCGGTAGAGGCGCTCGATCGATTCCGGCGGCAATTTCTGTGTGAGCGCGACGGGCGAAAGCATGCCGCGATGGAGGATTTCGTCGGAATAGGCATTGCCGATGCCGCTGAACAGGCGCGGGTCGGTGAGGGCGCGCTTCAAGGTATGATTGGCGGACTGCAGCACGCCGGCGAATTCCGCCAGACTGGCGTGGAGCAAGTCGATGCCGCCCGCGTCCAGCACCCAGAGTCCCGTCTCGCCCGTCACGATATTGAGGGCGGCGCGGTGCTGCGTGCCGGCTTCGGTGAGCGTGAGCGCGCCGTTATCGAACTCGAATGCGGCCAGCGGACCGCGCGCCGCGAGCTTGGGTGCGGAATCGCGCCAGTGCAGGCGCCCGGCGATCATGAGATGAAGGACGAGCCAGAGATCGCCCTCGAATCCGACGGCGATGCGCTTGCCCACGCGGCGCACTTCGCGGACGGTCTTGCCTTCCACCGCGCTCACCGGCGGAGCGACGGAACGCAGCAGAAACGGCCCGCGGATGATGGCGCGCAGTAGTTTGTGCCCGATGACGCGCTCGGCGATGGCTTCGACGTAAACGGTAACGTCGGGTAGTTCCGGCATGCCTCAGTGTAAGCTATCGAGCAATAGATAACGGTCGCGATGGTCGTCGGGCGCGACGCGCGGGTCGGCGCTGAGGTGCATTACGGAGTAATTGCTCTTCGAGTTGTAGCGCGGCCACTGCGGCAAGCCCTCGCCATTCGGGTTGCCGGATTTGGCGAAATTCGTCCAGTAAGCGGCCATCGTGTCCGATACTTTGCGATCTTCGGGGCGCCAGGGGAGATTGCGCGTGGAGAGCATCTGGAAGACGAACTCGATTTCGCCGGCGTGCGGCGTGGCGGGCTCCGGAAACGGAAGAGGCTGGTCGAACTCATAGCGGTAGACGGAGACTTTGCCGGTTTTGGCGGTCATTTCAATCCATTTCCAGGTGCCGAACGCGATGAAGCGGTCGCCGGCGAGATCCTGCGCGGCGCGTTTGATTTCGGCTTCATCCGCGCCGGAATAGAGCTTGGCGACCCGGCCGGCGTTGGCGCCGTAGAATTCGTCGAGATGCCTGCGGAAGTTCTCGGCGGTGGGCGCGTCGTCATGCAGGATGGAGTGGTAATTCTGCTCATCGCGATTCCAGCCGGCGAGCGTGGGGACGATGGCTTCCTTCCCCGCCGCGAAAATCGAAATTACGTCCTCGGGCAGGAAATAGCCATCCACATTCGGCGAAAAGAAAACGCTTTTGTCCTTGAGGGCGGCGTCGAGGACTTCGCCCGCGGGTTTGGCGCGCAGTTCCGCCAGGGAGTCCGTGCCCAATGCGGATTTGGCATACGCGACGTCCCTTTTTTCGGTTTCCGCGTGCGGCTTCATGGGTAGCGTGCCGTTCGAAAGATACGCGCCGCTTTCGCCGATGGCGCGCTGGAAGAGTCCTTTGGCGAGCGGCGAAGCGACGAGGGCGCTGACGGAGAACGATCCGGCCGATTCGCCGAAGATGGTGACGTTATCGGGGTCGCCGCCGAACGCCGCGATGTTCTTCTGGACCCACTGGAGCGCCGCGAGCTGATCGAGCAGGCCGTAATTGCCCGCGGAGTCGTGGCCCGATTCTTTGGCGAGATCGGGGTGGGAAAAGAAGCCGAAGATGCCGAGCCGGTAATTCATGCTGACCACGATGACGTCGTGCTTGGCGAGATTGCCGCCGTCCTGCCGGCCTTCGGAAGTGGCTCCGGCCTGGTATCCGCCGCCGTAGATCCACACCATCACGGGGAGCTTGGCGGAAGGCGGGTTGGCGGGCATCCACAGGTTGAGGTAAAGGCAATCCTCGCTCGGTCCGGCATCGTGGAAGACCATGTCGGAATAGATATTGCCCTGCATGCAGCGCGCGCCGAAATCGACTGCCTTGCGGACGCCTGTCCACGGCGTGACGGGCTGCGGCGCTTTCCAGCGGAGCTCTCCGACGGGTGGGGCGGCGAAGGGGACGCCTTTGAAAGTGCGCACCTGGCCATCGGGGCTGACGACGCCTTCGAGGATGCCATCGGCGGTTTTCTGCTGCACGGTAGTTTGGCCATGGGCCATCGGGGAAAGACAAACGAGGGCTGCGGCGATCCAACGGAACTGCATGGTTCCTCCTGATCTTCTACCGTTAACGCATTGCGCGGGCAAGCTCAAGCCGCTCGGCGAGACTTCCGCCTCGCGGTTCACGGGGAGGCGCAGAGTACGCCGAGGCGGGGGACAAGGGCGGTGCGGCGGATGCTGCTTCGACCGGAGCGGGCGCTGTGCCACTGTGCTCACGCCAGCGTCAAGTTCGCCTGCGCGGCAATGTCCAACTTGGCGAACTCGCCCCGTTCGAGTTTGGGGAAGGCGGCGGCCGCGATCATGGCGGCGTTGTCCGTGGAGAGGCCGGGAGTCGGGAAGCGGACCGGATAACGAAACGAAGCCAATTTCGCCGCCTGGCGGAGTCCGGAATTGCAGGCGACCCCGCCGGAGACGATGAGCGTCCGGGCGCCAATCGATTCCGCCGATGCCCCTGCCCGGGTCAGAAGTTCGTGAATCACGGCATGTTGAAACGAAGCCAAAAGGTCGATAGTTCTTTGGGGCGTCGCCGCAAGCCATTGATCGACCGAGGGTTGCGGGCAGTCCCGGAGCAGCGCGCGGCGGGCGGCGATCTCCTCCGCCATATCGTGCGCCTCCACCCAGCGAAGAACGGCTGTCTTAAGCCCACTAAAGCTGAAATCGAGGGCGTTGCCTTTCATCCTGGCGAAAGTAAAGCGAACAGCGGTAGGATCGCCACGGGGCGCGAGGCGGTCGATGATGGGGCCGCCGGGATAGCCGAAACCGAGAAGTTTGCCCACCTTATCGAACGCCTCGCCGGCGGCGTCGTCGCGAGTCTTGCCGAGCAACCGGTATTGGAACCCCTCGCGAACTTCGAACAGGTGGGTATGGCCGCCGCTGACTACCAGCGCGAGCGCCGGATATTCCACCGGCGATCCGGCGCGGCGGGACTCCATAATGACGGCGTGGATATGGCCTTCGATGTGATTCACCGCGATGAGCGGAACTCCGCTGGCGAAACTCAGGGATTTGGCGTAAGTGAGGCCGACGAGCAGCGATCCGACCAGGCCAGGACCCACCGTGGCGGCAATGGCGGCCAGGTCGATGAGTTGCGTACGGGAGGCTTCCAGCGCTTCGCGCACCACGGGCACGATGGCGCGCAAGTGCTCGCGGGACGCTAGCTCGGGCACTACCCCGCCGTACTTGCCGTGGGTCGCCATCTGGGAGGCCACCACCGAAGAAAGCACGGTTTCGCCGTTCTCCACGACGGCGGCGGCGGTCTCGTCGCACGAAGATTCGATGGCCAGGATGCGCACTGCTTCCAGAGTAGCGTTATTCTTCGATCAGGTATTCGAAGGAGGCGCGCACCGGTCCGGGGCTGAGGCGGGCGCTGAAGTTCAACAGGCCGGAAGTTTTCCAGACGCAGCGTTGGGCTGCGGCCTGGATGTCGAGAAGCAACTCCCTGGCGGGATGCGGGGTTTTGACCAACTGCAACGCATCGGCGGCGCTGCTCAGAATGACGGTAAGTTCGTTGTTGAAATCGTGGGCGGCCGCGGCGGCAACGGCGCAGGCGCGCTTGGTGTGATTGGAGTGTTCCACGGTGCGAGACTAGCGCGCGCTTCCCGCGGAACTTGCGCCGGTAATTCGTATCA
>Ga0335078_10016568_pt1 | contig 10940 bp, 7 predicted proteins | sample Lox_Sample_32_FD_206711 | JGI IMG/M metagenome (GOLD analysis project Ga0335078, IMG submission 206711) | Soil microbial communities from Loxahatchee National Wildlife Refuge, Florida, United States - Lox_Sample_3.2 | ecosystem: Environmental > Terrestrial > Soil > Wetlands | place: USA: Florida... | reverse complement strand
CGCCCCACTGCTGGTCGATCCGCAGCATGACGCTGACCGACGCGGTGGCCAGCTGCTCGGCCTCGCGCAGCCTGCCCGCCCGGGCCGCGATGGCCGCCCGGGTGCCCAGCGCGTAGCCCTCGTTCCAGCCGTCGCCGGCCTCCTGGGCGATGGACAGTGCCTCGTCCGCGCTGGCCGCCGCCTCGTCGGTGTGCCCGGTGTGCAGGGCGATCTCGCTGAGCAGGTTCAGCGCCAGCGCGGTCCAGTAGGCGTCGCCGGCCTCGCGGCACAGCTTCAGCCCGTCGGCGGCCAGGGTCCCGGCGGCGCCGGGGTCACTGGGCAGGACGAGCTGGGCGCGCACCACCGTGGCCGCGCCCTGGACCTGGGCCGGGACGGCGGACATGTCCAGGGCCAGGAACGAGCGCAGCCATTCGCCGCCCTCGCCGAACGTGCCCCAGACGATCCAGCACGGGCTGACCGCGACGCAGATCCGCAGGGCCGCCTCCGCGTCGCCCTGCTCCAGGCACCAGCTCAGCACCTGGGACACGTTGCCAGCGTCGACGTCGTAGCGGCGGAAGACGTCGACCCGGTCTGGCCAGGGGGCCGGGATGCGGGCCATGCCGACCGCCAGGTTGTGCTCGGCCGTCCGCAGCACGTAGTCGCGGAACCTGAGCCGGAAGGCCGCCGACTCCCCGGCCTGGGCCAGCCGCATCGTCGCGTACTCCCGGATGGTGTCCAGCATCCGGTACCGTGCCTGGCCGAGCACCTCCGGATCGAGCACCACCAGCGATTTGTCCACCAGCGCGGCGGTCAGGCCGAGGACCTCGGCGGCCGGGATGTCCTCATCGCTGCACACCTGCTCGGCCATCTCCAGCGACCAGCCGGTGAACACCGACAGCCGCCGGAACAGGGTCCGCTCCGGGTCGGCGAGCAGCTCGTAGCTCCACTCGATGGCGGCGCGCAGGGTGCGCTGGCGGGGCGCGGCGGACCGGTCGCCCGCGGTCAGCAGCCCGAACCTGTCGTCCAGCCGGGCGCGGATCTGCTCCACCGACAGCGCCCGGACCCGCGCCGCGGCCAGCTCGATGGCCAGCGGCATGCCGTCCAGCGCCCGGCAGATCGCGGTGACGGCCTCGATGTTCTCCGGGCCGATGGTGAACCCGGGCCGGGAGGCCGCGGCCCGGTCGGCGAACAGCCGGACCGCCTCGTAGCGGTGCGCGTCCGGCGTGCCCGCCGGGCTGGCGCCCGCCGGGCTGGCGCCCGCCGGGGCCACCGAGAGCGGCGGTACCCGCCAGATCGTCTCGGCCGCCACCGACAGCGGCTCCCGGCTGGTGTTCAGCAGCCGCAGCCCCGGCGCGCTGGCCAGCAGGTGCCGGGCGACCTCCGCGCACGCGTCGAGCAGGTGCTCGCAGTTGTCCAGGGTCAGCAGCAGCCGCCGCGGCCGCAGCGCCTCGCCGAGCGTCTCCAGCAGCGGGCGCCCGGCCTCCTCGGTGACCCCGATGACCGCCGCGATGCGCGAGGCCACCAGGTCCGGCTGCCGCAGGTCGGCCAGCTCGACGAACCAGACCCCGTCGGGGAACTCGTCCGCGGCCATGGCCAGCAGCCGCAGCGCGAGCCGGGTCTTGCCGATGCCGCCCGGGCCGCACAGGGTCAGCGCGCGCGTCCGGTGCAGCATCTGGCGCAGTTCGACGAGTTCCCGCTCGCGGCCGACGAAGCTGTTCGGCTCCTCGGGCAGATGTGCTTGGATCTCGTACACGTCAATTTTTCCCTCGGGGCACCGGCGAACATCCTCAGCGTAAACCTGAGAGGCCGGTTTCCGGGGGAAACGGACATAAATCACGCAAAGTAAGGCCCCGGAGCCAAGCGAACCATCCGGGGCCTGTGAGTTCGGCGAGGCGGGCTGTTCCCTCCCCACCCAGGAACGCACTTAGCAACAAAATTAGACGCGCCCTGGTACAGCCCAGACCTCACCGAGGCTCAAAGGTATGCCCCCGGCGCCCCGCCCCGCATCGTTCGGATTATGTAGGTCATTATGTAATTGCGCGCTCCCGCCGTCATCCGCCCCGCTCTGTCCCTCACTCGTGCACCCGAGTATCGCCAGCAGGTCGCGCAGGTCGGTGATGGTGTAGTCGGGCACGCAGTCCCGGTAGGCCTTCTTGCCCTGGTCGGAGTCGAACATCACCGTGATCAGGCCGGCCTCCCGTGCGCCGAAGATGTCGCGGTGCATGTCGTTGCCGACGTACATCGCGTTCCCGGCGGCCACGCCCATCCCGTCCAGCGCGGCCTGGAACAGCCGCCGGTCGGGCTTGCGGTATCCGTGGTCGCCGGAGACGACGATCGGGTCGAAGTAGCCGAGCAGCCCGACCCGGTGCAGCTCGCCGCGCGCGTACGCGCTCTGCGCGTCGGTGACCAGCGCGAGCGGGCAGCGCCCGCGCAGGATGTCGAGCACCTCGCGGGCGTGCGGGTACAGGCCCAGCCGGCGGCGCGAGATACCCCGGTACATCTCGGCCAGGAACAGCGGCATCTGCTCGAGCTTGGCGGCTGGCAAGGCCCGGGTGAAGTCCGTCTGGTGCTCGGCGATGATGCGACGCCAGATGCCCACGGCGTCGAACTCGGGATGCTCCTCCGGGCTGGCCTGCTGCTGCTCCGCCATGATCTGGAAGTAGAGGTCCCTGACCTGGTCCCGGCACAGGTCGATGCCCTGGTAGGTGAGGAAGTGCGCGGCGGCCCGGAAGATTTCCTCCCTGCCGTCCTCGGTCAGGATCCTGACCAGGGTGCCGTTGGCGTCGAACGCGACCGCTCGGATGTCCATGCTTGCATCTTGCCCGGACTCCGCGCGGTCTCGCTCAGGCGGCCTGCATAAGGCGCTTCGCCTGCCTGGCCAGACGCCCGGCGTAGCCCTGGTCGATGTAGTCGTTCCTGGCGATCCGCAGCAAGTTCAGCGCCATATAGTACGGCGCGCGGGCCTTGACCGAATCGAACATCCACTGGCGGTCGGGAAAATGACAGCTGTACTCCCACAGGAAATGCCCGATGAACGGGTCCGCCCTGTGCCTGCCGCCCGAGTCGCGCATGAACGCGTGCTGCAATTCGCCCGCGACCCGCCCGACGTCGAACATCCGGTCCCCGCGCTTCATCCGTTCCAGGTCGATCGCGGCGACGTCCAGTCCGTCCCCGAACAGGAAGTTCGCCGGCGTCGCGTCGCCGTGCAGCCAGACCTGCTGGTCCTGCCACATCCGGGGCTGGTCCCGCCAGCGGTCGCGCAGCCGGGACAGTTCGGCGACGTCGTGCGACCCGATGCGGCGGGCCTTCCTGAGCCGGCCCGCGACCCGGTCGAAGTAGCCGCAGTCGGTGCCGAAATCGATGGCGACCCCGTTGGCCGTCCGCTGGTGCTGGGTGGCGAGGAAATAGGCCAGCGCCTTCAGCCGCCAGTAGAGATGCGCGTCGTCCCGGTGCTGGGTGGCGCGCGCGATCGCGTGGCTGAATTCCTCGCCGGCGTAGTACTCGACGGCCAGCACGCCGTTGATCTCGCGGCTGAAGCCCAGCGGGCGGATCACATGGTGCGGCGACCCGATCAGGTTGTACTGGCGCAGCGTCTCGAGCCCCTCGTACTCCTGCCGGGCCTTCCCGGCGGCCTTGTCCAGGTCCGGGCCGAACCTGGGGCCGTAGAACTTGCAGATGATCTTCACGCCGCTGGACTTCTCCTGGTAGGCGTAGACCACGTTGCTGCCGGACAGCCGGAAGACGCGGAAGGCCGGCTGGGCCTCGCGCACCCCCATGAGATCGCGGATGATCCGGCTCAGGAACCCGTGCAGCGGGTCGTCGCCGGCCAGGTGGCCGACGTATTTTCCGTTCATCAGGATCACGGCGATCAGCCCCCGGCCTGCCGGCCGGGAAGGAAAACGCCGCTTCACCTCCCCCTAGAATGTCAGTACGTGCAGTGCTGAGAGGCTGTCCGCATGAGCCACCACAACGCAGCCGCAGATCGCGGCCGGAATCCCTGGTGGCGCGGTACCGAGCCGGGCTCCGCCTAGCCCCCCGCTGGCTGGCCCTGGACGCGCTCACCTGACACAGAGCGGCGTGACCTCCCCCTGATACATGGTTTTCGCCTCGTGTTCAGGCAGCGTTCACGCATTTGCCTCCCCTCACCCCGGAGGTAGTGTCGGGGGAGGCGAGCGATGGACCGTTCCACGGTGGCTACGAAGTACTGGCACCGCACCGAAGACGGGCGGGTCCAGTGTGACGTGTGCCCGCGGGCCTGCCGCCTGCAGGAGGGCCAGCGGGGGTTCTGCTTCGTGCGGATGCGCCAGGGGAACGCGGTCGTGCTGACGACCTACGGGCGTTCCAGCGGCTATTGCGTGGACCCGGTGGAGAAGAAGCCGCTGAACCATTTCCTGCCCGGGTCGCCGGTGCTGTCGTTCGGCACGGCCGGGTGCAATCTGGGCTGCCGGTTCTGCCAGAACTGGGACATCTCCAAGTCACGGGAGACCGACACGGCCGCCCACGCCGCCGGCGACGCTGGCCCGGGCCCGGCGTATCGCGCTCGGCAACGGCGTCCGCTACGCCTATACCGGCAACGTCCACGACCGGGCGGGCCAGAGCACCCGCTGCCACGAGTGCGGGGAACTGGTGATCGAGCGCGACTGGTACCGGCTGGGGACCTGGCGGCTCACCGGCGATGGCCGGTGCGCGAACTGCGGCACCCGCCTGCCGGGGGTGTTCGACGGTCCCCCCGGGGAACTGGGGGCCTAGGCGGCTGCCGGTACGGCTGGCCCCTTCCGCCTAGGCCCCCCTCTTCAGCTGGCCTCTTCAGCTGGCCTCTTCAGCTGGCCTCTCCGGCTAGCCCCTCCGGCTAGCCCTCCTGGCCGAGCGCTACCTGGATGGTGCGCTCGTCAGTGCCGCGCAGGACCTTCAGCTCGATGGTGCCGGACGCCGTCCGGAGCGCGCCAGACAGGTCATCCACCGACCGGACCGGCTGGCCCGCAGCCGCCACGATCAGGTCGCCGGGGGCGAGGCCGGCTCGTGCGGCCGGGCTGTCCTCGGCTACATCCCGGATGAGCAGGCCCTCGGCGTCGGGCAGGCCGACGGCGCGCCGCAGCCGCCTGGCCACGTGGCCTGGAGTGATCGTGATGCCGAGCTGCGGCGGCTGGACCGATTCCCCGCGGGCGAGCGCGTCGACCCGGCCACGTAGTCCCTCGTCGGCGGGTATGGCCAGGTAGAAGCCCTCGCCGAGGCGGTTCGTGTTGATCCCGAGCAGCCGTCCCTCCGCATCGAGGACCGGGCCGCCCGAGGAGCCAGGCAGCAGCGGGGCCGTGTGCTCGAGGCTGCCGGTGATGCGCAGGCCGCGTGGGCCGCGGAAGCTCCGGTCGATGCCCGAGACGGTCCCGAACGTCACCCGGAGCCCGCGCCCGCCCGGGTTGGCCAGGGCGAAGACGGGCATCCCGATGGCGGGCGCCACGGTGCCCCACGGCAGCGCGGCGGCCTGGCCGGTATCGGCCTCGATGACGGCCAGGTCGCCGTCGAAGTCGTGCCCGGCCACGTTCCCCTCGGCCGTGCGCCCGTCGGCGAAGGTGACCGTCGCCTGACTGCCGCGTATGTTGTGCGCGTTGGTCAGCACCCGCCCCTCGCCGAGGACGATGCCGGAGCCGACTCCCCACCGCTGCCCGATGCCCACCACCGAGGAGCCGGCGTTCTCCGCCAGCCCCGCGATGCTTGCCTGGATCTCGTCGAAGATTGTCATCCCCGTCGCGTCCCTTCAGTTAGTAGTAACTTGCAAGTTACTACTAACTAGGGGAATGTCAACGCTGCCGAATAGGATTGCCTTATGGCCCAGAGCGAAATTGCCGCCTCCCCGCTGGCCGAGGCGCTGGCCAGGGTGGGCGACCGGTGGACCCTGCTGGTGGTGGAGGCGCTGCTCGGCGGGCCGCGCCGGTTCAACGACCTGCTCGACCAGCTCCCCGGCATCGCGGCGAACATCCTGTCCGACCGGCTCAAGCGGCTCGAACGGGAAGGACTGCTCGTGGCCCGGCCCTACTCCGAGCGGCCGCCCCGCGCCGCCTACCATCTGACCGCCGAGGGCAGGGAACTGGCGGGGGCGCTCCGGTTGCTGGCGTACTGGGGGTCCGGGCACGCCGATCCGGCGCAAGCGCCCAGGCACCCCGCGTGCGGTACCCCGATAGAGGCCCGCTGGTACTGCCCGACCTGCGATCGTCTCGTTGACCACGACCCAGATCACGCCGAGGTCCATTTCGTCTAGCCGTCGCGCCCACTCCTCCCGCGCGCCTTCCCCCTGGGGTGGGTGGCACCTTAGCCCCGTCTATCGCGATGCCGGGAACCCAGCCGGCGCCCTCGCACCACGCTGTTTCATGATCGTGGCCAGTTCCGGCCCATATTCGGCCATTGACGCAACCGAATCTAAGTTCGATAATGAGCTCCATGAAGGCGGTGCCTCGGAAGTTATGCAGATGCCGCGCCCGTATCCCGCTGCCTCCATCCCTGCCTCTGGGGGCGGCGGGATACTGCCGGTCCTGCCGGCGTTGCGCGGGCTGCTGCCGCAGGGCGGGCTGGCCCGCGGGGCGGTGGTGGCCGTGGCGGAGTTCAGGCTGCTGTGCCTGGCGCTGGCGGCCGGCGCGTCGGCGGATGGGGCCTGGTGCGGGATCGCCGGGATACCCGGGGCCGGGCTGCTCGCGGCCGCGGGTCTCGGCCTGGATCCCGGGCGGATCCTGCTGGTCCCGGATCCCGGCCCGGTCTGGCCGCAGGTGGTGGCGTCGCTGCTCGACGGGTGCGAGCTCGTCTTGCTGCGCCCGCCCGCGCGAGCATCGGCCCAGGTCAGGCAGCGCCTCGAGGCGACGCTGCGGCGCGGGCGGGGTGTCCTGCTCGTGGCCGGGGACTGGCCTGGGGCGCAGGTACGGCTGCGGGTCGTCACCCAGCGGTGGACCGGCCTGGAGGACGGGCACGGACGGCTGCGCGCGTGCTGCGCGGAGGTGGTGGCGGACGGCCGCGGCGAGGCGGCCATGACCCGCACGTGCTGGCTCTGGCTGCCTGCCGAGGACGGCGGCGTCGCCGCGGTCGGCCCGCTGGACCTCCCCGCGGGCCTTCCCGCGGGCTTCCCCCCGGGCCTTCCCGCGGGCTTCCCCGCGGGCCTTCCCGAAGGCCACCTCGCGGATCTCCCGTCCGGCCTGCCGGGGACCGCACCCGCCCTGCGAGCGGTGAGCGCCGGGTGAGCGCCCGCGCGCCCGCCGCGGCCCAGCCGCCGCCGCGGGTCATGGTCGTGAGCTGCCCGGAACTGCGCGCCTCCGGCGGAAGCGCGGAATCGGCTCAGCGAAACGAGCGGGTGATCTCGGCGGTAACCGGGATCTGCCCCAACGTGGAAATGGTGGAGCCAGGGGTGTGCGCGTTCGGCGCCCGCGGGCCGGCCCGTTGTTTCGGCGGCGAGACGGCGCTGGCCGCCAGGATCATCGCCGCGGTGGCGGACCTCGGTGTCCAGGCCCGGGTCGGTGCCGCCGGCGGGCTGTTCGCTGCGCTCCTGGCCGCTCGCCAGGCTGACCCGGTTTTGCTAATCCCCGGGGACGGGACCGCGGGCTTCCTGGCGGCGCAGCCGGTGAGTGTCCTGGCCGATCAGGACCTGGCCGGCCAGGACCTAGTCGCGCTGCTGAACCGGCTCGGCCTGCGCAGGCTCGGGGATTTCGCCGCGCTGCCCGCCCGCGACGTAGCCAGCAGGTTCGGCGGCGCGGGGGAGCGCGCGCACCGGCTGGCCCGCGGCCTGGACTTCCGGCCGCTGGCACCGCGCCCGCCTCCTGCGGACCTGGCCGTGGCCCGGGAGTTCGACCCGCCGGAACCGCAGGCCGAGCCGGTGGTGTTCGCGGCCAAGGCGCTGGCCGAGCGGCTGCACGCCGGCCTGGCCGCCCGCGGGCTGGCCTGCGTCCGGGTGCAGGTCCGGGCCACCTGGGCGGACGGGAGGGAGAGCAGCCGGCGGTGGCGGCATGACGGGCTGCTGACCGCGGCCGCCGTCACCGACCGAGTCCGCTGGCAGCTCGACGGCTGGCGTCCGGCTGCGGACAGCGACCAGTACGCCGAAGGTGGCGTCACGGTGTTGCGGCTGACGCCTGACCAGGTTGTCCACGCCGCCGGGCAGCAGCTCGCGCTGTGGGGGGAGACGCTCCCGTCCGACCGGGTGGCCCGGGCCGCCATGCGGGTGCAGGCCCTGCTCGGGCACGAGGCCGTGCTGCGCCCCGTCCCCGGCGGCGGCAGGAACGTTTCCGACCAGGTGACACCCATTCCGTTCGGTGAGAAAAGAGAGCCCCGCCTGGCCGCGGACCGGCCCTGGCCCGGCCGGGTCATGGGTCCGGCGCCCGCCCTGGTCTTCCCCGCCGCCCATGCGGCGGAGGTGACCGACGGCTCAGGGCGGGTCGTCACGGTCAGCGGACGCTGTGAGCTCTCGGCCGCGCCCGCCCGGCTGGCGGTGCGCGGCGAATCGACGCAGCGCGTCACCGGCTGGGCCGGGCCCTGGCCGCTGTCCGAGCGCTGGTGGGACCCGGCCGCCGCCCGCCGGCGTGCCCGGTTCCAGCTCGTCACCGAGGACGGGCGGGCCTGGCTGGCGGTGATCCAGGACGGCCGCTGGCTGGTCGAAGCGGGGTACTGGTAGCAATGGGCTGGGATAACCCGCCGGTCCCCTGGCGGGAGCTGCGGCGCCGGATGACCTGGCGCACGGAAAGCGAACCCGCGCAGTACGCGCCGGGGGAGAACGCGCCACCGGGAGGCGAGCCAGCGGCCCGCCCCAGGAAGCCTGCACTCTCGCCGTCAGCCATCCCGTGGGCCGAACTGCACTGCCACTCCTCGTTCAGCTTCCTGGACGGGGCGGCCACCCCCGGTGAGCTCGTCGCCGAGGCGGTCCGGCTGGGGATCGAGGTGCTCGCCCTCACCGACCACGACGGGATGTACGGGGTTCCCCAGTTCGCGCAGGCCGCGGCCAGGCTCGCCGACCGTGGCGTCAACCTGGGCACGGTATTCGGCGCGGAGCTCAGCCTCGGCCTGCCCGCCCGGCCGGACCAGGCGCCGGACCCGGCGGGGCGTCACCTGCTGGTGCTGGCCCGGGACGCCGAAGGCTACCGGCGGCTGTGCGCGGTGATCAGCGCCGCCCAGCTGGCGGGCGGGGAGAAGGGCCGTCCGCTCTACGACGCCGGCGAACTGGCCGGCGCTCACGGAGGTCACTGGGCGGTGCTGACCGGGTGCCGCAAGGGGCCGGTGCCCGCCGCACTCGCCGCGGGCGGCCCGGAGGCGGCCCGCCGCGAGCTGGCCAGGCTGACCGGGATGTTCGGTCCCGAGAACGTGATGGTCGAGCTGACCTGCCACCACGACCCCGGCGACGACGAGCGCAACGACATGCTGGCCCGGCTGGCGGCGCTCGCCGGCCTGGACGTGGTGGCCACCGGCAACGTCCACTTCGCGGTGCCCGCGCAGGCCCGGCTCGGCCAGGCACTGGCCGCCATCCGGGCCCGCCGCAGCCTGGCCGAGATGGACGGCTGGCTGCCCGCCGCGGGCACCGCCTACCTGCGTTCCGGCCGGGAGATGGCTGCGCTTCTCCGCAGATACCCGGGCGTGCTCGAGCGCACCGTCCAACTGGGCCGTCGATGCGCGTTCGACTTCAAGGTCATCGCGCCCCGCCTGCCGGCCTGCCCGGTCCCGGCCGGGCACACCGAGATCAGCTGGCTGCGCGAGCTGGCCGCCCGCCATGCCCCGGCCCGCTACGGGCCGCCGGGCGCCGAACGGGTGCCGGGCGCGTACGCCCAGATCGCCAGGGAACTCGACGTGATCGACCGGCTCGGGTTCGCCGGCTACTTCCTGATCGTGCACGACATCGTCAGATTCTGCGAGGAAAGCCGCATCTTGTGCCAGGGCCGCGGGTCGGCGGCGAACTCGGCGGTCTGCTTCGCGATCGGCATCACCAGCGTCGACCCGGTCTCGCACCACCTGCTGTTCGAGCGGTTCATGTCCGACGGCCGGGACGGGCCGCCGGACATCGACCTGGACATCGAGCACCGCCGCCGCGAGGAGGTCATCCAGTACGTCTACCGCACCTACGGCCGGGACCGGGCCGCGCAGGTCGCCAACGTGATCACGTACCGGCCCCGGCTGGCGCTGCGGGACGCCGCCCGGGCGCTCGGGTTCGCCCCGGCGGCCCCGGACCAGGCCCCGGCGGCCCCGGACCAGGCCCCGGCGGCCCCGGACCAGGCCCCGGACCCGGACCTCGGCCTGGACGAGGCCCCGGCCGAGGTGGCCGAACTGGCGGCGCGGATGCTGCGGCTGCCCCGGCACCTCGGCATCCACTCGGGCGGCATGGTGATCTGCGACCGCCCGGTGGGGGAGGTGTGCCCGGTCGAGTGGGCGCGGATGCCGGGCCGCACCGTGCTGCAGTGGGACAAGGACGACTGCGCCTACGCGGGGCTGGTCAAGTTCGACCTGCTCGGCCTGGGCATGCTGGCCGCCCTGCACGACTGCTTCGACCTCGTGGCCAGACACCACGGCGAGCGCTGGACCATGGCCACCATCCCGCAGGAGGACCCGGCCGTCTACCAGATGCTGGCCGAGGCGGACACGGTGGGCGTGTTCCAGGTGGAGTCCCGCGCCCAGATGGCCACCCTGCCGCGGCTGCGCCCGCAGCAGTTCTACGACCTGGTCATCGAGGTGGCGCTGATCAGGCCGGGCCCGATCCAGGGCGGTTCGGTCCACCCTTACCTGCGACGTCACGACGGGCTCGAGGACGCGGCGGTGCCGCACGAGTCGATGCGCCCGGCTCTGGGCAAGACGCTGGGCGTGCCGCTGTTCCAGGAGCAGATGATGCAGCTGGCCATCGACTGCGCCGGGTTCACGCCGGAGGAGGCCGACCGGCTGCGCCAGGCGATGAGCGCCAAGCGGGCCCCCGAGCGCATCGAAGAACTACGGCAGCGGCTGCTCGACGGGATGGC
>Ga0335078_10016567_pt1 | contig 10940 bp, 9 predicted proteins | sample Lox_Sample_32_FD_206711 | JGI IMG/M metagenome (GOLD analysis project Ga0335078, IMG submission 206711) | Soil microbial communities from Loxahatchee National Wildlife Refuge, Florida, United States - Lox_Sample_3.2 | ecosystem: Environmental > Terrestrial > Soil > Wetlands | place: USA: Florida... | reverse complement strand
GGTCATCTCGATCAGTCTGCGTATGCGAGGCTTCGTCAGAACGAAAAACTGGCTCCAGAAGAAGTATCTTCCGCAAGGCAATCAGCTGGAAACTCCGCAAGACCAACTGCGCGCCGTGAGCGCGGCAAGAATGGTGCGCGTGGCGGGACGCCTAGGAGGGGGCCGCGCCAGTTGTCTCGAAGAGTCTTTAGCGCTCTTATGGCTGCTGGGGGAAAAAGGCATCGCAGCGGAATTGCGCATCGGGGTTCGCAAGACGCAGGAAAAATTCGAGGCGCATGCCTGGGTGGAATATGAAGGCAAGGCATTGAACGAGCCGGAAGCCCGGCACCGGCATTTTGCGGCTTTTTCCGATGCGCTGAAAAATCTGCCGCCGGGGAACTCATGAGCGGATTCGCCGGGATCGTGAGGACCGCAACCGATCCAAACGCCAAACCTTCCGATCCGGAAATTGTCGAGAGGATGGCGCAACAACTGGCCTTTCGCGGCCCGGACGGCCAAAACGTTTGGAGCCGCGGAGAAGCCACTTTTTGCTTTTCGCTGCTGCGCACGGGGCCCGCACCGCAAGCAGAAACACAGCCGCTCACGCTCGACGGACGCACCTGGATTTTGGGCGATGTGCGGCTGGACGGGCGAGACGACGTGATTCGCCGGCTGCGCGGCAAAGGCGAGGAATGCAGCGTCGAATCGCCGGATGAAGAACTGGTGCTTCGAGCGTGGCGCTCGAGTAGTGCCCAGGAGAAAAGAGAACTCTTCCAGGAATTTCTGACCGGCGATTACAGCTTCGTGCTGTGGGGACCGGGATCTAGACAACTGCATTGCTTTCGATCGCTCATGGGCGGCCGTCCATTTTTCTATTCTCAAACGAACGGAGCATTGGCCTTCGGCAATACGCTGGAGGCCGTACGGCTGGCACCCTGGGTTTCCTGTGAGCTGGATCCTTTTTTTGTGGGCGATTTCTTGCTGCATTCCTGGTGCCCGGATCAGGAAAGGACCGTTTATCGCGACATCAAGCGATTGCCACCGGGCCACGAGGTCACTTTTTCATCAAATGGATTGCAGCTGCGGCGCGCGGCGGAGCTTCCCATCGAGGAGCCTCTCTGGCGAAAGCATGCTGGAGAATACCTCGAGGAATTTCGGCAACTCGTGGAGAAGGCTGTTCGGGACCGGCTGCCGGCGAGCGGTGCGGTCGTTTCCTTGAGCGGAGGTCTTGACTCGAGCACTGTCGCGGCCACAAGCGCGGCGCTCCTGCGAAAGAACACAACCGGCGGCTCGCTGCACGCGATCACCGTGAGCTACCAGCCCCTTTTTGAGGATCAAGAAGCCGAATTTGCGGCTCTGACGGCACGCCACCTGGGCATACCCAGCGAAGTACTGGAAGTCGGAGGGTATGGTCCCTACTTTGGCTGGGATAAGCAGGCATTCGTTCCGCCCGAGCCGGTGCACGATCCATTCCAGGCGCAAACGACGCTCTTTTTCGAAGCCGCCAGGAAAAAAGCGCGAATTGTCCTCGCCGGAGACGGCGGGGATGACGTCCTGAACAGCCCTGCATGGCCTTACGCGAAGTATCTCTTCCGGCGAGGAAAACTAGGGGCCCTCGTGAACGCGTTCGGGGGATATTTTTTGAGGCACGGAAAGTTTCCGCCGCTAGGTGCAGGGATTCTAACGCGTGTTAGAAAATTGCTCGGAATTCAGGAAGAGCCGCCGCAGTACCCGGGCTGGCTGAACCCTGAATTCGAGCGCGCCTGCGGCTTGAGAGAACGTTGGAGCGAGCTCGAAGCGGAACCGAAGGAACTACACCCGCTTCACCCGAGAGGCTATCTGGGGCTGATGCATCCCTTTTGGCCGAAGATGGAAGACGACCAAGATGCGGGCTGTACGGGAACGGTCATGGAGAGGCGCACGCCGCTTTTTGATGTTCGACTTCTCCGATTTTTGCTACGGGTGCCACCAGTTCCCTGGTGCAGCGACAAGGAACTGCTACGGCGGGCAATGAAAGGAATACTGTCCGAGAAAATCCGCACTCGCGCCAAGGCTCCGCTGGCGGAAGAGCCCCTGGAGCTCTACCTCTTGCAGCAAGGATGGAGGCCATCCACAGGTGAACCGTGTTCAGCCGTTCAGAATTATGTGGACTGGCAAAAATGGCGAGCAACTCCTCTGGACAAGCCGGGTTCTTACTTGTGGATGAACTTGTGTCCGGTTTCCTTCGATCTCTGGCTAAAAAGGATTGAAAAGCGGTCGGGTATCCAGTAAATTCAATGAGGGATAGACCCTATGAAACCGCAGGCGGCGGCGCCGTCCAAGAAACCTTATCGGCCCCCCAAGTTGGTAGTGTACGGGGATCTGACGGAGATGACCCAAGCAATGTTTGCCGGCGGTATGACTGACGGCGGTAGCGCGATAAAAAAGACAGGTGGCGGCGGCTGAAGGCGCAGCGTTCTTGCACCGCAAGCTGATTCAAGTCCTCGTTCGTGACTCATTTCTATTCCACCTACGGCATATCGCTTGAGAGCGATGTCCAACTGCCGTGCGTTCCCGAACGGTTCCTAAACTCTTCGTCATCTCCTCTCCGTTTTTTCACCGATGAGCGGCCGCTGTGGGCGCAGGAAGCCCTTCGTTTACCTCAGAAAATTGTACTGAGCCGGCCCGCGGAGCCGAGAGTGGCGGACCCCGCCGTGATGCTCACCGAGTATGGCCAGAAGGAGTTCTACCGCCTGGCGTATTCGGACGGCGCCGAATTTTTGACCGACGAAGCGGCTACAAAACTCTGGGCTGGTTACCTGCCCAAACTGACCATAGAAGACATGACGGTTTATCTTCTGGGGCCGGTGCTGGGTTTTGTGCTCCGGCGCCGCGGCGTCACTTCTCTTCACGCAAGCGCCGTGAGTCTCGACGCTGGCGCCGTGTTGCTCTGCGGACCGGCTGGAGCGGGCAAGTCCACGACGGCGGGAGCGTTCGCTCTGCGGGGAACTCCCGTTCTTTGCGAAGATATCTCAGCATTGAAAGAGATCGAGAGAGCGCTCCACGTTCTGCCAGGCTACCCCCGCGTCTGCCTCTGGCCCGATTCGGTGGAAAAACTTCTGGGTTCCAGCGAAGCCTTGCCTCGGCTCACCCCCGGCTGGGACAAACGCTTTCTCACACTAAACGGAAATCAGGCACGATTCGAGGAGAAGCCACGACCGCTGAAAGCGGTCTATTTCCTGATGCCAAGAACCACGGATGCATCTGCACCCCGCCTGGAAGAGATTTCCCGGCGCGAGGCGATGCTGGAGCTGGTGCAGAACACCTACATGAACTGGCTTCTGAGCAAGGAGCAGCGAGCCGCGGAATTTGGCGCGCTCGCGCGTTTGACGGAAAACGTCATCATGCGCCGAGTGACTCCCCACGAGGATCCCGCGAGGCTTGGAACTCTTTGCGAGCTGATTGAGAAGGACGCCGCGCGGGCTTCCACATTGCCTCTCTCGAACAGGATGCCGGTGCGCCGCTGATGTACTCGCTGGATGAATTCGGGGAGATGATCGGCGATAAAGCGAGATTTGCGGCTTATTCCGAAGCCATCGCGCGCGCAGTCAAACCGGGAGATGCAGTCGCCGATATCGGGAGTGGGCCCGGGATTCTGGCCTTCCTTGCGTGCCGGGCCGGAGCGCGAAGAGTTTTTGCCATCGAGATGGATGGGGTGGTGGATTTTGCGCGCCTTCTCGCGGAAAGCAACGGCTTGTCGGACCGGATCGAATTCTTGAAGGGAAATTCGCGCCAGATTCGCTTACCGGAAAAAGTGAACGTGATCGTTTCGGATCTGCGGGGAGCCTTGCCGCTGTTCGATCAGGCAATTCTCAGCGTGAATGATGCGCGAGAAAGGTTTTTGGCCGACGGCGGAATCCTGATTCCGCAACGCGATGTTTTGTTCGCCGCAATTGTGGATGCCGGCGAACGGTACGACCGGATTGCATCTCCGTGGCGGCAAGTGAACGGGCTGAATCTCTCCGCTTCGCTTTCCACGGTTTTGAATGGACTGTACAAAGCACAGTTCAAACCGGAACAGCTTCTCTCCGAAGAGAAAGCCTGGTGTGCGGTGAAATATGCTGAAGGAGCAAATAGCCGCGGCGCGGCGAACCTGAACTTTCGAGTCATTCGGGATGGAACAGCCCATGGGCTGGCGATTTGGTTCGAGACGGATCTCTACGAAGGAATCGGATTCTCAACCGGCCCGCGCGCTGGCGAAACCGTGTACGGACACGTTTTCTTGCCGTGGCTGGGGCCCGTGAATTTGGCGGAAGGCGAGGAAGTGCAGGTCGAGCTGCATGCCGATCCCGTGGGAACAGACTACATCTGGCGCTGGACAGCGCAATTCTGTCCTCGAGAAGGCAGGCAGGAGTTGCGGTTTGAGCAATCCAATTTTTATGGGGCGAGCTTCCCTCCTTCTTCCTTGCGGCGGCGAGCGGCGGAATTCACGCCGGTACTTACCGAAGAAGGCCAGGCGGAGCGCTGGTTGCTCCAGGCAATGAATGGACAGACTCCGCTGCAGGAAATTGCGCTGGAAGCGGCAAGGCTCTTTCCGCATGTTTTTCCGCACCCGGAAGAGGCGTTCCGGCGGGCGGGCGAACTTGCGGAGAAATTTTCCCGCTGAATCCTTTCGCTTCCTGAGAAGCTATTCACAGTCATGCCGTTGGGAGAATGCGATTGCCGCAAAAACCTCCATCTGCAATCGGGAGTTCGGGTAGTGAGTGGTGTCTCCTCGTGGAGTGTTGTTCGCCGCAGCCGGATTCCGCGCGAATCGAAGAATTGCTCGGGCATCCTCCAAACTGGGATGCGCTCTTCAAGCTTGCCGCGCAACATGGAGTGCTGGCGCACCTGGCGACGAGACTGAATCACCTCTCAGACGCGAGCATTCCTGTGGAGGCGCGAAAGGCTCTTCAGGAACTTCATCGGACTCAGATCATCCACACCTTGCGAATCACCGCGGAGCTTTTGCGGCTCGTAACGATGCTGCAAGGAGAAAAAATGGAGTTACCGGTTGTAAAAGGGCCGGTGCTCTCCGCAAGAGCGTATGGAGATGCCGGGAGGCGCCAGTATGGCGATCTCGATTTTCTGGCGCGCCAGGAAGACATCGCGCGGATCACCCGCTTAATGGAGAAAGCCGGATATAAAGCGGTCGTGCCGCTCGTGGAGATCGAAGCGGGGAGAATTCCGGGGCAATATTTATTTTTCAGGCCGGAGTCGCGTTCGGTGATTGAATTGCATACCGCTCGGACGCTGAGATACTTTCCGAAAAGCTTGCCCGTTGACGATTTTTACCGGCGAAAAACCCGCGTAAACATTGATGGCCACGAAGTTCCCGCGCTGGCCTTGGAAGATGAATTTGTGCTGATTTGCATTCACGGCGCGAAACACTTCTGGGAGCGGCTGATCTGGATCGCGGACGTCGCCGCGCTCGCCGCGCAGGAAGGAAAGATAGATTGGATCCGAGTAAACGAATCCGCTTCCGTTGTGGGGGCAGCGACAATGGTCCGCGCAGGGCTGCATCTGGCGGAGAAAATCCTGCGCGCCCCGATTCCGAAAGAAATGGTAAGAGCGATTGCCGGCGACAAGGGATTGCCACGAATCAAAGAGACCGTGGAGAAATGGCTGCCCACGGCAGGCGAACCGCCGCCGCGAATCATGGAGCGAGCGGCATTTCGCCTGGCCATGCATGGGGGAGGAATTTCTGGGGTGGGATATCTCCTGCGACTTTTGTTTTCGCCGACGGAAGAGGATTGGCAAGCGGATGCAGATGCACGCGCTTCGCGAGTCTGGGAGAAAATTCGGAGGCCGCTACGCTTAGCGAGGAAGTACGGGCGAGGCGGCGGTTAGTTTCACGCGCCCTACAACTAAGAAAGACCCGGGCGGGATGCCCGGGCCTTTTCTCTTTTCAGGCGATCAGATGGTGGTGCGAAGAGCCATGCGCTTCAGTACTTTTGGGGTCGCCGGCGGCGGAAGTTCCACCGAGAGTGTCATCTCGGTTTTGTTCCGCAGAAGGCCGACCTTTACGTTCTGGCTGCCTTTTGCTGCCGAAAGCTTCGCGCGCAAGTCGCCAACGGTGCGGATGCGTTCGCCGTTCAGGGAAATGATCACATCCCCTGCTTTGATTCCGGCTTTTTCCGCAGGCGAGCCGGAGTTTACGCTCTGGATCAAAATTCCTTCCCCATCCGGAGCGCCAAAGTATTTGCCCAATTGACCTTGCAGATCCTCAACTTCCACACCGAGGCGCGGTCGTCCTCCCATCAGGAAGTCGCCGGTCCACTCCATGGGAGGAATTTCCGGAATCTGCACGGTCTCCGGCATGTGAAAAGAAAAAACGCGTGGAGCAGCTTCTATCTGAGTGTTGAAATTCTGGTCGGGGTTGCCGAGTGTGGCTTCGAGAGTCTGCGAATGGTCGTCGCGCCAGATGGTCAACTGGACCTTGCGCCCGGCGGGAATCTCGTGAATCATGCGGCGGAATTCCACAGTGCCTTCGACGGTCTGGCCGTTGACCGCCGTGACCACATCGTTTTCCTTGAGTCCCGCTTTCGCCGCGGGGCTGTCCGGGAGAACTTTACCGATGACGACGCCGCGTTCCGCAGGCAGCTTGAATTCCCTCACAGTATCCGCGCTGACTTCCTGCGTTTCCACGCCGAGCCAACTGTTGCCGTCTCCGAGCGAAATGACCATTTTGTGAAGCTCTTTCATCTGCTTCTCAGAGCGAGTAGCCGGTTCTTGCGGAGGTGCGGGCGCCTCTTGCGGATCCTGTGGCGTTTCTTGCAGCGGAACGGACGGACTGGGTAGCGCAATGAGCACAAGTCCCAGCGCAGCGAGTCCAGCGGTAATCAAAATGTTTCGTTTGTTCATTGGGGTTCCCTCTCCTAGGGGCTTAGACGCGACAAATGTCAAACGGTTGACCGCAGAGCGACCACTCGAATTCCTCCATTGATGGTGCGCAGGCGGATGGGCGCGCCTCCCTTGCCTAATCTGCCGCGCGTTTCCCTGGGCCGGAGAGACTCTTCCACCTGCAGGGGCAATTCGGACCGGAAGTTGCCGTTCAGGCAGAGTGCTTCAAGGTCCGCGCGCGCATCGGGAGGGACGGCGAGCAGGACGGAGCCGTTGGTGGTTTCCGCAAAAGCGCCTGTGGCATTGCGGAGATGGGCGAGCTCGAGATGCACGTCGCCGTTCGTCGTGTGGGCTTGGACGTTGCCGCCAGCTTCAAAAACTTCGATATTGCCGTTTACGGTGTGCAAATCTTCGACGTCGGTCACTCCGGCAACCCGCAAGGTGCCGTTCACGGTGCCGAGATGCTCGATGCGTGCGGTTTGCGGCACATGAATCGCGTACTCGACGGCCACTTCCACGCCTTCGCCCTGCGGATATCGCGTGGAGACGGAAACCGCGCCGGGATGCGTGCGCACGTCAATGGAGACACGGTCAATGTCGGACTCGCGGCGCCTGGCGGTCTTGACGGCATGGACTTCGACCTCGTTGCGGTCCCAACCCTGGACCTCCACGGGGCCGTTAACATTTTGCAGGTCAAACGTGCCTCCGGGCTGCAATGGGTATACCTGGTCGAATTCCTTGCTGTAGCCGAATCCGGGAACTGCCGCTAGGCCAAGAATCACAACGAAGAGCGCCGCCAAGCACAGAGATTTGCGAAGCTTCATGATCTCCCCCTTCAAGGAACTTTCATCTCGCCGAAAAAATCATGACCCTGGGCCCAAGCATCTCACCTGCAAAAACCGCCGCGCAGCGCTAGTGCAATTGGAAATTGAACGTCACCGTCGAAATGACGTCCACCGGCTTGCCATCCAACACGACCGGCTTTCCTTTCCAATTCCGGACAGCCGAAATCGCTGCATCGGCGAGCGACGGCTCACCTTCGAGGAGCTTCTGGACTTCGATCCGCCCATTCCTGGTGAGCCGGACTTGCAGGCGAACGATTCCTTCGACTCCCGCACGCCTGGCGATTTCCGGATAGGCCGGCTTCGGCGCGTAGACGAGGCGCGTCTGGAATTCGTCGGCGTCTTCGCGAACGCCGCCGAGAATGGTGAGCTCCAGCTTGTCAATCCAGCTTCCGGTCCAGCTGCTTGGCGCATCTTCCGGAGCGACCGGAGGTTCGGGCGCTACCTCGGACGCGGCCGGAGCGGGAGTGAGTTGGCGAAGCGCGACCGGCGCAAGAGCCGGTGGGGGCGGAATGCCCGGGAAATCCCTGCGCAGGCGAGCGAGCTGATCGCGGATCAGGGAATCGCGCAGCTTGGTTTCCGAATCGAGGAACTTCAGCCGGATCCTTCCGTCAATCGTGCGCAGCCGGAGCGGCGCGCCTCCGCCATTCAGCATGGCGATGGCATGAACGGAACCCGAACCGGAAGGCTTTTGAAATTGCAGCGCAAGCGCGGGGTCGGCTTCAATGCGCTGCTGGCCGCCATTTTCGACGGTCGCTTCAATGTTTGCCGCGAGGTTGCGCGGAAGAAAAACCACGATGTCGCCGGCGCCGGAAGCGAGCTGGGAGGCTCCCGCAAGATGCACGGAGTCGGTTGAAGAACTGCCCAAGGAGGAAGAAACCGGATTGATCCAGGCCGTGATCGTGCCGTCTCCCGTGGCGGCGCGGACCGCGCCCGCCACCTGCGTCAGGCAAATGCTGCCGCCGGTGGATTCGACTTCCATGGGGCCGGCAACGTACATGATGCGAATGCCCCCGCCTCCCGTTTGTGCGCGCACGGAACCATGAACCTCGCCAAAATCAATCTGGCCACCGCCGGTTCTTACGCCCACGTAGCTGCCCGCGTGGCCCACGGTAATGTTGCCGCCCTCGGTGGATAATTCGGCACGGCCACCGATGCCCGCGGAGGTGATGTGGCCGCCGCCCGTGCGCAACGTCGCATCGCCAGCGATATCACCCGTGACGATGTGCCCGCCGGCCGTGAACGCGGACAAATCACCGGCGACATCCTGAACGTGGATGTGCCCGCCCTGCGTTTCGAGCCGAGCCACGGGACGCCCCGGAGCAACATTCCGCGCGCCGTAAACGCCGATGTTGCCGGTGAAAATGTTCCCGCCCTGGGTGATCAGCGAAGCCGTTCCGCCGATGCTTCCCGTCTGGATATCGCCAGCTCCTGTGTTGATATCGAGGCTGTAACTGGCGGGAACGGAAATCTCGAAGTGCACCCAGAATTGCGGCGGATTTCCCGACTCCGCCGCGGATTCCGGCGGCAGGTTGCCCTCGATCTCCACTCCGGAGGAAGTGCTTCGCGCGGAGAGCGAATAGCGACCGAGAAGTTCCTGAGCAATCTTCCCGCGGGCATCGGTTTCGATGCGGACGGAATAGCGAACCACCGGGACCGCGCCGCGATCGAGAGGCACCACATTCACGGAACCAAGGTCCGTGTTCAGGCGCAACGTCAGACCTTCGCGGGTTTCCACCGTGCCTTTTCGGATTGCAGAAACATGCGCCACTCCAGGATCGCTCGGAGCAGGATCGCTTCCGGCGGCAAACAAAGGCGAAGCAGAAAGAAAAAATGCAGCCAGCAGAACCGGAAACAGGGCTCCGGGGAATTCGCGACGAGCGCGCGAAATTTTCACCGAATTGGTGGTCAACTTCATGTTCCGACGATGAGCCTCAGATTCGACAACGAGCTACTGCAAATCCTGCGGGCCGATCTGGCGGAGAGCAGCGGCGCTGCGGAGGCGCACATAAGGATTCGGATCGTGGCGCCGCAACTCCTGCAAAGCGCGGATCACTCGCTCCGCGGAAGAACCAGCCGCAACGACGGCTTGCAAATCTTGCGGCGCCGCGTCCGCAGCCGGTTCGGCTGAACCGGCGTCCGGTCCGGACGGAGAGACTTGTTCCAGCGAATGAACCAGCAGGTTCACGGCTTCAATGCGTACGCCGGGATTCGCATCGTGATTCAGAGTCTCCAGGAGCACTTCGCGCACGGAGGGATCGGAAGTGGCGTCGCGCAAAGCTTCCAGAGCTTTCATGCGCACGCCGGGATTCTGGTCCTTGCGCGCCGCAGCGAGCAGAGCGCGCCGAACTTCCGCGTTGCTGGTATGCGACTTCAACGCGTCGAGGCAATCCAGCCGGACGCTGGGATCGAAACGCTCGCCGTTGGCGATGACGTAGGTGAGCACGCGGCGCACATCCACGTCGTCCAGATTTCCCGAAATCACGAGAGGCTGTTCCGCTTGCATCCGCACCTGCACGGTCGCCGTATCGGGATCGGAACTCGGATTAGACCAGTTGATTCCCGCCACGGACATTTTGGAAAGCTGGTCTTCGGTGATCCTTGGAGCGGCGAGGACGTTCATGGCGGCGGCATTGGAGGCAGAACCATTCGCGGAGAACCACTGCAGGACTTGGCGGCCAAGAACCGCGCCCAGGACGAGCAATAGCGCGGCGCTCCATGCCGGACGCAGCGCCATCCAGCGCCTCAGTCCGCCGAATGGCTGCCAGTGCTCGTGCACCGGCGGAGCGGCAAGATCGTCGAGAGCTTCGGAAAGTTCGCTGCGATACTGCGCGAGCAATTTGCCGGAGCCGTCCAGCTCGTCCGCCGCCTGCGGCATGCTCGCGAGGGCGTTTCCGAACTCCTCCTCTTGGTTAAGCTGAGCGCGGCATTCCGCGCAAGCGGCGAGGTGCGCTTCAATTTGACGGCGCTCTTCGAGGGTGACTTCATCGCAGGAATAGAAAATCAGGAGGGGCGCAACATCGGCGCAACGCCGGAGATCGCCGGGCTGCGATTTCATCGCAAGCCTCCCAGTTCGTTTCGCAGTTTTCGCGTAGCGCGAAAGAGCGAATTCTTCACGGTCTCTTCGGTGGTTCCCAGCGCGTCGCCGATGGCGCGCAGCTTGAGTCCCTGATAGTGCTTCATCTCAAAGACGATTCGCTCGCGCGGAGAAAGCCGCTCCATCGCCAGCGCGATGCGCGCCTGAATTTCCTTGCCGAT
>Ga0335078_10016566_pt1 | contig 10940 bp, 11 predicted proteins | sample Lox_Sample_32_FD_206711 | JGI IMG/M metagenome (GOLD analysis project Ga0335078, IMG submission 206711) | Soil microbial communities from Loxahatchee National Wildlife Refuge, Florida, United States - Lox_Sample_3.2 | ecosystem: Environmental > Terrestrial > Soil > Wetlands | place: USA... | reverse complement strand
CCGGCCAGTTCTCGATGTCCCCAGTCATGGCGGGCTGAGTCATCTAAGGCGGTGTCCTTTCGTCGTTTCGCGCGGGCCACGCTACCGCCCGCTCATGAGGCAGAGGCGACGTTCAGGATTACGGCGGCTTGCCGCGGCGGAAGGTAACTGCCCTGACAGGCGCGAACAATGCGGCAATCGCACACGGTGAGCACCCCCGCGTGAGCCCGGCCGACAGGCCCAGCTGCTGCTACCCACGTTACCGGCGGCGACCACCGGGCCGCGACAACGGTCAGCCTGCCCGCGCCTCAGCTGGTCGGTCCCACGGCGAGAACTGGCGCTAGCTCCGCCGCGACGGCGCGGTGACGACCGGGAAGCTGACCTCGACGTGCAGGCCGCCTCCGGCCCGAGGCTGGGCAGTGAGCGTCGCGTCGTGCGCGGTGGCGATCGCGTCCACGATGGTCAGACCGAGCCCGTGTCCGTCGCCGTTGCCGGTGCGGGTGGCGGCCAGCCGCTGGAACGGCTGCAGGAGCCGGCCGATCTCACCGGGCGGGATCACCGGCCCGCTGTTGACCACCGAAAGCACCGCCTGCCCGTCCCGCCGGGTGGTCATGACCTCCACGGTGCCGCCGGGAACGTTGTGCCGCACGGCGTTGTCCAGCAGGTTGGCGGCCAGCCTGGTGATCAGGTCCGGATCGCAGAGCAGTGGCGCCGGGCCGAGCGAGGTCTTCACGCGCAGCGCGCGGCACCCGGCCTCCGCGGCGACCGACGCCAGGCGGGTCGCGGTCACCTTGGCCAGGTCGGCCGGCTCGTGCCGGCCGGGCCCGGCCTCGCTGGTCGCCAGCGTGAGCAGCGACTCCAGCATGCGTTCTTGCTGCTGCCCGGACTCGAGGAGCTCCGCCCCTGTAGCGCGCCACTGATCGACGGTACTGCCCCGGTCGCGCAGGGCCAGCTGCAGCAGGGTCTTGTCCAAGGTGAGTGGGGTGCGCAGCTCGTGGGCGGCGCTGGCCACGAAGTTCCGCTGCGCGGTGAACGACGCCTCCAGGCGGGCGAACAGCCCGTCGAGGGTGTCGGCCAGCTCCTTGAACTCGTCATCCGGGCCGATCAGGGCGAGGCGCTCGTGCAGGCTGGTGGCGGAGATCCGCTGCGCGGTCGCGGTGATGGCCCGCAGCGGCCGCAGCACCCGCCCGGCCACCAGCCAGCCGAGCGCGAACGCGAGCGCGGCCATGACGGCCAGCGCGATACCGGACCGGACCAGCAGCACGTGCAGTTCGAGTGCGTGTATCCGCGCGATTTGGTGCAGGCATTGGGCCCGGCTCTCCCTGGGGGTGCAGCTAATGGCCCTGGTCTCACCGAAATTGTCCTGAGCGTGCAGGGTTCGCGGCTTCGGCACGAGCTGCTCGCCCGCCGTGGCCTGCTCGAAGAGCCAGAACGTGAAGCCGAGCAAGCCGGCCCCGCACAGGGTGAACAGGCCGCCGTAGAGCAGGGTGAGCCGCAGCCGCGCGGTCCGGCGGGGCAGCCGGAGCCACGTGGCCGGGCCCGCGATCCGGCCCGCCAGGGTGGTCATCGTGCCTCGCCAATCATGTAGCCGCCCTCGCGCACGGTCTGGATGAGCGGCGGGTCGCCGAGCTTGGCCCGCAGCCGCCCGACGGTGGTCTTGACCGTGGTCGTGAACAGGTCAGCGTTCTCGTCCCACACCCGCTCGAGCAGTTCCTCGGCGGAGACCAGGACGCCCTGGGCAGCGAGCAGGCACTCCAGCACAGCGAACTCCTTGGGGGTCAGCGCCAGGCGGCGCCCGGCCCGGAACGCGATGCGCCGGGCCGGGTCGAGCGACAGGTCACCGTGGGTGAGGGTGGGGGGCAGCGGGACGCTGGCGCGCCGGGCCAGGGCCCGGATCCGAGCCACCAGCTCGGCGAAGTCGAACGGCTTGGGCAGGTAGTCGTCCGCGCCCAGGCCGAGGCCGTCGACGCGGTCGGCGACGGTGTTGGCCGCCGTGAGCATCAGCACCCGGGTCGGGCACCGGTCGGCGGCCAGCGCCCGGCACACCTCGTCGCCGTGCAGCCCGGGCAGGTCCCGGTCCAGCACGAGCACGTCGTAGCGGGTCAGCGCCACACGGTCGAGCGCGTCCTGCCCGTCGGAGACCACGTCGACGGCCATGCCCTCGTCGCGCAGGCCCGCCGCCACCGCCTCGGCGAGCCGCTTGTGATCTTCAATCACCAGCACTCTCATGCTCTCTCCCGCTGCGCCTGCCTGGTCTGTCCGGCCAGGTCAGACGGGTCCTCGCGATCAGGATGCCAGCCGCCAGGTGACAGCCCGGTCACAGCGCCTGTGACCGTGCTGTCACCTACGGCCCAGTAAACCTGGCCATCGCCGGCATCGGCCACGACCGGGCCGTCGGCCAGCCCAGGCACTGGCGGGCAGGTCCCGCACGAGGAACGAAGGACTAGGTGATGAACGGAACCACCGGCAGCCACCGCTCCCCGCAGCAGCGCTCGCGGCGGCAGGCAGGCGGGCTGGCTGCCGCTGTGGTGGCGATCGCTGTGGTGGGGATCGCTGTGCTGACCGTGGCCTGCGGCAGCGGCGGATCCGGCCCGGCCGCGCCGTCGCACCCGGCGGGCTATCGCCAGTACCACGCGTACTCGCAGTGCATGCGCTCGCACGGGGCGCCGTTCTGGCCCGAGCCCTCCGAGGTGCCCCAGGGCGTGTGGGACAACCCGAACACCTACGACATCACCCCGCGGATTCTGGCGGCCGAGCACGGCCCGGGCTGGCAGGCGGCACTGATGGCCTGCCGGAAGGTGGCACCCCGGGAACTCCCGTACAGCGCGGCTCAGATCAGCGCGCTGCGCTCGCACCTGCAGCGGCTGGCCGCTTGCATGCGCGCGCACGGGATCAGCCACTTCCCTAACCCGGTCACCGGCCCCTACGGCGCTGGCTTCCCCAGCCCCGGCCCAGGTGTGGACCCGGACTCTGCGCGATTCCTTGCCGCACAGCGGGTCTGCTGGGTTTATGCCCCCGGATCGTGACGAAAGGTGGCACAGCGGCGAATGAGCACTTTCAGGGCTGGTAGCCAGGAAGCCGGGGCTGCGCGGCGGCCGCCGGCAGGCGGCGGACTGGCCGGGCCCGCCTGCCGGCCGCGGGCACGTCGCCCGCGCCACCGGCGGGCGGCCTGGCTCGCCGTGATATCCGCCGGGACCGGGCTGCTGGCCGCGGCCTGCGTCGGCGGTTCCCCCGGACCCGCGGCCTCGCCAGGGCACACGCTGTACGCCAGGGAACTCACTTATTCGCGGTGCATGCGTGCGCATGGCGTGCCGGACTTTCCCATCCTCAAGCAGGGACCCGGCGGCTCGCTGGTCCATCCGGTGAGGCCGCCGGCCGGGATGCTGACCAGCCCCGGGTATGACGCGGCGTTCCGCGCCTGCCTGAAGCTGGCGGTGGCCGGCGGGGGTTCTCCGGCGCGCTACCGGGCGATGGCCCTCAAGGGGCTGACGCAGGCGGAGTGCATGCGCGCACACGGGATCACCGGCTATCCCTCCCCGGGAGCCCTCGACGGCGGCCTCCACGAGCCCGACGCCTCGGCAATCGGTCTCGACACCCACACCCCGCAGTTCGCGGCCGCGGCAAGAACCTGCGGCATGGCCGGCGGGCTGTGGCAGGCGCAGTGGTGGTGGCCGGCCGGGCTGAGCCAGCCATGACCGGCGGGGCGGTGCTCAAGGCGGCGCTGGCCGGCGCTGCCCGGCGGCTGACGCAGACTGTGGTGATCTTCGTGGTGCTGGCCATGGCCAGCACGGCCGCCCTGGTCGGGCTGACCCTCGCCACCAACCCCACCCAGGCGTTCCGGGCGCTGTCCGCCCGCTACCACACCGCGGACCTCGCGGTGACCATCGATGCCACGACCGTGACCAGCGCCCAGCTCGCCGCCGCCCGCCGCCTGCCGGGGGTGACCAAGGCCGTCGGCTACCCCGCGACCACGGTCAACGTCACCATCCCGGCCACGCCCGGGTACGACGAGGGTGCCCCGGTCTCCGGTCCGCTGACCGTGGTGGGGCGGGCCTCGCGTTCCGGCCCGCTCGATCACATCACCCAGAAGTCCGGCCGGTGGCCCACCCGGCTGGGCGAGATCGACGACAACGACCTCTCCGGAACCCGCGGCTCGGTCGGCCTGCTGCAGACCATCACCGTGACCAGCCTGGCGGGCAAGCCGAAGCTCGCCATCGTCGGATGGGGTTCGCTGGCCGCGCAGGACGGCACGCAGAATGCCTGGGCCGTGCCTGGCACGATCGCGGCCCTGGAAAGGGCCGGCGCGCCCAGGCAGGAGCAGATGCTGTTCACCTTCCGCCACGCGTCCACCGTCGCCCAGGTCGGTGCGGACCTGGCCGAACTGCGGGCAGCGCTGCCCGCCGGGGCGATCATCAGCCAGGCCGTGGCGCTGTCCTCAGAAAACATGACCACCATGGGCAACGGGATCCATGCGTCGTCCACCGTCCCTTACGCCGCCATGGCCCTGCTGCTCGCAGCGGTGATCATCGCCAGCGTCGCCGCCGCCGCAGTGACGGCTGGCTACCGCCGGATCGGTGTGCTGAAGAGCATCGGCTTCACCCCGGCCCAGATCGCCGCCACCTATCTGATCCAGCTCGGTATTCCGGCGCTGGCCGGGGTGGTGGCCGGGACGGCGCTCGGCAATCGATGGGTGCTGCCCCTTATCCAGGAGAGATCACTTTTCAAGGTCACCGTGGCCGTTCCCTTGTGGATCAATATCGCGGTGCCGGCCGGGATGCTGGCGCTGGCCGGGCTGGCCACCCTGGTGCCCGCCGTGCGGGCGGGGCGGCGCCCGGCCGTGTGGGCGATCACCGCTGGGCAAGCCCCCCGTGCGGGGCACGGGCTTGCCGCCCAGCGGCTCGCGGGCAGGCTGCCGCTGCCCCGTCCGGTCACCGCCGGGCTGGCCGCGCCGTTCACCCGTCCCGCCCGGTCGGCAGCGACCCTGGCCACGATCACCCTCGGGCTGACCGCCGCCGTCCTGGCCGTCGGCCTCAGTACCCAGATCACCAAGATCGTGATCAGCCTCGGTGTCGCCTACATAGACCGCTCGCTTTTCCAGAAGCTGACCTGGCTGGTGGTCGTGCTGGCCGCCATCGGCGTCTTCGCCACGCTGCTGATGCAGGCCCGGGAGAAAGTCCACGACCTTGGGATACACAAAGCGCTCGGGATGACTCCCCGGCAGGCCATCACCATGGTCAGCTGCTGGGCCGTCGCCCCCGCCATCATCGCCGCCGTCATCGCCCTGCCCGCCGGCACCGCACTCGAACCGGTAGTCGCCCGGGCCATCGTCAGCGCACAGGCCGGCCCGGCAGCAGACATCACCCCTCTCCTCCCCGGCCCCCTCCACGGAGCTCCGCCGGCTCCCCGCCCCGGCAAAGCCGCGCGATCTACCCGCCCCGGCGCATCCAGGCGAAGCGCCAGGACCGGCAGAGCCGTGATCAATGCCCCCACGCGGCACCAGCAGCTCCGGAGCGGGCCGCCACCCGGCGGGCGCACCTCAGGAGTGCAGGGCATCTTCGCTCCCGCGTTCGCCGCTGCCGGCCAGAACCCGTACACCCCCAGCGAACTTGCCCTGCTGGCCCTGGCGGGGCTGGCCATCGCCATCATCGGCGCGCTCGGGCCCGCGATCTGGGCCGCCGCCTCACGGGCCACCACCGCGCTGCGGGCCGAGTGACGCCCAGGGGCGCAAGAACGAGGAGAGGGACCACCGATGAATAGCAGCCCAGGTGTCCACCGCACGTCCCGCGGCGGATCGCTACGGAATGACCCCGGGAAGGCGGGCCGGTCATGGACGCGCTGATCCGCCTCGGGGAGACAACCAAGCAGTACGCCTCTACCGCTGCCCTGGACCACGTCAGCCTGGAGGTGGCGGCGGGTGAGGCTCTGGCGGTGATGGGACCGTCAGGCAGCGGCAAATCGACGCTGCTGAACCTGGTCGCCGGGCTGGACAAGCCCACCACCGGGACGGTCACCGTGGCCGGGCAGCGGGTTGACACCCGGTCGGAGACCTGGCTGGCGCGCTACCGCCGCCGCCAGGTCGGGATGATCTTCCAGTTCTTCAACCTGCTGGACGACCTGACCGTGGCCGACAACGTCCTGCTGCCCGCCCAACTCGCCGGGACACCGAGGCGCAAGGCCCGGGCCCGGTGCGCCGAACTGCTGGACCAGCTCGGCATCGGCCGCTACCACAACGCCTACCCCGGGCGGCTCTCTGGTGGGGAGCGGCAGCGGGTGGCCATCGCCCGCGCCTTGGTCAACAGTCCGGCGATCCTCCTCACCGACGAACCGACCGGAGCGGTGGACACCGCCGCCGGCGAGGAGATCGGCAAGTTGCTGCTCGACCTTAACGCGGCCGGGCAGACCCTCGTGCTGGTGACCCACAGCCCTGAGCTGGCCGCCCGCTACGCCAAGCGCGCGGTGCGGCTGCTCGACGGCCGGATCGCCAGCGACACCGCCACGGGTGGCGCCGATGCCGAGGGGGACCGCAGGTGACAGCCAGGTCACGGCCTCTGTGACCGTGCTGTCACCCGCTACCCCGTACACCTGTCTGCGGATGCCAGTGGCAGCGCGCGCAGCGCTGCCGACGGAAGGAGAACGCGCGATGATCGACAACGGCGGCGACCGCCGCGGCCCGCGGGGGCGCTCGCGGCGGGGCCGGGCGCGTCTCCTGGCCGCCGCGGCGCCGGCCGTCGCCGTGCTGGTGGCGGCCTGCGGCGGTGGCTCGCCCGCGGCCGCCCCCAGCACCAGCACGGGGGGCAAAACCGCCCAGAAAATGGATGCGTTCGCCCAGTGCGTGCGCGATCACGGGGTCGCGGGTTTCTACATCTCCCGCAGCAAGGTCAGGTCCGCCGCCGACTACAAGGGGCCGGGACTGTATCTCGGGAATGGGTGGGTTTCCACTCCCATCAGCCTCGGGCCCGTGGCGCAGTCCGCGCTGAAGGCCTGCAACCACCTGCTCGGCTCGCATGGCAATCCGACGGCGACCTCGGCGCAGCTGCGCAGCATGGTCAAGGCCGCCGCGTGCATGCGCACTCACGGATACACGGACTACCCGGACCCCACCAAGCAGAACGGCCAGATCACCGAGCCGCCGCTGCCCACCAGCATCAACACCGACTCGCCGCAGTTCAAGTCCGCGTCGGAGGCCTGCAATGCGAGCGGGTGACCGCCGTAACGGACCCGGCTGCGGCGCGGGAATCCTCGAACGAAGGGTGGCATGAGGCGATGAGCAGCACCGAGGCACGTGAGCAGCCGGGGGAGCCCACCGTGCCTGAGCAAGCGGCGCCAAGCGGGGCACGGCAGCGTGTCCCCGAGGTGGCGCCGCCACGGCGCGGGCCCGCGGCCAGCGGTGCTGCCGTTAGCGGCCCCGCCCTGACCGGGCACCGGCGCCGGAGACGGGCCTGGATAGCGGCTGTGGGGGTGGTCGTGGTGGTGGCGGCGGGGGTGGCCGGAGCCGGCGCGGCCGGGGTGTTCCGCACAGCGAAGCCGACCGGGGGCAGCAGCGGTTACAGCACGAAGACCTATACCGTCACCCAACGCTCGCTGACCTCGCAGAGCCAGGAGAACGCGACGCTCGGCGACGCGGGGACGTACACCGTGGTGGTCCCGGGGTCGGCATCAGGCTCGGGCGGGACCGGGTCGCCGCCGTCGAGCTCGGGGCCAGGGTCGGGGACGTTCACCTGGCTGCCGGCCGCCGGCCAGACCATCCGGCAGGGCCAGGTGATCTACAAGGTCAGCGAGACCCCAGTGGTCCTGCTGTACGGGAGTGTCCCGGCCTACCGCGACCTGTCGGAGGGCATGACCGGCGGGGACGTGCTGGAGCTGAACACCGACCTGGTGAAGCTCGGCTTCGCCACCGCGGCCGCGATGGGGCCCCATTCGGGCTGGGATTACTTCAGCGGCGAGACCGCGTACGCGCTGGAGCTGCTGCAGTCGCACCTGGGGCTGACCGAGACCGGGTCGCTGCCGCTGGGCCAGGCGGTGTTCCTGCCGAGCGCCATCCAGGTGACCGGGCTGGGCACCGGCGCGGTGGCCGGGGGGCCGGCCGCGGCCGGGTCGACGGTGCTGACCGCCAGCTCGCTGACCCCGGTGGTGACCATCGACCTCTACGCCTCCTTGCAGACCGAGGTGAAGGCGGGCGACAAGGTGTCGATCGCCCTGCCGGACGGGGCGACGACGCCGGGAGTGATCTCCCAGATCAGCACCGTGGCTTCTTCCTCGTCGTCATCGTCGTCCTCCTCCGGCGGCTCCTCACCGTCGGATAACGGCCAGAGCCAGGGCGGCAGCTCGGGCCCGGCCACAATCACCGTGCTGGTATCGCTCACCGACCCGAAGGCGGCCGGGAACCTGAATCAGGCCCCGGTCGAGGTGACGATCACTACCGGCAGCGTGAGCAACGCGCTGGTGGTGCCGGTGGACGCGCTGCTGGCCCAATCGGGCGGGGGTTACGCGGTGGAGGTGACCGGGCCGGGTGGCCATCACCTGGTCCAGGTGACCCCGGGCCTGTTCGACGACGCGGCCGGGCTGGTGCAGGTCACCAGCACCAGCCTGACGCCCGGCCAGCACGTGGTGGTGCCGGGGATATGAGCAGCCACGCCGCTATGACCCTTCCCGCTGGATCGGGCACCCCGGCGGGCACCCCCGGGCTGGTGCTTGAGCTCCAGGCGGTGACCAAGGTCTACCCGGGCAAGCCGCCGGTCCCGGCCCTGCGGGGGGTGAGCCTGTCCGTGCCGGCCGGGGAGCTGGTGGCGGTGCTCGGGCCGTCCGGGTCGGGGAAGACCACACTGCTGCACCTGGCCGGCACCCTGGACCTGCCCACCACCGGGACTGTGCGGGTGGCGGGCCTGGACGTGAGCACGCTGGACGACCGGCAGCTGGCCGGGCTGCGGGCCGCGGGCATCGGGTTCGTGTTCCAGCAGTTCTTCCTGTCCGAGCACCAGTTCGTGCTGGACAACGTGGCCGACGGGCTGCTGTACGCCGGGGTCAGCCTGACCCAGCGCCGCGAGCTGGCGGGGGCCGCGCTGGACCGGGTCGGGCTCGGCCACAAGCTGGACGCGCGGCCCACCCAGCTGTCCGGTGGCGAGCGGCAGCGGGTGGCGATCGCCCGGGCGATCGTCGGCCAGCCCGCGATCGTGCTGGCCGACGAGCCCACCGGCAACCTCGATCAGGCCACCGGCGCGGCGATCCTGGACCTGCTCGGGCAACTGAACCAGGCCGCCGGGACCACGATTGTGGTCGTCACGCATGATCAGCAGGTCGCCGCCCGGATGCGCCGCCAGGTGCGGATGCTGGACGGGCGGATCGTCTCCGACACCGCGGCCGGGGCGGATGAGGCCGGGGAACGGCTCGCGGACCGGACCCGCCCGTCCGGAGGAGGAGCCCGATGACCGCGACGACATCGCCCCCGCGCCCCGCGCCGGCGCAGGCCGGCCCGGTGGCGGGCCGGTTGCGGGCCACCGACCTCGGCCGGCTGGTCGGCGTGGGCCTGCGCACCAGGAAGCTGCGGGCCGCGCTGTCGGCGCTGGGCATCGCGATCGGGGTGGCGGCGATTGTGGCCGTGCTGGGGCTGTCGTCGTCCTCGGCGGCCGCGCTGAACGCGGAGATCGCCGCGCTGGGCACGAACCTGCTCACAGTGCAGAACGGGTCGAGCTTCGGCGGCGGCCCGGCCGAGCTGCCGCTCGAGGCGCCGGCGATGATCTCTCGGCTGCCCGGCGTCTACCAGGTGCAGTCCACCGGCTCCACCGACGCGAACGTCTACCGCTCTCCGCTCATCCCCGCGGTGAACACCAACGCGCTGAGCGTGGACGCCTCGACCCTGGGCCTGCCCGCCGCCGCCGAGACCGGCGTGGCGCAGGGCCGGTTCCTGAACGCCGCCACCGCCCGCGAGCCGGTCTGCGTGCTCGGCGCGGCCGCCGCGCAATTGCTGGGCATCGACCGGGTGTTCCCCGGGGAGCGGGTCTGGATCAGCGGGGTCAACGGGAACGAGGGGATGTGGCTGTACGTGGCCGGCATCCTGAAGCCGGACGTGCTGGCCCCCGATGTCGACTCGTCCGTGCTGGTCGGCTTCCCGTTCGCCGAGCAGAACCTGGGCTTCGACGGGCACCCGGGCACGGTGTACGTCAAGGCGGCCGACAGCCGGGTGAACGCCGTGGACAACCTGCTGGCCGCGCAGGCGGACCCGGAGAATCCCGGCGGCGCCGACGTGTCCCAGCCGTCGGCGGCGCTGATCGCGCAGGCCGACGCCAAGGGCGCGTTCAACACCCTGTTCCTGGGCCTGGGCGCGGTCGCCCTGCTGGTGGGCGCGATCGGCGTGGCCAACATCATGGTCATTGCCGTCTTGGAGCGGCGGTCAGAGATCGGGCTGCGCCGGGCCCTGGGCGCCACCCGCGGGCAGATCCGGGTCCAGTTCCTGGCCGAGGCGGTCACGCTGGCCCTGCTCGGCGGCGCAGCCGGGGTCATCGTGGGCGCCGCCGCCACGGCCGTCTACGCCCACGGCAAGGGCTGGGCGACGGTTATCCCCGCCCAGGCCTGGGTCGGCGGCCTGGCCGCGGCACTGCTCATCGGTGCCCTGGCCGGGCTGCTGCCCGCCGTCCGTGCCGCCCGCCTGTCCCCCACCCAGGCCCTCTGGAGCCTCTAGCCCGAAGCTGATTTGATGCGTAAGACAATATGTCTTACGTTGATGAGGTGGCCGAGACGATTACGATCCGCACGGACGCGGCGACTGAGCATGCCCTGGACGTGCTGACGAGCGATGGCACGACCCGCTCGGCGGCGATCCGGCGCGCGGTCCTGGAAAGTGCGCTGCGCCGGGAGCGGGCCGCCGAACTCCGCGGTGAGGTGCTGCGGATACCCCTCGGCGGGCCGGACGGCGTGACCGTCGCCGACGAGCTGGCCCGCGACCGTGACCACGAGCGTTGATGATC
>Ga0335078_10016564_pt1 | contig 10941 bp, 5 predicted proteins | sample Lox_Sample_32_FD_206711 | JGI IMG/M metagenome (GOLD analysis project Ga0335078, IMG submission 206711) | Soil microbial communities from Loxahatchee National Wildlife Refuge, Florida, United States - Lox_Sample_3.2 | ecosystem: Environmental > Terrestrial > Soil > Wetlands | place: USA: Florida... | reverse complement strand
CAGCGCGTCTCCCCATTCGCGTCCTCACAGGCCCGGGTATAGACGCATCCACACCGTCAGGCTATACGCCGGCACAGATGCTGACGGCTTACGGATTCAACCTGATCGATAACCAAGGCGCGGGCCAAACCATCGCGCTGGTGGACGCGTACGACGATCCGAATATCGAAGCCGACCTGGGCGTTTTCGATACGCAGTTCGGGCTGCCGGCCTGCACCACCGCCAACGGATGTTTCACGAAGATCTACGCCAGCGGAACGCAGCCGCCGGGCAACGCGAACTGGGCTTTGGAAATGTCTCTGGACGTGGAATGGGCGCACGCGATCGCGCCGCAGGCCAAGATTATGCTTGTGGAAGCCGCCAGCCAGAGCGTTTCGGCTTTGTTGGGCGCAGTGAGCGTGGCTGTCCACCATGGAGCCAGAGTGGTATCGATGAGTTTCGGCTTCAACGAGTTCAGCACGGAAGCCAACGCGGACAAGGCGTTTCAAGCTGCCGGGGTGACCTACGTGGCATCTTCGGGCGACACAGGACATGGCGTCTTTTATCCCGCGGCATCGCCGTATGTAGTCGGTGTGGGCGGCACCTCGCTGACCCTCGGCTCCAACGGCGCCTGGGAGAGCGAAACGGCCTGGGCTTGCGGCAGTCCCATCATTTGCAGTCTGCTGGGCGGCAGCGGCGGCGGGCAGAGCGCCTACGAGCCCGAGCCGAGCTATCAGGAAGGCGTGCAAACCAGCGGGAAGCGCGGCGTTCCTGACGTAGCGTATGACGCCAATCCGAGCACGGGCGTTCCGATTTACGACAGCGGGCAGAGCGGCTGGGTGGAAATCGGCGGAACCAGCATGGGATCACCCCAGTGGGCCGCGCTGTTTGCCATTGCCAATTCGATGCGCGTGGCGAATCACAAGAGGACTCTGACGCAGCCGCAAGCGCTCTTGTATGCCGCGGCGGAAGGCGACTACCACGACATCACCAGCGGCAAGAACGGGAACTGCGGGGCGCTGTGTACAGCCGGACCCGGATACGACTACGTGACCGGTGTGGGATCGCCGTTCGCCAACTTGTTGATACCGGCGCTGGTGGCGGCTCCGTAGCGCGGTAGGTTGACGGCGCGTTACTCGACGCGCAAGGCTGCGCCGGGGTCCACGCGCGCGGCGCGGCGGGCCGGCAGCCACACGGATAGCACGGTAATGACGGCCAGCAACACGCCGGCCGCCGCCAGGGACAACGGATCCATGGGCGACAGGCGGTAAAGCAGGCTCCGCATCAACCGCGCACAGGCCAGCGAGACGGCGAGGCCCGCGGCGAGTCCGGGAATGGTCACGGCTGCGCCTTCGGTAAGGATCATGCGCAGCAGATTCGCCGGCGTGGCTCCCAGGGCGGCGCGGATGCCGAATTCACGTGCGCGGCCGCTGACGGAGTAGGCCAGCAGTCCATAGATACCGGCTGCGGTGAGCAGCGCCGCCAGTCCGCCGAATGCGGCCAGTAGGGTAAGTGCGAAGCGGCGGCGCGCCAGCGAATCGGCCACGTACTGCGCGACGGGGGCGACCTTGAGCACGGCAATCTCCGGATCGGCGCGATGGATGGCGTCGCGAATGGGGGCGGCCAGGCGCACGGGATCGCCCGCGGTTTTCACCAGCAGAGTCATCCCGGGCGAGCTCGAAATCAGGTACAGGGTGGGGGGGACAGCTTCGTCCAGACCCATGTCGCGTACGTCGCCCACGACGCCGGCGATCTCGGTCAGCGTCTGGTGCGGGTCCATCACTCCCATGATCAGCCGGTGCACGGTGGGATCTGCATGCGGGAAGAACCGCCGCGCCAGCGTCTCATTGATCAGGTATACGGGTTTGGCCTCGTCGGCCTCGGTCAGCAGGCGTCCCCTTCTCAGCGGGATGCTCAGCACGCGGAAATAATCCGGCGTGACCCATCGAAACTGCGCCACCGGGTTGTGGCCGGGATCGAAGGTGCGGCCTTCGATGCCGAAGCGTGTGGCAAAGCGGGAGTGCGCGGTGGGCGCCAGGCTCATCGGCGCGCAATTGGCCGCTGCGACGTCCTGGACGCCGGGCAGGGCGCGCACCGCCGGCAGGAGCTGGGTATTCAGGAATCGCGCGGTTTTGTTCCAGTCATACCGGCTGCTGGGCATGGGGACTTCCATCGCTAGTAAGCCTTTCGACTGGAAGCCAGGATCTTCGTTCAGCAATGCAACGAAGCTGCGCACCAGCAGCGCAGCGCCCGTCAAGACGACGAACGCCATGGCGACTTCGGCGGCGATCAGGATGGAACCGAGCGGGGATCGCGGCTTGCTCATGGATCGGCCGGCTTCCGGCGCGGCTTGTGTGCGAAGCGCCTGGGCACAGGCCGGCAGGGCGAACAGGAACCCGCAGAGGATCGATGAGACCAGCACGAACATCGGCGCGTAACCGGCGAAGCCCAGAGGCTCAAGGCGGGGAATCCGGTCTTGGGCCATGCGCTGGAGAACGCCGCTGGCGGCCACGGCCAGCGCCGCTCCGGTCAGTCCGCCCACCAGCGCGAGCAGCAGGCTCTCGGTGAATACCATGCGCATGAGGCGGCCGCGCCCGGCACCGAGCGCGACGCGGATGGCCATTTCCTGCCGGCGGTCGAGCATGCGCGCCAGCAGCATGTGCGCCAGGTTGGCGCAGGCCATCAGCAGCACCAGGCCAACCGCCGCCCACACCAGCAAGAGCGCGGGCCGCACGTCGCCGGTAATCTGGCGGGCGAGCGGGACGACATACGCGCCCACCGTGCCGTTGGTATCGCGATGCTCGGCGGCGAGGCGCGCAGCCAGCGCGTGCATCTCACTCTGCGCCTGCTCATCGGTCGCTCCGCGTTTGAGGCGGGCGATCACTTCCAGCGGATGATACTTGCGGGTGGTGGGGAGTTCCGGATCGATCCACGAAAATGGCAACCACACATCCGCCCATTCGGGAAACGCCTGGCGGGTAGGGAGCACGCCGATTATGGTGAAGGATTCGGCCTCCAGGCGGATGGCGCGGCCCAGGATGGCGGGATCGGCGGCGAACTTGCGGCGCCATAGTTTCTCGGAGATCAGCGCTACGGGGCGCTTGGCGCGCTCGTCGGCGGCGGTAAGGGCGCGGCCGAGCAGGGGCTGAATGTCCATGGTGGAAAACAGATCGGCCGTCGCGTTGGTGGCCTGCACCACCTCCGGTTCGCCCTGGCCCACCAGCGTGATGCGGTTCATCTGCTGGAAAGTATAGGCGGCCATTTGCGAGAAGCTGTGGGCCTGGTTGCGCCAATCCTGGAAGTCCGGGACGGCGGCTTGGAGTTGCGGCAAGACCGGAGTGCTCTCCCAAAGCTGAACCAGGCGCTGCGGATCGCGGAAGGGCAGCGGGCGGAGCAGGACTGCGTAGATCACCTGGTAGACCGCAGTGTTCGCGCCTACGCCGAGCGCGACCGTCAGGATGGCCGCGAGTGCGAAGGCCGGGCGGCGACGGAGGGAGCGGACGGCTTGGCGCAGATCGGCGAGGGACATGATACCGAGTTTAGACTCGGCGGCGCCGCGAGCGGTTACCGCGAAATCGTCAAGCCCGTCTGGAGGATATGGGCGCGGAAGCCTTCGTATAAGTAGAACGCCTCGCCGTAGCCGTAGTAGCGGTATTCGGACTTCCACACGAGGCCCTTGTGCAAGGGCATCGAGAGGCGCGCGAGGGGCTGATAGAACGTGGCCGGGCGGCTGCCGGAGGAGATGAATAGCGATCCACCGAAGGCCACGCGCGGCACGAGTTTCGCGTAACCCGGCAGCGCTAGGTCGATAAGCGCGCTGGCGCTGTGGGCATTGTCGCGATAGAGCGACGTCTCGGGGCTGAGGAATTCCGGCTCCAGGTAGCCGATGTCGGAGCGCAAAGTCGAGCGCGTGTAATCGCCCAGGATGGTGACGCGCTTGGAGGGGGTCCAGGAGGCCGATAGAGAATTCTGGCGGCTCAGGAAGTCGTAGTTGATACCCGGCGTGGGATTCTGATTGTTCAACAGCGAGAAGCTGGCCTGCAGCGCCAGCGTAGAGGCGACCTGGTAGCGGGCGCGGGCGCGCATTTTCTGATAGTTGTAGAGGCTGGTGCGGAAGTAGGCGTGATCCGTGGCGGAGCCTTCGAATTCCACGTTGGCCGAGAGCTTCTGGGTGGCGCGGAAGTTGGCCCCGGCGATGCCGACCTGCTGGCGCAGTTGGCTCGATTCCTGGCCGGGCCCCGCAATGAGCAGGTTGCCGGTCTGGGCATCGCCCCACACGTAACGATAGCCGCCGCGTAGCATGAGCTTGTGGGTCACGTCCACCAGCACGTCGGTCTGCGTCTGGTTGTAGTTCATCACCAGCAGACTGGAAAGCGGGGTGAGCGTGCCCGCGGCCGTAAAGGCAACGTTCTGCCCCAGAATCATATCAGTGACCAGGCCGGCGGCGGAGGTGTGCATGCGGTCCGTCATCCAGGATTCGAGGATGCGTACACGCTTCAGCGGGCGCAGCTCGAAACCCAGGCTGCCGGTAGTATGGGGCTGCTTGCCATCGGCGAAACCCAAGGCCTGTTCACCGGTATAAAACAGGATGGCCTGCTGCAGCACCAGGTTGCCGGTATCGTACTGCTGATAGTTGACGTTGGTATTGGGCAGGCTGTACAGAAACTGGCCCGAGACGTCTATCCAGGAAAAGGGGTTGGCGGTGAACAGGCCCTTGGTATAAATGCTGCTTCCGCGGATGCCGTAAGCCTGCGCCAGGCTGGATAGGTAGAGCGTCTGGCCAAAATAGGGCTGAGGGTTGTTACCCGCGTTGACGGTGGAATCGTAGACCTGCTGATCGTCGCGCAGCGTGGTGCCGCCCTGTTCCAGCGTCGCGTGAAAGCGATTGAATTCCAGGCGAACGCCGCCACGGTAGTTGTCCGTCTTATCGTACATGCGGTCGGCGACGGGATAGGTGTTGATGTCGGATTCGAAGCTGGTGACGCCGGTGCCTTGTCCGGAATCGCGGCCATAGGCGAGGTAGGGAATGATGCGATGGCCGGGGAGCAGGTCCAACTGGAAATCGCTCATACGGCGGTGGGAGAAATAGGAGTCTTCGTCCAGCACGATGCCGGTACCGAACAAGGGATCGGCGAACGACGGCAGCAGGTTGAAGTAGGCGATATCGCGGTAGTCGAAGTTGAAATCGTAGAGGCCCTGTTTGGACGCGTTCACGTGCAGGGTGTTGTAGGGATCGCCGCCCCAGTCGTTGGCGCGCACGTCCAGGTGGTCGAAGAGGCGTTTCTTTGGATCGACGATGGTGAAATCCAGGCCCAGCAGGCGGGGACCCTGGCCCAGATTGACCACGCTGCGATAAACGTCGTTGTCGCCGCCGATGCTGGTGAAGCGGTAGCCGAAGTCGAGCGTGCCGGTCAGCCACGGCTCGGTGGAGGGGGTGGGGGAGGCGGCGGTTTGGTCCGCGGCCGGCGGCTGGGCCGGCGTTTGTGCGAGCAGGGGAATTGTGACACACAAAGCCAATGCGAGCTTCACTTGAGCAACTCCTGGTTCACGTAGGAACCGTGGACCTTCACGTGGCAGACGGTGCAATTCCGGAACTGCGGGCTGAACAGGTTGTGAAACGCGGGAGGCACGCCGCCCAGCGCCGGAGGATTCTTGATGGGTCCGGGCGCAGTGGGCAAGTTGGCGTGGCACTCCAGGCACAGGTAGCGGACTTCCGCGCGGGCCAGCATGCGCGGGTTGGCGGAGCCGTGCGGCTCATGGCAGGCGCCGCAGCCTTCCAGGCGCATGGGCGCGTGCTCAAAGGTGAATGGACCGCGCAGGTTGCCGTGGCAACGGAAGCAGCCGGGTTCGTTGGCGGCGTAGGATTGCGCGTTGACCTGGAAGACGCTGCCATGCGGGTTGTGGCAATCCACGCAGGACATGGCGCCTTCGGGCAGGCGGTGTTTGTAGGGGCGCTGGAACTCAGCCCAGACCGCCGTGTGGCAGCTTGCGCACAGTTCGTTGACGGCCGCTGTTTTCCGCGCCACCAGCCCATTAGGGCCGTGGCGGTGGATGGAGTGGCAGGCCGTGCAAGCGACCTCGTTTTTCGCATGGCTGCTTTGGATGCGGCCGATGTGGGTGGGCTGATTCAGATGGCACTTCAAGCAGTCGCGATCGGCTTCGGCGGGAGGTAAGCGGGCCGGGTTGACGATGAACGCCTTATCGGCGGTGTCGGCGTGCTTGCCGCCGGGCCCGTGGCAGGATTCGCAGGCCTTGGCTTCCCAGCCACGCCGTTTCTGGGTGTCGACCAGCTTGTGCGGACTCTTTTGGAAGGCGTTGTAGATGTCTTCGTGGCAGGGCTGGCAGGTTTCCGAGCCGACATAGGCAGCCGCTGGGGGTGGAGAAGGCGCTGGCGCGGCGGGGGCGGGGGTCTGAGCCCCCGCCGGCCAGCAAAGAAGGATTAGCGCGGCAAGGGCGGCCTCTACCGGAACCGCGCAAAACGGGCGCCCCGCGCCGCTTGGATTCTGCGGTTGTTCTTGTTCCGTGGCGGCGCCGGAAACGCGCCCTTTGCGCTGAGAGGCCGCCCGCAGGTTGGGAGCCTGCCCCACATTACTGAGCATGCACGGCGTCGACCGCAAACTGTGCGCCAGCCGCATGGCATACGGTGCAACTTTCGCCGAGGTTCGGGTCGGTGTTCGCGAGGAAGTGGGCGGCTTCCGACTTCGCCACATGGCATCCGCTGCAAGCCGCCGCAGTGGGCTGTACCGGGTTTCCAGTCGCCCCTTGAATCCAGCCCTGGGGATCTTGCACCGGATTCAGGCCTTCGGGCAGATTCTGCTCGCTGCCATTGGTGTGGCAGATGGCGCAGTCTTGCATATAAGTGGCTGATCCCGTGGGGCTCATGACCGGGAAGAGGACGCCGGAGAAGTCGTTAATGCTTCCGCTATGGCCTACGACCACGTAAGGATACTTGGGCCCGCCTGCGTCGGTTGCGGCATTCACGCCATCGTGAATACGGTGCACCATCAATGAGAAGTTGATGGCTTGGTTCGGCTGACTCTGGTACGACGCGACCGTGGCGGTGGGGCGCGTGGTGAAGTCCGTGTTGGACGGATTGTGGCACAGCACGCAGTATTGGGTATTGCTCCGCAGACCGCCGTGCAGCGAAAGCGCAACGTGGCATCCATTGCAACTGCTGAGCGCGACCACCGCGCGGCGCGGCGTTACAGGCGAGCCGTCCACCGAGAAGTTCATGACTGGATTGAGGACGCCCAACGTGACGCTCTGCGAGGAAGTAGTGCCAGGATACACGGTCACCGTCTCGCGCGCCTCTCCACCGATCGTGTACGTTCCCGTAGCCCCCGCGGGAATGGCATGAGTGAAGGTGTAGGAGCAAACGCCACCGGAATCGCAGGTCGCCTTGGTAGCGCTCTCCGTCACATAACCCGGAGTGTTGGTAGTGTCGCTTCCGAAACTGGTGGGCAGCCCGTAGTCGGTGGTAGGACCGGCGAGGGTGAAACTCAGCGAAGAAGCCTGTGACAAGGGGATGTTGTTCCCTTTGTCGTCCCGCAGAGTGAAGGCGACGGTAAGATTCTTGCCGGCGGAGGTATTGGTCACACCAGTAATGGCGAGGTTGATGCCGGCTATTTGCGTATCCGGATTCTGGGGGTACAACGCCGCGGTGTCGGTGGGCACCACATGCGCGCCCAAAATGGAGGCATCGAAAATCTGCTCATCTTGGGGGACGTGACAGGTGGCGCACTGCGTGTCGTCCGTCTGGAATCCGCCGGGGTGGTTGTTGCCGGTGGCGAAGTTGACGTCGTCGTGGCAGGCGCCGCAGGCTGCGCGGGTGGGTTCCGTCATGAACGCTTTGGCTTGCGCGGCGCCGGTGGTCTGGTCGTGGCAAACCTCGCAGCGGCGGGGATCGGCGGGATCAATCACCGTCGAAAAATCGTTGACCGAATTCATGTACCCAATGATCTGGTACGGGGTCGGGGGAACGGTTTGGGTACCCGAGGTGTACCCGATGACGCTGGGCAACTGCGATCCCATGTGGATCTTATGCGCCATCACCTTCAAGTCCAGTGAGTTGCCCGTGCCGGGGTCGAGGTTCTGCGGCTGGTGGCACATGACGCACATGTTCATGCCAAAAGCGTGACCGCCGTGGAAGGCCAACTGATCGTGGCATCTGTTGCAGCTCTCGGTGCGGATCACATCGCGGGTGACGGTTACCGCCGAGCCGTTGGGGACAAAGTTGAAAGTGGTTCCGGCATAGTTTGTTCCCAGGTCGAAAGTCGTCAGGTTGCGGCTGCCCACGACCGCCACGGTGTAGGTGGTGGTCTGGTCAAAGCCGGAGGGCGCCGTGGCCTTGAACGTATAAGTGTACTGGCCAGCCGTAGAAGTCGCCGTCCCGGGCGTGCTGGATTCTTCAAACGTCGGGCGCGTGATGGTCCCGAGCACCGTGCCGGTAGCCGACGCGGTGGTCAGCGCGACGTATTGTTCCTGGCCTTTGGGGATATACGCAGCTATAAAGGTCATAGAAACCGCCCCTGGAGTGGTTACTCCCGCGGCATCCAACGGCAGCCCCAGGGGGTCGGTGAGCGTGTACGTCACGCTGATGGCGCCGGTGCTGCTGCTGATTTGCGCCGAGTTGATCGTGATCGTCAGCCCGGGGCGCACGAAGTCAACCAGCGCCTTGTCCGCCCAATAAGCCTTGTCGCGGGGGGAATAGGGCGACTTGTTCGAACCGACCAGAGCCACCGATCCGGCCACCAGCAACAAAACCAGAAAGATTCGCAAAATCCGTGAAGCCGAAGAAGATACCTGCATGCTCCCTCCAATAAGCGGGCGGTCGTGAATGCCGCGCGCAGTCGCCCGAGCGGGAAGCGACCCGCCCTGCTGGTCGTCAAGGCTGAACGAACCTTAAGACCATATTGTATCCAATGAAAGCGATTTTACAACCCATTAGTGTTGAACTATCGGGAAAAGTTCTCCATATTTTGCTACAAATGTGCGTGGTATGTTGCAAATGCCTGCACGCCGGACCGCCGCGGGCAGACGGCCGACGATTTTTGCGAGGCCCTGCTGCGGAACGCGTCTGTTCACGGGACCGATGAGCGCTCTGCCGCCCACGACCCATTCGCGCAACCGGCAGTTCCGGCTGATCCGTCCGCCAGTCTTCGTGACCGAGGAGATCACCCCCGCTTATGCCACGGCAGGCAGGTGCTGCACTCAAGCTTCGGCGCCGAAAGAGGGCCTGGCGATACGCGGGGGGCAATCTCATTTCAGCCTTCCGCCTGAGGATTTGTGCAATTCGATACAAAACGTCGAAAAACATCAATTCTGTCTTGAACTCCTAATTGCTTTTTGGTAGCATTCGGCATACCCTGCCCGGGGAAGCGATTTTGGACCTCGATTGGAGCGAAATCGTTACCGGCGGATGAGCGCGACGCCCGTGGCGGGGCAAGGCCTCGGTTTTTGGAGAGGTGCGAACATGGCAGCACTGCGCAACTCACTGCCTCAAGCTTTGAGGTCTCGCGGCGTGTCGCGCCGCGAGTTCGGGAAGTTTTGCAGGTTGATGGTCGCCACGCTGGCGCTCCCGCCGCGGTATCTGTCAGCCGTCGAAAAAGCCCTAAGCCAGACGAAGCGTCCGGTGCTGGTGTGGCTCGAGTTTCAGGATTGCGCGGGCAATTCGGAATCGATGCTGCGCACCAGCAACCCGACGGTCGCGGAATTCGTGCTGGATCTGCTTTCCTGGGAATACCACGAACTGATCATGGCGGGCGCGGGCAAACAGGCCGAAGATGCGCTGGAACGCGTGGTGCGGGAGCACAAGGGCGAGTACATCGCGGTGGTGGAAGGCGCCATTCCGACGGCAGACGGCGGCGTATACTGCACCATCGGCGGACGGACGGCTCTCGCCATTGCGCAGCGCGTCTGCACCAATTCGGCGGCCAACATTGCGGTGGGCGCCTGCGCGTGGGATGGAGGCCTGGTCCGATCGAATCCGAATCCGACCGGCGCGGTAGGGTTACAGGAGGCCATTCCCGGCGTGCAGGTGATCAACTTGGGCGGCTGCCCGCACAATCCGGCCAACACCGCGGCAGTCCTGGTGCACTATCTGACGTTCCACGAACTGCCCGCGCTCGATCAATATAACCGCCCGCTGTTTGCTTACGGCAACATTATCCACGACCAGTGCGAGCGCCGGGCCCACTACGATGCGGGGCGCTTTGTGGAAGCGTGGGGCGACGAAGGCCACCGCAAGGGCTACTGTCTTTACAAGATGGGATGCAAGGGGCCGGAAGCGACTTATAACTGCCCGACTGTGCGCTGGAACGATGGAACCAGTTGGCCCGTGAAATCGGGCCATGGTTGCATCGCCTGTGCGTCGCATCGGTTTTGGGATACGAAGTCACCCTTCTACAAGCGTCTGCCATCGGTGCCGGGGTTCGGTGTGGACGTGGATGCCGGGACGCTCGGCCTGGTGTTGACGGGCGGCGTGGCGGCGGCTTTGGGGTTGCACGGAATCGCCAGCGTGGCGCGGGAGCAGATGCGCCCAAAAGGTGAACAACCAAGGGGCGGTCCGACCGAGATCGCCCAGAAAGGCGGTCTGGTGGAACGCGAAGGGCCGCCGGAGAAATCATGACCAGGTGGCCGCACCGGACCCCATGAAATAGGAAGGCGTGGTGCCTAGAACCAGTAAGCCAGCATCGGCCCTGGCCCGGCTTCCGCAAGCTGGGCTGGTCCGCACGTATGTCTGGGAGAAGCCCGTGCGCATCGCGCACTGGCTGATCTTCTTCGCGTTCGTCCTGCTTTCCTTCACCGGCCTGTATATGCACCGCCCGTTTCTGGTTGCCGCAGGCCGGGCGCCCTTCCTGATGGCTAAAATGCGATTCGTGCACGTGGTCTCGGGATTCGTGCTGATCGGGGCGTTTGCGTTTCGGGTTTACTGGTTCTTCAAAGGCAATTTCTGGGCGAGGT
>Ga0335078_10016562_pt1 | contig 10942 bp, 6 predicted proteins | sample Lox_Sample_32_FD_206711 | JGI IMG/M metagenome (GOLD analysis project Ga0335078, IMG submission 206711) | Soil microbial communities from Loxahatchee National Wildlife Refuge, Florida, United States - Lox_Sample_3.2 | ecosystem: Environmental > Terrestrial > Soil > Wetlands | place: USA: Florida... | reverse complement strand
CGCATCCCCTCGGGCGAGGTATCGCCAAAGCGGACGATCCGCTCGCGGTAGCTGCCCGGCCCCTCGCCCGCCTCGCCGCTGCCGGCGACGACGAACCCGCCGGCGCCGGGCACGGTGTAGGAGAAGGCGTAGAAGCTCGGCTCTGCCGGCGGCTCGATCTCGGGGCAGACATTCGAGCGCGCGACCGGGTTGACGTCGTCGTGAAAGATCCCCCACGCCGCCAGCTGCTGCACGTAATGCCGGTTGAAATCGATGAAGCCCTGGTCGGTGAACTGTCCCGGCGAGCGCAACTCGCAGGCGCAAAACGCGGTCGGCGGCCGGCCCATGCGCGCCATGTGCGCCTCGGCCGCGGCGAACCCCTCGGCGAGCTTCAACGGCTTGGCAAAGCGAGCGCGCTCGACGGCGTAGCCGGGCAGCGCCTCGACCCCGCCGGAATACTGAAACGCGTGACTGACGAAGCGGTAGTTGCCGGGCTGGAACAGCTGGATTTCGGGCATGGCGGCTCCCCCTAACTCAGCGGTGCGGTCGCCTGGTCGAGCCAGGCGCCGGTCTCGGCGTCGACCAGCGGGCCGATCGTGTCGCGCACGCGTGCATGGTAGGCGTCGAGCCAGGCCGCCTCGTCGCGGTCGAGGAGACCCCGGGCAACGAGGTTGCGGTCGATCGGCGCCAGCGTGATCGTCTCGAAGCAGTAGGTTTCGCGCTCTGCCGATGTCTCGGCCGGCTGTACGACGATCAGGTTCTCGATGCGGATGCCGTAGCCGCCGGTCTTGTAATAGCCGGGTTCGTTGGAGACGATCATCCCGGGCAGCAGCGGCTGCGTATTGGGCGCCTTCGAGATGCGTTGCGGCCCCTCATGCACGGCGAGATAGCTGCCGACGCCGTGCCCGGTGCCGTGATCGTAATCGAGTCCGGCCTGCCACAGCGCGCGCCGCGCGAACCCGTCGAGCTGCGATCCGGTGGTGCCCTTGGGAAACCGCGCGGTCGCCAGCGCGATGTGGCCCTTGAGGACGCGCGTAAAGTTCTCGCGCATCTCAGCGCTGGGCGTGCCGATCGCAATGGTGCGGGTGATGTCGGTCGTGCCGTCGAGGTACTGCGCGCCGGAATCGAGCAGATAGAGGGTCCCCGACTCGAGCGGCTTCTCGGTCTCGGGGCTCGCGCGGTAATGCACGATGGCGCCGTTCGACCCGGCTCCCGAGATCGTCGGGAACGACAGGTCGCGGAAGTATTTTCCCTCCTTGCGGAAGGCTTCGAGCCGGTCGCTGGCGGCGATCTCGCGCAGCTTTCCCTTGGGCGCCTCGCGCGCCAGCCAGGCGAGGAAGCGGGTCACTGCCGCGCCGTCGCGGCGGTGCGCGGCGCGGGTGCCCTCGAGTTCGACCTGGTTCTTGCACGCCTTGGGCAGCAGGCAGGGATCGGCCGCGCGGTGGATTTGTGCGCCGGCCCTGGCGAGCCGATCGAACACCCAGGACGCCGCGGTCGCCGGATCGACCTGCACCCGGCCCTCGCGGGCGAGCAAGTCGAGCGCTGCGCCCAGCCGGTCGGGCGCCTCGATCGCGACCGCGTTGCCGAGATGGCGGTCGAGCCCGGGAGCCAGCTTGCGGCGATCGATGAACAGCGTCACTCGGCCGTCGGCCTTGACGATGGCGAAGCTGAGCGGCAGCGGCGTGTGCGGCACGTCGCCGCCGCGGATGTTGAGCAGCCAGGCGATCGACTCGGGCATCGTCAGCACCGCCGCCGCGGCGCCGTCGCCGGCCAGCGCCTTGCCGATGCGGGCGCGCTTGTCGGCAGCGCTCTCGCCGGCGAAGGCTTCGGGCTGCGCGAAGACCGGGGCGAGCGGCGCCGCCGGCCGCCCCGCCCAGACCCGGTCGAGCGGGTTCCGCTCGACCGCGCGCAACGTCGCGCCGGCGCGCTCGACCCCGACGCGCAGCCGGTCCACCTCCTGCGGGGTATGCAGCCACGGGTCGTAGCCGATGACGTCGCCCTTGCCCGCCGCGCCGGCCAGCCAGGTCGCGGGCGGTTCGTCGATCAGGTGTCGGATCTCGAAAAACGTGCCGTCGACCTGCGCGGCGGCCTGCAGCGTGTAGCGGCCGTCGACAAAGATCGCCGCGCGGGCGGCCAGCACGACCGCGACCCCGGCCGAACCGGCAAAGCCGGTGAGCCAGGCGAGCCGCTGGCCGCGTAGTGGGACATATTCGCCCTGATGCTCGTCGGCGCGCGGCACGATGAACCCGGCCAGGCCGTCGGCGGCGAGCTTCTCGCGCAGCAGCAGTAGCCGCTCCGCCCGCGGCATGCGCCGAAAATCCTCGGGGCTGACGCCGTCGCGGTGATCGACCGCCAGCTCCGCCTTCAGCGCCTCGAGCGCCGCGGCCAGCTCGGGCGGCGTCGGCGCGACGACCAGCGCATGCCAGCTCGTGCCGATCTCCGGCGGTGCCGCGAGAATGCCGGCGATCAGCGCCTCGACCGCCGCGACGTCGAGCGCCGATCCCGCTGCCTTCAGCATCTGAGTCAGCTGCGCCCGGTCCGGCCTCGCCTCACTCATCGCCCGCTCCCATCCGTCTGCGCAGCCCAATCTATCTCATTTTCACCTCACCGCGCGCGCCCGGCAATCTGTGGCCGCGAATGCTGCGACGCCGTAAGCCTTCCTTATCTTTAGTCAGCGTGACTGACATATGCATGGCTGATTTGCGTGAGAATAATTGATTATTCGAGCTTGAATCCCCATTTGTGCACTGCACCAAGTAGGTGAGAGGTGACCAACCATGTTCCTGATCAATCTCCTAGCCGCTGCGAAAAATGCGCTGGCCGATTGGCGGCGCCGCCAGCTGGCTTACGCGGAATTGTCGGCGCTCGACGACCGCGCCCTGGCCGATATCGGCATCCGCCGTTCGGATATTCCGGCGATTGTCGACGGCTTCCAGCGCGCCGACCGCGCCACGCGCGACAGCGACTTCCCGGGCTTCAACCCCCAGCAGGCGCGTCTTGCCGGCGGCCACAAGTGGTTCCCGCTGTTCCCGTCGTTCTAACGCCGACAAGAACGCGGATTGACGGCCCGTCCCCTCGGGGGGCGGGCCGTTTTCGTTTGGAGTGCCGTGGCAGGCGCGGCGCAGCACCAGCGCCGACCAGCCGTCGATCACAATGCGGAAGTCGAGCGCGAGGCGCTGTCGGCGGTAGGCGGACAGCACCGCGGCCTCCTGGCGCTGCAGCAACCCGGCGAGGACCACCCGGCCGCGCGGCGCGAGAGCGCGCGCCACGTCGCGCGACATCGCCATCAGCGGCCGCGCGAGGATGTTGGCGAACACCAGGTCATGACACCCGGTCCGGCCCGCGCCGGCCCTGCATTCTACGCGCACGAGGCGGCCGACGCCGTTGCGGCGCGCATGCCGGCGCGCGACCGCGACCGCCTGCTCGTCGTTGTCGCTCGCCAGCACCCGGCGGCGCAGCACCTTCGCCGCGGCGATCGCGAGGATGCCGCTGCCGGTGCCGATGTCGCGCGGGCGGCGAAACCGGCGCGCCTTGGCCAGCCGTTCGAGCGCCACCAGGCAGCCGCGGGTCGAAGCGTGCTCGCCGGTGCCGAACGCGGTGGCCGCGTCGATCTCGATCGATATCATCGCGGCGGGCGGCGGGCCGCGCCAATGCGAACCGTGGACGAAGAAGCGCCCGATGCGCTGCGGCGGGAACGCGCGCCGGTTCTCGGCGAGCCAGTCGCGCTCGGCGACCGGCAGCTCGATCAGGTCGAGGATTTTACCCTCCGCCGCCGTCGCCGCCAGGGTCAGCCGCAGGTCGAGCGCGGCATCGGCAAGCGGCGCCGACGCGTAGGCCTCGACCGACCATTCGGCCGGCCCGGTCCCCGCCTCGCGCGTCTCGAACGCCGAGACGCCGCCGGTCAATTCATCGAGGATTTCGGCGACCGCTTCGGCCGCCTCGACGCCTTCGACCCGCACTGCAATGCGCCACAGGGCCATCAGCGAGCGCCGCTGGCGGCTGCAAGGATCGCATGCGTCCTCCGAGGCCTCGCCGCGCGAGGCGCCTCAGCATGAGGGAAGTCGGGAAACGACATCGAAGAAATAGTCCTCGTTCTGAGGTGCGACCACCGGGCGCAGCGGGCGTTTGGCCCGCATCGCCGCAAGTGCGCCGCTGCCGCCTGGCCGCGCCTCGCCGGCGACGCGCCGTGCCGGCACGACTAGAAAAAGGCGACGCCGACCGCGCCCTTGAAATTGTAGGCGGGCACGCCGTAGCGGTCGGCGAAATCCCACAGCGAGGCATTCCACGCGATGTCGTCGCCGACGATCGTTCCACCTCTGGTCAGTTTGCGCTTCACCTCGGTGAATTCGAACGTCATGTGGTCATAGGTGTGGTCGGAATCGTGGTAGAAGAAATCGATGCGATCGAGCTTGTCGACCATCCCGGGCAAGAGGTTCTTCGCGTCGCCGTTCCAGACCTCGATGCGGTCGCGATAGGCGTCCGGAACCATCCAGCCGCTGGTTTTGCCCTCAGGGATGACGACGCCGTATATCTCGCCGGCAACGGTCCAGGCCGGGTCGTTGGAATCGAAGATTGGCGGCAGGTCGATGGCGTAAAGCCTGCCGTCGGACCCGTTCTTGGCCAGCGCCAGCATCATGAACGCGGCCGAAAGCCCGTTGCAGACGCCGCATTGCACAATCGTCGTGGGCCTGACGTTCCGCACCAGCCAGTAGAGGAACAGCGCGTCGTCGAGGTTTACCCATCCCGGCCGGTAATGCGCCCGATAGGTGCTGCACAGGTTCGCGAGATACTGCTCGACAAAGCGGCGTCGCTCGAAGACCTGCTCGCTTTCGGGCATTGCCAAGACCTCGGCGAGCGCCTCGGCCAGCACCGGCCCCCATCGCCGATCCGGAACCCACGTCAGCCGGGCCATCCGCGCCAGGGCGGTGAATGCCGGGTTCTCGCACGGTCGCCAGCGATTGAAGATTCGGCCGGGGTGGTTGCGAGTGAGCCTCCGCCGGTAGTCGGGATGCGTCGGATTATAGGTCCGCGCGTCGCGCATCAGCGGACTTTGTGCCAGCGTCTGCCGCGCATGTTCGACCCGGTGATCCTCGCCCGGCGGCAGCGCCAGGCTCGCCAGACGGCCGCCGCTCGATAGGATGAGCCGATCCTCCAGTCGCTCGGGCTGGACATCGAGCCTGGCGGCCCGACGCGCAAGCCACCGCGCACGGTAGCGCAGATAGCGCAGGGCGCGGGCCGGATCGGCGGCCGCCAGCTCGACCTTCTCGACGAATGTCCGAGACATTGCCGGATAATCGGCCGCGCCACCGGTCAAGGCAATAGGACGCCCGGCGAGAGCCTCGATGGATCACGCGCGTTCGACGAAGGCGTCCATGACCTTCTTGACGTCGGCCTTGTCGAAGGCGATCTCGAGCTTGTTGTCCTCGACCGCCCGGATCGAGCCGTAGCCGAATTTTTGGTGGAACACGCGGTCGCCGACCGCGAAGCCGCCGACCTTCCTGACCTCCTGGCCGCGCGGCGGCGGTCGGGTTCCTTCGAGCACGAGCGGCGGGCGCGGCAGGCTCTTGCGGTAAGTGTCGCGGTAGCCCTCGGCCCAGCCGGTGCCCCACGCCGCGTTTGCCGCCGGCGTCGCGGCCCAGCCGGCGCCGGGCCCGAGCCCCAGCTCGGTCTCGACCTCGATCTGGTCCTTCGGCAGCTCGTCGACAAAGCGCGAGCGCGCCGAGGCCTGCCACTGGCCGTGGATGCGCCGGTTGGCGGCAAACGAGACGAGCGCGCGCCGTCGCGCCCGGGTCAGCCCGACATAGGCGAGCCGGCGCTCCTCTTCGAGCCCGGCCAGCCCGGCCTCCTCGACCGCGCGCTGCGACGGAAACACCCCTTCCTCCCAGCCGGGCAGGAACACCGTGTCGAATTCGAGCCCTTTGGCGCTATGCAAGGTCATCAGGTTGACCATGTCGCCTTCGGTGTCGCGGGCGTTGTCCATCACCAGGCTGACGTGTTCGAGGAACCCGCCGAGGTTCTCGAACTCGGCCATCGCGACGACGAGCTCTTTGAGGTTCTCCAGCCGTCCCGGCGCGTCGGGCGACGGATCGGCTTGCCACATACCGGTATAGCCGGATTCGTCGAGCATCCGTTGAACCAGCTCGACATGGCTGTCGCGCTCGGCCTCGGCGCGCCAGCGGTCGAGCATGGTGAGGAAATTGCCGAGCGCGTTGCGCGCGCCGCGCGGCAGCGCGTCGCCGGCGATCAGCCTTCGCGTCGCCTCGACCAGCGACGACCCTTCGGCGCGCGCGGCGGCGTGCAGCGCCTGCAGCGTCGCGGTGCCGATGCCGCGCCGCGGCGTATTGACGATACGCTCGAACGCGAGGTCGTCGGCCGGCTGGTTGACCAGCCGCAGATAGGCCATCGCGTCGCGGATTTCCTGGCGCTCGTAGAAGCGCGGCCCGCCGATCACCCGGTAGGGCAGGGCGAGCGCGATGAACCGCTCCTCGAACTCGCGGGTCTGGAAGCCGGCGCGCACCAGGATCGCGATCTCGCCGAGCGCGTGGCCCTTGCGGTGCAGCGCCTCGATCTCGTCGCCGGCCCAGCGCGCCTCCTGCTCGGCGTCCCACAGCCCGCGCACGACGACCTTGTCGCCCTCCTGCGCGCGCGTCCACAGCGTCTTGCCGAGCCGTCCGCGATTGTGGTCGATGACCCCGGCAGCGGTGGCGAGGATTTCGGGCGTCGAGCGGTAGTTTTCCTCGAGCCGCACGACCAGCGCACCGGGAAAATCGCTCTCGAATTTGAGGATGTTCTCGATCTGCGCGCCGCGCCAGCTGTAGATCGACTGGTCGTCGTCGCCGACGCAGCAGATGTTCCTGTGCTGCTGCGCGAGGAGCCGCAGCCACAGATATTGCGCGACGTTGGTGTCCTGGTACTCGTCGACCAGGATGTAGCGGAAACGCCGCTGATAGCTCGCGAGGATCTCCGGGTTCTGCTGGAACAGCGTCAAATTGTGCAGCAGCAGGTCACCGAAATCGACGGCGTTCACCGTCGCCAGCCGCTCCTGGTAGAGCCGATAAAGCTCGATCGCCTTGCCGTCGGCGAAATCGCCGATCTCGGCGGTGGAGACCTTGTCGGGGGTCAGGCCGCGATCCTTCCAGCGCTCGATCACCGCATGCAGCACCCGCGCCGGCCAGCGCCGCTCGTCGATATTGGCGGCGGCGAGGATCTGCTTGACGAGGCGCAGCTGGTCGTCCGAATCGAGGATCGTGAAGCTCGACTTCAGCCCGACCGCCTCGGCATGGCGCCGCAGGATGCGCGCGGCGAGCGCGTGGAACGTGCCGAGCCACACCCCCTCGGCGACGTGGCCGATCATCGCCTCCAGCCGCTCGCGCATCTCGCGCGCCGCCTTGTTGGTAAAGGTGACGGCGAGCAGCTCGCCGGGAAACGCGCGGCGTGTCGCGAGGATGTGCGCCAGCCGCGTCGTCAGCACCCGGGTCTTGCCGGTCCCCGCGCCGGCGAGCACCAGCACCGGCCCGTCGACCGCCGCGACGGCGCGCGCCTGCGCCTCGTTGAGCGCGGAAAGATAAGGCGGCGCGGCGGCTTCGCCGGGCAGCGGCATATCGTCGACGGCAAGGCGGTCAGCAAGTTCCGGCATCGCCCCATCATATAGCAACGATGCCCGCGCGATGCAGCACCAACCGGCGAATCCGGGCGTGGCAACGATGCCACGCAGGCGAGAAAAGGCGTTGTAAATCAAACGAGTTCTGGCGCATTAACCAACGCTTCGGCGATGATGCGGCGGGGATTCCGCCGCCGGCCGACCGATGCACGCCGCGATTGTTCTTCTCGTCCTGATTCTGACCTATGCCGGAATGGCGGCCGGGCGCATCGCCTGGCTCCAGGTCGACCGCACAGGGATCGCGCTGCTCGCGGTCATCGCGCTGCTCGTCACCGGGCAGATGACGCTCGACGATTTCGGCAGCAATGTCGACCTGCCGACCCTGGCGCTGCTCTTCGCGATGATGATCATCTCGGCGCAATTCGCCGAATCGGGGTTCATCGACCTGTGCGCGCGTAGCTTCACCAGCACGCGCCACGGTACGACGGTGCTGCTCGCGCTCACCGTGGCGGTCGGCGGCGCGCTCGCCGCGTTCCTGGCGAACGACATCCTGATCGTCACGATCGCGCCCTTGCTCATCGTCGGCGCCCGGGCGCGCGGCTGCGACCCGCGCCCGTTCATGATCGCGCTTGCCGCCTCGACCAATGCCGGATCGGCGGCAACGCTCATCGGCAACCCGCAAAACATCCTGGTGGGCGAGATCGGCCGGCTCAACTTCTGGCGGTTCATCGACATCTGCGGCGTGCCGGCGCTATTCAGCCTGGTGACGGTGTTCGCCGTCGTCTGGCTGCAATGGCGTCGCCGCATCTTTGCCGGCGGCACCGCCGAGCCCGCCGAACTCCCGGCCGTCGTCTCGCATCCCTTCGATCGCAACCAGACGATCAAGGGCGCCATTGCGGTGGCGGCGCTGCTGCTGCTGTTCCTGACCCAGCTGCCGCGCGAGCTCGGCGCGTTGGCGATCGCGGCGGTGCTGCTCGCCAATCGCAAGATCACCAGCCGGACGATGATCGCCGCAGTCGACTGGCCGCTGCTGCTCCTCGTCGCATGCCTCTTCGCCGTCACCGGCGCGCTCAACCAGGCCGGGATCGCCGCTCGCCTGATGGCGTTTTTCGGCGATCACGGGCTGCTGCCGAACGGGCTGCTGCCGCTTTCATTGTTCTGCGTCGTGGCCAGCAACACGGTCGGCAGCCTGCCCGCCACCATGCTGCTCCTGCAGGTCTGGCAGGCTCCCCCGCCCGGCGTGCTCTATTCGCTGGCCCTGCTGTCGACGCTGTCGGGCAATCTGCTGCTCTCCGGCAGCCTGACCAATGTGCTGATCGCGGAGCGTGCCGATCGCATGGGCGCCCGGCTCGGCTTTGCCGACCATGCCAGGGCCGGAGTGCCGATCGCGCTCGTCTCGCTTGCCTTTGCGCTCTTGTGGTTCGCGCTGACCCACCGGCTGCCGCTGTTGCCGACGCCGGTTAGCGAATGACCGCGGCGGCGGCGCTTGGTAAAAAGCGCCCCGTCCTGACAGCGAGGATCGACGTGCCTTCCCTGCGTATCGGCACGCGCGGCAGCGCGATGGCGCTCCACCAGGCCCGGCTCGTGCGCGACCGGCTTGCCGCAGCGCATCCCGCGCTCGCTGCGCCAGACGCGATCGAGATCGTGGTGATCCGCACCACCGGCGACAGGGTGCAAAACCGACTGCTCGCCGAGATCGGCGGCAAGGGGCTGTTCACCAAGGAGATCGAGGAGGCGCTGGCCGATCGCCGCATCGACCTGGCGGTGCATTCGCTGAAGGACATGGAGACGGTGCTGCCGGCGGGGCTCGACATCGCCTGCGTGCTGCCCCGCGACGACCCGCGCGACGCGCTCGTCGCGCGCGACGGCGCCGGGCTCGACGGCTTGCCGCATGGTGCCCGGATCGGCACCGCCTCGCTGCGCCGACGGGCGCAGCTGCTGCGCCGCCGCGCCGATCTCGACATCGCGCCGATCCGCGGGAATGTCGACACCCGGCTGCACAAGCTTCAGGCAGGCGATGTCGACGGCCTGGTGGTCGCGTTGTGCGGACTGGAGCGGCTCGGTCGCGTCGAGATCGTTAGCGAGATCATCCCGACCGAGATCATGCTGCCGGCGGTCGGCCAGGGTGCGCTTGCGATCCAAGCCCGCACCGACGACGACGCGCTCCGCGAGCGCCTGGCGCCGCTGCACGACGCGGCGAGCGCGGCGTGCGTCACCGCCGAGCGGGCGATGCTGGCGGCGCTCGACGGCTCATGCCGCACACCGATCGCCGGGTTCGCCGAACTCGCGGGCGCGCGGTTGCGGCTGCGCGCGCTGCTGCTCGCCACCGACGGCAGCAGCGAGCGCCGCGCCAAGGGCGAGGCGCCCGCCGCCGATGCCGCGGCGCTCGGCCGCGACATCGGCGAGCGGCTGCGCCGTGACGCGGGGCCCGAATTCGGGCTGGGCAAGACCGGGTAACTGCGGCAGGCGGCGGCGTGGTGCGGGAGCTGAGCCGCTCGATCGCGCCGCGAACCGCCGTCGTCGGGACGTGTTTCCGGGATCGAACCCGACAGCAACATTCATCGAGTCCAGCGTTCAAGAAGACTGCTTGGGCAATCGGGTCACGCCGCAAGGCGCCTTCCCCGGTATCCATTCTCGACGCGGCGAAACGCATCGTTGATGAGCAGAGCGGCCGCCGTGATCAAACTCAAGACATACAGCGGCTCAACGACCAACGAATAACGCGACTCCCCTCCCTGCATCAGCGCCACGATACCGATCGTGCCGGCGTACATCAAAAGGGGCATTCCTATCGCGAAGAGCCACCAATCGTCCCGCCGGCGCGCTGCGATAAACAGCGCAACGATGATGATCGCCGCCGACATCGGAAATACATAGAGCTCTTGAAAGAAATAATTCGGTATACGTGTATAATGTTGTGTCAGTCCGACCATCATAGCCATGTTGTATATCGTATATAGTATATTGCGACGGAGGCCACACCAGCGCACTGCTGACAGCATCCGATTGATCGCCACCGCCGGTATGTTGCCATTCTTGTCCAATAATGGTTCCATACCCGGCTGCTGATAAATCGGGTGGTTCTTCAAATCGATACGATAGGCATTCGCAAATCCAAATTCATAATAACGCTGAACATAATCCTCAGGCTTTCCCCGTATCGGCGCCGTTGTGCTCTTTTCCAGCGAATGGACATAAGCAGCAAGCAAGGTTTTCGACTGAGGATCGCTGACGCAATCGATGGTACGCTGGTCCGATATGACTGCAGTACGCAGTAAAGCGCTTGCCTCATTTGCATCGGAAAAAAAGGTGATCGGCGACCAAAACGCCAGCCAGACAAAGAGAACCGACACAATCAGGCCA
>Ga0335078_10016561_pt1 | contig 10942 bp, 8 predicted proteins | sample Lox_Sample_32_FD_206711 | JGI IMG/M metagenome (GOLD analysis project Ga0335078, IMG submission 206711) | Soil microbial communities from Loxahatchee National Wildlife Refuge, Florida, United States - Lox_Sample_3.2 | ecosystem: Environmental > Terrestrial > Soil > Wetlands | place: USA: Florida... | reverse complement strand
TTCCGGTAAATCGCGCCGAATTCCGCCTCGGCGCGGGCTAGCAGAGTGCCCACGGAGGCTGCGCGAAGATTCATTGCTTCTGCGACCTCGCGGTAACTCAGCCCGCTGTGGCGTAACAACAGCATCTGCGCCTTTTCCCGCTTCATCTCTGCCAGCGTCGAGCGGACCTGGGCGATGCGCTCGGCTCTCAGCACCCGAGTCATCGGGTCCTCGGCCTCGCTCCCGCCAGCCGCGCCGGCCGATGAATCAACGTCTTCTTCCACCCCGCGCCGGCGATTCCGGCGAAGGATATCGATCGCTGCGCGCGTGACCGTGCGATAGAGCCATCCGCCGACCATGCCGGCTTCGAGCGCGCCCGGACCGCTGCGATAAAGCCTGAGGAAGGCCTCAGAGCAAACCTCTTCGGCCTCGGCATCAGACCGAAGCACCCGCCGGGCCACACGCGCCATGCGCTCGAAGTGCGCGCGAAAGATCGCTTCGAACTCGGCTTCCGCCCATCGGCCGGCCATGCTCATCCCACTTACACCTATACAACGCTGCGGGCCCTCGGTTTGTGACAGTGCCGTGCCGCAGCGGCTGCAGGTGGCGGCCGATCGGAGTGCGGGACATCAAGTTATGCGCTGCGCTGGAAGTGAATCCAGCCGGCGCGTGCAATCGATTCGGGAATTACGTGGCGTTACTCCCATAACGGGACCGGCTCACTCAGAAGAGCGATCAAAGAGCTAAAGCCGGATCGCCTGCGCACGATACGCTCGAATCCATGGAGCGACCGGCGACAGCGGCCCCGTTCAGTTCGTTTGCAGGCTTGCTCGCCTCGCTGACTTCTTCCTCCGAATCGCCGGGTCCCGAGCCGGATGCGGACGGAATGGCGGACGACGTCGCCCAACTGAGTTATGAAAGCGCGCTGCGCATGCAGAGGCATACGGCCTGCGCTCCGGAGCCGGATTTGGCGCCGGAGAGCGGGCGCGATTCGCAGCGGATTTCGGGCGCCGGGCCCGATCTTCCGGCGGGCAACCGGAGGGTGAGAGACGAGCGCATCACGCTTCGGCTGAGCCGTGCGGAGTCTGTGCAACTGCGGGCCCGCGCCGCCGAGTCCGGGCTCACCGTCTCGGCTTACCTGCGCACCTGCATCCTGGAAGTGGAAAGCCTGCGCACGCAGGTCAAAGACGCGTTGGAGCAGATGCGCGCGCCGGAATCGCCCGCAACACTGCGGGCCACGGAAGGCCCAACGAGGGTCGGCCCGGTTTCAGCGCCGCGCTGGACGGCAAAGCTCTTTCGTTGGAAGAGCGGCGAACGGGCGGAAAGCGCCTAACATTCTCGGCGCGGCCCTCCCGATCGGCCTAAGCCTTCGCTGAAATCTCGCCGATGGCGCGGACGAGTTTGTCGAGGTCATCGATTGACGTATAGACGTGCGGCGTCACGCGCACGCACTGGATGTTCTCCCAGACGATGCCGACGGTGTGAATCTTGTAGTCGTTGAACAGCCGGTTCTCGAGATCGGAGGGCGTCATGCCGTCGATGCTGACGCCGCAGATGGCGCAGGAGAATCGCGCGTCGAGCGAGGTGTGCAGCTTGACTTTGGGCATAGACTGCACGCGCGAGGCCCAGTAATTCTTGAGATAACGGATGCGCTCTTCCTTGCGCTTGCTTCCGATCCCCTCGTGAAAATTGATGGCTTCGCCGATGCCTTCCTCGATGGGAAAGCTGCGCGTGCCCAGGTCCTCGAACTTGCGAATGTCGGAGCTGTGCGGCTCGCCGGCGCAGACCAGAGGCCAGACCTTCTCGATCTTGCCGGCCTGGATCCACATCATGCCCGTGCCGATCGGCGCCGAAAGAAATTTGTGCAGGCTGGTGCCGAAGTAGTCGCAGTGCAGATCGGGGATTTTGAAGTCCATCAGCCCGAAAGAATGCGCGCCGTCGGCGAGCACTTCGATGCCGCGCTGGTGCGCCATGTCGGCGATCTTGCGCACCGGCATGGTCTGGCCCACCCAGTTGATCATGTGCGTGACGTGAATCAGCTTCGTTTGGGGCGTGATCGCCTCTTCGTAGGCCTTCACGATCTGCTCGTCGTCTTCGATGGGAAAATCGAAGGTGATCTGCTTGTAAACGATTCCGTCGCGCAGGGCGCGCTGGCGATAGGCTTCGATCATGTGCGGATAGTCCTGCTTGGTGCCGATGACTTCGTCACCGCGCTGGAGGGGCAGGCCGAAGATGATCGTATTCAATGCTTCGGTCGAGTTGCGATTGACGGCGATCTCGCCCGGCTGCGCGCCGGCCAGCCGCGCCAGCCGCTCGCGCAGGGGCTCGCGGCCCTGGTCGAGGATGCGCCACATGTAGTACGACGGCCCTTCGTTGGCGAGCTGGTTGTAGCGCTCGACGGCCTGCTGCACCACCATAGGCGCCGGGGAAACACCGCCGTTGTTCAGGTTGATCAGGTTGGGATTCACGGTGTAGGCGCGCTGAATCACGCTCCAGTAGTCTTCGTCCTGCGCGGCAACGTCGGGACTGAGGTGCGCGATGCGCGCCGACGCCGCTGCCCATTCGGCCGCGTGCGCCTGATGAAAGAAACTGTTGGCGGAGAATGCTCCGGCGACTGTGGCTGCCTGCTTGAGGAAGGTGCGACGGCCATAGGAACTCATAGCAAGCAATGTAGGCGCTTGCGGGTGCAGATTCAACAGGAAACCATTCTGGTCGAAGCTATGGCGCCCATCACGCGTCGCCGCAGTCCGCTGTGCGAGAATGAGAATTCCGGCCGGGGCACGAACGTGTGCAGTCTGGCCGGAAGGATCGCTCCATGGCTCTGCTGCGTTCGGCGTTTATTGTCCTCAGCCAGAATCGACTTTTGCGCCGCTTTGGCGAGCGCTCGCAGGTCGGCCGCAAACTCAGCTCCCGGTTCGTGGCGGGCATGGAGATCGAAGACGCGCTGCGCGTGGCCGAGGCCATCAATCGCCAGGGAATGAAGGTGACGCTGGATTCGCTGGGTGAGAGCGTGACTTCGGATGTGGAGGCGCACCGTTCGGCCGACGTCTATCACCGGCTGCTGGATTCTATCGCCGAGCGCAAGCTAAGCGCCAACGTGAGCGTCAAGCTCACGCAGATGGGCCTCGAACTCTCGCCCGGGCTTGCTGAGGGCATCGTGGAGGACCTCGTCCGGCATGCGCGCGAGGCGGGCAGCTTTGTCCGCATCGACATGGAGGGCTCGCAGTTTACGCAGGTCACGCTGGATATTGTGCGCCGGCTTCACGCCAAGGCCGATCTGCGCGGATCGATCGGCGTAGTCATTCAGGCCTATCTTTATCGCTCACAAGCCGACATTGAGCAACTGCTGGCCGATGGCATGCGGGTGCGGCTGTGCAAGGGCGCGTACAAGGAGCCGGCGGAGATTGCCTACCCGCGCAAGACCGATGTCGACGCCAACTTCGTCCGTCTGAGCTGCCTGCTGCTGGACAGCCCCCTGTATCACGGCCTGGCCACGCACGACGAGGCCATGGTCGCGGCGGCAAAATCGTTTGCGGTGCAGCACGCGATCGACCCCGGCCGATACGAGTTCCAGATGCTCTTCGGCGTGCGGCGCGACCTGCAGCGCAAGCTGATGCGCGAGGGCTACAACGTGCGCGTCTATATTCCCTTCGGCCGGGAGTGGTATCCGTACTTCATGCGCAGGCTGGCGGAGCGGCCTGCCAATGTGCTGTTCATTTTGAGGAACCTGTTTCGGTCCTGAGAAGGCCAAACTGCTGCATGACCATCGGATCTTCGTCTGCGGTATACTGAAAGCACCGCAAAAGGTGCTCTATGGAGCCGCCGCCATGCTGGACATTACGACCGATATCCAATCCTTGACGACTTTTCGCCGGAGCTCCGGCGGGTTTTTGCGACAGCTCAAAAAGACCAAACGGCCAATGGTGCTGACGGTTCGAGGCAAGGCCGCCGCCGTCGTGCAGGATGCCGAAGCCTACCAGCGACTGCTTGATATTGCCGCCCGTGCCGATGCTGGCGAAGGGATTCGCCAGGGACTCGAAGATGCCCGAAAGGGAAGGGTCCGCCCGGCGAGAGAGTTTTTCGCTGAGTTCGAAGCGTCGCATGGTATACGCCATTGACATTACAGCACGCGCAGAGCGCGATTTCGCCAGCCTTTATGCCGAGATTGACGCCGAGAATTCTGCATCGGCCCGAAAGTGGTATAGAGGATTGCGGAAGGCAGTTCTAAGTCTCGAACAGATGCCGAACCGCTGCCCCGCCACTCGCGAGAATCTGCGGCTGAGGCATCTTCTATATGGCAAAAAGCCACACGTCTTTCGGGTCATCTATCGCGTGCTGGAGCGTGAGAAGCGGGTAGAGGTGCTGCACATTCGCCACGGTGCCATGGCCGACTTCGAAACTGCGGATCTTGTCTGAAGCGCGACCAACCTCAGACCCGCGTAAAATCGCATCAGGCCTGCGTTCAGCCGAACTCTGCCACCATGTCGCGCAACTTCTACTTTCTGGCCGCCGCCCTGGGGCTGCTGGCGCTCGTCTCCGCGGGCATGGCGCTGGTGCCCTCGAGCTTTCAGCCCGGCCTTCCGGCGAATGGATCGCTCTGGCGGACAATCGCGCTTCTGCTGCTCCTCGCCGCGCTCGCCTTCGCGCTCATCGGGGTGCTATCGCATCTTTTCGAGCAAGTCGACCGGCGCAACGAAGAGGCGCGATTGTCGGCGCGGCGAAGACGCCGCGGGCTGTGAGGCGGGAAGCTTCGCCGGCCTGTTCCGACAGAAGGACATTTGCCCAGGCGCAGGTGATCCCACCCTTCTCGCAAGAAAGCGCGAGAAGGATAGGGCACGGGCGAAAAGGGGAAACCGCATGTCATCCCCGCCACGGCGAGAGCCGGCGCGGTGCGCATGGAACCATCAAGGCTCTAGAATGAGAAGGTGCGAAGTGCCCGCATAGAAGTGGATCGAAACACCCATGTATGAAGTCACCGTGGATGCCGGCTTTTCGTCCGGCCACTATCTCCGCAACTATTACGGCAAGTGCGAGAACCCGCACGGCCATAACTACAAAGTGCGCGTGACGCTTGCCGGCAAGGAGCTCGACGCCTCGGGCCTGCTAATCGACTTCAAGCTGCTCAAGCAGGTGCTCAAGCCGACCATCGATCGCATCGATCACCAGATGCTGAACGATCTAGAGCCTTTCACCGAACTCAATCCTTCGGCCGAAAACATCGCCCGGTATTTCTACGATGAAACCAATCGGCAGCTGGCCGGCTTGACCGACGGGCGAGTGCGCGTGAAGGACTGCACCATCTGGGAGACGGATACGACCACGGCCACGTATTCGGAGTAATGCGTCTGTCGAACTTGTGCGGCGATCTCCCCGGGGGCTAAAGCCCCGAGTCATTTTTGAGGCAAGAATGTGCGGGCTGAAGCCCGTACCCTTCGCGCGGGAAGCCCGTACCCTGCCTACCCGACTCAAGGACCATACCAGCAGAAGACAGCAACTCTCTACGCCGACTTCGCGCTTCGTCACAGCCAGTCGTTGCTTCGCCCGTGGCGTGATACACTTTGCCCCAACACTTGCTGGAGCGAGCAGGAAAGAATGGGTCAGGAGCCCATCTGCGGCGCGAGGTCAGCCGTGGTGCGCACGCCGATGCAGAGCCCCCGCTTCCCAGTCGAGTGGAAATCGATTCACTGGAGCCAGCCGTGAGCCGTTTGAGAATCTTCCCCGCGCTGTTTGTGTCCCTCCTGTTTCTCGCCTCCATCTCCCAGAAATCGCCTGCCCAGGCCACGACGTCGCTCAACGGCCGCATCACGGATGGCAGCGGTGCCGCCATCACGGGAGCATCGGTGGAGCTGAGGTCGCAAGCAACCGACGCGGTGCGCAAGAACACCACCGACAGCGCCGGCCAATACCAGTTTTCGCAACTGGCGCCCGGTCGCTATACGCTCACCGTGTCGGCCGCGGGTTTCGCCACCAGCAAACGCACCAACATGGACCTGCTGGTGAGCCAGCCTGCAACGGAGAATGTCGCTCTCCAGCCCGCCTCGGTCACAACGAGCGTGACTGTAACCTCGGTCGAGCAGCCGATGCTGAATACCACCGACGCCACGATCGGCAATGCCTTCGACACGCACCAGGTGGAACAACTGCCGCTGGATCAGCGCAACTTGCCCGACCTGTTGACGCTGCAGCCCGGGGTGACGTTCATGGGCCGCTCCGACGACGTGAACGGCACGCAGGGCACCGGCAACACGAGCACCGACTCGCGCGCCGGCTCGGTCAACGGCGGCCGCAGCGACCAGTCGAATATCACGCTCGACGGCGTGGACGTCAACGACATCAACAACGGCTACGCCTTCACCAGTGTGCTGCGCACCACGCAGGACTCGGTGGCGGAGTTCCGCGTGACCACGAGCAACCCCAACGCCGAAGAGGGCCGCTCCTCGGGCGCGCAGGTGGCTCTGGTTACACGCAGCGGAACCAACGCCTTTCACGGCGCGGCATACGAGTACAACCGCTCCAATCTTCTCGAAGCCAACGACTTCTTCAACAAACAGCAGGAGCTTGCCGCCGGGTCGTCGAATCGTCCGGTAAGCCTGGTCCGCAACATCTATGGCGCTGCGGTCGGCGGGCCGCTGCTGAAGGACCGGCTCTTTTTCTTTGCCAATTTCGAAGGGCGCCGCGACTCCCAGGGCACCAGCGTCAACGGGGGCACCGTTCCCTCGGCCAGCTATCGCGCCGGCAACATCAACTATGAATACGCGAAGGGCGGCGGCGACTCAGTGTACATGCTCACGCCGAGCGATATCCGCAGCATGGACCCGTCGAACGTGGGCAACGATGCGGCCCTGCTGCAGGTGCTCAACGGCTATCCCACGGGCAACGATCCAACCCAAGGCGATGGGCTGAACAACATCGGATACCGCTTTCCCTACACCATCCACCGCAAATACGACACGTACATTTCGCGTATCGACTGGAATGTGACCTCGAATGCAAAGCATACGGTTTTCTGGCGCGGCAACCTGCAGAACGACAATGAGCCCTCGCCTCCTGCCTTTCCCGGCCAGCCGCCGCAGCAAACGGCGCTGACCAACAACAAAGGGTTTGCCGCCGGCTACACCTATCTGATCAGCAACAACATGGTCAACGATTTTCGCTACGGCCTTACGCGCGAGGGCGTGGATATTGCAGGCGCCGCCAATCAGCCGTACATCCTCTTTTCCGAGGTTTATCAGCCAACTTCAATCGACTACTCCACTTCGTTCATCGTCCCGGTGCAGAACCTGGTCGACAATCTTTCCTGGACGAAACACGATCACAACTTCGCCTTCGGCACCAATATTCGGTTCATCAGCGACAAGCGGGTGAGCAACGCCGAATCGTATCCCAGCGGGCAAATGAACCAGGGCTGGCTGACGCGCAGTTCCACGATCGCCAACAGCAAAGGGCCCTTCGACCCCGAGCAATACGGCTTTCCCGCGGTCGATTTTTCCAACTACGGCAACGAGTACAACGATGCGCTGATGAATATCGTGGGCACCATCACCCAGGGCGACGCCATCTACAACTACACCAAGACCGGGGGAACGCTTGGCGTGGGGACGCCGGTGCAGCGGAACTATCGCTGGAACGAGTATGAATTCTACGGCCAGGACACATGGCGAATCCTGAACACGCTCACGCTCACCTACGGCCTGCGCTACTCCTATCTGCAGGCGCCGGCCGAAACAACGGGAACGCAGGTGGGCACCTGCCAATACGTGGGCAGCGCGTGCCAGCCGTATTCGCTGACCAAATACTACGAAAACAGCATTGCTCAGGGCGCCTCCGGCGGCGCGGCCAACAATGTGGGCCATGTCGGGTTCAATCTCAACGGGCGCTACAACAACGCCCCCGATTTCTGGACACCCGATAAGTTTGACCTCGGCCCGCGGCTGGCCATTGCGTATTCACCGGCACCCTCGGAAGGGGTGCTGGAAAAGCTGCTGGGCAACCAGCAAACCAGCATTCGCGCGGGCTACTCGCTGGTCTTCGACCACTTTGGCGCCGGCGTGGTGCAGATCTTCGACACCACGGGATCGTACGGGCTCTCTTCGCTGCTGCAGAATGCTCCGGGTTCGGTGGCCATTGAGAAGGCCCCGCGCTTCACGGCGAATAATGTCGTGCCGCAATCGCTGCTCCCGTCCGCGCCCAAGGGCGGTTTTCCAGCGTTGCCGGCCGCAAGCGGCAACGGCAGCTTTGCCATAAGCTGGGGGCTCGATTCCGAGATCAGAACTCCCTATTCTCACCTGCTCGATTTCTCCATCGAGCGCGGGCTGCACAATGGAGGCTCGGTCGAGCTCTCCTGGGTGAGCCGTCTGGGCCGGCGCCAGCTTGCCCAGGAAGATGTGGCCATGCCGATCAACCTGATCGTAGGCGGTGCCTCGTATTTCGCCGCTGCCGCACAGATGGCGAAGATGGCGCGCGCCAATACTCCGGTCTCAGCCGTCGCCAAGGTGGGTTACTGGGAGCAGGTGTTCGCCGGCCTGAGCGGAAAGGACATCGGCCTCGGCTTCGGGCCGCTGAGCGCCACGCAGAATGTCTACGCGCTGTTTCTCAGCAACCTTTACAACGAGACCTACGCGCTCTACCAGCTTGACACGCCGGGCTCGCTGCCCCGCAGCAACATCGGCGCCGGCGTGAACTACCCGGCCTTCCGCTACTATCACGACCAGTATTCGGCGCTGTATACCTGGCGCTCGGTAGGAAACTCGAACTTCAACGCGCTCGAGGCCGTCTACCGCCAGCGCTTCGGCGGCGCGCAGGCGGATCTCAACTATACCTACGGGAAGTCGCTCGACGTCATTTCCCAGGCCGAGCGGCTCGGCAACTCGGCTGGAGTCAACTATGCGCAGATCTACAACAGCTGGGAGCCGAACCAGCTCTACGGGCCTTCCGACTACGACGTGCGTCACCAGATCAATGCCAATCTGATCTGGGATCTTCCCTTCGGCACCGGGAAGCGGTTCTTCTCCGGCATGAATCGCATCGCCAACGAACTGGTTGGCGGATGGCAGACCACCGGCATCGCCCGCTGGACAAGCGGTTTCCCGTTTGAGATGAACAACGGCGCCTACTATCCGACGAACTGGGACATCCAGGGCTTCGGGCAGCTCATCGCGCCCATCAATTCGCACGACAACGCGCGCGGCAAGCTGTCGCAGCGCTTTGCCAACCCGGCCGGCGTCTTCGCCGACTTTGCGCACGGGCTGCCGGGCCAGTCGGGCACGCGCAACCCCTTGCGCGGCGATGGTTTCTGGGACTGGGACGAGGGCGTGAACAAGACCTTCTCTGTTGCCGAGCGGTACAAGCTCATCCTGCGCTGGGACATGTTCAACATGACCAACAGCGTGCGCTTCGACCCGCAGTCGATCAGCTCGACACTCGACGATCCCCAGTCATTCGGCCAGGCAACCGGGCTGCTGACCAACTACCGGCTGGCGCAGTTCGCGGCCAGAATCGAGTTTTGAGGCCGGCGATCGCAACTCCTGAGTGTGGATGCAATGGTGGGCCCGGAGGGATTCGAACCCCCAACCAAGGGATTATGAGTCCCCTGCTCTGACCGTTGAGCTACGGGCCCAGAGTTGCTTGCTTGATTGTAATTGCCATCCTGAGGGAAGAAAGCCAAGCGGCGCCTGCGCCGCCCGCCATTGCGCGGGAGTTCTGCCGCACTTCGGCCGGAGCTTCGATCCTCGGAGCCTGGCGCTCCCTCCGGAGCGGGAGAATTGCATCTTATCTCCAGAGCCGCAAAGGCGTCTTCCCGATCCGGTAGGCCCATGCCACGTATTCCGCTGTCGACGTATCGATTGCAGTTGCATGCGCGGTTCACCTTTGGCGATGCGGCAGCAATCGCTCCCTACTTGAAAGAGCTTGGCATCTCCCATGTCTATTGCTCCCCCTATCTGCAGGCAGCGCCGGGAAGCCTGCACGGGTACGATGTCGTCGACCCGGAACGCGTGAATGAAGAGCTGGGCGGCGAAGAGGCTCATCGGTGCTTTTGCGAACGACTCCAGGAGCTTGGCCTGGGGCAGGTGCTGGACATCGTACCCAACCACATGGCGACCGGCGCGAACAACCTCTACTGGTGGGACGTGCTGGAGAACGGTCCCTCGAGCCGCTATGCCATGTGGTTCGACATCGACTGGCAATCACCGGAAGTGAAGCTTCAGAACAAGGTGCTGATTCCCGTACTCGGCGACCAGTACGGGCGCGTGCTTGCCGAGGGGCAGCTGCGCATAGAACGCGCCGGGGATCGATTTCAGGTGCGGTACTTCGATCAGACGTTTCCGGTTGCGCCTCGCTCGCTGGCGATCGTGCTGAGGCGAACCGCGGAAGAGAAGCGCGACGACACGCTCGGCTTTCTTGCCGACAGCCTGTCGCGGCTGCCGGCGCCGGAGTCGACCGACCCTGCCCTGGTGCAGGAACGTCATCGCGACAAGGACGTGATCTATGGCCTGCTCGATCGTCTTTGCGCCGAAAAGCCCGAGTTGAACGCAGCCATCCAGGCAACGCTGGACGCGATCAACGGCGACGTCGACGCGCTGGACGCAATTCTCGATCAGCAGAATTATCGTCTGGCCTACTGGCGCACCGCCGACCAGGAACTGGGCTACAGGCGCTTTTTCGACATCAACACGCTGGTGGGACTGCGTGTGGAGCGGCACCAGGTCTTCGATGCAACGCACCGCCGCATCCTGGGGTGGATGGAGCAAGGCGTACTCGATGGGCTGCGGGTGGATCATCCCGACGGCCTGCGCGATCCGCGACAATACTTTCAACGGCTGCGCGCGCGCGCCCCGAAAGCATGGATCATCGGCGAAAAGATTCTGGCCGACGGCGAGTACCTGCGCCAGAGCTGGCCCATCGACGGAACGAGCGGATACGACTTTATCAGCCTGTGCAGCGGCGTGCTCGTGCATGGCGCCGG
>Ga0335078_10016560_pt1 | contig 10943 bp, 9 predicted proteins | sample Lox_Sample_32_FD_206711 | JGI IMG/M metagenome (GOLD analysis project Ga0335078, IMG submission 206711) | Soil microbial communities from Loxahatchee National Wildlife Refuge, Florida, United States - Lox_Sample_3.2 | ecosystem: Environmental > Terrestrial > Soil > Wetlands | place: USA: Florida... | reverse complement strand
GGCCTTGCCCATCTTCTGGCCCAATTCAAAAATGTCATGCCACCGGCGGAGTTGCTGTTCCAGGTCGGCCAGACCAAAAGTCACCTCGCTCCCTTGCCCCGTCGTGACAACAAGCGCCGCCGCGCAAGAGACGTCAATGCGTCTCAGGTCATCCAATCCCGCCATCGGAGACTGATCGAAGGCCATGATGAGTTGGAGAGCAGCCTGGACTGGAGGGGAGACGATGCGTCGGCCGGGCTGCAGCTCGGCGGTATTGATGCCGATGAGGACAGGGCGGGAATCAGCCGGCTGATCCAGGGGTGTGGCGCGCTGTCGCGGGTCCAAGGGCAGCATGACATAACCGTCGGCATCGAGTTGATATACGGCCAGTTCCAGGCCGCCGTTCGGACGCGGCCGGGGCACATTGACTTGCGCTACCGGCTCACGCTCAGTAATCCGAATGCGCAAGGTGCGGGGGAGGATGCGCTCGACCGAGACGGACTGGATGAGGGGAACCAGCTCGAGGTCTCGCTTGACGCGCGCAAGATCGAGCGCGAGCAAGTTCTCTTCGGGCTTGACCCCGGCCCAACGGCGAAGTTGGTCCACCGAGATAATGCCGTCGGTTTGCACGTCAATTTCCTGGATGGCGAAAGCTTTGTTTTCATATACACACCGCCTGAGAACCCATTCTCCGGCGCAATAGACGAGGTACATGCCAAAGACGGTGGCAAAGACGGCGCCCAACCCGATGGCGCCCATGCGAGTCCGCGCGGCGCGGACCTGGCTGGAACGCAGCTTCACGTCCAGCACCTGCTCACGGCCCAGCCGCCGGTTCTTAGCTTTACGTTCGAACCACATGCTTTCTTCGCTTTAGCGCCAGGTCCACCATGCGCTGGCAGAGTTCCAGGTAGCTGATCCCCGCCGCCGCCGCCGCTTTGGGCAGCAAGCTGGTCTCGGTCATGCCCGGGAGCGTGTTGACCTCCAGTACCACCGGTTCGCCGTCCGGCCGCACGATAACGTCCACTCGCGAATAATCACGGCCGCCGATTGCCTTGAACGCACCCAGGCCCGCGGCCTGAACGCGCGCAGTCGTTCCCGCGTCAAATGGCGCCGGGCACAAATAATCGGTGGCACCGACGCTGTATTTGGTCTGGTAATCGTAGATGCCCGTCTTGGGCCGCACTTCAACCAGTGGCAGCGGTGCGTCGCCAAGGATACCGACGGTGCATTCGCGACCGCAGATCTTCTCTTCCATCAGAACCAGTGAATCGTGGCGCAGGGCCTCGGCCAGTGCTTTGCTCCAATCGGAGACGCGCTCTACGAATTGCAGGCCGACGCTGGAACCCTGGCGGGCTGGCTTTAACACCACGGGCGGGTCCCAACCCATCGGCCAGCTTGCGGAGGGCGACTCGACGAGCAGGAAACGCGCAGTCGCGACTCCTGCCGCCAAACAACGCTGCTTGGTCAGGACCTTATCAAATCCGATCCGGCTTGCCTCCGGGTCGCACCCGGTGTAGATCACCCCCAGTTCGTCCAGCCGCTGCTGGACCGTGCCGTCCTCACCATAAGTTCCGTGCAGCGCGAGGAAAACGACGTCCGTGCCTCTGGGCAGTCTCCATTTCTCGTTTCTTGGATCCACTTCGTGGACTTGGTGCCCGAGCGCGCGGAGCGCCTTGGCTACCTCCGCGCCGGAACGCAGGGAGACCTCACGTTCCGCGCTCGGACCGCCAAGCATCACAGTGATGTTGAGTTTCTCAGTCGCAAGGTTCATTCGCCGATGATTTCGACTTCCGTTTCCAGCTCGATGCCGCGCTCGGCACGGGCGCGCTGCCTAACGATCTCGATCAAGTCCAGGACGTCGCGCGCGGTGGCGGCGCCGGTGTTAACAATGAAGTTGCCGTGCTCGGCAGAGACGAGAGCTCCCCCGACGCGAGTTCCTTTCAAGCCAAGCTCGTCGATCAGCTTGCCGGCGGGAATTGAGGGCGGGTTCTTGAATATACACCCAGCGCTCGGCGCCGCAGGTTGCGACTGCCAACGTCTGCGGCTGTACTCGTTCATGCGCTGCCCGATGGTGTCGCGCGAGCCGGGCTGCCCGATGAGCACTGCCGCCAGGGCGATGTGCGTCTTCAAGGTCGGACAATTGCGATAGGCAGCCGATAGTTCCTGGGCCGACCGTTCATGCACCGTTCCGTCGAAATCCATCAGGCGAACGGACTCAACGACGTCAAACATGGCACAGCCCATTGCCCCGGCGTTCATGCGCAAGGCGCCACCGACGCTGCCGGGGATGCCTTCCAGGAACTCCAGTCGGGCCAGACCGTTTCGCCTGGCTTCGACCGCGACCTTTTTCAGTCTGGCGTGTGCGCCGCATTTCAAACGCTCGCCTCTTACTTCGATCCGGCTGAAATGAGGGTGAGCCAGGCAAATGACGACGCCGCGAAAACCGCCGCCCTTCACCAATAGATTTGAACCGCGTCCGAGAACAAAGAACCGCAAGCCGCGCTCGTGGCAGCCGGCCAGAACCGCCGCTAAATCCTCCTCCGAAGCTGGTTCAACATAAATATCCGCCGGCCCCCCAACCCGCAACGTTGTGTGTTTGGCCAGAGGTTCCTCGCGGCGAATCACGGTTGGGGGCGAAACGCGCTGCACCATCTCCGCCACCGCCGCCAGGCTCGACTCCGTCTTGTCCAGAATAATACCGTTGGTTCCATGCGGAGTCATGCAGTCCTCCGCTCCGCCTGGGCTGTGGTGTAATGGGCTGAATTGCGGGTCTGCGTTCGGCCGGACTGTGACGGTCGCGACGACACAAGGCTGCGACCGGCGTCCGTGGTCCGAAAGCCGGGCGATGTGTTTGGTGCCAGGTCGGCGCAACAGTCTCTTTCTGCGCCTGCTCTCAAGGGCGCCAATATGGCTTCAGCAATCTGTTCCGCCGCGCGCGGCGCATGCCATTGCGCCAGTGCGCTCCGCATCTTCTCATGCACCAACGGTTTCCCGATCAGCTCCAACAGCAATTGGGCCAGTGTTTCCGGTGTCGCGCTCTTCTCCTCGAGCAAGCGGGCCGCACCCGTGGCCTCGAAAGCGCGGGCGTTGTGAAACTGGTGATTGTGAGTGGCTGCCGGATAGGGAATCAGCACAGCCGGCACGCGCATGGCCGCGAGTTCAGCGAGTGAAGAAGCGCCTGCGCGCGAGACGGCCGCCGTCGCGGCGCCCAGCGCCAGCTCGATTTCGGCAAAGAAGGGATGCACGACCGCTTGCAGCTTGGCCGCCGCGTAAGCCTGGCGCACTCCCTCAGCGTCACGGGTACCGGCAAGATGGAGCCACTGCACGTCTGGAGCGCGGCTGGCGAGCAAGGGCAAGGATTCCACCACGAGTTGATTGATCCCGCCGGCACCTTGGCTGCCGCCCATCACCAGCAGGACGGGGCGTGTCGGATCAAGACCCAATTCTACCCGACAGGACGCCGCTTCGCGGACCTGAAAGCACGGGCGAACCGGGGTGCCCGTAATTGTCACGTTGCGGTCACGCAGGCGTCCGGCCGCCGTTGGGAAACCGACAAAAACGCCGTGCACGACCCTCGACAGCCAGTAGTTTGCACGGCCCGGTATGGAATTTGACTCGTGAAGGAACGTGCGCGCACCGGCGCGCTTCGCTGCCAGTATGGGCGGCGCGCTCGTGAATCCTCCCATGGCTAACGCGGCTTGCAGGGGGTGGGATTTGAAAAGCTTTGCCGCCGCGCGGTAGGACTGGATGAATCCGCGGACGAAGGCAAGTTCACCGCCGCGTCTCAAACCGACCGCTGGCAAGGTGACGATTTCGATACCGGAAACCCGTTTGGCGCTTTGCTGGTCCACTTCTTTCGGGGAGATGAGCAATATCGCAGCGCAATCGCGCCGCGCAAGCTGGTCAGCCACTGCCAAACCCGGAAAGAAATGCCCGCCTGTCCCACCGCAAGCGATGGCCACCCGACGCGGCGGTTGGAGTGATTGGGTCATGCTTGAGGCTGTGCCCGCCTGGCAAATGGATTCTCAAGGTCGCGCTCAGCCGCCAGGTTTCTTAGGACGCCATCGGCTTCACGTGCTTGCCGCGCAATATTGAGCAAAAGTCCGACACTCGCCAGCATCACCAACAAGTCCGACCCGCCGTAGCTGATGAAGGGAAGCGGCAGGCCTTTGTTCGGCAAAGCACCGGTGACCACACCAATATTGACGAAGGCCTGCAGACCAATCAGGAACGTGATGCCAGCCCCAAGCAACAACCCGAAAGTGTCACGCGCGCTCATGGCGATATAAGCCCCGCAGAAGACAATCGCTACGAATGCCACGATCACCAGTGCAGTCGCGATCAGCCCGAGCTCCTCTCCGATGATGGAAAAGATGAAGTCCGTGTGGTGTTCCGGCACGAAGCCGAGTTTCTGGCGGCCGTCACCGAGGCCCTTGCCGGTGAGCCCGCCGCTCCCGAGCGCAATCATCGCCTCGTAAGCCTGGCGCCCCTTGTCCCGCTTGGTTTCCTCCAGGTGCAGCCAGGAATAAACACGCTCGGAACGCATCGGGTTGTGATAGATGAACACTCCGACTCCGATCGCGAGGGCGAGGACGGGCGGGAGGAAATGCCACAGACGAATACCCGCGATGAGCAATAAAGCGCCGCTGACCGTCGCCAGCACCAAGGCATTACCGACATCCGGCTCTGCGAAAATGAGCCCCACCGTCAAACCGATCAGTAGGCCCGGAATGAGGATTCCCCTTTTCCACAGGGGCATCTGGCGCTGGTAATGCTCACCGTACCATGCCAGGGCTATAATCAGCGCTACCTTGGCAAACTCAGAAGGCTGAAAGCTCATGCCGCCAAATCTGAACCAGCGTCTGGCGCCATGGCTTTCGGCGCCAAAGTGCCTGCTCAACACCAACGCCAGCATGAGCACGGCAAGGCTCAACGGCACCCACCATATCCTCTTGATCTGGCGGTAATCCACCATCGTCACCACCACGGCAGCCGCCAGGCCGAGCGCGCACCAGACTAGCTGCATCGCCAGATAATGCGTGCCAACCTGCGCCATGCCCATGGTCGAGCTGTAAAGCATCACCATCCCAAGCGCCAGCAAGGCGGCGACGCAGGAAACCAGAATGGTGACGGCCACTTTCATTGCCGGAATTCGCACCCCGGACGCCGGGCTTAAGTCACCGGACGGCCGGAGGAGCTCTTACTGTCCAGGCGGCGTGGTTGGGTTCGACACGGGCGGAGTGGCAGGCGCGGGTTCCACCGGCGCAGTGGGAGCAGCCACCGGGGCTGAGGTTTTTGCCGGGACCTTCAGCTTCTGCCCGACTTTGATACTGTCGGTCTTCAGACTGTTTGCCGAGCGGAGCGCCTTGACGGTGGTTCCGAACCGCTGCGCAATCTTGGTCAGATTGTCGCCTGATTTCACGGTATAAGTTTGCTCACCACCCGCGCTGGCGCTTTCAGTGGGTGCCGTTCCGGTCACGGCGGTCGTGGTTGGGGCGGCGGGCGCGGGGATGTGAATCTTCTGGCCGATGTGCAGCTTCGTCGCTTCAACGCCAGGGTTGGCGTCAGCGATCGCCTTGGCAGTAATATGAAACTTCTTGGCGATCGTGCTGAAGTTATCTCCCTTAACGATGGTATATTCGGTGGCGCCGGCTGGCGGGGTCGGTGGGGCGGGCGTTTCGACCGAGGCCGGTGGGGCCACCACAACCGGCACATTGTCGGTTGTCGCTTGCGAATTGGTCGCCTCAACAAAGGCCGGAGGAACGTTGCTCGTCGTTGACTCCGTCGGAACGACCGGCTCCTTTGGTTGTCCGCAGCCTTGCATGAGCAAGGTCATTAGCCCGATGCCGTGAATGGCAAGGACGAAAAAGACGGCGATCTTCACACGGGCACGGCCCTTGTTCTTCTGCTCCAAAACGGAGCGCTGTTGAATGAGTGGGTTTTGGTTGTTCATGTTCAAATGGCACTTATTGCATCTGGCTTTTAAGGCATTGGTTCAATTTGTTTGCTTCGCCCCGGTGTGTTGCCTCAAAACAACCCCGGAGCACACTTTTCACGTTCGTCGCTTCATTGCTCAACTGCACTGTTTTACCATCTATATTGGGGGTGTCGCATCGGACACCCCTACCTATTGATTTCGCTGCCCAGCAAAGGACCCCGCCACGATGTTGGTGGTTTCGAAACTGATCCCAGCTCGAATAAGCCGGTGCAAGCAAATCTACGTCGCCTGAAGTCGCATTTCTGGCCGCTTCTGCCTCTGCTTCTAGCAACGAACCCGCGATGGTGCAAGGAGTAAAAAGACTCCCCACGGAACAAATACGCTTGCCTGCCTCGCACATCAGGAACGCACGCGCGAAACGCGGCGACGGCGGCACGCCCGCATCTGCCAGTGATCACCCTCGCAAGCACCGGCAGACTCCCTTCGCGCATCCCTGCCAGGGCCTCGCTCTGCGCGACAGCCTGACGAAGCTTCCTTGAGTTGGGGCACAAGCGGGCGTTGGCCCGCACGTAAGCCTCCGTGCTGCCGTAGCGAGCCAACCGGCAAGGAGCCAGGCTCGTCAGGCCGGCAACCGACGGCCCCAGGACGGCAATTCTCATTAGGCCCAAAGCCCTGAGAAAACAGGTGGTTTGCGCCCCACCCTGATCTTGAAACGATTTGATCAGTTGGTTTAAGGGTGGCTTTAGGGTAGCTTTGGGGTGGCTTTGGGGTGGCTTTAGGGTGGCTTTGGGGTGGCTTTGAGGTGGCTTTGAGGTGGCTTTAGGGTGGCTTTGGGGTCGCAATCGGTTGGCTATCAACAGGCTTTGGGGTGGCTTTGGGGTGGCTTTGAGGTGGCTTTGGGTGGCTTCCGCGGCCTCAAGGTTAAACGCACTTTTGCAAACATGAGACTCCGTACTCGTAACGAGAATTGCTTGCCGGAGGACCTCTCTTATCTCCGGTGGCAATAACTCGATCCGCGCGAACACGTGATCCAGAGCTTCCGTCTGCTCCCTGAATGAACAGACCCTGCGGGGCAAAACGGCCTTGCCGTGGTTCCTGAACAGCAAGCGCTCAATCAGTTCCGCTGGCGTTCCTTTGCCATGCGAGTCGGCCACGGCGCCGCTGAGCCACCGCGATTGCTCAACGCCCACATCCGGCCCACTCATGCGTGTCACCTTGCGTCGCAAAATGTCTTCCAGTTCCAACATGTTATCGGATCTTTAGCGTGCTCAATGCCACCACCGCACAGAGCACCCCTAAAATATAGAACCGCATCACGACTTGCGATTCGTACCAACCTTTCTTCTCGAAATGATGGTGGATCGGCGCCATCAGAAAGAGGCGCGCGCCCGTGCCATACCGCAGCTTTGTATAGCGATACCAGGTGGTTTGAAGAATGACGGAAAGCGCCTCGAGCACGAAAACCCCTCCTGCGAGCACCAGCACCAGCGGTTGATGGATCAAAACGGCAATGATGCCAAGCGCGCCACCCAGCGCCAGCGAACCAGTGTCGCCCATGAACACCTGCGCGGGATGGCAGTTGAACCAAAGGAACCCCAACCCGGCGCCAATCATCGCTGCGCAAAATACCGTCAGCTCTCCTGCCCCGACTACATGCGGAATCTGCAAATAGGCCGAAGCATTCTTGTTCCCCGCCAGGTAGGTTAGAACCAGGAAGACAAACGACACGATTACCGTGCAGCCGATCGCTAACCCGTCGAGGCCGTCCGTTAAGTTCACCGCATTCGAACTGCCCACGATCGTCAGAACCGTCAGCGCCAGCCCAACAACCGCCGCACTCGTAAGGACCGGACGCTTCAAGAATGGCACCGTGATCTCCGTAATCAGGCTTCGCGTGGAAGGCACGTACCACAGATACAGCCCGATAAACAAAGCCAGCGCCCCTTGCACACTGAGCTTGATGAACGATCTGGCGCCGCCGCCGCTCTGCTGGCTGATCTTGGCGTAATCGTCGTAAAACCCCAGCCCGGTCAGGACGACGACTGACAGTAACGTCAGTTGCACCAGCGTGTTCCATTGCGCCCAAAGCAGGGTCGTCAGGTTCAACGCCACAACCACCAAAATGCCCCCCATTGTCGGCGTCCCTCTCTTGCTCAAGATCCTTGCCGCCAGGCCGCCCCCGATTTCCGCTTTGTCTGCATACTCCTGGCCGAACCTTAACCGCTTCAGCCAGGCAATTACTCTCGGTCCCATCCACCAACTCAAGATCAGCGCCGTCATTGCCGCCCCGGCGCTGCGAAAGGTGATGTACCGAAAGAGCCGCAACGGGGATAAGGTGTCGGCCCACTCGGTCCCCGCAGACCAAGTCAACAAGTATTGGCTCAAATAATAGAACATTCAATCTCTTCGTGGCTCTCCGGCTCGCAATACATCCCCAATCCGTTCCAGCCTCGTGGCGCGCGAGGCCTTCAACAAAACCACGTCGCCGCTCTTAACAAAACTCTTCACCGCGGCGGCGGCGGCATCCACGTCCGCGAATTCAAGGACCCGGTTCAACCCCGCGTCCCGGGCGGCGCGCGCCACAACTGGAGCCATCTTCCCCACCGCGAACAACTGACCGACTCCCAGCTCCGCCGCCCGCTGACCGATTTCCCGGTGCGCCGCCTCGCTCTGAGATCCCTGTTCCGCCATGTCCCCCAGCACGGCCACCTGCCGGCCCTTGCAAGGCAACTCCCGCAGCGTCTGCAGCGCCGCCACCACCGAATCCGCATTCGCATTGTAAGCGTCGTCGAGCACGCGGACGCCGCAGTTTTCCCAAAGCTCCAGGCGCATCTTCGGCGGTCCGCATTCGGCCAGACCCCGAGCGATCTGCGCGCGGTTCAACCCTAGCTCCATCCCGATAGCTATGGCGAACAGCGCGTTCACCACCTGGTGGCGGCCCAGTAAATGGACCCGATATTCGCCGCTAAAGTCGGCCGTCGGCCCTTCCACCTGGAACCTCACCCCCTGCGCGTCGAGATGCAAGTTGCGGGCGTGCCAGTCGTTGCTCGCCTCGAATCCCACCCGCACCACCGCCGCGCGTGCGCGCTCAGCCGTGCGGCCGCTCCATTCATCGTCTCCGTTCACAAAGAGCTTGCCGTCCACCGGCAGCAGCTCGGCCAGCCACCCTTCCTCTCGTGCCACCCGCGCCACGTCGCCGAAAAACTCCAAGTGCTCCCGGCCGATGCAAGTGATAACGCCATACTTCGGTCGCATCATTTTCACCAACGGCGCCAGCTCCCCCGGATGGTTGGTACCCGCCTCCAGCACCGCCGCCTGATGTGATCGCTCAAGCCGCAACAACGTCAACGGCACACCAATATCGTTGTTGAAACTCGCCTCGCTCCAGAGCGTGGCGACTCCTTGCCGCAGCACCGATGCGATCAGTTCTTTCGTGGTCGTCTTGCCGTTTGAACCGCCGACCGCCACCAGTGGCAGCTCAAAGTCTTGACGATACGTCGCTGCCAATTGGCCGAGGGCTCTCCGAGTGTCCTCGACCACGATCATCGCGCAGCCACCCCAGTCCGCCGGCACCCGCTTGCGATCAACCACGACCGCGCCCGCCCCTTTCTCTGCGGCTTGTCGCAGGAAATCGTGTCCGTCAAAGCGATCGCCCGCCAATGCAAAAAACAAGTCCCCCGTCTGCAACCGGCGCGAATCCGTACACACGCGGTCAACGTGCGCCTCCGGTGAACCACTTAGTTGTTCCCCGGCACTGGCGATGGCAACAAATCCTAATGAGCGAGCTTCCATCCGAACTTCCAATCCCATCCTGCGACGGCTTTCGCCGCCAGTCGCGCTAGCTCCGTGGCTGGGCAATCAACGCCCTCCCTGAGCGGATCGCGCCGGCCGGCAACGGCTTTGGGTCGTCCATCAATTCCAACCCGATGACGTTCGCCGGCTCGGCTGGTCCCGCAGGCAGCCTTTCTTGCCGTGTTGGCCTTGGAGTCCCGCGGCCATCGTTGCCGATAGCCGCCACAAATAATTGATGCGAAATGAACGGTAGCGAGTTCATGTTAGCCTTTCATGGTTGGGTCTTGTTCACTGCGAGCGTGCGGCTGCGGTTTTCGAGGTCCTGTCATCCAAGGGCGCCGCAACGGTGCCCGGCACTGGCACGCCCACGCTGTCTTCCGGGCGAATATTCAAATAATTGGCTGCTGCCTCGGCGATCTGTTTGAAGACGGGCGCAGCGATTTGACCGCCGTAATAGCCTTGATCCCGCTTCGGCTCATCCATCACCACGGAAATACAAAGCTCGGGATTATCCGCCGGGAAAAAGCCGATGAACGAGGCAAAGTATTTGCCCTTCAAGTAACCCTCGGGGCCGCCCGACTTTTGCGCCGTGCCGGTCTTGCCGGCGACAGTATAATGCGCTAGTGCGGCTTTCGGCGCCGTGCCTTCCGGCGAGACCACGGTCTTAAGCGCGGTCACCATCTGCTCCGCTGTCGCCTCGCTGATCACCCGCCGCACGCGCTGCGGAGAATACTTGGCGACGACCACGTGGTCGCGGTCCTCCAACCGGTCCACCAGCATCGGCTGCATCAGCACCCCTTTATTGGCGATCGCGCACATCGCCATCATCATTTGCAGGCTCGTCACGGCGATGCCTTGGCCCATTGGAATTCGGGAGATCGAGACTTTGCTCCACTTCTTCACCGGATGCACAATCCCGCCGACCTCGCCTTGAAGCGGCAGCCCGGTCGGCGTCCCGAAGCCGTAATCGCGGATGTAATCGTAGAGCCGATTTGCGCCCATCTTAATGCCGATCTTTGCGGCGCCGATGTTCGAGGACTTGGTGATGATACTTTCCACTGAAAGCACGCCATAGGATTCATGGTCGTGGAGCATCTGGCCCGCGAAGTGAAAATGACCGTGCTCGCAATCAAAGGTGTCGCTTAGTCGTACCACCCCGTCATTGAGTGCACCGGAAACCACCACGATCTTGAAAGTGGACCCAGGCTCTGCCACGTCCGCAATCACTCGATTA
>Ga0335078_10016559_pt1 | contig 10943 bp, 6 predicted proteins | sample Lox_Sample_32_FD_206711 | JGI IMG/M metagenome (GOLD analysis project Ga0335078, IMG submission 206711) | Soil microbial communities from Loxahatchee National Wildlife Refuge, Florida, United States - Lox_Sample_3.2 | ecosystem: Environmental > Terrestrial > Soil > Wetlands | place: USA: Florida... | reverse complement strand
AATGCCTTGATCAGGCGAACTGCGGCAAAGACGTTGACGGGAAACCACCTTAGGCTGCTCCTGCCACTCGGTTTACGGAATCACTGGTTCTCCTGGCCGCTCTTCCATTATTCGCCTTGGCGCAGCAGTCCGCGAGAGGCACGGCTAACACACAGCAAGCTGGCGCTCCGGATGACTTTATCGAAGGCACCTTGAAATTCCACCGCACCAGTCCCGGTTTCATGCAGGTTGTGGATACGGTGAAAAACGAGAACGCCGGAACCGTAATTCTTCCGCCAGGCGGAGTGCCGGTCTTCGCGCCTATGCCGGGCTACGACATCAAATCCGCGTACGAGAAGCATATGAAGGCGGCCGCCGCTCCCGCCCAGCAGACCGGCGAGGGCGAAAAAGGCACCACGGGCGCCACCGCCGTCCCAGGACCGGCTGCAGGCTATGACGCGGCGGCCAAGAGCGTCACGCTGGCCGACGGCAGGTCCGTCATCTTTACCGATGACAGGCATATGGTGGTGAAACTGCCCGGCATAACGGGACTACAGGTCTATGAGCTGCAATATCACGGGTCGGGCCCGATGCGCGTCATGCACAATGCGGCGGGCGCTTATGGCGGAAAGGTCGGCCAGTCTATAAGCGGGACGGGTGTCACCATAACCCTCCAGAGCGCCAACGGGATGCCGGGAGGCCAACTCTACGACACCGCCGAGGGGTCCAATATACCGGCAACCGTGCTACCCAGGGTGAAACCGATCGTGGAGACCGTCCGCGAGGCGTTGGACACAGTCAAGAAGGTTCAGCCGCAGTTCGCCAAATTTAAGGTAGTCAAAAGCCTGGTGAACAATAATCTCGGCATGTAGCACCTTGGCGCGGAGTCATAGAATCATTCGTCGCGCAGCGCCGCCACCGGGTCGATCCGGGCGGCGCGGATTGCCGGTAGCGATCCGGCGATGATCCCCAGGGCGAGCACCATCGCGGTGGTCCAGGCCGTCACGGCCGGATCCGCGGGTTTCACGCCGTACAGGAACCCCTTCAATAGCCGCGCCGCCGCCAGGGCCGCCGGTAGACCGCACGCGATCCCGAGCCCGACCAGCGCCAGGGTTTCTCCGATTACGGCCCGCAGCACCTGCGCCGGCAGCGCGCCGAGCGCCATGCGGACTCCGATCTCCTGAGTCCGCCTTCCGACGGAGTAGGCCACGACGCCATAAATGCCGATTCCCGCCAGCAGCGCGGCCAGCGCGCCGAACACGGTCGATAGCAGCGCCAGCAGCCGCTCGCGCAGCAGCGCTTCCTCCATCTCGGTGGCCAGAGTGCGAATTTCGAAAGCCGGCAGATTCGGATCGATCGCCGCAATCTCGCGCCGCAGCCCGGCAACGACGTCCGCACCGCCGGCCGGGGTTCGCACCATCAGCTCCATCTCCCCGCGCCCGGTCGGCCCTTCGAGAAAGGTCATATACATCGTGTTTTCCGGCCCGGTTTTCACCGCGGCGTAGGGCACGTCGCGAACCACTCCGATTACCTCGCAGAGGCTTCCGTTTTCGCCTATCGAAATCCTGCCGGTGCACACGATTCGTTTGCCGAGCGGATTTTCACCGGGGAAAACGCGGCGGGCGAGGGTTTCGTTGATCAGGGCGACCAACTGGGACCCTTCCGCCATATCGGCGCGGTTGAACTCCCTGCCTTGTAACAGCGGCACGCCCAGAGTTGCAAAGTAATCCGGATAGACTTGCAGCCAATGGCCTACGAACCAGCGCCCGTCCTCCGTGGCGAATGGCCGTCCGGGGCCAGCCATGGTGGGAGCCTCGAGCGACAGCGAGGCGGTAACAACTCCGGGAATTGCGCGCACCCGGTCCAGCAGGTCGAGATAGAGCCGGTTCAGCCGGGCCCCATTGGACCCGTTCTTTTGGTCGCTGCCGCGCGGCTGGAGCGAGACCGTGTACACGCGATCGCGCGGGAAGCGGGCGTCAATATTATCGAGGCTGCTCAAAGTCCGCACGAGCAGGCCGGCGCCCATCATCAAAACCAGCGACATAGAAACCTGCGCCACCGACAGAAAGCGGCCGAAGCGCTGCGGCGGGCTGCTGCCGCGGCCGCCTTGCTTCAACGCCGGCGCCAGGTCGAGCGCGGCGCCGCGCATGGCCGGCGCCAGCCCGAAAAGAACGCCGGTGAGCACCGATATGGCGATCGTGAACGCGAGCACCCGGGCATCCGGAGCGAGATCGAGCTCGATCATCGGCCTCCCGATCGAAAGGAATCGAACCAGCACGCCGGAACACCATCGCGCCACGAAAAGGCCGAGCGCTCCCCCGACCCCACTGAGCAGCACGCTTTCCACCAGCAGTTGCCGGATCAATCTCCGGCGGGTTGCTCCGATGGCCAGGCGAAGCGCGATCTCCCGCTGCCGGGCCGCCGCCCGTGCCAAAAGAAGGTTGGCAACATTCGCGCAGGCAATCAGCAGCACCAGCCCCACCGCGCCCATCAGCACATAGAGCGCGCCCGTAAACGGCCGGCGCAAGTGGGAAAGCCCCATCGCCCCGGGCAGCAGCACGATCTTCGATCCGACCCATTCCGGAAGCCAGCTCGCCCGCTCCAGCCCCAGCTCGGACGCAAGCCCGGTTTGAATGCTGCGATAGATCACCCGCAGTCCGTTGGTCGCCTGCTGCGCGGTGACCCCGGGTTTGAGCCTGCCGAAAATCGTCAGCCATTCGACGGTGTTCGTAGGCCGCCCCAGCCAGTTCTCGTTCTGCGGCATCACTTGCGGCTGCATCATGATGGGCACGTCGACGTCCGGTGCGTCGCCCACCTGCAGACCGTGGAAACCCGGCGGCGTTACGCCCACGATGGTGAAAGACGTGCCATCGATCAGGACCTTTTGGCCGATCACGGACGAAGCGGCTCCAAAGCGACTGCGCCAGTACGAATAGCTGATCACGGCTACCGGATGGCCCCCCGGCACGCGATCGTCGTCGGGAGTGAACAGGCGCCCGGCTGCCGGTTGTATGCCCAGCACACGATAATAATTCCCGGAGACGAACTGGCCCATGGTCGATGCGGAATCGCCGTTTACGACCACATTTAAGCGAAGCTGCTCGCCGTAAGCGGCAAGCTCGGCAAAGAAAGGCTGTTGTTCGCGCAGGCGGCGGTAGGTCTCGTAATAGTAGCCGTCATCGGTACGGCCGTCCCACTGTTTGCCGACGAAGATCAGAGACTGCGGGTCGCGCACCGGCAGCGATTTGTACAGCAGGGCGTCGATCAGGCCGAAAATCGCGGTATTGGCGCCGACTCCCAGCGCCAGCGAAAGAATGGCCACCGCGCTGAAGCCCGGATTTTTGCGGATCAGCCGCAAACCATAGCGCGCGTCCTGCGCCAGCCGTTCCAGCCAGGTCCACCCCCAGATTTCGCGGACGGTTTCCCGCAGAAGCATCTCGTTTCCGAGGTTCCGGCGCGCGGCCAGCCGCGCCTGTTCGGAATTCAGGCCGGCTTCCCGGTGTTCGGCGGCGTCCAATTCCAAGTGGCCGCTCAACTCCCGGGCTAGGTCCCGTTCCCGTTGTGCGCGTCTTCGCCAGTCCGGCATTGTGTTGTATTTTACCCGTGAAACCGATTTGATGGGTAGACGTCCTACCAAGATTTTGGCTAGGTCGCCGAACTGGAGTCTTTTCCGCCGCGCCGACCCTCCCACTGCCGTATGATGGCAGGATGGAACTTCTTCGGAGGGATTGGCTGCGCATGGCCGGCGTGTCCGCCGCTGCCTCGATTCTATCGGCGGAAACCGACCGGAGCATCGGCTACTGCGTCGTGGGACTGGGCCGCATCGCCGGCCACTACCTGGCCGGCATGAAGACGGCGAAATACTCGCGCGTCACGGCTTTGGTGAGCGGCCATCGCGATAAAGCAGAGAGGATCGCGGCGGAAAACCAGGTTCCGGCGTCGAACATTTATAGTTATGACAATTACGACGCCATCGCCGGCAATAAAGCCATCGATGCCGTCATCATTTGCCTGCCGAACTCCATGCACGCCGAGTACACGATTCGGGCGGCGCGCGCCGGCAAACACGTGCTCTGCGAGAAGCCGATGTGCACCACGGTGGCCGACGGCGAGGCGATGATCGATGCCTGCCGCAAAGCATCGAAAAAGCTGATGATCGCTTATCGCTGCCATTACGAGCCGATGAATTTGCGCGCCGTCCAGTTGATTCGGGAAGGACGCGCGGGTACGATTCATACCATCGAGAGCGCCAACGGTTTCAACATTCAGCCCGGCGAATGGCGCTTGAACCGCAAACTGGCCGGCGGCGGACCCATGATGGACGTCGGAATCTACTCCCTGAACGCCTGCCGCTACCTGACCGGCGAAGAGCCGGCCTCCTGGACGGGCCAGATGTCCGCGATGGACCACGACGGGCGGTTCAACGAGGTGGAGGAAGATCTGGTGTGGAGCATGAAGTTTCCCTCGGGCGTGCTCGCCACCTGCCAGACCTCCTACGGCGTCAACATGCCGGGATGGTTCCGGGTGCGCGGGACCAAAGGCGTTATCGAAATGTCGGCGGCGTTTGGATACCAGGGCCAGCATCTGATGGCGCGCGTCGCCGGCGGGGCGCCGATTGATGAAACCAGTCCGCTCCGGGATCCGGGCCATTTTCCGCTGGAGACGGATCATCTGGCGGAGTGCATCTTCGACGGCAAGGAGCCGAAATCGCCCGGCGAGGAAGGCTTGCGCGACATGCGCCTGATGATGGATATCTATCGCGCCTGCGGCCGCGCCTGAGCGGTTTCGCGGCGGGTCAACCTCTCGAAGATTACAATATTCCTTCATGGCTTTTCTTGACGAGCTGCGCTGGCGCGGCTTCCTGGAAGCGACTACCAGCGACGATCTGGATTTCTACCTGGCCGCGGGACGGCGCACGATGTATGTTGGATTCGATCCCACGGCCGACAGCCTTCACCTGGGCAGCCTGATCCCGGTGATGGCGTTGGCGCACGCGCAGCGCCAGGGACATCGGCCGCTGGTGCTGGTGGGCGGCGGCACGGGTCTGATCGGCGATCCCAGCGGCAAATCCAGCGAACGGACGCTGCTGACGAAAGAAAAAACGGAAGAGAACGCGGCGGCGATTCGCGCCCAGCTAGGGCGGTTTTTCGATCTTTCGACCACCGATCGCGCGCTCATGCTCAACAACGTCGATTGGCTGGCGCCGCTGAACCTGATCGATTTTCTGCGCGATATCGGCAAGCATTTTTCGGTGAACGAAATGATCAAGCGCGACTCCGTGCGCATGCGGCTGGAGGAGCGCGATCACGGCATTTCGTACACCGAATTCAGCTATATGCTGCTGCAGGGCTACGATTTTCTCCATCTCTGCCAGCACCACGACTGCACCATTCAGATGGGCGGCAGCGATCAGTGGGGCAATATCCTGGCAGGCAAAGAGCTGATCCGGCGGGTTCTGGGCCAGCGCGGCGAAGGCATCACCTTTCCGCTGCTCACCACGTCGACCGGCAAGAAGTTCGGCAAAACCGAGGAGGGCGCGGTGTGGCTGGACGCCAATCGCACCAGCCCCTACCAGATGTATCAATATTGGCTGCAGACCACCGACGAAGACGTCGAGCGGTACCTGAAGCTGTTCACGTTCCTCGGCGCGGAGCGCGTCGCCGAGCTGGCCGCCGCGACCGCCAACCGCCCGGAAAAGCGCGAAGCGCAGCGCGTTCTGGCCGCTGAGTGCACGGGCATCGTCCACGGAGCCGAGATCGTGACCGCGGTCGAGGCAGCCAGCCGGATTCTGTTTTCTTCCTCGGACGAGACCCCAAGTCCCGCGACCATCGCCATGCTGGCGGGCGAAGTGCCGGTCACCGAGCTCACGACTGCCGAACTGGAAGCGCGCGTCCCGCTGGTCGACCTGTTGATCCGCACCAGGCTGGCGGCGAGCAAAGGCGAAGCCCGCAAGCTCATCGATGGCGGCGGCGTGTACCTCAATAACCAGCGGCAGAATCAAGCGCAGAAGGCCGTTTCGACGGATGATCTCAAGTGGCCGGGAGCGATCCTGTTGCGCTCGGGCAAGAAAAACTATCACCTGGTGAGGATTGGATAGGGGTCAGCGGCCGCGGGCTGCCGCTTTTCGAGCTGCCTTTTTCGCGGCGGGCGTCTTGATGACCGAGACCACGCCTTCGGTCACCCGGTCTTCGGCGTCTTCCACATCGGCCATATCCAGCGCCGCCCGCAGATAAGCGCCGATGGCCGGCCGGCCCACATCGTCGACCGAGTAGAGCTTGATGTGGCGGATCTGCGATCCTTCGCCTTGCAGAATCCCCTCGGGATCGGGCAGAAACGCGCCGAAGTTGAACCCCAGGTTCACGTGTTTGGAATGCACGGTCACATGGCAGATCTGATCGCGCATGCGCGAATTCGGCCCGTAGCCGAGCGCCACCGTATAAACCTGCAGGATGTTCTCGTGGCAGGGCGCAAGAATATTCAGCACCGCCTGCCGCGCGGCCAGAGCCACTTTACGGATCTCCGGCGGGTAGGCCTTCAACAGTGGTAGCAGCCCCTTGGGAGGCGGATACGTCATCTGCTGATTGTAATCCGCGCGACAAATACAATCTTTGCCGGATTGATTCGCCCATCACTTCCTCGCTTCTGTGCTTAGGATCACGTTGCGTCACAGGCGTAGGGCAACCCGGACAGGCTTCCCATCGCCATCAGAAGTATCTCCATGGGCTTGAAACGAAATCTAGTCTTTCTTCTGACGGCGGCCATGCTGCCGCTTCTGGCGCAGAATACCGGCGCTATCAAAGGAACTCTCACAGACGAATCGGGGGCGGTGATTCCGGCCGCTACGGTCACCGCGAACGGTAATGGAACTTCCAAAAGCGCGCAAAGTCAAGCCGATGGAAGCTACGAAATCCCCGGGTTGGCTCCGGGTCAGTACACGGTAACCGTCAATATTCCGGGTTTCTCGCCGTTTTCGCAGACCGCGGCGGTGACGGCCGGCGGCAGCGTGCAGGTACCCGTAAGCCTGGCGGTCAGCACCGGAAAGCAGGAGGTGACCGTGACCGCCGAAGCCGGACCGACGATCAGCGTCGAGCCGGACAACAATGCCGCGGCCATGGTCATCAAAGGCGAGGATTTGCAGGCGCTGCCGGACGATCCGGACGACCTGGCCGACGCCCTTCAGGCGCTCGCCGGCCCGGGAGCCGGGCCGAACGGCGGCCAGATGTATATCGACGGCTTCACGGGCGGCCAGCTTCCTCCCAAGGAATCGATCCGCGAGATCCGCATCAACCAGAATCCGTTTTCGGCGGAATTCGACAAGCTCGGCTTCGGGCGCATCGAAATCTTCACCAAACCGGGCACCGACCGGCTGCGCGGCATGCTTTTCCTGAACGACAGCAACGCCGAGTTCGATTCGCGCAATCCGTTCGCCAGCAATAAGCCCGACTATTCCAACCGGCAATACGGCGGCAATGTCGGCGGTCCCATCAACAAGCACGCGTCGTTCTTTCTCGATTTCAACGAGCGCGATATCACGAACAACGCCATCACCAACGCCATATTCTTCGATCCGGTGGCGCTGGCAACGTCGCCGATCAATACCGCGGTGGTGACGCCGCAGATGAACCGCACCATTGCGCCCCGCGTGGATTATCAGCTGACCACCAACAACACGCTGACGGTCCGGGTGGAAGAGCGCATGGGGTATTTTGACAACGCCGGTCTGGGCGGATACCGCCTGCCGGCGCCGTATTCGCAGCTCGCCTACGACACCAACAACAACGCGCAGAACATAATGGCGACGGAGACCGCGGTGCTGAATCCGCGGATCGTGAACGAGACGCGCTTCCAATACGTCCGCAACTGGACGCAATCGATGGGCAACGAAGTCCCTGAAATCAACGTGACCAACTCGTTCGTGACGGGCGGCAACGGCGTCGGCGATACGTTCGACCGCACGCACCATTTCGAATTGCAGAATTACACTTCGATTTCCAGAGGCACGCACACCATACGCTTCGGCGGCCGGTTCCGCCGCGACAGCGACCAGAACAACAATCCGCAGGGGTTCAACGGCATCTTCAGCTTCTTCGGCGGCGTGGAACCGGTGCTGGACGCCAGCAACAATATCGTTTCGCAGGATGGAACGGAACAGACCGAGGTGCTGACTTCGCTCGAGCAATACCAGCGGAACGTGGCCCTGACCCGCGCCGGTTTCACCCAATCGCAGATTCAGACGCTGGGCGGCGGCCCCTCGCGCTTCTCGATCCAGGCCGGCGAGCCTTATATCAGCATGACCCGGTGGGATGCCGGGCCATTCGTGCAGGACGACTGGCGCATGCGGCCGAATTTTACCTTGAGTCTCGGCCTGCGTTACGAAGTGCAGACGCTGGTCTCCGACTATCGCGATTGGGCGCCGCGATTGGGTTTCGCCTGGGCGCCCGGAAAAACCAAAAACGGGCGGCAGAAGACGGTGTTCCGGGGCGGATTCGGGATGTTCTACGACCGCCTCGGCGTGGGCCCGTTCGAGCAGGCGGCGCTCAACAACGGCTACACGCAGGTGCAATACACGGTCTTCAATCCTACGTTTTATCCGAATCTGCCCTCGCTCGGGAGTCTCAGCCCGGGCCAGAACACCATCTTCCGCATCGATCCCAATCTGCGGGCCGACTATAGTATGCAGTGGGCAATGGGAGTGGAGCGGCAGCTCAATTCCAACACCACGGTTTCGGCGACGTACACGTACAATCACGCCGAGCACTATCTGCAGACGGTGCCGATCAACACTCCGCTGCCGGGTTCATTCAACCGCCTGCTTCCGCTGAGCCCGTCGAACGGCGTGTTTCCGCTGGGGTATAACGCGGGCAACGTGTTTGAAGACGAATCGGGCGGCATTTTGCGGCAGCACATCGTGATGCTGAGCATGAATACGCGCATCAACAATAATGTTTCGCTATACGCCAATTACCAATTGACGTACGCCAACGATCTCCCCGGCGAGCCGACCGATCCCTACGATTTCATGCTGGATTACGGCCGCTCGAACCTGGACCGGCGGAATAATCTCCAGATTTTCGGGTCGATGGTCGCTCCGCTGGCAATTCGGCTGGCGCCCTTCATCACCCTGCGCTCCGGCGCGCCGTACGATGTGCTGATCGGCGAGGACCTCTACGGCGATACCTTCACCAACGCCCGCGCGGCGTTCGCCCCGCAGGGCGCCTGCCCGGCGGGATTCGTCGGCACCGTCGGCGATGTGGTCTGTTCGCGGGCGGGCAACTTCACGACGAATTACGATCCGGCGCATCCGGGCAGCCTGGTGCCGCGCAATTATCTGACCCAGGCCGGGCTGGTGTCGCTGAACATGCGCGTTTATCGCGTGTTCGGCTTCGGCGGTAAGGGCGCCGGTGGCGGCAATGCCGGCGGCGGTGGGGGCGGTGGATACGGCGGCGGCGGCGGCCGCGGTGGCGGCGGCATGCGCATGGGACCTCCGGGCGGCGGAGGCGGCCGCGGAATGATGAATGCCGGCGCCACCGAGCAGCGCTTCAATCTCATGATCGGTGTCACCGCGACCAATTTCATCAACCACTTCAATCCGGGCGGATATCAGGGTGTCATCACGTCGCCGCAGTTTCTGCAGGCCACGACCGTGAATACGGGTTTCGGCGGCGGCGGCGTCGGCGGTGGAATCGGGGCAGGAGCGGCGAATAATCGCCGCATCGAGTTCGACATGCGGTTCACGTTCTGAGCCCGCTCATTCGTAGCGCAAAGATATCGCCGGGTCCACTCGCGCGGCGCGATGCGCCGGAATGTAGCTCGCGACCATGGCGATCAGGAGCCACAGCGTCGCCGCGGCGGTGAATGCGACCGCATCGAATGGGCTGACGCCGTAAAGCAACCCGCGCAGGAAACGCACGGTAACCGCGCTGAGTGCCAGCCCGGCCCCGATGCCTGCCGCCGTCAGACGCAATCCGTGGCCGAGGACGAGCCGGTGAACGTCGATCCTCCGCGCTCCCAGGGCCATGCGCAGGCCGATTTCACGGGTCCGCTGCGCCACCGAATAGGCCACCACGCCATAGAGTCCGATGACGGAGAGCGCGATGGCCAATACTCCGAATGCGCTCATCAGTCCGGCCTGCCAGCGGACCCGCCACAGCGAAAGATCGATCAGCTCATCGAAGGTCTGGAGCTCGTAAACCCGCAGATCGGGTCCGCCCGCGCGCGCCAGTTTGAGCAGCGGTCCCGCCACGGAGCGCGGCTCACCCCAGGTGCGCACGATCAGCGCGAAGAAGCCGTTCCACCAGACCTGAAAGCGGGAGACATAGAGGAATGGGGCGGGCTCCTCGTCGAGGGCGCCGTACTTGCTGTCTCGCGCAACTCCGATCACCCGAGCCTGAATCTGCGGGTCCTGTTGGCGGCAGCCGAGCCAGATGGTCTTTCCTATCGGGTTCTGGCCAGGCCAGTGCCGGCGAGCCAGCGTCTGATTGATGATGACCGCGCGCGTGGAGCCGGGGCGGTCGGATGCCGTGAAGTTTCTTCCGAGCAGCAGCGGGACGTTCATCAGGTCAAAATAATTGGGCTCGACGACATTGATGCCGAGCCTGGTTTCCGGGCCGGCGCGGCTGCCACTGATGCATTCCGTATCCGTAAACCCCAGCACGGCGAACGAGAGCGTCGCGTCGCGGACGCCGGGGATGGTCCGCGCCTGGTCGAGAAGATGCGTGAAGACCAGGGTGGCCTTTTGTGGGGTGAAATCGGGTTGGGGAGTAAACAGCCGGATGTACATGCGATGGCCGGTGGCAAAGCCCGGATCAATTTCGGCGCTCCGCTGAACAGCCCGAATGAGCAATCCGGCTCCGATCAGAAGCGTCAGCGACAGCGCGACCTGCGCGACTACATACAGATCCCGCTGGGCACTTCCGCCGCTTCGCCCGGTGCCTGCCGCCCCCTTTAGAGCAGCCGTCAAATCG
>Ga0335078_10016558_pt1 | contig 10944 bp, 9 predicted proteins | sample Lox_Sample_32_FD_206711 | JGI IMG/M metagenome (GOLD analysis project Ga0335078, IMG submission 206711) | Soil microbial communities from Loxahatchee National Wildlife Refuge, Florida, United States - Lox_Sample_3.2 | ecosystem: Environmental > Terrestrial > Soil > Wetlands | place: USA: Florida... | reverse complement strand
AGCGAAGCCTTGATCGATGCCGGCGTCGACCTCGTCGTGGTCGATACCGCCCACGGCCATTCGTCGCGCGTGCTTGAAGCGGTGACGCGCATCAAACGGCAATCGAACGCCGTGCAAGTCGTCGCCGGCAATATTGCCACCGCCGACGGCGCCAAGGCGCTGATTGACGCCGGCGCCGACGCCATCAAGGTCGGCATCGGGCCGGGCTCGATCTGCACGACGCGTATCGTCGCCGGCGTTGGCGTGCCGCAGCTGACGGCGATCATGGATGCGGTCGAGGCGGCGAAACAGCACGACACGCCGGTGATCGCTGACGGCGGCATCAAATATTCCGGCGATCTCGCCAAGGCGATCGCCGCCGGCGCCGATTGCGTCATGATCGGCTCGCTGCTCGCCGGAACCGACGAGACGCCGGGCGAGGTGTTCCTCTACCAGGGCCGTTCGTACAAGAGCTATCGTGGCATGGGCTCGGTCGGCGCCATGGCGCGCGGCTCGGCCGATCGCTATTTTCAGCAGGAGATCAAGGACGCGCTCAAGCTCGTGCCCGAGGGCATCGAAGGCCAAGTGGCCTACAAGGGGCCGGTCGCCAACGTGCTGCACCAGCTGGCCGGCGGCTTGCGCGCCGCGATGGGTTATGTGGGCGGCAAAAATCTTGCCGAGTTCCACGCCAAGGCCGAGTTCGTGCGTATCTCGGGAGCAGGATTGCGTGAAAGCCACGTGCACGATGTGACGATAACGCGCGAGAGTCCGAATTACCCAGGCCGAACGTAATATTAAGTCGAACCCAGGCGGTACGATGGCTGCGGGCCCGATCGATCGATTTGCCAAGATCCGCGCGGCAACCGATGCGCATCGCGCGCAGCACGGCTGCGGGGCGTATCCGTATGACAATGGTCCGCTACTCGGGGCGCTGGCGGCGGCCGCCGATGCGCGCCGCATCCTCGAACTCGGCACGGCCCTCGGCTACACCGCGCTGTCGTTTGCCGCGGGTGCGCCCGACGCCACAGTGGACACCATCGAGCGCGACCCGGATCATGTACTGCTCGCGCGCGACAACATTGCCGCGGCTGCGATGGATCACCGCATCACGGTGCACGAGGGCGACTTCGCCAGCGTGCTGCCGACGCTCGACCCGGGCTACGACGTCGCCTTCTTCGACGGCCAGGCGCCGACGCCGGCGCTGCACAAGACGCTACGCGGGCTGCTTCGCACCGGTGGGACGCTTATCACCGCCAATCTGAACCATCGCTCGACGCCCGAAGCGGTGCGCAAGGCGCTGTTCGACGGCAAATCCTGGCGCAGTGCGCTGGTCACGGAGGACGGCGAGACGGCGATCAGCGTCAAACTTTGACGCGGCATGGCGACACGGTCGGCAGAGTGATACGAATATAAATTGCGCGGGGTCAATGAGATGTCGCTTCAAGCGGTCCTGCTGCCTTTATTCGTTGAAGTCATCTTGACTTTCGCATTGTGGGGATGGATGGCGGCGTTGCGCACCCGCGATATGACATCGGGCGGCGTGCGGCCCGACGACATCGCGCTGCGCGAGCCGAATTGGTCGAAGCACACCTTGCAGGTCGCGTATTCGTTCTCCAATCAATTCGAGCTGCCGGTGCTGTTCTATGTTCTGACCATTCTGGCCTACGTCACGCACAAAGCGGGCGTCGTATTCGTGATCCTGGCGTGGATATTCGTGATTTTTCGCCTGCTCCACGCCTACGTCCATACGACCAGTAATGTCGTGCGCTTTCGCGGCTCGCTGTACGGCATTGCCGCCTTCGCTCTGATCCTCAATTGGGTGATTTACATTGTCGCTGTGCTGACCAGCCCCTGGGTGTGAAGCCATGCCGCTTGAATTTTGTCATCCGACCGCTCCTCATGAACGGCTGCGGCTGCCGGAATGGTATGTCTCCAGCCTGATGATGGACCGCGCGCTCGACGCGGTCGTGCGCCGTGTTCGGAAGCTCGATCGCAAGCACGATATTCCCTACCTCGCCGGCTATAGCCTCGACGGCAAGATCATCTACATTGACCGGCACATGCCGAAGTCGTTCAAGTTCCGGGGCCGCACCGTGGAGACCGACCGCTTCCTGATCCTGCATGAAGAAGTCGAGAAGACGCTGATCGATCAGCTTGGGCTGCATTATCTGCACGCCCACCAGATCGCGACGCGTGCCGAGGAGGCCGCGGTGCGCGCCGCTGGCATTGAGTGGCATGCCTACGATCGCTTCATGCAGAAATACGTCAAACGCATCGGCGACGAGCGTTTGAAGAAGGTGCCGAAGGATCTCGATCTGAAACCCTATCGCGACGAGCACGACGACGACCTGCTGCGCCGTATGCTCAAGAGCGTACGCGCCGGCAAAGCGCCAAAGGGCATTCGTGTTCATGATCTCGCCGAAGCGATAATGGAGCTGCGCAAACATGTGCGGCAGCATGACACGCCGGGGGCCGAACGTGCTGTTGCGCTCAAGCGGCGTGCCAAAAAATAAGAACTGTGAAGACATGATCACAGCCTCGCAACGGGCGCACGCATGACGCCCGCAGCTCGTCTGTCAGCCGCCATCGAGATTTTGGGCGAGATCGATTCGCGACGGCGGCCGTCGGCGGATGTGCTCAAGGATTGGGGTCTTTCGCACCGCTTCGCCGGCTCGTCGGACCGCGCCGCCATCGCGGGCTTGGTCTATGACGCGCTGCGCCGCAAGGCCTCGTCGTGCTGGCTGATGGGCGAGGGGACGCCGCGCGCAGCGTTGCTCGGCATGCTGCGGCGCGAGCGTGGCATCGATCTCGCCTCGATTGAGGAGTTATGCAGCGGCGCGCGTTTCGCGCCGGCGCCGCTGAGCGAAGCAGAGAAAACGCGCCTCGGCGGCGACTCGCTTGCAGGCGCGCCGGCGCCGGTCGCGGGCGATTATCCGGATTGGCTCGATCCGCATCTCGCCAAGGTGTTTGGCGACGATCGCGCCGCCGAGGGCGCGGCGCTCGCCACCCGCGCGCCGCTCGATCTGCGAGTCAACACACTGAAGGCGGAACGCGAGGAAGTTCTGCCCAAGCTCGCGCATCTGCACGCCGAAACGGCGCAATGGTCGCCGGTCGGCCTGCGCATTCGGCTTGGGGCCGACGCCAAGAGTCCGGCGATTCACGCCGAACCGCCATTCCGCAAGGGCGAGATTGAAGTCCAAGATGAAGGCTCGCAGCTCGCGGCTTTGTTTGCCGGCGCCAAGCCCGGTCAGCAGGTCATCGATCTCGCCGCCGGCGCCGGCGGCAAGACCTTGGCGCTCGCCGCCGCGATGGACAATCGCGGCCAGATCTACGCAACCGACATCGACAAGCGGCAATTGCTGCCGATCCACGAGCGCATCGCGCGCGCCGGCGCGCGCAACATCCAGGTGCGCACCCCGCGCGGTGAGGCGAACATGCTGGGCGACCTCAACGGCCGGGCCGACCTGGTGCTGATCGATGCGCCGTGCACCGGCACCGGCACGTGGCGGCGCAATCCGGACGCCAAATGGCGGGTCCGGCCTGGCGCGCTTGACGAACGCGTGAAAGAGCAGGCAGCACTGCTCGACCGCGCCGCGGTGCTGACCAAAACGGGCGGCCATATTGCCTATGTGACCTGTTCGGTGCTCGACGATGAAAACGGCGCCCAGGTGCGGGACTTCGTGACCCGGATGCCCGGTTTTTCGGTGGAAAAGCCCGCCGAGGTCGCGCAAACGCTCGGCGAGCGCGCCTATCTTTTCGTCCAGTCGGTACTTATGTCCGGCGAAGGCTTGCTGATGACGCCGCGCCGGACCGGCACCGACGGCTTTTTCGTGAGCCTCCTCCGGCGCAACGCGTGACCGTGATGGCCAAAGCTCGACAGACTGCGACTGTGGCTATAGAACCCGCTATGGCAACTCACGACAAAATTCTCATCGTCGATTTCGGCTCGCAGGTCACGCAGCTGATCGCGCGGCGCGTGCGCGAAGAGCGCGTCTATTGCGAGATCGTGCCGTATCAGAAGGCCGAAGCGGCATTCCGCGACATGGCGCCCAAGGGTGTCATTCTCTCCGGTGGACCGGCCGGCGTGCTCGACAAGGATGCGCCTCTAGCGCCGTCCGCGATCTATCAGGCAGGCGTGCCTGTGCTCGGCATCTGCTACGGCGAGCAGGCCATGGCGCATCAGCTCGGCGGCATGGTCGAAGCCGGCCATCACCGCGAATTCGGCCGTGCTGAGGTCGAGGTGACGAAGGCCTCAGCGTTGACCGACGGCGTCTGGGAGGTCGGCCAGCGCTATCCGGTGTGGATGAGCCACGGCGACCGCGTCACCCAATTGCCGGCGGGCTTTGCCGTAACCGGCACGTCGTCGAACGCGCCGATCGCCATGATCGCGGACGACAAGCGTAAATTCTACGCCACGCAATTCCATCTTGAAGTCATGCATACCCCGCACGGCGCGGCGCTCCTTCGCAATTTCGTGCGCAAGATCGCGGGCTGTGCTGGCGACTGGACCATGCGCGCCTTCAAGGACGAGGCGGTCGAGAAAATCCGCAAGCAGGTCGGCAAGGCCAAGGTGATCTGCGGCCTGTCAGGCGGCGTCGATTCGGCGGTCGCCGCGGTGCTCATTCACGAGGCGATCGGCGAGCAGCTCACCTGTGTGTTTGTCGATCACGGCTTGCTGCGGCTTGGCGAAGCCGAGCGCGTTGTGGCGCTGTTCCGCGACCACTACAACATTCCGCTGATCCACGTCGAAGCCGCCGACATTTTCCTCAAAGAGCTCGGCGGCGTCGTCGAGCCGGAGCAGAAGCGCAAGATCATCGGCAAATTGTTCATCGATGTGTTCGAGGCGGAGGCCAAAAAGATCGGCGCCGCGAAATTTCTGGCGCAGGGCACGCTCTATCCAGACGTGATCGAGAGCGTGTCGTTTGCGGGCGGCCCTTCCGTGACCATCAAATCGCACCACAATGTCGGTGGCCTGCCGGATCGCATGAATCTGAAATTGGTCGAACCGCTGCGCGAACTGTTCAAGGACGAGGTGCGCGCGCTCGGCCGCGAGCTCGGCCTGCCCGATGTGTTCGTCGGCCGCCATCCGTTTCCCGGCCCGGGACTTGCCATCCGCTGCCCGGGTGAGATCACGCGTGATCGGCTTGAGATACTGCGCCTTGCCGACGACATCTTCATCGAGGAAATCCGCCGCGCCGGCCTCTATGACGACATCTGGCAGGCCTTCGCGGTGCTGCTGCCGGTACGCACCGTCGGCGTCATGGGTGATTACCGCACTTACGATTACGTCGTGGCCTTGCGCGCGGTTACCTCGATCGACGGCATGACGGCGGATTTCTATCCGTTCGACGGCATGTTCATCGGCACGGTCGCGACCCGCATCATCAACGAGGTCAAGGGCGTCAACCGGGTGGTGTATGACGTTACGAGTAAGCCACCGGGGACGATTGAGTGGGAGTGAGGGGTTTTGGATAGCCTGGAGGTGTTTCGACGGAAATGGCGTATGAGAATTTTCGGCGTTTGAAGGCGCGTGAGACACCCGCGATCCAAATATCTCAGACCTGCTGTCAGGAACGACCGCGCACGAAACGGGAAAATGCCTGCAGCGTCGTTTCTGACACGTAATGCTCAATTCCCTCGGCGTCGGCCTCTGCAGCTTCGGCCGGAACCCCTACTGCGCGAAGTAGATCGACAACAAGCCTGTGGCGGGCCCGCACTCTTTCAGCGAGAGCCCGGCCCTTCTCCGTCAAGAATATGCCGCGATAGGGACGAGCGGTCGCCAATCCAGCCCGCTTTAAGCGCGAAACCGTTTTGATCGCAGTGGCGTGGGACACACCGAGCCGGCGTGCGATGTCAGTCGGGCGTGCCTCGCCTGCGCTTGCCAGCAGATCAGCAATCAGCTCGACATAGTCCTCCAACAACGCCGTCGATTGGGCCGATCGTGTTTTGCCAAACCGGCGCGCTTGGATCAGCTCTGCAGGCAGTTCGCGCGCGGATGCTTGGTGCTCGTGTTTGGCTTTCGCAGATAGAATCAATTGCGCCATCTCTTGGCACCCAATGATCTTGTTGCACAAACAACACACCTTAGTTGATATGTCAAAATGTAGCCTAGGGAACATAGCGAAGCCCATTGACAACCGCAGCTTAGCTATTAGTCTGTAGCCATGGCTACATCTTCATGTGGATGCTGCTAGACGGTTGAAAATGGCCGAAATCACCGCGCAACGGCAATCACTCTCCGAGCGGACCGTCACCGCCGCACAGTTGCTGCTCGCCGGCGAGCGCGGCGGCCTGCGCGCCTACCTTGCTTTTGCCGGCCCAGCGGTCATCGCCTCGATCGCTTACATGGACCCTGGCAATTTCGCCACCAACATCCAAGCCGGCGCTAAATACGGCTACACGCTGCTCTGGGTTGTGTTAGCGGCCAACTTGATCGCGATGCTATGCCAGGCGCTCTCGGCAAAGCTTGGCATCGTGACCAGGCACAACCTTGCGGAAATGTGCCGCGAACACTTTCCGCAGCCTGTCGTCTGGGCCATGTGGGTGGTCAGTGAAATTGCCGCGATGGCCACCGATTTGGCCGAGTTCCTCGGCGGCGCCATCGGCTTGTCGCTACTGTTCCAGATGCCACTTTTCGCCGGAATGGCCGTCACCGCGGTCATAACCTACGGCGTGCTGATGTTCGAAGGATATGGTTTTCGGCCGATCGAGCTGATCATCGGCAGCATGGTGAGCCTTATTGCCCTCTGTTACGTGATCGAGCTGTTCATCGCTCCGGTCGATTGGGCGTCGGCGGCCGTGCACACCGTCTTGCCGCAGATTCCCGACGCCGAAGCCCTATTGCTGTCGGTCGGCATCATCGGTGCCACCGTCATGCCGCATGCGGTCTATCTGCATTCCGGGCTGACGCAGGCGCGTATGCCGGTTCGGAACGACGGCGAACGGCGCAAAGTGCTGCGCTTCTCCAACCGAGAAGTCATTGTCGCGCTCACAGTGGCCGGGCTCGTCAACATGGCGATGGTGATGATGGCCACGGGCGCGTTCCACGCAGGTCATCCGGACGTGGCGGAAATCGAAACGGCCTATCACACGCTCACGCCGCTGCTCGGGATCGGGGCGGCTGGCGTGTTCCTGCTGTCCCTCATTGCTTCCGGCATATCCAGCTCAACAGTCGGCACCATGGCCGGCCAGATGATCATGCAGGGCTTTATCAGGTTCCGGATTCCGATCCTGGTCCGCCGGCTGGTCACCATGATCCCGGCTTTCGTCGTCGTCGCGCTTGGCGCCAATGCGACGAGTTCGCTTGTCATCAGCCAGGTCGTGCTCAGCATTGCGCTGCCGTTGCCGATGATCTCGCTCCTGATCTTCACCAGCCGGCGCGACATCATGGGCCAATTTGTGAACAGCCGACTGACTTTCGTCGCGGGGGTGGCGGGAACGATCATCGTTTTGCTGCTCAACATTTTCCTTATTTTGCAAACCCTCGGCGTCCCGATACCGGGCCTGTCCGCGGGCAGCTGAGCTGCCGTGTGCGCGAGTAAACAATGCTGTCGACGTTTCTCACGAGCAACGATTTGATCTTGCTGGGATGCGTACTGGTCGCGTTGGCGTTGCCGGTGCTCGACCGGAGGCGCTGACGCGCATTGCTACGGTGGAACTGGCGACGTAGGGTAGAGTAGGATTGGGAGCGCGGTGTGCGGGCGGTCTGGGCATTGGCGGGTGTTGCAGTCCTCGTTGTCGCGAAAACGGCAGGGCCAGTCAGAGCCGCGGACATCATAAACAAAGCTTCGTCGACGCCGGCAACGTACGATTGGTCCGGCTTCTACGTTGGCAGCCATCTGGGTTACGCTTGGGGCAGATCGAATTGGGCGACAGCGCCGAATCTGGCTGGCTCGGTTGATATGTTTCAGCCCTTTGACGTGTTCAAAGGGACCGGTAGCTTTTTTGCGGGACTGCAAGCCGGCTACAATTACGTCCTGCCGAACCGATTTGTTATCGGCGCAGAGGTCGACGTCTCATTTCCAAGTGTTCAAAATACCGATGGTATCTCTATCGGAGGCACATCGATATTTACTTCGCCACTTGGGGCGGAAAGCTACAGCGAGACAGTGCTCTCTTCGGGCGCGGTGAGAGGACGCATTGGGTACGCTCCGGCAAGCTGGTTGCTCTATCTGACGGGCGGCTTCGCCTGGAGCTATGACCGGCTGACGTTGACGCAACTGGCCGCCGGCACGACCGACATGCCGTTCTTGTGGCGCCTGGGGTGGGCGGCCGGTATCGGCGTCGAAGCTCCGGTCGCGCCCCACTGGACCGCGCGGCTTGAATATCTTTTCACAGACTACGGTAACAGCAGCGTACTGTTCGCCAATGCGGGACAGCGGTTCAATTCGGATTTGTCGCTGCAAGTCCTGCGTGCCGGCTTGAATTATCGTTTCGGCGGCGACGAGACTTCGTCGACCGTGTCGCCATCGACACCGGGCCCGGATATCGTGAATTTTCACGGTCAGACCACTTTCACCTGGCAGGGCTATCCAGCGTTCCGATCGCCTTATGAGGGTACCAATAGTCTTCCCGGTGGCGGCTTGGGTCGTGAAACCTGGGACGCCACGCTGTTTGCCGGCATTCGCCTGTGGCGAGGCGCAGAGCTATGGCTCAATCCCGAGGTCGACCAGGGATTCGGAATCGGCAACACGCTAGGTGTCGCCGGCTACACGAGCGGCGAAGCTTACAAGATCGGATCTGCATATCCCTATACGCGATTGCAGCGTGCCTTCATCCGTCAAACTATCGATCTCGCCGGCGACTCGCAGAAGGTGGACGCCGGCATCAACCAGTTTGCTGGGAACCAGACCGCTGATCGTATCGTGCTAACTGTGGGGAAATTCAGCGTCGCCGATGTGTTCGACAACAACAAATATGCCCATGATCCGCGTAATGATTTTTTGAATTGGGCGATCATCGATACCGGAACATTCGATTACGCGGCCGAGCCATGGGGTTACACGCTCGGCGCCGCGGCCGAGTGGTACCATGGCGACTGGACATTGCGCGGCGGCCTTTTCGACCTCTCGATCCTTCCCAACAATCTAGAACTCGATCCGACGTTCGGCCAGTTCCAATGGGTCGGCGAAATCGAGCGTCGTTTCGAGCTGTGGGGCCATCCCGGCAAGATCGCGGTTACAGGATTTCTCAGTCGCGGGCGCATGGGCAGCTACCAGGACGCAATCGCACTGGCGCAGGTTACTGGCGGCCCGGCCGATATTTCCGCGGTCCGCCAATATCGCGGTCGTGGTGGCGTGAGCATGAACATCGAGCAGGAGATCACGTCCGATCTCGGCGCCTTTATCCGTGCCGGCGTCGCCAATGGCGATATCGAACCCTACGAGTTCACCGATATCGATCGGACTGTGGCGGCCGGACTGGCGCTCAAGGGCACGCGATGGGGCCGATCTGACGACACGCTTGGGTTGGCCGGTGTCGTCAACGGCATTTCCGCTGAGCACCAAGCGTTTTTCAACGCCGGCGGACTCGGCATTCTCATCGGCGACGGGCAGTTGCCGAACCCAGGGCTCGAACAGATCGTGGAGGCTTATTACAGCTACGCTCTGTCGACCTCCGCGCGTCTTTCCTTCGACTATCAATTCATCGTGAATCCTGCCTACAACACCGACCGCGGGCCCGTGTCAGTGTTTGGAGCGCGGGTGCATGCCCAGTTCTGAGAAGGCGGCCGTAAAATGAGAACGATAAACCGGCTCGAGAAAACCAACGCTGCCGTGCAGTAGGACGCCAGCGAGCTTTTTATACAAGGCGTCGCACCCGATTCCCCGCCAGGCGGGTTGTGATGTAGAGTGACCACAACATGAGCAACGAAGTCGCACTCCGATCCCAGGGCGCAAGCGATAGGAAAGCGCTGGTCGATGCCGCGTTTCGTGCCGAATACGTCACGGTCGGCTGGATGGTGATCGAAGCCGCGGTCGCCATCACCGCGGCGGTCGAGGCGAACAGTCTCGCGCTCCTCGCCTTCGGCATTGATAGCATAATCGAACTGCTGTCGGCCGGCGTATTGATCTGGCGCCTTACCGTGGAGATCCGGCGCGGGCAGCACTTCGCGGAGCGTGCCGAACAGCGAGCCGCCCGAATCGCCGGTATTTTGCTGTTCGCACTTGCCGCATACGTTGTCATAGCCGCGGCATGGAAGCTCGGGACACAGCAAGGGGCAGAATTCAGCGCGCTCGGCCTCGCTATCACTATGCTCGCGATTCCTATCATGTACTTCCTAGCCCGACGCAAGTTGAAGCTTGCACAAGCACTCGGGAGCCGTGCGCTGCGGGCCGACGCGGTCGAGAGCATCACATGCGGGTGGCTTTCAGTTGTGGTGGTCGTTGCCCTTCTGGTGCAGCTTCTGACCCGCGCGTGGTGGGTGGACCCAGTCGCGTCGCTTGCGGTCGTGTGGTTCCTCGTGCGCGAAGGCCGCGAGGCTTTCAGCGGCAACGAGTGTTCCGACCACTGCAACTGAGGTCGCGCTACGACGCGCTGAGGCTACCGCTTGCTGGCTCCGCGCGTTAGTCTTCCTCCATCTCAATCGGGGGAATCGAATGCTGCGTCGTACTCTGTCGCAGATTCGAGTTAAGCTGCTTTGCGACGGTAAAGCTGGCGGTATGGAATTTTCGGCGCCGAACATGCGAATAGAATCAGACGATTGGCGTTCTCGTTGATGATGGAGTAGGGTGTGCCCGTCACGCCGCAATCGCAAGCCCGGACCCGCGCATTCGCGCGCATCATGGGACCTTGGCTGGTTATCGTGCCCGGCATCATCGCGGTGCGCGCACCTGACATGGGGGCGCTGGCGTCCGAGTTTTTCGATAGCCCGCTGTTTGTCTGGTTCTCCGGTGCGCTGCTGCTGTTCGCCGGGCTCTTGATCATCGCTTTTCACCAGTATTGGTCGAGCGCGGCGGCGGTGTTGAT
>Ga0335078_10016557_pt1 | contig 10944 bp, 10 predicted proteins | sample Lox_Sample_32_FD_206711 | JGI IMG/M metagenome (GOLD analysis project Ga0335078, IMG submission 206711) | Soil microbial communities from Loxahatchee National Wildlife Refuge, Florida, United States - Lox_Sample_3.2 | ecosystem: Environmental > Terrestrial > Soil > Wetlands | place: USA... | reverse complement strand
AGTGACTCGAAGGCGTATCTTTGCAGCGGATAGTGATAGCCGGCAGCGTCGGACCACAAACGTACGGTCTTAAAAGGCCGTAAGTACTCCGCGAACAAAAAGTAAGTCGCGGCCAGCGCAATCAGAGCGACCAGCAGCCGCTCGCTTCGCATGAGCCGGGTCATGAAGGAAACTCCTGCCGCGGGATTGAAAGTGGCCGCCGGCTTGCGTTCGCACGAGCCCGAAGGGCGGAAGCATGTAGCCCAAGGCGCAAGCCGTGGGAAAGGCCGGTAAGATTAAGCAGCCCCGGAATGGGGCGTAAGAGGCACTTTCGGCCAGCGGCCACCGCTTCGCGTTGCCGGGCGTTCTTCCGCCCCGTTCCGGGGCTTGCACATGCTGGCCGCATCACCCAGCGCTTGCGCGCTGGGCTGCTCTCTGCCGCCCCTGCGGGGCTGGACTCGCCAAAGGCGACCCCGAGTGCGTCGATATCCCCGAGGCAACGATCCGGTTGCCGCGTTCGTGCCATGCGCGTCCCCCAAACACTGACGACGCCGCGGGGTTTTCGCATCAGGTTACCGGTCCAGCGGCGCTGCGGCATGGATCACATTACCACGACCGGATGGTACAGGTTCGGCAGCACGGCTTCGCCGATGGCCACCAACTCGTTCGCGCGGGTGACGGCCTTGACGTAGCGCGATGCCGGCTGCGAACGGAAGGGAGACGCCGGGAAATTGCGTCCATTGCGGATCTGGCTGGCGACCAGGTCGTCGACGAAGACCGAAGCCATGCCGGGCAGCATCTGCGAGGAGGGAACCAGCGCATCGATCAGACGCTCGTCGGCGGCGAGGGATTCCAGTTGCGCGATGGTGCGCGCCTGCGCGATCTCGAATTCGCCGCTCGACAGGCGGCGCAGGTTTTCCAGGTGCGCGCCGCAGCCGAGCGCCTGGCCGAGATCGTGCGCGATGGAGCGCAGGTAGGTGCCGCCGGAACAGTGGGCGCGCACGCGCGCCAGGGGGCCGTCCAGGTCGAGCAGCGTCAACTCATAGACCTCGACCGGCACCGGCTCCAGCTCGACGGCGACCGATTCGCGCGCCAGTTGGTAGGCGCGGCGGCCTTCCACCTTCTTGGCCGAGACCGGCGGCGGGGTTTGCAGAAATTCGCCGCGGAAGCGTTCGAGCGCGCGTTCGAGCGCGGCCGGGTCGACGTTCGGCTCGGTCTTCTCACTGGTCGGTTCGCCGGCGCGGTCGTAGGTGTGTGTGGACCAGCCGAAGCGGATGGCGCCTTCGTAGATCTTGTCGCTGCGCGTATAGAACTGCGCCAGGCGGGTGGCGCGGCCGACCACCAACGGCAGCACGCCGGTCGCGATCGGGTCGAGCGTGCCCAGGTGGCCGATCTTCTTGGTGCCGAGGATGCGGCGCGCCTTGGCCACCACGTCGTGCGACGTCCAGCCTTCCGGTTTGTCGATAACGATAGCTCCGTCCAAAAGAGTCCTTTCTGCTGCGCAGGCCGGGGCCGCGCTAGCGCTTGCGCGCCAGGCACACGTGCCCGAGCGTAAAATTCCGGTCGCGGTCGAGACCATCGAGAAATGGCAGGATCAGCGCGGGAGGAACCACGAGAATCGCGGCCGGGAGGAAGCCCAACCAGCGAATACCTCCTGCAAAGAATTGTAAGCCGTTGAGCAGCCGCCGGGCGAGCAGGCGGAAGTAGCCGCCGTGGGAGCGCAGTTCGACGACGGCGAAGCCGGCCTGTTCGAGCAGCCGGGCGAGCCCGTAACGGGTGTAGCGGAAATAGTCGTGCGGCGCCTGGTGGGTTTCCCAGTCCTGCGGCACGGCGACCAGGATGGGCGCGCCGGCGGCGAGCACGCGTCCGATTTCGGCCAGCGCGCGGGCGGGTTCGGCGACGTGCTCGAGCGTGACGATGTTCAGCGCCGCATCGAACGCGCCGTCGCGGAAGGGCAGGGCCGCGAGATCGGCGACGGCATCGAGGCGGCTGTAGTCCCACCCGGCGTCCCCCACCGCCAGGTCCACGCCGCAATAGCGCTGCCGCGCGAAGTGGTGCTTGTACTTGTTCTCGCCGGCGCCGGCATCGAGCACGCGCGCTCCGGGCGGCAGGCCGCGCGCGAAAGCGGCCACGGCGTCGTCGATTTCGGCCTCGACGACGAGGACGTGCCGCCGCAGCGGGCCCGGCAAACGGTAGGCGATGTCCTGGTATCTCATGGCTTGCGGGCCTCGATCATGATGGTGGCGCCGGCGCCCGCGGCGGCTTCGACGAGCGCGAACGGAACCGAGGCGGCCACCAAGGCGAAGTATGCCAGATCCCGGGCAATGTGCGCGAGCGGGCCTTCGCGCACGCGGCGGGTGCGGCGGCCCATCGGGTCGAGGGCGGGCGCCACGCTCATGGCCAAAGCCGCCGGGTTGTCACGCCAGGAAAAATGTTTGCGGCGGACCACCGTGAAGCCGCAGGATGCAAGCAGCCGCTCCAGGTCGCCGGCGCGGAAATCGAAAAGATGGCGCGGCACGTCGAGACCGCTCCAATAGCGGCCCAAGAGGCGGAACTGCCAGCAGGCTGCGTCAGGAGTTTGCACAATCAAGCGCCCGCCGGGCGCGAGCAGACGATACGCGGCGGCGACGTAAGCGCGCGGGTCGTGCACGTGCTCCAAGACGTGAAACATGGTGACGGCGCCGAAGCTTGCGGCGCGGAATGGGGCGTCCTCGAGCACGCCGCAGATCGCGGGCACGCGCTGGCGGCTCCAGGTGAGGGCGGCGGCCTCGACGGAATTGTCGAGCCCGGCGACGCGGAACCCGCGCGCGCGCATCATGCCGAGCAGCAACCCGCCGCCGCAGCCGACGTCGAGCAGGGGGCCGCGCGCGCCGCCCTCGCGCAAGGCTCGCTCGATGAAGCGGACGTGATCGCGCAGCACCAGGCGGCGGTAGGCTTCCTCGAGGCGGGCGGCGGCGCTGCGATCCGGCGCGAACCAGTAATTTTCGGGATGATACCGGCGCGATTCGGCGGGCGTTGGCTGCGGGTCGAGGCGCATCATGCCGCACTCGGCGCAGCGGAGGATGGCGAAGGGGCGGTCGGTGGCGCGGTGCAGGCGGTCGGTGGCGCGGAACAACTCGGCCGCGGTTTGGGAACCGCACAGCAGGCAGTCGCTCATGCCACGTCCCTCAGGCGCAGCCGGTTCTGCCAGATCAGACGGCGCACCTGGCGCGGCGTGAGGCGGCGGATGCGGCGGAGCGCGGCGCGTTTGCGAAACATGCGCGGCGCGAGAAGCAGGGCCTGGAACTGGCCGGCGGCAAGCCCGCGAACCAGGCGCCACTTGCCGGCGATGCCGGGGAAGTAAGCGGTATCGCCCGCGCCGCGGAGGGCCGCCAGGGAGCCCGCGACCAGGCGCGCCGCGAAGAACAGCGGATTGAGCAACAGCAGGCTCCACGGGAAGAGCTTCATCGCGAGCAGCAGCCGGTTCCGCTCGATCAACTGGAGGCGCCGCAGCGAATCCTTGCCGAGCGTGGAACCGCGGTGATGGCGGACGATGGCCCGCGGCGTGTAGAGGCACCGCCAGCCGGCGATGCGCGCGCGCAGGCCGAGCTCCGCATCGTCGCCATAGGCGAAGAAATCTTCGTCGAAGCCGCCGATCTGGTCGAGCATCGCCTTGCGGTACATGGCTGCGCAGCCATCCGGCCACAGCACCTCTTCTTCGCGATCGTACTGGGCGCGGTCGGGCTCGCCGCTGCCGCGGCCGCGATTCTGGCCGTCGGGAAACATCAGGTGACCGGCTTTGTCGATGCGGCCGGGATCTTCCCAGACCAGCACCTTGCCGGCGGCCATGCCGATATCGGGCGCAGAGGAGCAGGCGCGGCCGAGCGCGGCCAGCCAGCCCTCGGCGGCTTCGGCATCGTTGTTGATGAGGGCCACGAAATCGCCTTGCGCGGCCGCGATGCCCTGGTTGTTGGCCGCGCAGAAGCCGCGGTTTTCGCGATTGCGGATCACGCGAACGCCGAATTCCGTCTCCGCCATTTCGGCCGAGCCATCCGCGGAACCGTTGTCGACCACGACGACTTCGAACTGTGCTCCAGACTGCCGCCGGAGCGACTGGAGGCAGGCGCGCAGCAAGTCCTTCCGGTTCCAGTTCACCACGATGACGGTGATCAATCGACTATGCTAGCAGGCACCGGTGAGGCGGGCGGTCAGGGCGGCTCGACTGACACTCTTTCGCCCCGTTCCGGGGCTGCGTTGTGCTGTGCCCGATTCCCACGGCTTGCGCCGTGGGCTACTTTCTTTCGCCCGGCGGGCCTCAGGAGGTTGCGGCGGGAGACACCCACCTCGAGGTGGAAACAGCTAAACTCTGGGTGGGGGTGTTTATGGCGGATCAGGATCAAGAACACGGCCACGTGCGCCGGCGCACGGCGGTTTTGACCAGGGGGTTCGACCCCAGCCTTTCCTTCGGTTCGGCGCGGCCGGCGGTGTTTCGCAGCTCCACGTATGTTTTCGCAAGCCCGGAGGCGGCCGAGCACGCGTTCGACGTGACCGCCGGAAGAGTCAAACCGGCGGAGGGCGAGCGCGCCGACCTCATCTATTCCCGGTTTTCGCATCCGAACGCGGAGATCTTCGAGGACCAGATTGTGCCGCTCGAAGCCGGGGCCCGCTACGCGGCGGTCTTCAATTCCGGTATGGCGGCCATCATGACCGCGTTCTTCGCCTACGCCCGCCCGGACGCCACGATTGTCTACACCACGCCGCTCTACGGCGGCACGACGGGCCTGATTCACACCTTCCTCGAGCCGTTCCGCGTGTACGGCATTCCGGTGCGGTCGGGCGATACCGAGGGTATCGAAGCGGCGATCCGCAACGCGCGCAACTGCTGCATCGTTTACGTGGAGACGCCGGCCAACCCGACCTTGACGATGACGGACCTGGAGCGGCTTTGCGCCGCGGCGGCGGCTCACCCCGATCATCCCATCGTGATGGTGGACAACACGTTCCTGGGACCCACGTTTCAGCACCCGATGCTGTGGGGCGCCGACATCGTGGTTTATTCCGCGACCAAGTATCTTTCCGGCTTCAGCGACATGGTGGCGGGCGTGGCCCTGACCAGGAGCGCGGAGGCGATCCAGAAGCTGCGCAGCCGGCGCGGCATGTTCGGCAACATCCTGCAGCCCGACGAGTGCTGGATGCTGGATGGGCGGCTGCCCACGGTTTCGCTGCGCATGAACCGGCAGAGCAAGAACGCGCAGCGGCTGGCAGAGGCCCTCCACGGCCACGCCAAGCTGTCGCGCGTGATATATCCGACGCTGTTCACCGATCCCGAGCAGAAGCGCATTTTCGGCAAGCAGTGCGAGTATCCGGGCGGGATTTTTTCGCTCGAGTTCGCCGGCGGCAAGGCGGCGGCGTTCGAATTCCTGCGGCGCGTGCGCATCGCCAGAAACGCGGTATCGCTGGGTGGGGTGGAGACGCTCACCTGCCATCCCAAGTCGACGACGCACTCCGGGTTGAGCCGGGAGGAACTGGCCGAATCCGGCGTGACGGACGGCCTGGTGCGCATCTCGGCCGGGATCGAAGACTGGCGCGATTTGCTGGCCGATTTCGAGCAGGCGCTGGCGGCGGTTTAAGCCGGGTGGGCGCGGGCCGGACATTTTCAGCAGCGTTTGTGGCTTGCCCGCCGAGGCGCACGCCTCCGGCGCACTCCGGCTAACGGTGCGCCTGCGCCGCGGCCCGCAGCCTCACGCCCGCCATGCGGCCGTGCGGCACGTCATCCAGCTGCAAAATGCCGGCCGGGTCCGCGGCGTCGTCGTAGATCTCTTCCTCGTCGACTTCCACCAGGTAGGCGCGCCGCGGTTCCAGGCCCACCACGAAGACAGGCTGTTCCTCTTCGAGCATCACCCGCCACGGGCCGCGCTCGCGCCCCTCCGTCCCGGCGAAGCAGATAGCGGCCGCGTCCAGCATCAGCGGCTCGGCGGCGGCGTGCGGGTCGAGCACCGTGACCCGCCCGTCGCGAAACAGCTGCATCACGCCATCGAACGCTCCGAACCACGTGGCGTCTTCTTCCCAGCTGGAACGCACGAACAGCCGCCCGGCGTCCGGATTGTAGTAAACCAGCGGCACCTGGTAGTAGCTGAGGCCGGGCTGATACGGGTTGGCCCACAGGAATTCGTACGGCGCGCCCAAAGGCGTGCGCAGTTGATAGCGGTCGTGCATCAGCCAGCCTTGCAGGAACTGCGTGGAGGGCGCGTTGACGTCGTATGCCACCATGGCCAGCTCGGCCGCCCGCGAATAGATCGCGGCGTTCAGATCGGGCGCGCCCGGGCTGCGCGCGGCGCCCAGGAATATATCGCCTTCCGCCATATGGTACGGCGCCGGGTAGTAGCTCATCAGGTGCTCGATGGGGAACTCCGCGAAATAGGCGGGCGCCGATTCGCGCAGGTCCAACCGGGCGCAATCGGCCAGCGCGTGCAGCAGTTCCATCAGGGCGTACGAGTCGCCGCGCGGGATTGACGCGCGTCCCGCGGCCAGCGCCGGCGCCAACCGCCCTTCCCACCACGAGTGAACGTCGCGGTCCAGTTCCTTCTGCGGCAGATCCTCGGCGCCCGGCGGCGCTTCGTCGAACAGCGCCACCGCGCCCAGCACACGCGCCCGCACCGCGGGGATGGAATCGAGGGGCGCCGTGTCCATCATGCGCCGCGCCATGCGCAGCGCCAGTTGCCCGCGTTCGGCCGGGCTCAAGATATCCTGGCACCAGTCGTAGACCAGCGCCATCTGCCGCAGGTCGGTCGCCCGCAGCGCCCAGTCCGCCGCGCGGCGTCCGGCGGCCCGATCGCCCGCCACCTGGTAGTACAGGGCCTGCGCGAAGCCGGGTTCCGGCATCGGGGCGCCGCCCGATATCAGCGCATCGAACTGCTGCCAGCGCATCGAATGCCGCTCGCGTTCGCGGCGCAGAAGGCGCAGGCGCGCGGCGCGCAGAAACAGCCGCGGGTGATCGCCCGATACCGCTACCGGTTCAGCCGCGGCGGGCGTTTGCCCCCACCCCGCCGGAGCCAGCGCCGCCAAGAGACCGAGCACAACGAGCCGCATCACTTGCGATTGTGTCATAGCGACACACCGCGCGCCCAACTTGTCCCACCCGGCCGCCTCCCGGACGGGAAAGCTACTCCGATCAAAAGGGGTTACACCAATTGACACGCGGGCGTCCGATTGCTACAAGTATTGATGAATTGGCGAAGTAACTTTTTTAACCTGCCCTCTGCAGCAACAGGCGGGCGGAAGAAGAGTGAGCCAACGGGACAGCGCGCTTGCGGGAGCCGGTGTTTGCAGTAGGCTTTGCTCACTATTCTTCCCTTGTTGGTTGCCGCAGAGGGGTTTTTTTATCGTACGGTCTCATGGTCTCTCCAGGGGATCAGTGGTTGCGGTAGTTGTTTCAGTTTTCTGGTGAGGAAGAATAGGACGCGGACCTGACCAGAAACCGGGCAGCCCGACGCCGGATCCCAGCCCAACTTGGGCGAGCCGCATCGGATGGCGCCTTGCCGGTCCTTAGAGGCGATGTCCGGTGCGGTTTTTCTTTGTGGCGCAGCATGACTTGCGCTTTTGCGCGTCAAGCGGTGATCACAAGGTGCGACATTCCTGCGCTTTCGCCTGTCGACGTATTCATTCAGAGCTTCGCCGGAACGGAACCCGGATTGCACTCGTCCCGGGGAATTGCCACGCCGGTCTTCTTTCCTTAGAGAACTGACGCCTTTCGTGTGTCTGGCGTGTGCCGCGGCGGCACAGGCGCCGCGCATCGGCGACATCAACTACTACGGATTGCGCAAGGTCACCGCGGAGAAAATACAGGCCGTCACCGGTCTCAGCAAAGGCGGCCTCCTCACCGCGTCGAAGGGCGACCTCGAGGACGAGATCGACAAAATTCCCGGCGTGGTGTTGGTGCGCGTCGAGGCCCTGTGCTGCGAAGGCACCTCGGTGACCCTGTTCATCGGCATCGAAGAAAAGGGCGCGCCGCACCCCGCGTTCCACTCCCCGCCCGAAGGCAACGCGGCGCTGCCTCGGGAAATCCTGGACACCTATGCCGATTTCCTCACGGCGGTGGCTCGCGGCGCGGCGCGCGGCAACACCGGGGAAGATTTCACCGCCGGTTACGAGATGATGGACGACCCGGAAGCGCGCTCCCTCCAGCCCCGCTTCCTAGCCTTCGCGGCGGACCACTTCGACTGGCTGCGCGACGTGCTGCGCAACTCCGCCGATCCCTCCCAGCGCGCCGCCGCGGCCGCCATCATCGGCTACGGCGCCGACAAGCAACAGGTCGCCGGCGAATTGCAATATGCCATCGGGGACCCGGATAGCGCGGTGCGCGCCAACGCCATGCGCGCCCTGTCCGCCATCGCCGTCTACGCGGCCAGGCACCCGCAGTCCGGTCTACGTATCGCGCCGACCTGGCTGGTGGAGATGCTGCATTCGATCGTGCTCGAAGACCGCCTCGAGGCTTCGCGCGCCCTGGTCGTGCTCACCGACTCGCCCAACCCCGGCGCCATCGACCTCATCCGCGAGCGCGGCCTCGATTCGCTCAAGGACATGGCCCGCTGGACCACCCTGCGCTACGCGCTGCCCGCGTTTCTGCTGCTCGGCCGCGTCGCCGGCCTCGCCGATAGCGAGATTCGCGCGCGCTGGGAAAAGGGCGATCGTGAGAGCCTGATCGAGCAGGCGCTCGACTTCGAGCCCGGCAGGCACGCCCGCTGGTAGCGCGAAGTGCCGGTGGTCCGTTGTGCTACCCTAATACTTCTAAACACCAATTCCAGGAGTTTTTTCCATGTCACTTCGGATGGGACCGGCGCCGCTTGCCGCCTGCGCGGCCCTTTTTGTCCTTGCTCCGCTCTCCTTTGCGCAGCCCAAGGTCGCCGTGATCAGCCTGCAAAAAGCGGTCTTCGATACCGCTGAGATCAAGAAGGCCAGCGCCGAGATGGAGGCCCGCTACAAACCGCGCGCCGACAGGCTGCACCAGACCCAGGAGCAGCTTGCCCAGATTTCGCAAAAGCTGGAACAGGGCGGCGGCCAGATGACGCCGCAGGCCGAAAACGAACTCCGCGCGCAGGGCGCGCGCCTGCAGAAAGAAGCCCAGCGCATGCAGGACGACCTGCAGGCCGACGTGAATGCCGACCGCCAGGACATCCTCACCAAGGCCAACCAGCGCATGACCGATGTCGTCAAGAAACTCGCCGAGGAGAAGGGCATCGATATGGTGGTCGAGCAGCAGGCCCTGGTCTACTTCAAGCCCACCCTGGACATCACCGCCGACGCCACCGCCGCCTACGATAAGGCTTACCCGGTAGCGGCGGCGCCCGTAGGGAAGTAACCTGTAAGTAAGAGGAGTCGATGGGCGGCTATCTCGACCAGTACGGCGCAGACGACGAGCGCCGTGGCAAGCGCATCAAAACCATATCCTTCGTCGCGCTGGCTGCCGTCGCCGTAGCGCTCCTCGCGTGGCTGGTCGCCTTTCTCTTCATTCCCGATGCCGCCGAGCGGCGGGCCCGCGCCTTCCTCGACGATCTCCAGTCCGGCCAATACCGGCAGGCCTATGTCCTGTGGGGCTGCACCGACGCGCAGCCCTGCAGCGCGTATCCCCTCCCGGAGTTCATGAAAGACTGGGGGCCCGATGCCGTTCCGCCCGGAAAATTCCAGGTTCTCAACGGCGAATCCTGCGGCTCGGGGACTATCGTCGATGTCGATACCGGCAAGGCCGGTGACAAGCGCCTCTGGGTGGAAAACGGCACGCGCACGCTCGGCTTTCCGCCCGTGAACGAATGCCCGCATCGCAACCGCATCTACGATTTTTTCCGCGACCTGAAATACCGCCTTCACGGGCACACGTACATCCGCGGGCAGCAGCCATGAGAATGCGGCGGGCAGTGCGGTTCGCGCCGGAGAAAAACTAATGGACGAGCGCGTCTTCTACACCGAGAGCCAGGCCACCAAGCCTGCCACCTTGAACTGCCCCTACTGCCGCAGCGCCGAATCGTACGATCTGCACTGGGTGGTGCGCCGCAAGAAAGACCGCCTGCCGCCCGGCGCCGACGAGCGCGACCGCGCTAAGTTCGCCAAAGCGCAGAGTTACATGGTGCTCGTCGATGACAAAGTAGCCTGTAAGAACCTGCGCTGCCGCAAACGCTTCGATATCTCCGGCGTCAAAACCATGGCGTTCCTGTAAGGTTGCACAATCCGTAGGGGCCGGGCATGCCCGGGTCCCGCCGCGCGACCAAATCCAAAGTCATCAGTAAAGATCCCCACCCAGCTAACTGAAGTAAATCGGGGTTGTGTACCCGCACGCACACTGTTACACTCGGCTGTTCATCCGGAACTTGGCTTTATGCCAGGCCTCCGCGCGAACCAACTGACTGCCAGGAGGCGGCCTATGTTCCGAAGCGGAATCTCATTCGCATCCATTTCTGTTCTGGCAGGAGCAGGAATCGTCTGCGCGCAGTCGTCCACAGCGATTCAAACCATCATCGAGTACGCGATTCCGACGGCGAATTCGCAGCCCAATGCGATCGTCACCGGCCCTGATGGCAACCTGTGGTTCACCGAGTCATACAGCTCCAAGATCGGCAGGATTACGCCTGCCGGAGCGATCACCGAGTATCCGACACCCACGGCCGCCAGCGGGCCCGCAGGCATCGCCAAGGGTCCCGACGGAAACCTATGGTTCACGGAGCAGTGGGGCAACAAGATCGGCAAGATCTCGACAAGCGGATCGATCGCGGAGTACCCGGTGCCCACTGCGGGTTCGGGACCTTCCGGCATCACGGCCGGTCCGGACGGAAATATGTGGTTCACCGAGTACTATCCCGGGAACATTGGAAAAATCACCCCGAACGGAGTGATTTCGGAGTACCCGTGCGTGTTCAGCGATCAGGATGGCAACTTGTGTTCCCTGGCGCACAGTATCGCGGCAGGACCGGACGGCAAGCTATGGTATGCGCCGAC
>Ga0335078_10016556_pt1 | contig 10944 bp, 12 predicted proteins | sample Lox_Sample_32_FD_206711 | JGI IMG/M metagenome (GOLD analysis project Ga0335078, IMG submission 206711) | Soil microbial communities from Loxahatchee National Wildlife Refuge, Florida, United States - Lox_Sample_3.2 | ecosystem: Environmental > Terrestrial > Soil > Wetlands | place: USA... | reverse complement strand
GGGCCCTCGAGGTGCTGCAGAAGGAGTCGGAGCTGCAGGAGATCGTGCAGCTCGTCGGCGTCGACGCGCTCCCCGAGCGGGAGAAGGGCGTCCTGGACGTCGCGCGGATGATCCGCGAGGACTACCTCCAGCAGAGCGCCTACGACGACGTCGACACGTACACCTCGATCCAGAAGCAGTACCGGATGCTCCGCGCGATCCTCGCCTTCGGCGACCGCGAGCAGGAGGCGATCGGCAAGGGCGCGTCGGTGGCGCGCCTGCAGGGCCTCCCGATCCGGACGCGCCTGTCCCGGATGAAGTGGATCCCCGAGGCGGAGCTCGCCGACCAGTTCGACGCCCTCGAGCTCGAGATGGCCGCGGACATCGCCTCCGCGACGGGGGCGGCGTAGCGATGGCGGGGAAGAGCGCCGCGGGCGGCCGGGGCAACGTCCCGCTCGACTACCGGACCGTGGAGCGGGTCACCGGCCCGCTCCTGTTCGTCCGCGAGGTCCAGGACGCCGCCTACGGCGAGATCGTCGAGATCACGCTCCCGAACGGGGAGCGCCGACAGGGGCAGGTCCTCGATTCCCGCAAGGGGCTCGCGATCGTCCAGGTGTTCGGCCCCACGATGGGGCTCGACATCGAGACGTCGAGCGTGAAGTTCTTGGGCGAGGTCGCCCGCCTCGCCGTCTCCGAGGAGATGCTCGGCCGCGTCTTCAACGGCCTCGGCGAGCCGCGCGACGGCGGCCCGCGGATCGTGAGCGAGACGCAGCTCGAGATCGTCGGGAACGCGATGAACCCGTACTCGCGCGAGGAGCCGAGCGAGTTCATCCAGACGGGGATCTCGACGATCGACGTCAACAACACGCTCGTCCGCGGCCAGAAGCTCCCGATCTTCTCGGGGGCGGGGCTGCCCCACAACCAGATCGCGGCGCAGATCGTCCGTCAGGCGAAGCTGCGCGACTCCACCGAGGGGTTCGCGGTCGTCTTCGCCGCGATGGGGATCACGAGCGAGGAGGCGAACTACTTCCTCAAGGAGTTCGAGTCGACGGGAGCGCTCGAGCGCGCCGTCGTCTTCCTGAACCTCTCCTCCGACCCGTCGATGGAGCGGGTCGTGACGCCGCGGATGGCGCTCACCGCCGCCGAGTACCTCGCCTACGAGAAGGACCTCCACGTGCTGGTCGTCCTCACCGACATGACGAACTACTGCGAGGCGCTCCGCGAGGTCTCGGCCGCGCGGGAGGAGGTGCCGGGCCGCCGCGGCTACCCGGGGTACATGTACACCGACCTCGCGACGATCTACGAGCGCGCCGGCAAGATCCACGGCCGCAAGGGGTCGATCACGCAGCTGCCGATCCTCACGATGCCCGCGGACGACGTGACGCACCCGATCCCGGACCTCACGGGCTACATCACCGAGGGCCAGATCTACGTCAGCCGCGAGCTGCAGCGCAAGGGGATCTACCCGCCGATCGACGTGCTGCCGAGCCTGTCGCGCCTCATGAACCAGGGGATCGGCAAGGGCCGCACGCGGGAGGACCACCGCGGCGTCGCCGACCAGCTGTTCGCGGCGTACGCGACGGGGAAGGACCAGCGGGCGCTGAGCGCGATCGTCGGCGAGGAGGCGCTCAGCCCGACCGACCGGCTCTACCTCAAGGCCGCGGACCGGTTCGAGACGGCGTTCGTCAACCAGCGACCCGACGAGGACCGGTCGATCGACCAGAGCCTCGCGATCGCCTGGGACGTGCTCAGCGACCTCCCCGACTCCGAGCTGAAGCGGATCCGTCCGGAGTTCGTGCAGAAGTACCGGCCCGCGAAGGCGACCCCGGGGTCGTGACGGCGGCCGGGAGGGGACCGTGGCGCGGATCGAGAGCATTCGGCCGACGCGGCTCGAGCTGCTGCGCACGCGCCGCCGCATCGTCGTCGCGAAGCGCGGCCTCAACCTGCTCAAGCTGAAGCGCTCGGCGCTGATCGCCGAGTTCTTCAAGATCAGCCGGGAGGCGCTCAAGCTCCGCGGCGACCTCCGGGCGCGGATCGTCCGCGGCTACGAGGCGATCCGGTTCGCCGAGATGCGCGAAGGGCCGACCCGGCTCGAGAACATCAGCGCGCTCCTCCCGAACGTGCGGCCGGTCGGCGTGTCGACGAAGAACGTGATGGGCGTCCGGACCCCGCGCGTCGACCGCAGCGGCTACACGCCCGTCTCGCCGGTCGCCCTCCTCGACCTTTCGGTCCCGGTCGACGAATCGATCCGCCACTTCCAGGGGATCTACCAGGTCGTCCTCGACATCGCGGAGAAGGAGAACGCACTCCGACGCCTCCTCCTCGAGATCGAGAAGACGAAGCGGCGGGCGAGCGCGATCGAGAACGTGCTGATCCCGCGGCTCGAGGGGACCGTCCGGTACATCAAGTTCCGATTCGACGAGATGGAGCGGGACTCGTTCAGCATGCTGAAGACCGTGAAGCGGAAGATGGAGGCCGAGGGCAGTGCCGTCAGCGCCTAACGCCGCCGTCCGCAGGTTCGCCCTCGTCGGGGCGTCGTCCCTCGCGGTCAAGATCGCGGCGGTCGCGCTGTTCCTCTACCTCGCCGTTCGGCTCGCGGGAGGGCTGTAGTGGCCGCGACGCCCCCGACCACCGCCGTGGTCGCGCTCGACCAGATCCGCGCCGCCGAGACCGAGGCGGAGGAGAAGCTCCAGGCGGCGCGCCGGCTCGCGGAGGAGACGCTGAAGCGGCTCCGCGCCGAGTCGGAGGACGCGCTCGCGACCGCCCGCGCCGAAGCCGAGGGCGAGCGAGTGCACGCCGTCGAGGCGGCCCGGGCGCGGGCCGACCGGGAGGCGTCCCAGATCGTCGCGGAGGGCGAGCGCGCCGCCGGCCGGCTGGGCGCCGGCGACTCGGTGCCGAGCGACAAGCGCGCGGCGGTCCTCGCCGCGGTCCTCGGCGACCTCGCCGGAAAGTAGGCGGGTCGGGAGGTCGGTCGCATGGCCCTGCGCCCCGCCCGGATGGTGCGGATCGGCCTTCTCGGCCTGAAGGACGACCAGGACCGGATCGTCACCGCGCTCCACGACCTGAGGCTCCTCCAGATCGAGACCCTGTCGCCCGAAGCGCTCGCCCGGATGGCGCCGGAGCGGTCGTCCGAGGCGCAGCGGAGGATCGGCGACGAGACGCTCCGCTTCCGCGGCCTGGTCGCCGCGCTCCCGAGGGGGCCCGTCGGTCCGCCGCGCCGGTTCGAGTCCCTCGAGGAGATCCTCGCCGCCGCGGCGAACGTGCCGATCGACGCCGAGGTCGGCGAGCTGAGGCGCGAGGACGACCGGCTGCTCACCGAGGAGCGGAGCGCGGACGAGACCGCCCAGCTGCTCGAATCGATCGCGTTCTTCCCCGGGCGGCTCGAGTCGCTGAAGAGCCGCAGCGTGCTCGCGTTCTGCGGCGAGGCGTCGGCCGAAGCGTTCGGCCGCCTGAAGGCCGGCCTCGACCCGCGCGACGATCCGACGTTCTTCACCGGCGCCGGGCCGAAGGGGGCGGTGCGGTTCGTGGTCGCGCTGCGCGCCCGCGGCGCGGAAAACCTCGTCAAGGCCGCCCAGAAGGCGGGCGTCCGGCTCACCGCGACGCCGGCCCTCGCGGGGACCCCCACCGAGGAGCGGGCGAAGCTCGCGGAGTGGCGGAAGGGGGTCGTGAAGCGGCGGGTCGAGATCGCGGAGCGCCTGGGCGCGATCTCGGCGCGGTGGTACGGCGAGGTCCGGGCGATCGACGAGGCGCTCGCGATCGAGAACCGCAAGCTCGAGGCGCTGCAGCGGTTCGGCTCCGGCCGGGTCGCCTTCGCCGTCGAGGCGTGGATCCCGGCGCGGGACGTCGCCCGGCTCGAGACCGTGCTCCGCGGCGTCGCCGGCGACCGCGCCTACGTCTACGAGATCCCGACGACGGAGGAGCCGCCGACGCTGATGTCGAACCCGTCCGGGATCCGCCGGTTCGAGTTCTTCATCCGGTTCTACTCGCTGCCGCAGGCGTCCGAGTGGGACCCCACGCTCGTCTTCGCGATCGTCTTCCCGCTGTTCTTCGGGTTCATGCTCGGCGACTGGGGCTACGGCCTCGTCATCCTGCTGATCTCGCTCTGGATGATCGCCCGGTTCCCGGGCGCCCGCTACCTCCCGAAGTTCGGCCGGAACTTCGTGAAGATGATCATGGGGCCGGACGCAATGCGCTCCCTCGCCTACGCGCTGATCCCGGGCTGCCTGCTCGCGATCGGCCTCGGCCTGTTCTGGGACGAGTTCTTCGGCGTCAACCTCCTGCACACGCTGTTCGGCTACCGCGCCCCGGTCCAGCTCATCTCGAAGCTCTGGATCGGCCACCTCCTCGTCCTCGCCGGCTACATCGGCCTCGGCATGGTGACGCTCGGCTTCTTGTTCGGCGTGCTGAACGAGTACTTCCACCACCACCTGGGCGGCGTCGTGGCGAAATCCGGCGGGATCGTCTTCGCGTGGGGGATCGCCTTCACCGGCCTCTCGCTCATCCACAAGACGGACACGCTCGGCAACCCCGTCTTCCTCGCCACGATCGGCCTGTCGGTCGTCGGGCTGGTCCTGCTGATCTTCGGCGAGGGGATCCAGAACGGGATGATGGGCCTGATCGAGGTCGTGAGCCACATCCTGTCGTACACCCGGCTGATCGGGATCCTGCTCGCGAGCGCCATCCTCGCGCTCGTGATCAACAAGATCGGCGTCGGGATGGTCGGCTCCCACGGCGCGCTCGCCGCCGTCTACCTCGTCTTCGGCCTCGTGATCCTGATCGGCGGCCAGGCGTTCAACGTCATCCTGGGCGTCTTCGAGCCGGGGATCCAGGGGGCGCGGCTGATCTTCGTCGAGTACTTCTCGAAGTTCTACCACGGCAACGGACGGCCGTTCCGTCCGTTCGGCCGGCCGCGCGAGCATACGATCGCCCCGTCCGACCCGCCCCGCCCGGCCCTCGGGGCGACGGAGACCCCGCCCGCCGCGCCGTAGGCGGGGCCGGGGACGCGCCCTACAGGTTCGGAGAGACGAGCAGCGGCTCGATCCGGTCGTTCGCGAGGCCGTACAGCTTCCCGAACGCGATCCGCCGGATGTCGCCGCGCTCGACCTCGGCGCGGATCAGGAACGCGAAGATGACCCCGAGGGAGAGCGGGTAAGCGCGGAGCCGCTTCAGCTCCCGCACGGTCCGGTCACGCTCGATCGCCGCCTCGAAGCCGACCAGGCTGCCGCCGTTCGCGAACTCCGCGGTACCGGTGGCGATCGACGGGAAGCGGGGGGCGAGGCGCTCGACCAGGTCCGCGACGCCGCGGGCGCCGAACAGGTCGGACCCCTCGGCCGCCGTCACGGCGCCGCCGTCGATCCAGCGGGCCGTCACCTCCTCGAACGGGAGCTCGCCGGCCTTCGCCTTCAGGAGCAGGAGGACGTTGCGGCGGTCGATCTCGCTGCGGACGAGCTCGCGGACGATCCACTCGTCGCCCTGGAAGAACCGCGCGCCGGCGAGCACGCCGCGGAAGTACTCGACGTCGAGCGCGTGCAGGATCGGGAAGATGTCGCCCGACCGCTGGTACGCCTCGAGGAGCGGGAGGATCGTCGTCCCGTAGCCGTACCGCACGAGCGCGGTCGCGACCGCGTCGACCGTCGGCTGCTCCAGGAGGCCGCGGTAGTCGTCGAGCGTCAGGACCCCCGCGTACAGTCCGCCCGGGATGTCCCGGCTCGAGACCAGGTGCTCCTCCGTCTCCCGGACGGTGCGGTGCTCCGCCTTCGAGGAGAGGATCATCTCGATGTTCTCGACGTCCCACCGGGCGAGGTAGGCGCCGACGACCGGCCGGCCCGCGAACGGCGCCGCCTGGAACGCCCGGCGGTTCCGGCGGACGAACGTCCGGTTGATCCCGACCTCCACGAGGCCGATCCCGGAGAGCGTCGCGCGCGCGGCGTCCATCTCCGGGGCGTAGGCGGTGCCGTCCAGGAACTTCGCGACCTCCGCCGCGTCCCGGGCGGTGAGCAGCCGGGCGTACGCGTCGGCCGACAGGAACGCCGGAAAGTCCGGCAGCAGTCGACCGAGCGCGCTCGCGTACGCGGAGGCCGCCATGGTCCCCCTACGCGAGCAGCTCGCGGACCTTGTCCTCGCGCAGGCGGAGCAGCTCGTCGAACGAGAGGTTCAGCCGCCGGCTCCCGTCCGCCGACTCGGCGACGAGGCCGCCCACGACGGGGACCGGGGTGGGGTCGTACAGCTTCCCCGCCGCCTTCTGGAGCCGCGCGGCGTCCTCGGACCGGCCGCGGATGCGAATCTGCTTGCCCAGCGACTCCTGCGCCGCGTCGACCATCCGCTTGAGCACCGCGGCGTAGGCGTCCGACCGCGTGAAATCGCTCAGGAGCCCCCGGGTCGCCTCGATCGACGTCTTGAGGCGGGCCTCGCGCGCCTCGTAGAGGAGCTTGCGCGCGCGCAACTTCGCCCCGGCGAGCCGCTGCGCCCGCTCGCGGGCGACCTCGAGCTCGGTGGCGCGCGCCGCCTCGGCGCGGATCTGAGCGATCTTCTCGTCGCGCGCGGCGGCGATCTTCGCCGCCTCGGCGTCGCGGCCCGTCTCGACGCCCTTGAGCTCCGCCTCGCCGCGAGCGCGGATCTCCGCGACGAGCGTCTCGAGGCCCATGCGCGGTGGCCCGTCTAGATGATCCCGAGCAGGAGGATGATCCCGAGCACGAAGCCGATGATCCAGAGCGTCTCGGGAATGACGAAGAAGAACAGCACCTGACCGAACTTCTCGGGCTTCTCGGCGATGATCCCCATGCCCGCCGCGCCGATCCCGGACTGCGCCATGCCGGTACCGATCAGACCGCCGGCGATCGCGATCCCTGCGGCGAGCGAAGCGTACGGGTCTGCCATGAGGGGAACCCCGGCCGCCGAGCAAGGTGGGGTATATAACCGTCCCCGGGGCGAACCGCGACGACCGTCAGTCGTCGGCGTCCGGGGACGTTTCCGGCGGGTCGTCGAGCGTGCCCCGGTACGCCCGCACGGAGAGCGCGAGCGAGCCGATCCAGGCGACCCCGCCGAACAGGTAGTCGGCGGCGCAGACGAGGCAGACAGCGTGGATCAGGGCGAGCTCGACGTACAGGAAGTAGAAGGCGAGCGCGACGCCGGCGGTGGTGAGGAACGCGAGGAAGTACGTCCAGCGGGGGTCGGCCGCCTGCCGCTCGGCGATCGCCGCGAAGAGGAGGATCGCGATGAACCCCCCGATCCCCCAGAAGTAGTCCTGGATCCCGAGCGTCGTCGTCAGACCGCTCTTGTCGACGAGCGCGCAGGAGAAGAACGAGCTGACCGAGCAGATCCCGCGCAGTTGGGCATCGACGAACTCGGCCGCGGCGACGATCGCCGTCAGCAGGCCGAGCCCCGCGCCCAGGTTCGTGGCGGACCAGATGTCGCGCGTCTTCATCGGCGGCCCGTCAGAGCTGCGCTAAGTCGTTCGAGACGGCGGTCTTCGTCGCCGTGTTCCACGACCCGGGAAGAGAGCTCGCGCTAAGACCTGCGCATTTCGCGATCATCGCCATGATCCAAAACGTCTGATCGGCCATGAGGTGCCAGGGGGCCCCCGTCTCGTTGATCAGGCTCCCCATCACCGTCTTGGCGCCGGTCCCCTCGTAGGACTGCAACTGGGCCGGGTTGATCAACGTCGTCCCGCCGTGGACGTACTTCCCGCCGACCACGAGGAACGGGATCGAGCCCCCGCTGTAGGAGGTCACGTAGGCGAGCTGGACGCAGTTCGAGGTCGTCGGGGCGATCCCGTCCGACGGGCCGTCGTACTCGCCCACCTGGAGGACCACGTTGCTCGAGGCGACCTGCGCGTTCGCGAGCACCATCTCGGGGGTCTGCGGATACGGCTCCGGCGAGCCGTACGAATAGGCGGTATGCGCGCCGGTGACGGTGCCGTACTCGGTCAGCGCCTTCCAGATCGCCCAACTGCTCGCGGAACAGTACGGGCACCAGACGGCGCCGAAGAAGTAGACCACAGGCTTGCCGTTCTCCTGCCACGCGGGGAGCTGGCTCCCGCCGTGCCAGTTGGTTGCGTTGGCGACGCCCCCGACCGTCGAAGCGGGCGGCAGGTACGGACACCCAAAGACCAGCGCTCCGACGAGACCGACCATGCCTGCGAACACGAGGCCAAGGACGACACCGACCACCACCGTCGAGCGATAGAGGCTCGACCAGCGCGGTTCCCGGGTCTTCCAGAGAGCGTAGATCAGGAGGAATGCGACCCCCGCGAGGACTAGGCCGAGCCAAGGGAGCGCGGGCACGAGGAGGCCGATCGGCGATGGGGCGACGTAGGCGAGGAGGAACCAGACCGCGATCGCAGTGACGAGCAGGTAGCCCACTCGGACGAGCGTCCAGCGTCGCTCCGCCTCCTTCCCGACTCGCTTCTTCGGGACGGGCGCTGGGCCCTGGCGCTCCCGGCGCGACCGCTGACGGTGGTAGAGCGCCCGCAGGGCGCGCCCCGGGTCGCCGGCCGACGCATCGGGATGGAATCCCACCTTGGTATCCGCGGCGATGTCCGACCAGCTCTCGCCGTTCTGACGGAGCTCGTCGACCCGGTCCCAGTCGACCATCGCAGGGGCGACCGGGACGGCCTTATTCCCGTTTTGCCCCGACCGCCGAACGGCCGTGCGAGGGTCCACGGCGGGCGACCCCACCGCTTTTACCCGGAGGGCGAGTGCCCGGCCCGATGCGGCTGACGTTCCTCGGCACGGCCGGCTCCTGGCCGACGAAGGAACGGTCGGCGAGCGCGATCGCCCTCGACCTCGAGAAGGAGCTGGTCCTCCTCGACTGCGGCGAGGGGACCCAACGCCAATTCTTCCAGTCGAGCGCCTCGTTCATGCGCGTCCGCCGGATCTTCCTCACCCATTTCCATGGCGACCACTTCCTCGGCCTGCCCGGCCTCATTCAGAGCATGAGCCTCAATCGCCGGACCGAGCCGCTCGACATCTACGGCCCGCCGGACGCGAAGGAGATGGTCGGCCGGGCGCTCGGCATGGGGTACTTCGCCCTCCGGTTCCCCGTGACCGTCCATCCGCTGTCCCCCGGGAGCTCGGTTGACCTCGACGGCTATTCGGTCCGGACCGCGGCCGCGGAGCACCCGGTCCCGACGATCGCCTACCGGATCGAAGAGGCGCCGAAGCGCGGCCGGTTCGACGGTCCGAGGGCGAGGGAACTCGGGATCCACGGGGCCGACTTCGCCCGGCTCGAGGCCGGGGAGTCGGTGACCGTCGGTTCGTCGGTCGTCCGGCCCGAGGACGTGATGGGCCCGGCCCGGGCGGGCCGGTCGGTCGTCTACTCGGGCGACACCGCCCCCGCGGACCCCGTGCGCCACCTCGCGGAGGGCGCGACCGTCCTCATCCACGAGGCGACGGCCGCGCAGGAGATCGAGAAGGACGCGAACGACTGGGGTCACTCCTCGGCCCGCCAGGCGGCCGAGTGCGCCCGGGTCGCCGGGGTCGGCGCGCTGTTCCTCACCCACTTCTCGGCGCGGTACAAGGAGCTCGCGCCGCTCGAATCCGAGGCACAGCTCGTCTTTCCGGGCTCGGTCGCCGCGCGCGACCTCCTCGATCACCTGATCCGGCAGCCATGATCGCCGCGGACCTCGTCGTCCGCAACCTGGCCGAAGCCGCGACCCTCCGGGTCGGACCCGTGCCGCGGGTCGGCGAGGCGATGCGGGAGCTCGGCACGGTCGCGGAAGCGGCGATCGCCGCGGACCGGGGGACGGTCGTCTGGGTCGGCGCGGACCGGGCGCTGCGCCGATCCGTCCGCCTGCGGAGGACGGCCCGGACGATCGACGCCGAGGGCGGGACCGCGGTCCCGGGGTTCGTCGACGCCCACACCCACCTCCTGTTCGCCGGCGACCGCGCCCCCGAGGTCGCCCAGAAGGTCACCGGGGCGAGCTACCGAGAGATCGCCGAGGGCGGGGGCGGCATCTACTCCACGGTCCGGGCGACCCGGCGGGCGAGCGACGCCCAGCTGCTCGACGCCGCGGCCGACCGGCTTCGGCGGATGGCCGCCACCGGCACGACCAGTGTCGAGGTGAAGAGCGGCTACGCGCTCGACCGCGACGGCGAGCTCCGCCTCCTCGCGCTCGTCCCGCGCCTCGCTCGACACACCGGCCTCCGGCTCGTGCCGACGTACCTCGGGGCGCACGCGGTCGGCCCGGAGTTCCGGGGCCGACCAAGCGAGTACGTGACCCGCGTCGTCCGGGCGACGCTCCCCGAGGTCGCCCGCCGGCGGCTCGCCCGGTTCTGCGACGTCTTCTGCGAGCCCGGGTTCTTCTCGGTGCGCGACAGCGAACGCATCCTCCGCGACGCCGCCGCGCTCGGCCTCGGCACGAAGATCCACGCCGACGAGTTCGTCCGCTCGGGCGGCGCGCGCCTCGCGGCCCGGCTGCGCGTCACCTCGGCGGAGCACCTGCTCGCGACGACCGCCGGCGACCGCGCGGCGCTCGCGGCCGCCGGCGTCATCGCCGTGCTCCTCCCGATCACCGGCTGGACGGCGGTGCCTCCGCGCCGGAGCCCGGGACGGGAGATGGTCGACGCCGGCGTGGCGGTCGCGCTGGGGAGCGACTGCTCGCCGAACAGCTGGGTCGAGGGGATGCCGGTCGTCCTCGGCGCCGCGGTCCACACGGGCCGCCTGACGCCGGCGGAGGCGCTCACCGCGGCGACCGTCAACGCCGCGGCGGCGACCGGGCTCGCCGACGCGGGGACGATCCGGGTCGGCGCCCCGGCGGACCTCGCCGTCTTCCCGATCCCGAGCGCCGAGCGGCTCGGGTACCGGATCGACGCCCGTCCGACGCTCGTTCTCCGTCAGGGAAAACCGGTTTTTCCGCCGTAACTCCGTCAGTATGTTCAAATACTGGGGGTTTCCATGCCGCCGCCGAGGTCGCCAATCATGGCGGAGCGTGTAGGCAAGGAACAGGTCAAGCGAGAGAAGGGCTAC
>Ga0335078_10016555_pt1 | contig 10944 bp, 8 predicted proteins | sample Lox_Sample_32_FD_206711 | JGI IMG/M metagenome (GOLD analysis project Ga0335078, IMG submission 206711) | Soil microbial communities from Loxahatchee National Wildlife Refuge, Florida, United States - Lox_Sample_3.2 | ecosystem: Environmental > Terrestrial > Soil > Wetlands | place: USA: Florida... | reverse complement strand
CTCGCCCGCAGTCTCGGCAAGGAATTCATCATCTGGGGCGACGTGGTGGCGCATAAAGAACCCGAGATCCTGCCCCTCGTTGACAAGCGCATCATCGTAATGGATTGGCAATATTACGTCTCCGAAGCCGGCCCGCTGCGCAAGACCGGCCGCGCCCTGCTCGACGATGGCCGCCGCGTGATGGGCGCGCCCGCCATGATCTCCTGCAAGTGGGGTCCGCGCTGCGGGCCGGATCAGCTTCGAAATATCGAGGCGTTCGCTGACGCCTACGGCGCGCTGCCCGACGCCGGCAATCTCGGCGTGGTGATCACCAACTGGGTGCCATCGCGCTATCTGGCTCGGTCGATGTGGGACACGTACGCGTATGGGGCGGTGGCGCTAAAGGGCGGGAGTGTGGATGCGCGCATGCGAGCCTTCCGCGAATTCCCCGAGCGGTTCTATGGCGCGAAGGCGTCGCCGGCGTGGGAGGCGATGTTCCTGCGGTACTACGACGCGACGCCGGCTCGACGGAGCTGCTCGAACGGCTGGAAAGGCGCGTTCCTGCCGGTGCCGTGGACGAATCAAGCGGAGCTGCGGGCGGGAGCGGCAGCCGGCATCGTGCCCGACTTCGCAACGCTGCGACGGGAGGTCGCGGAAGCAGGGGACTCGGTCAGACGGAATGCCGTCGATTTCTCGTCGTTTGCGCTCTCGGCCGAATACATCGAGCATTTGTATTGGCGGCAGCACGCCAGCTCGGAAACGATCGCCGCGATTGCCGGGCGCGACGCGGCGATTGTCCAGAAGCTGGAAGCCGAGTGGAATTCGAGCCGGCCGGCCAATTCGCCCGGCAAGAGCCAGGCGTTGCCGTATCTGGGACCGCAGGACCAACTGTTGTTTCGGATGCGGGAAGCGGCGGGATTTTCGGCGGAGCTGGCGCGAAGTTCGGGGCGGTTGGGACGGGTTGGCGGGGTGCGGCCGGGTGACGACGTCGGGAACACGTGCGGCGAGCGGGCGGAACAATAAGTTAGTTACTGCAAGCGCTGTGTCGCCGCCACCGTCGTCACATGAGCCAAGGTGAGCTTGTCTCTGACGCAATCGACTAACAATTGCCGTGTCTAAGTTCTTAAGGAGTGATTGCCTATTAGTTCCAAGAGTAATGCAATGGGATTTTGCCGGATTTCTAAAAGATGCTCTTCCCACCGAACCCGGAAACTACTCAAACCCAGGTGTTACTGTGCGCTCTCCCAGATCGGCCTGCCGATGGCTCCGCGACCGACGGTACAGCCGCATCATCTGTGCCACGTCTGCCGGGAGATATACTGTTCCCGTCATGCGACGCCAATTTAAACGTATCACTCTCTTTCTGATCCCGCTTTCGCTGGCCGCGCAGCTCTCCCAGAACATGCAGGATTGGATGCGCCGGATCAATTCCGGCGAATTTGCCGCGAGCATCGGGCGAGGCGGTGGTGGACGTGGCGCCGGCCGGGGTGGCCGCGGCGGCGCCGGCGGCTGGCTCGATGGCGGCAAGGCCTACGTCATGCAAGGCCAGCGCGTCGACACGGCAACCGGGGCCGCGACGCCCATGCCTCCGGAGCCGTCCTACACCCCGCCCGGGATGAATCGCGCTCTCGCGGGCGGCACGCCTTCCGCCGACGGCAGGAAAATCCTGTTCGCCACCAATTCCCACACCGTCATGATCCGCAAAACCGCCAGCGACTATTGGGTGCTGGATAAGCCCGGTAATTCCTGGCATCGTATCGGGGAAAAATCCACCGGCGGCCTGATGTTCGCCAAGTTCTCGCCCGATGGAAGCCGCGTGGCCTACCTGGGCGATTTGAATCCGATCAAAGGCGCCGAGCCTAAATGGAACCTCTACGTTGAGGACGTCCGCAGCGGAGCGGCCAAGCAACTTACCAACGACGCCAGCGAGGATATCATCGATGGTACGTCCGATTGGGTGAACAACGAAGAATTCAGCCTGGCCGATTGCTTCTCCTGGAGCCCCGACGGCAAAAAGATCGCTTACTGGCAGTTCGATCAGAGCAGCGTGCCGGAATTCGCGCTCATCAATTATACCGACCAGTTATATCCGGTAATTACGAAATATAAATACCCTAAACCCGGCCAGACGAATTCGGCCGTGCGCGTGGGCGTGGTGAGCGCCGATGGGGGAGCGACGCGATGGCTGAGAACGCCCGGCGATCCGCGCAATACCTATATCCCGCACATGGAATGGATGCCCGATAACGAGATAATTCTGCAGCACATGAACCGCCTGCAGAACACCAACACGGTGTACATCGCCAATCCCGAAACGGGCAACCTGCGCCAGATGTTCCAGGACAAGAACGATAGCTGGGTGGAGGTGAACCGCAATCTGCACTGGATCGAAAACGGCAAACGACTGCTATTTACCAGCGAAAAGGACGGCTGGCGCCATCTGTATGCGATTTCGCTCGACGGCGACGCGCGGCTTGTCACCAACGCCGCGTTCGATATGGTCTCGCTGGCCGCGGTCGACGAGCCCGGCGGATGGGTCTACTTCATCGCATCGCCCGAAAATGCCACCGAGCGCTATCTCTACCGCTCGCGGCTGGATGGCTCGAAGACGGAGCGCATCACACCGGCCAACGAGCCCGGCACGCACACCTACAACATCTCGCCGGATTGCCATTGGGCGATGCACACCGTATCCACGTTCGATTCTCCCGGCCAATCCGACCTGGTCAGCCTGCCCGATCACAAGGTCATTCGCATCTTCAACGACAATGCGGCGCTGAAGGCGAAAGTAAGCGGGATCCTGGCGGGCCGCACGGAAATGGTTCACATCCCGGTGGGTCATGATACAACCATCGATGGCTGGGTAATTCGTCCGTCTAAGTTCGATCCGTCGAAGAAATATCCGATTATCGTCAATGTCTATGGCGAGCCCGCCGGATCCACGGTGACCGATAGCTGGGGCGGCAATAACCGGATGCTCATGGCGGCGCTGGCCGACGATGGCTACCTGGTGGCCAGCTTCGACAACAGCGGCACTCCGGCGCCCAAGGGCACGCATTGGCGGAAAGTGATCTACGGATCGGTAGGCGTGCTGGCGTCGCAGGAACAGGCCGACGCCCTGCGCGGACTGGCAAAAACGCATTCCTATGTCGATCTGACGCGTGTGGGAGTGTTCGGCTGGAGCGGCGGCGGATCGATGACTCTGAACCTGATGTTCCGCTATCCCGATCTCTACTCGGTGGGCGTGGCCGGCGCGCCCGTCGCCGATCAGACGCTATACGATTCGATCTATCAGGAGCGCTACATGGGGCTGCCTGCCGAGAACGCCAAGGGCTATCACGACGGCTCGCCCATCAGTTACGCCGAGGGGCTAAAAGGAAAGCTGCTGATCATCCACGGCACGGGCGACGACAATGTGCATTTCCAGGGAACGCAGCGCCTTCTAAACCGCCTCATCGCGCTCAATAAGCAATTCCACTTTATGGAGTACCCCAACCGGCGCCATGGCGTGCAAGGCTCCGATCCGGTGCACCTGGACACGCTCCGATATAGCTTCTTCGAGGAATATCTGCCGGCCGGCCCGAGATAGGCGCGGCGGGCGATCGCAATGCGGAGCCAGCTTCGTGCCCGAGGCAGGCTGGCTCCGATTTGCTGCTCCGGCTCAATCAGGCAGCTTTGTTGGACGACGACGGCTGATTGGATTGCGAACTGGATGCCGATTGAATCGGTATCTGCCGGCGCGAACTTTTCTGTTGCTCGACCGGGACCTCGATTTCCAGCAGTCCGTTATTGAATTGCGCCTTCACCCCGTCCGATTTGGCGCCTTCCGGCAGCGGCACCGCCCTGTAAAATTGGCCGTACCGCCGCTCGGAGACGTGCATCCCTCCCTGCTTTTCTTCGCGCTCCTCGCGGCGTTCGCCCTGGATGATCACGGCGTCATCGGTCATCTCGATTTTCACGTCGTCCGGGTTCGTGCCCGGCAGTTCCGCGCGGATCTTCATGCGTCCGTCGTCCTGCTGGATTTCGATTGCCGGCGCCCAGGCTCGCTGCGGGGTCTGTCCGCCTTCGCCGAATTCGCCGAACATCCGCGCCATCTCTTCATTCATGCGGCGCATCAGCGAGAACGGCCCCAGACTGAAGAAATCGGCCGGAGAAATGCCGAATCCCCGGTATGAACCCGGGTGTGAAACGCCCCGGTTCCGCGACTCCGAGCCGCGCGTCGCTTCCGGTCCTTTTTGCTGCTCGTTGGCACGTGTATTCTGTTTGTCCATTTTTGCTCCTTTCGCACCCCCGGCAACACTCCTGGAATACCTTCTTGCCTGCATCAGCCGTGCCAACGTTCGCGAAAATTCATGCACCGCCGCCGCGCCCGCTGCCCGGCCGCCACGAAGCACCGGGCTCTTCTCCACGATAAGATCTAGAGCTATGACGCTCCGCTCGTTCGCTTTCGCGATTCTCCTGGTCTCGCCCGCCGCCGCCCAACCGGAGATCCCTTTCGACTCGACGCCCGATTTCTTCAAGCTTCCGCCCGACATGAATTTCGGCGAAGCTTCCGGAGTGGCCGTTAATTCCAGGGGCCACATTGTGGTCTTCTCGCGCGGCAACGTGACCGGTCCGGCCTATGGGGCCACGGCGGCGCAACTGCTCGAGTTCGACGCCAACGGCAGGTTCCTGCGCGAGATCGGCCACAATCTGTACGCCTGGTCTTATGCGCACGCCATCCGTTTCGATAAAGACGACAACCTGTGGGCCATCGATAAGGGTTCGGACATGATCGTGCGCTTCAGTCCGGAGGGCCACGTCACCATGGTGTTCGGCCGCAAGAAGGAGGCATCCGACGAAGCCGGCCCGTGGTCCCGCGTCAATCCGCCGCGGCCCGCCGTAGACGGCCAGTTCCGCCAACCCACCGACGTCACCTGGGACCCGCAGGGCGATATCTTCATCAGCGACGGCTACATCAATTCGCGCATCGCCAAGTACGACAAGAACGGCCGCTGGGTGAAGCAGTGGGGCGATCGCGGCACGGAACACGGCCAGTTCAATACCCCGCACAGCATCGCCGCCGATGCGACAGGGAACATTTATGTGGCCGACCGCGGCAATCGCCGCATTCAGGTGTTCGATTCCGATGGCAGCTTTGAGCGCGAAATCACCATTGATGTTCCGGTCCCGCCCAATGTGCAGCCCTGGATGGGCCCGATGCCCGGGGCGGAAGCCTCCGCCCGCCAGAGCGGCGCGCCCTGGGCCATCTGCATTACTCCAGGACCGACGCAATATCTCTATAGCGCCGATGCCTATCCGGGGCGGATCTATAAGCTGACCTTGGACGGCAAGGTGATCGGGATGTTAGGCACGTCGGGCCGGCAGTTAAAGGAGTTCGGATGGATTCACGAGCTGGCCTGCCCCAACGAAAACACCCTCTACGCCGCCGAACTCCTCAACTGGCGTGTCCAGAAACTGACCCTGCACCCGTCGAAATAGCGACACTCGCGCGGCGGCCGAGCACCGCTGCCGGTCTCCTTACCAGAGCCTCCCCGGTCCGTGGGGCGTCGCCAGCCGCCCCATGGGATGGCCCTCCAACCTCATCTTGGTGGCCATAAAGTTGATAATGTCGCGCGGAGACACAATGGCTAGCAGCCGGTTCCGATCCGTGACCAGCAGCCCGCTCGCGCCGTTTTCGCGGATCTTCGAAAGCGCCTGCAGCGCATCGGTCGTCGGACTCACGGTGTTCTTTTCCGAGCACGGCTTGGCCAGTTCGCCCACGTTGTGCCGGTCCCACTCTTCTTTTGGAAGATCCTTCACATCATCCGGCGACACGCAACCGATCAATTCGTCGGAATCCCGAACCACCGGGTAGATCCGGAAATCGTAGCGGTAAATATAGTCCTCCACGAGCTCGCGCACCGACAGGGTGGGAGGCACCGTTACCGGATTGAGCCGCATGAAACGCTGCACCGGCTCGCCTTCGAGCTCGGTCTTCAATACGACCTGCTCGTACGACATCTGGGACGCGCCGCGCAGGAACATGCCGATCAGGAAGTACCAGATCGCGCCGATCAGGAAGCCCGCGAACAAATCGTAAACCGCATACGCCATCAACAGGAATCCGAACCCTGAGCCGATACGCGACGCGATCTCCGTGGCGCGGGTGAGATTGCCCTTGAAATACCATAGGGCGGCGCGCAGCACTCGCCCGCCGTCCAGCGGAAAGGCGGGAATCAGGTTGAAGGCCGCCAGCAGCAGGTTGATATACGCAAGATAGGCCAACACCGCCACCAGTTGCGCCGGTCCGCCGTGCGCGGCGGCCGCCAGCACATAAAAGAAGATTCCCAGCACGATGCTTGCGATCGGTCCCGCGATGGCCATGCGGAATTCCACGCCGGGACTGGCCGGCTCGCTGCTCATTTCGGCCACGCCGCCGAAAATGAAGAGCGTGATGCCGCGCATCGGCAGGTTGAAGTGGCTGGCCACGAGCGAATGGGAAAGCTCGTGAAGCACGATCGAGCCGAACAATCCCAGCGCACCGGCGATGCCCATCCACCAGTAGGAGGCGAGCGAGAGGCCTCGATATTCCGCCGGAAAGACCGCCACCGCCAGCGACCAGGTCACCAGCGCCGCGATCACGATCCAACTGGCATCCAGGCGGACCTCAAAGCCGAAAAGTTTAAACAGAGTGATGCGTCGTCCGAACATAACAAGCTGAACCGCACGCGGTAGTCCAATGTGCCCGCACACACCTGTCGCCGCGTTTGCAGTCGCCAGGGCCGCCTCTGCCGGGATGTAGTACTCATGATTCATCCGCATCTGCCGATGAGATAACTTCATGGCTATTTCGATCGGGCAATAACGTATGCTCGCAGTCCTCGGGATCCTGATCGTTTTCGCGGCGGTGGTGGGAGGATTTCTTCTGGAACAGGGGAATCCTTATGTTCTCCTGCAACCGGCCGAACTGGTGATTGTGGGCGGCTCCGCCATCGGCATTCTCCTGGTGGCCAATCCGCCCTCGATGATGCGCCGGATTTTGATGGGCGCCGGAACGTTACTGCATCCGCCCGAGCATTCCAAAGCGTCTTTCCTGCGCTACCTGCGAATGCTCTACGAAGTGTTTCAGTTCGCTCACAGGAGCGGCATCGCGACCCTGGAGACCGATGCCGAAGAGCCGGCCCACAGCGCCATTTTCTCGAATTACCCGGAGTTTCTGCGCGACACCGCCATCCGCGAATTCATCTGCGACTCGCTCCGCATGCTGGTGATCGGAATCACCACGGCCAGCGAGCTGGATCATCTGATGGACCTCGATATCGAGGTGCGGAGGCGGGGACGCCGCGGTCCGGTAAGCGCGCTCCACGCCATCGCCGATTCGCTGCCGGGACTGGGCATCGTGGCCGCGGTCCTGGGCGTGGTGATCACCATGCAGGCCATCGGCAGCGCGCCCGAAAGCGTGGGACAGAAAGTGGCCGTCGCCCTGGTCGGGACATTCCTCGGAATCCTGCTGTGTTATGGCGTATTCGGCCCGGCGGCGTCGCGGCTCGATCACATTATTGAAGCCCAGACCGAGCTTCTGCAAATGGTGCGCATCGCGGTAGTGTCGTTCGCCCGCGGCGCCATGCCCATGCTGGCGGCCGAATATGCGCGGCGGTCCATCCCGGTGGAATTGCGGCCGACCTTCATCGAAATGGAGACCATATTCAAGCGCGACGCCCGCATCCCGCCGCCGCCCGGCAGCGCTGAACCCCAGCCGGCAACGGAATTAGAGGCTCCACATGCCCAAGCTCCTCATTCCTGAGGATTCCACAACCGAACCGATTTTGCCGCGGCGGCACACTCCGGATACGATCCATCGCGGCGGCGCCTGGAAAGTCGCCTATGCCGATTTCGTGACCGCGCTGATGGCGCTCTTCATCGTCCTGTGGATGATGAATTCCAGCCGGGCCATCCAACAATCGGTCAGCGGCTATTTCAAGGATCCCCGCGGATTCGCGGGGAAGTTCGGAGCCGGGCCGGCGAACTCCGGCGAATCGGCAGCGGTTCGTGTCGATCAGATTCGCAAACAGATCGAGGAAGCATTGCGGCGGGCGCCGGAATTTCAGAAGCTGCGCGGCGGGATCCGGTTCGCCGTTACCGGCGAGGGTTTGCGCATCGACCTCATGGAGACCGAACAGGGCCGCTTCTTCGTGAATGGCAGCGCCGACCCTACCGGCGATGGCAAACGATTGCTGGCGCTCCTGGCCGTGGAGCTCCAGAAACTGCCGAATGTGCTCGTGATCGAAGGCCACACCGATTCCCGGCCGTTTCGCAATGCCGCGCCCGCCAGCGGCTACAGCAATTGGGAGCTATCGAGCGACCGCGCCAATGCAGCCCGGCGCGTGCTCCATCAATTCGGCCTGCCGCCCGATCGCGTGGTCGAGGTGCGCGGCTATGCCGATCAGAAACTGCTGGTGCCCGAAGACACGTACAGCCCTCGCAACCGGCGTGTCTCGATCGTGGTCAAATTCTGAGCTTGAATGCGGTAAGCCGCGCGTGCACACGCACAGGGGATTGGTTCCTGTCTGCGTGAATCCGTGTACCTCTGTGGCCGATTTGTCTGCTTGTTCAGAGCTTGAACAGTTCCCGCAGCCGCCTGGTCTGTACCCGGCTGACCGGCACTTCCGTCTGCTTGCGGTCATCCATCCGGAGCTGGTAGCTGGACTTGAACCAGGGCACGACTTCTTTGATGTGATTCACATTCACCAAATACGATCGATGCACCCGCCAGAATCGCTCCGGGTCGAGGTTCGCCTGCAAATCCTCTATCGTGCGGTAGTTGGAATGCCCTTCGAGAGTGGTCGTCACCAGCGTGATCAGGCCGCTATCGATGGTGGCATAAATCACATCATTGGCATGCACGATGAACTGGCGGTTGCTGGATCGCACCAGGATTTGGCTCCGGGGTCCGACGGGCACGGCCGGTCCGGGTTTGCCGGGCGAGATCTCGGGCGCCTTTCTGTCCTGAATCGCCCGCCGGGCGCGTTCTATGGTTTCGCCCAATCTGCCCTTATCGACCGGCTTGAGCAGGTAATCCAGCGCTTCCAGCCGGAAAGCCTCAACGGCATACTGGTCGTAGGCTGTCACGAAAATGAAATGAGGCAGATCGGCGTCGTTCTCGCGCAGCTTCCGCACCACGCCCATGCCATCCAACCCCGGCATGTGCACATCCATAAAGACCAGTTCCGGCTCCAGCTTCTGAATCAGCTCAACGGCTTGCAAACCATTGGAACCAGTCGCGATAATCTCGATTTCCGGAAAATCGCGAAGCAGGTAGGAAAGCTCGTCGCACGCCAGCTGCTCATCATCAACGACAATCGTAGTGAGAGCAGCCGTCGCGCGGTCTCGCATGAAGCTGGTATTATAGCAATTCGATCCTGAAGGAGAACTTATATTGCCCAATCCTGACAACGTCCAAATTGTGCCTGCCGACGGGAAGCTAGGAGTCCTGGTTCCCGGTATGGGCGCGGTTACGACGACGTTTATCGCCGGGCTGGAAGCCATCAAACGCGGGCTGGGAAAGCCCATCGGGTCGCTGACCCAATTAGGTACCGTTCGCCTCGGGAAAAGGACTGAAGGACGCAGCCCTGCCATCCGGGACTTTGTGCCGCTGGCGAGTCTGAACGACCTGGAAATCGGTTGTTGGGACATTTTCGAGGACAATGCATACGAAGCCGCGGTGAAGGCCGGAGTTTTGGAAATCCCCTTGCTCAAACAGCTAAGGGAGCCCCTCGAAGCGATCCGGCCGATGAAGGCGGTCTTCGACCAGAATTTCGTCAAACGTCTTCACGGTCCGAACGTGATGGCCGGCGGGTCGAAAATGGACTATGCCGAACGCGTGATGGACGATATCCGGCAGTTTCAGAAGCGCACCGGCGTCAGCCGCACGATCATGATCTGGTGCGGATCGACGGAAGTCTTCCACGAAGCAGCCGAAGTCCATTCCAGCCTGAACAACTTTGAATGCGGGCTGAAAAATGACGATCCCGAAATATCGCCCAGCCAGATTTATGCTTATGCCGCGCTGAAAGCAGGCGTGCCCTACGCCAACGGCGCTCCCCACATGACCACCGACATGCCCGCACTATTGGAGCTGGCGCGGAATCAAAATCTGCCGGTGTGTGGAAAAGATTACAAGAGCGGCCAGACTTTCATGAAGACGCTGATCGCTCCCGGCCTCAAATCGCGGCTCCTGGGAGTGAGCGGCTGGTTCTCGACCAACATCCTGGGCAATCGCGACGGGGAAGTGCTGGATGACCCCGGATCCTTCCGCTCCAAAGAAGTTAGCAAATCATCTGCACTGGAATACATATTACAAAACCAGCTTTACCCGGACCTTTATAAGGATATCTACCATAAGGTCCGCATTGAATACTATCCGCCGCGCGGCGACGCCAAGGAAGGCTGGGACAATATCGACATTTTCGGGTGGCTCGGCTACCCCATGCAGATCAAGATTAATTTCCTGTGCCGCGACTCGATTTTAGCCGCTCCGTTGGTGCTGGATATCGTGCTTTTTCTGGACTTGGCCCAGCGGGCAGGCATGCGCGGCGTACAGGAATGGCTGTCGTTTTATTTCAAGGCTCCCATGCATGCACCCGAGGTCTACCCCGAGCACGATGTGTTTATCCAGTTAATGAAGCTGAAAAATACCCTGCGCTGGATGCGGGGAGAAGACCTCATTACACATTTGGGTCTGGAATATTACGACTAACCGCTGTATCGTGTGAAGTACGCCCCGTCTGCGGGACGAAGATGTCCAGGGCGGCGCGTCTTTCTATTTGTCCGGGAGCATATGAAGGTACTGGTCATTGGTGGGACCCTTTTTATCGGCCGTCTCTTGGTGGATGAGCTTGTGAAAGAGGGCCACGAGGTCGCCATTCTGCATCGCAAACCGAAACATGATTTCGGCCGCCGTGTGGAGAACATCATGGCCGACCG